>Ga0316189_10000673_pt1 | contig 34198 bp, 28 predicted proteins | sample LowCovwburrow_MG_FD_204930 | JGI IMG/M metagenome (GOLD analysis project Ga0316189, IMG submission 204930) | Coastal sediment microbial communities from Maine, United States - Lowes Cove worm burrow | ecosystem: Environmental > Aquatic > Marine > Coastal > Sediment | place: USA: Maine...
CGCTCTGGGGGTCGCTCTGGGGGTCGCTCTGGGGGTCTGCGGCGACGCGACCGCGCCTCGCCGGCGATGACGAGCGTGGCACGAGCGGCCGCGCAGGCCCTCGCTGCAGGAGCTGAGCGAGCACGGGCCCTTCGAGCCTAGGTGGCCGGGGGCGGCATCTTGGGTTCGGGGACGGGCTCGGGCTCGGGCTCGGGCTCGGGCTCGGGCTCCGGGGTCGTCGTCTTGGGCGTCTCCTCGCCGCTGTCTTTGGCGTCAGCGCTGTCTTTGGCGTCAGCGCTGTCTTTTGCGTCAGCGCTGTCCTTGACGTCCTTGTCCGGCTCTTTCGCGGTCGGCTTGGCGTCACCCGGTTGGGCGCAGGCGTTGGCGCTGAGGGCCAGGAGCATCCCGGCCAGGAGCACCCCACAGGTGCGGGTGAGGGCCGATGCGGCGCTGCGACGCTGCGGCTCGGAGGTGGGCGTAGCCGAGGGGACGATCATCGGGCGATGCTATCACGGGGGCGATGAGCCCGGCTGGCAGCGCGGGTACGACGAGTTCGCGCCTCGCGGGGTGTCGCTCGCAAAGTCGCGCGGCGCGGGCGAACTCATGGTGCTGACCTCAGGGCCATGTCGGTCGAGCTGATCGGCCTCGGGCTCCGCGAGCGGCGGACGAGGCGGGTTGACGGGGCGGGGCGGAGCCTTGACTATCGGAGAATGCGTCACGGCCTCCGCTCCTTCGTCGTCTCGCTCATCCTCGCGGGATCGCTCGCCGCCTGTCAGGCGACGGTCGACGGTGAGTCGAAGAAGTGGGAGACCAAGGTCGCCGCGCTCCAGGGCTACGCGCTGAGCTATCCGAGCTTTGCCCCGGCGATCGAGCAGCACATGGCCGAGGCGACCGCGCTCTTCGAGGCCGCGAAGGCCAAGGGGCAAGGGGAGGAGGCGGCGGACGGGATGGCTGAGGCCAACCGTCATCTAGGCGAGCTCTTGGGGCTATTTGAGCGGGTCGACGCGAGGGTCCAGGAGATCCTTCGTCTCGAGAAGGATCGCGATCTCCTCTCCCTGCGAGCGCGGGTGGTGACGCCCGCGCTCAAGCGGGCCGACGCGGCGCTCAGCGACGCTGAGAAGGCGTTGAAGAGCGCGACGCCCTCGGACGTGACGGCCGCGAGGAAGGCCTTGGAGGGCGCTCTTGGAGGGCTCGACCGTGCGGCTGGGGATCTGCGGCGTCTCCGCGACGGGGCGAAGCGTGAGCGACGTCGGGCCGAGAAGTCGCGCAAGAAGAGAGGCGTCGACAGCTCGTCAGCCTCGACCAAAGTGAACACTGTCAAGGGCCTCCACTAGCGGCCCGTGGCGAAAGCCCCGCGCACTGTCGAGCCCTCGTCGGCCTCTCAGCTCCGCCAGAAATCCGCGGCCGATCGGGTGGAGCGTCGTCGTGTCGAAGTCGAGAGGGCCGACGATTGCGGCGCGTGAGTCCTCGGGGCTTTCGCCGCGAGCTGCGAGGTGGCCGTGGCTAGAACCCCGCGCGCGGCCCAGCCCTCGTCGGTCCTCTCGGCTCCGCCGAAGCTTGCGGTACGCTCCGATACAGCGTTTTGTCGCAGCCAAGAGGAACAATAATTGTGGCGCGAGAACCCTCGGGACTTTCTCCACAGCCCGCCAGGTGGCTGTGGTGAGGGTCCCGAGGGGTCTCGCGCCGCTCTGCCAGGACCACCAGCGAGCCTATCGGCGCTTCACCCCGGAGGGGCGACCGCGTATGATGGGTGAGGTCAGCTGATCGAAACATGATCATCAGCGGCGATTACCCCTACACGAGATGCTACCTAGAATGACGCGTGCACATCTTGGCTTGTGTGTCTCGATCCTCAACGTATGCCTAGTTTTCGCCGCCAGCGGCTGCTTTGACGAGATCATCACCAACCCGGGGGCGACCGCCGCGAGCGAGGGCTCTGGGACGACGATGATGATGATGATGACGACGACGACGGCGGACACGACGGCGACGTCGACACTGACCTCCTCGACGATGAGCCAAGAGGACTGGGATAGCGAGTCGTCGACCGGCGGTGAGTCGTCGACCGGCGGGGGCGGGGATCCCCTCGACGGCCTCTGTCCCGCGGCTGTGCACGACTGCGGCGGCGAGTCGTGGAAGCTCGCCCCCTGTGACGACTGCGAGACGCTGAGCCCGATCGCGGAGTGCGTCCTGACCAACCTCGGGAGCGTCTCGGGGGCTATGTTCACGACCCTCCGTTGCGAGCCGGAGTGCGTCCGCGATCACTATGTTCTCCGCCCCGGCGGGGTCGAGTTGATGATCGAGTCCAAGCTCCTCGACGGCGACGATGAGCCCGTCGAGATCGTCGGACGGCAGATCTGCACGCGCGTCGACCTTGAGCACTTCTCGGGTTGTGTCCAGAGCTACACGCAGGAGTGCTCCGATCCTGCGACGTGGTTCACGTCCTGCGTGGACTCCGAGGCGACCGAGTGTCCGTTCCTGATCGACCCATGAGCCGTCGACCGGGGCTCGCACCGAGAGGCTCGGCGCGGGCTACTTGGTGTCGAAGGGGTTGACCGGCCCGGTCGGCGCCGTCGCGGACTTTGAGCTCTTCTTTCGCTTGCGCGCCCGCTTGAGCTTGGCCTTGGTCTGGACGTCGTCGTCGGGGACGACCTCGATCGTCGCGTCGGCGTAGCCGTCGGCGACGAGTTTGAGCTCGATCGGCGAGTCGGCCTTGATGAGCTCGATCCCGCCCTCGTCGGCGGTGGAGCCGAGCTCCTCCCCGGTCTCTTGGTTGATCACGGTGGCAGGGGTGTTGCTCTTGATCGTCAGGGTGACGGTCTCGGGCGGCTCGGGCTCGGGCTCGGGCTCGGGCTCGGGCTCGGGCTCGGGCTCGGGGATGACGATCGGCGCCTCGTCGGGCTCGGGCTCGGGCTCGTCGCGGAGGGCGAAGAAGGCGAGGGCGGCGAGGGCGACGACGAGGAGCCCGGCGACGACGAGGCGGCCCCGCGTACGCCCCGCGAGCGCCTCCCCAAGATCATCGCTCGCCGAGTTCTCGGCGTCCGCCGTGAAGGTCAGGCCGTCCAGCGAGGTGCCGAGGTCGTCCACCGTGCGGAGCGTCGCCGCGAACTCCCGCATGTCCTGGAAGCGGGCGTCCGGGTCCTTTTGCAGCGCCTTGAGGATGATCTCGTCGAGCCTCGGGGAGATGCCGGCGTCGGGGGCGACGGCGCTCGGGACTGGCGGCTCCTCGACCAGGTGCTTGACCAGGGTCGTGGTCGGGCTCTCACCGCGGAAGGGCACCTGGCCGGTGAGGAGCTGGAACATGATCACGCCGAGGGAGTAGATGTCGGTCCGGCGATCGACGGTCCTGCCCTCGGCCTGCTCCGGCGACATGTACTCGGGGGTGCCGAAGATCATCCCGGTTTGGGTCAGCGCCCGCGGGCCGACGACCGACTCGCTGGTGATCTTGGCGATGCCAAAGTCGAGCACCTTGATGAAGTCGACGTTGCCCCGCTTCTCCAGGCGGAAGCAGTTCTCCGGCTTCATATCGCGGTGGATGATCCCCTTCTCGTGGGCCGCCGTGAGGGCCTCGCAGATCTGGAGGAGGATCGGCTTGGCTCGCGACCACGGGATCCGGTCGATCCGGGCGAGCATGTCGGCGAGATCCTCACCATCGAGCATCTCCATCACGAGAAAGACGCAGTTGTCCTCGGTGCGCCCGAAGTCCGTGATCTCGACGACGTTCTCGTGGTCGATCACCGAGGCTGCGCGGGCCTCCTGGAGGAAACGTTCGACGATGTCATCTTTGTGGGCCTCGTCGGGGTGGAGGACCTTGATGGCGCATTGTTTGCGGATCGCCATATGCTCGCCGCGATACACTGTTGCCATCCCCCCTTCGCCGAGGCGGGAGAGGATCGAGTAGCGCTCCGCGAGGACCGAGCCGATGAGCGAGGTCGTGGTGTCGTCGCGGTACTGGACCGCGGGGGCGCGGGCGACCTGGGTCACCTCGTGTCGGAGCTGCGGGCTCTCCGGCGGATCCACCCTCGTCGGGTGGCGCGGCGGATGTTTCGGTCGCGCGGTGCCCATGTTGAGGTGCCGAGTCCAGCAAGCCTACCGCAGATGGTTGGTCATCTTCGACCACGGCCTGGTCGCCGCGACTTCCGGCTTGGGAGCCCGACTTCGCCCTTTCTTGGGGGCTGAGCTGGGCGTTCGGATGCGTGGTAGCCTGCTATCCCCTCTGGAGGTCGAAATGTTCCGAGCTCAGGCCGTATGGCTCCCCGCCCTCTTGCTTTTCGCCGTGACGTCGTCTGCGGCCTATGCAGCTCCGACGACGGGGGAAGACGGCGTGAGAGACGGTGAAGAGACCGCGGAGGGGGACGACGTGACGACGTCCGAGGTCGAGGTCGAGGGGGCAGAGGCCGGCGAGAGCCAGGAGGAGCTCGCTCAGCGGCTCTTCCGCGAGGGCGAAGAGGCGTATTGGCTCGGTGATTTCGATCAGGCGGTTGAGCGCTTTGAAGAGGCCTACAAGCTCTCCAAGCTCCCGGGGATGCTCTACAACGTCGGCCTCGCCTATCAGCGACGCCACGGGAGCTCGAACTCTGTCGCGGATCTCCAGCGGGCTCGCGCGGTCTTCGTCAACTATCTCGATGCGGACACCACACGGCTCATCGATCCTCGCCATGTCGAGCGGCTGATCGCGGAGATCGACGCCGAGCTCGCGCTCGTCGAGACCCAGAAGGCCGAGGGAATCGCTCCTGAAGATCGCGAGATCTCGACGGTCTCCGGCGAAGACGCGAGCTGTCCTGATCCCGCGCTCGCGGCCCTTCCGACGGTCGACACGGGCCGGCGTTCGCGGCTGATAGGCGGCGGGGTGATGGGCCTCGGCGGCCTCCTCCTCAGCGGTGGTGCGGTCTCGTTGACCGTCTTCTCGCTTAAGGGGCAAGAGTTTGAGGCTGTGCTCGCGGGGATCGAGGGGGAGCAGCGCGTGGCCGGCTGTGGCACGACGACCAGCGCTCTGTGTGATGATCTCGCACGCTCAGCCGAGATCACGGTCGGCAACGGCTATCGGGCGAACGTTCTCGCCGGCGCGGTCGGGGGCTCGCTCGTCGCGGCTGGGATCGGCGGCCTGGTCACCGGAGCGCTGCTCTACCGTCGGGGTGCAGGTGAGCGTGGCCGCCGAGCTGATATCGTCGTCACCCCGACCCTCGGCGGCGCGGCGCTCTTCGGCAGGTTCTAGGAATTGGGAGCCCGCGGGGCGACGCGTCGTCGGCCGGTGGCGGAGCGCTTGCGGTGGTCCGCCACCGGCTCCGTTCTCGGTCTCATCGCTCCGCGCTTCGCCGGTGACTGGCGACGGCCGTCGCGGTCCGGGCGAGCCTACGCGCTCGGCATCCATACGCCGTGGAAGGTCTGGGGCAGGGGCTGGTCCATCCAGATCTTCGCGACGGGGCCGTCGGCGATCCGTTCGCTGTCGAGGACGGCCCAGTAGCTCGCGTCAGCCCAGCCGTCGCACACGAGCGAGATGATCCAGCCCTGCTCGTCCCGCTCCGCCTCGGGGTTTGCGACGAAGACCCCCTCGGCTGGGACGACCCCGTCGCCGGCCGTCCAGGTCTGCGCCTCTTGGGTGTCGACATTGAGGCGGACGAGGCCGGTCGCCTTGTCCTCCTCGCCGGTGACCATCCAGACGTCGGAGTAGCCCTTGCCGACGCTCCTCGCCGGCATCACCGGGAACTCGCAGCTCTGCTCCCAGAGCCGCTCGTCGGAGCGGAGCGAGCGAGCGCTCGGCGCGACCACCACGCGCTGGAGCTTGGGAGGGCTCGACGAGTCGGGATTATTGCGCGAGAGGGCCGTTATGACCGAGAGGTCCGCGTATTGGATGAAATCGACGACGAGCTCGTCGCCGCGCTCGAAGGCGTTGACCAGGTGAAAGACGAAGCGCGGCTCTATCGGGACTCGGATCGGCGCGTCGATGTTGTCGAGCGGCACGAGCATGAGCGAGGCGCCCTCCGGGTACCAGTCCATCAACGAGAGCATGTCCTTCGGGGCGAGGAGGGCCCGGCCGAGCTTGAGCTTCAGCGACGAGAGGACAAAGACCAGGTAGCGGTCGGTGACCGCGAAGTCGTGGATCATCGTGTTGAAGGGGACCGGGACCACGCCGAGGCGGCGGGGCGCGCCCTGGTCTGGGAGGGCGTAGAGTTCGAGCGTCGGCTTGGGTCCGAAGGTCTGGCCGAAGTTGTAGGTGACGCCGCGCGCGTCGAGGCGGTGGGGGTGAGCGGAGAAGGCCTGGCCGACGACGCCGCCGAGGTCGGAGACGCCGAGCGAGCCTAGCGTGTTCGGGTCGAGCTCCATCGGTCGGCCGCTCTCCATCAGGGCGAAGGCGCGGCCTTGCCAGCTCAGCACGGAGGTGTTGCCGGTCTCCTTGATCCGTTGGCGAAGGCCGTTGGTGAAGCGTCGCCACCAGGGGGCGGCGGAGCCGTAGAGGGGCTTGCCGGCGGCCTCCTCGGCTCTGTAGCCCTCGCTCTCGACCACGCGGACGGCACCGTCGGCGCTTCCGTCCCCGCCTAGGCGGAGGCCGATGAGCGCGCCGTCAGCCTCGAACGAGTGGAGGAGTCGTCGACCAAAGCGCTCCATCAGCCCTGGACCGGCGCGGACCAGGGAGCCGCGGAGGCCCCGCGGGAGTTCTCCCTCGATCCGCAGCGGCTCCCAGCCGTGGAAGCGACGGACCGACTCGCTCAGCGGCGAGAGGTCGGCGCTCGCCGAGACGACGGGAGCGGGCGAAGTGTGGGCCGTCTGGTTGGCGCTGGTCATCGGCATGTAAGAGACTTTTACATGGGCTGGTCAGGGGCCCAAGGAAAATGTAAGCTGGCCTCACCATTTTCTGCGAAAGGCGCGGAATCCTTGACAAAAAAGCAGATTTCTCGGAGCTATCACCACGGCGATCTGAAGCGAACCTTGCTCGATGTCGCCCAAGCCCTGGTCGCCGAGCGAGGGATCCACGGGGTGACGATGTCGGAGGTGGCCAAGCGTTCTGGGGTTTCCTCGGGGGCCCCCTATCGGCACTTCAAGGACCGGGTCGAGCTTCTCCGCGGGCTCTCCTCCCGGGGTCAGCAGCTCCTCGCGAAGCGGACGCAGGCGGTCGTCGCGGCGGCGCCTGATCCCCTCGAGGGCTTTCGTCGCAGCGGCGTCGAGTACATCCGCTTCGCCGTCGAAGAGCCGGTGCTCTTCGCGGTGATGAGCCGCGGCGAGTTCGCGACCCGCGACGCTGAGGGGGTCAACCCCGACGATCTTCGCTTTGTCGACGCCCTCGAGGAGCTCTTGAGCGGCGATCCGACCGCTCCGCTCGACCCCAGAGCGCCGGTGCTCCAGGAATTCGCCGCCCGTTGCATGATGCATGGGCTCGCGCATTTCGTCGTCGGTGGGACTCTCGAGCTCGTCGGCGCCTCGCCAGATCAGGCCGAGCGGATCGCCGAGGCGATGACCCTAGCCCTCGGGGTTCCGCAGGTCGGCCCTGGCGATGGGGGAGGGGCGGGAGATGCGGCTTCTGATCCCTGCCAGGGTCAGGTCGGGGAGAAGCGCCAGCTAGAGCCTGAACATGCGGCGGATAGGGCGATCGAGGGCCTCTGACGACGGTCGAGACCAGGATCACACAGTGGAGACTAGGTCGAGGGTCCACTTCGATAGTAGAGATTCCCTAGGTCGTGACGGGCAATATTCACAGTCTTCGGTCGTGGAGTGTTGGTCCGCGAGCGTTCTTCATTCTCCTCATCGCGGCGACGGTCCTCGCCGGCTGCGCTCTGCGCCATACTCGACGGCTCACCCGCAAGCACGGTGACGCGGCCGTCCGCGACCGTGAGATCGCGTCGCTGACCTCTGGGGCGATCGACTACTGGTCGCAGGTGAAGCCGATCCTGGACGCTCGCTGCGTCGTCTGCCATGGCTGCTACGACGCGCCCTGCCAGCTCAAGCTCTCCTCCCCGGAGGGGATCGATCGCGGCGGCAGCAAGGAGCTGGTCTACGACGCCCTCCGCCTCCTGCAGGCGACCCCGTCGAGGCTCTTCGAGGACGCCCAGACCACCGCGGAGTGGCGCGCTCGGGGCTTTCACCCGGTGGTCAACGAGCGTGACCAGACCCTCAGGGGCAACCGCCAGGCGGGGCTGATGCTCCGGCTCTTGGAGCTCAAACAAGATCGTCCGGTGGATGGGGGGCTCTTGCCTGAGGACGTCGACCTCGCCCTCCGCCGGGACTACGAGTGTCCGACCGCCGAGGAGCTGCCCCGGCACATCCGCAAGCACCCCGACTGGGGGATGCCCTACGGCCTCCCGGGGTTGAGCCGCGAGGACCACAAGATCATCGTCCGGTGGCTCGAAGAGGGCGCGCTTCGTGTCGCCTCTCCCGACGAGAGGGCGAGCGCTCACGCGGCCGAGGTCGAGCGATGGGAGGCGTTCCTCAACGGAGATTCGCTCAAGGACAGGCTCGCCAGTCGCTACGTCTACGAGCACCTCTTCCTCGCCCATATCTACTTTGAGGCCGGCCGCGCGGGTGAGCCGCCGCTCTTCTTCCAGCTCGTCCGCTCCAAGACGCCGCCAGGCGAGCCGGTCGAGCGGATCTCGACCCGGCGGCCCTTCGACAACCCCCGCGTCGCGCGTCCCTACTACCGGCTAGTGCCGGTGCGCGAGTCGATCGTCGCCAAGATCCACATGCCCTACCGCTTCGACGGGGCGCGGATGCGACGTTGGCGTGAGCTCTTCTACGACGTCGACTTCAAGGTGAAAAAGCTCCCCTCCTACGAGCCTGAGGTCGCGTCCAACCCCTTCATCTCGTTCTTCGATCTCCCCGTCGAGTCGCGCTACCGCTTCATGCTCGACGAGGCGGAGTTCACGATCATGGGCTTTATCAAGGGCGCGGTCTGTCGTGGACCTATCGCCCTCAACGTGATCGACGACCACTTCCACATCTCCTTTGTCGACCCCAAGGTCGACTCACGCCTGCACGACACGCGCTTTCTCCTTCGCAACGCAGAGTCGCTGCGAATGCCGGCAGACGCAGGCTCCAACGCGCTGCCGATGGTCACCTGGGTGCGCAACGCGGTCAGCCAGAAGTCCTACATGAAGGCCAAGCAGGACGCGCTGCGGGCGGACTTCGTCGGCTCGCGCAAGCTCGACCTCGACATGATCTGGGACGGCGACGGCCACAACCCGAACGCCACCCTCACGGTCTTTCGTCATTTCGACAGCGCGTCGGTCGTCAAGGGCATGGTCGGCGGTCCGCCCAAGACCTCTTGGGTGCTCGGCTATCCGCTCCTCGAGCGGATCCACTACCTGCTCGTCGCCGGCTTCGACGTCTACGGCAACGTCGGTCATCAGCTCGCCACACGCACCTATATGGACTTCCTGCGGATGGAGGCTGAGTTCGCCTTCCTCGGCTTCTTGCCGAAGAAGGCGCGGGGCCGCGAGCGTGACTTCTGGTACCGCGGCACCAACGAACGGATCCGCAAGGAGATCTTCGGCCAGGTCGAGAACCTCGACATCGAGAGCGGCATCCGCTACCAGACCAGCTCCCCGAAGCAGGAGCTCTACCAGCTCCTCCGCGAGCGCTACGCCCCCGTCGACGAGGGTCGCTACGAGTTCGACGAGGTCGGGCTGCCAGAAGACATCGTCGAGCCCCTACGTCGACTCGCGGAGGTCGGCGGCTGGGTCGTCAAGGATGCCCCTGAGGTCGCCTTCCTCTATATCCCCGACGCCCCCGAGGGCGCCGAGGTCTTCTCGCTGCTCCACCGCGCTGAGCACTACAACATCTCTTCGCCGCTCGACGAGTCCGATCGGCGAGTCCCGAGCGAGGACACCCTCGACGTCGCTCGCGGCTTCATCGGCACCTACCCCAACGCGTTTTACAAGGTCCCCCGAGCGGAGCTGGGCGAGTTTGTCGGCGCCGTCGCGACGGTAAAGGGCGAGGCCGACTATGCGGCGCTCCAAGAGCGCTTCGGGGTCCGCCGCACAGATCCCGAGTTCTGGCGGGTGAGCGATGCGCTGCACGCGATCTATCGCCGCATGCAGCCGGTCGAGGCGGGGATCTTTGATCTCTCCCGGATCGAGAACCGCTGAGCGTCCCTCGCCTCCGCCTCCGAGCGCGAGAGGCCGAGCGCTCGGATCCTAGCCATCGACCAGCGGTCACCGGATCCGGGCGATCCGGGCGAGGCTCTCGCGCGCGGGCTCGAGGGCCGTCGAGCGGTCTCAGGGCGCGATGTCCGGGGCGTCGCTGCGGAACACCAGCATGTAGTTCTCGCGGAAGGGGATCGACTCGACCTCGCGGTCGAGGACGAAGCCCTCGGCGAGCACCTCCCGCAGGAGGGTCGCCTTGTCCTGTCGCACGTGCTTCATCATCCTCGCCGAGGTCTTGCCCGGGACCTTGTCGAACTCGACGATGACCATCCGACCGCCCGGGCGCAGCGCCTGAAGGAGGCTGCGGAGGTAGGCTGAGGGGTACTCCAGGTGGTGGTAGACGTCGCACATGAAGAGCAGGTCGAGCGACGCTGGCGGCAGGTTGATCGAGCGATCCGCCCCCTCGACGACCTTGACGTTGTCGAGGCCTGCACCCTCGGCCCGGGCGCGCAGGTGTTCGAGGAAGGGCGGGGCGATGTCGACGGCGTAGAGCTGACCCTCCGGACCTAGGGCCGCGCTGACCGGCTCGAGGAAGGCCCCTGTCCCCGCGCCGACATCGGCGACCGCCATCCCTGGCGTGAGCCCGAGCGCGGCGACGATCTCATCGCGATGGGTGATCACATCCCTGCGCTCACGCTCCAGGACCTCGGTCCACTCGGTCGCGGCATCGTCCGCGAAGTACTTGTCGTTGACCCCTGGGCGGACGCTGCTCTCGGGATCGACGGGCGCAGCGCTCTCGCCTGAGCTCGTCTGGGCGGCGCAGGCCAGGAGCGCGGTGAGACACGAGATCGTGGACCACCGCGCGAGGCGGGAGAGAGGCGAGGGCGAGCGCATCGCCGGCGAGCATAGCCCATGCCCCGCGCCGCGCAGCTCAGTGCCGCGGTCACATCCCGACGGTGTCCGGCCCGTCCTCGCACGGGGGCGATCGAGGGGTCTGGCTGTGTGAGAGCACACCGGACGTTCCCTCCAGGTCTGTCACGAAGATGGGCCGCGAAGCTGCCGACGCAGTCGAGCTGCCCATCGCCAGTCCCATCGCCAGTCCCATCGCCAGTCCCATCGCCAGGTGGTGCGGGCTTGACCGTATGTGGGGTCCGCTAGCCGTCGAGGCGCTCCGCGATGATCCGCGCTTGCCCCTCGTCAAGCCCGGTGAAGGTGTCTTGCAGGTAGCCGACCCGCAGGCGGAGCTCGATCCGCGAGAAGCTCGCGCGGAGCTCAACGCCGACCTGCTCGGACCTTGAATATTCGCCGTCGATCTCCCAGCTGCCGAAGCGCTTGACCATGAAGAAGGCCCGCTCGCCGATCATCGCCAGATAGCCGCCGAAGAGGTTCTTCTTGGTCGCCACGATCAGGTCGACCTCGCCGGCTCCGAGGTGGCTCATCAGCGCCCTCGCGGCCTCCTCGGCCCCTGTATCGCCCTGCGCCGCCTTGAGAGGCCTGGGAGGTGCGGCTGCGGCTTTTTGGGCGACAGACGTCGACGCGGCCGGCTGCGCTTTTTTGGGAGGTGCGGCGGGAGCCTTGGGGACAGCCTTCTCGGTGGGCTTCGGCGCGCCGACGAGGGTCGTCGGCCAGGCGCCGTGGGCCATGAAGTGCTCGACGGTCTGCTTGGCCTCCTTGAGGCCCATCGGCGTGAGACGGCGCAGCTCTTTGATCGCCTTGATCTTCTTGCCTGAGCGGGCTTGGTGTTCGACCTCGCTGAGATCGAGCGGTCCGGTCCCCTTCGGCGGCTGATCGAGCTTTCCGTCGAGGCTAGACATCGCCCCTGGCCATGCGCCTGTGGACATGAAGAACTCGACGGCATTCTTCGCCTCGAGCAGCCCCGTCTTGGTCAGTACGCGGAGGTCTCGGATCGCGTGGATCTTCTTGCCCTGCTGGATGAGCGCCTCGACGGCTGCGAGGCCGCCGAGCTCGGGCATGCTCGAGCTCGCCGTCGACGCTCCGTTGCTCTCGCCGAGCGCTCGGAGCTGCGCCGGGCTCCAGGAGCCGGAGGACATGTAGCTCTCGACCGCGTCCTTGGCCTCTTTGAGGCCGGATGAGCTGATCTCGCGGTAGATCTTGATGGCCATGATCTTCTGGCCTTTGCGGACGTACTCTTCGATCGATTCGCGCTTGCTCATGGCCACTCCTTGGGTCTGTGGTGCGGCGGCCCAGGGTATCACCAAGCGCCGAGGGGGGGACGTCGGCGCGGCGCTGCGGGGGACTCGAAGGTGGTTCAGCTTCGAGCGCATCGTCGTCTGCTCGCGCCTCGTCTGCGCGGCGAAGGCTGGCCGGGTTCCCCGCAGTCGCTCGACGGAGGACGACCTCTGGGGGGAGCGAGTGCGCCGATCGTTTGTGAGCCGGCACCGCAGAGCTTGCGTCCCCCCTCTTGGTTTGACGTGGCTGCGTTTCTCGTAGGAGCGCTTAGATTTCTCTTGGAGCGAGGGGGGGACATGACAGAGTTAGTTCAGCGGATTCGAGCACATATGACGGCGTTGCCTGTGACGATTGCACCGAGCCTTAGCGTCGCAGACGCGAGGGATCGGATGCTCGCAAACAGGATCCGTCACCTCCCGGTCGTCCACGAGGGAAGGCTCGTCGGCCTCGTCACCGATCGAGATCTCGCGATCGTCGACAGCCTCTCGCTGCGCAAGCGTGATCGGGTCCTGATCCACCAGATTATGCGCGCCCGACCCTTCATCTGCGGTCCTGAAGACTCGCTGATCGCAGTCGCGAAGACCATGATCGAGCGCCGAATCGGCAGCGTCATCGTCGTCGAGGACGGGGCTCCGATCGGCGTCTTTACGACCATCGACGCCCTTCGTAGGCTTGTCGAGGTCGCCCAGCTCCTCGAACTCCTGGGCTCGACGTCGTAGGCCTCTTCGCCGCAGGTTCGATCATGGAGCTGAGCTGAGCTGCGCCTACCGCTGTGTTGATGTGCTCCGGTGAAGGTGCTGTGAGGACGATTGTGGTGCCCCCACCGCCCTCGGCGCGGTAGGGCTCTTCGGATCTGCATCCACGCAGAACGACGAACGGACCGGCTACGGGCTCATTTTGCGATAGGCGCTGAGGTGCTCCCGCGAGCGTCGTCGACCTACAGCGAGGGAGGGTCTGCGAGAGGAGGGGTGGTCAACCTGGGGGGCATGAATGTGCATAGTGCAGAGCATCGGGCGCTCTGGCGTTCGCGGCTCGGTGGCCGGCGGACTTGCGGTTGACCCGCGTCTCGTCAGCGCCTCACTATTGGCTATGCGGATTTTTGGTGTGGATAGGGCGTTGGTGGTGGGCCTGAGGTTGCCGGCGTGTCTCGCGTTGGCGGCGAGCATCGGCTGTTCTGACGATGATGGGGCGACGAGCACGACGCTGACAGCGACGGCGACGGCGACGGCGACGGAGACGGCGACGGCGACAGGGACGACGACGGTGACCTCCTCCACCGGGGGGGAGACCACAGGGACCACCTCTGGCGGGAGCAACAGCGACAGTGACTCGACCTCGTCGACGTCGACGACGACCTCCCCGGAGACGGACACGGCGACGACCGGACCTGAGGCGTTTTGCGGCGATGGGACCGTTGACGACGGGGAGGAGTGCGACGACGGCAACGCCGATGACGACGACGAGTGCACCAGCGCTTGTCTGAACGCGGTCTGTGGGGACGGCTTCGTCGCTCCGGACGAGGCCTGCGATGACGGCAACGCCATCGACGACGACGAGTGCAGCAACGCCTGTGCCCTCGCGAGCTGCGGAGACGGAGCCGTCCAGCCGAGCGAAGAGTGCGACGACGGCAACGACGACGAGACCGACGCCTGCCTCAACACCTGCCTCAACGCGATCTGTGGCGATTCTGTCGTCCAGGTCGACGTCGAGGAGTGCGACGACGGCAACGACGACGAGACCGACGCCTGTACCTCGATGTGCAAGGCCCCGGCCTGCGATGACGGGGCGAAGAACGGCGACGAGACCGACGTCGACTGCGGCGCCTCCTGCGGACCCTGCGGCGATGGCCAGGCCTGCACCGAGGGGGGCGAGTGCGAGTCAGGCTTCTGTAACATGGAGGTCTGCACCCTCGCGCCGAGCTGCAAAGCCCTCCTGGACGGCAACCCCGGGGCGACTAGCGGCGTCTACTCGATCGACCCCGACAGCGACGGTGACGTCGAGCCCTTCGACGTCTACTGCGACATGGAGACCGACGGTGGCGGGTGGACGCTCGCGCTCAAGGCGGACGGCACCAAGGTCACGTTCAATTACAACTCAACCTATTGGCAAAACGCGACGCTCTTCAACGCGGACAAGGGGGACCTCGATCGTACAGAGGCGAAGCTCGAGACCTGGAACTCGGTCCCCTTCACCGAGGTCCTGCTCGGTATGGAGCAGCCGGTCGGCAATATGGGGGCGCTCGATCTCAAGTATGTGACGCTCCCGATGGAGCGACCCTCGCTCTACGCGCTCTTCAACCCGGGCACCTTTGTCGCCACGAACATCGGTCGCAACACCTGGAAGTCGCTGATCACGGGCTCCTCGCTCCAGGTCAATTGCAACCGCGAGGGCTTCAACAATGCTCCGCGGACCCGCGTCGGGATCTTCAGCAACCAGGAGAACAACTGCAGCTCGCCTGACTCCTACATCGGCATTGGCAACCTCAATGGCGGCTGTAGCGGCGTCCAGGAGGCCCGTGTCGGCAACATGGCGAGCTGCTCCGCGGACAACGGCAACAAGAGCCTCGTCGGCTTCGGCGTGCTCTTCGTCCGCTAGGAGTCGGAGTCCGGCCTCTCCTCGTCGCTCGCAGCAGGTCGCCGAGGAGCGGTCGGAGATGTTCGCTGCGGTTGTGTCGCGCGACGTGCTCAGGCCGCGAAGCGGCGGTCGAAGAGTTTGCCTGGCTCCGACGAAAGGCTGCTGGACCGAGGGCGATGGCAGGAGAGCGCGCGGACTCCTGCTAGGGCCTCCTCGTCGGGCCTTGGTGAGAAACCCGCGCGCGTTTGCTCGTCCTCAGCAGCCAGCATCCGTCGCGCGCAGCCTGGGAGAGCTCGCGCGACGGGGCGGCTTGTCTTGAAGGGGCGATCGAGCCGATGGGGATCGCCCTACAGCGGCAGTGGTCCACACTGCGGATCGTCACCGATGCCCGAGATCGGCACTCCCATCAAGTTGGCGAACGAGGTGAGCACCTTGTCGTTGTCCGACTGGACCTGGACGACCCGCCCCGTCTCCAGCTGACCCTGCGCATTTCCGAAGAACACGACCGGGATCCGGTTCCCGTGGTGGTGAACGCTGAAGTGTGAGATCGCCAGGGTGAGCACATTGTCGAGCATCGTGCCCTCCCCGTCCGGCGTGTTCTTCATCCGCTCCAGCAAGCCGCGGAGCTGGTTCCAGTCCCACCTCGCCATGTTGGTGTAGGCGTCGCGCCGGAGGCCGGGGATGTGATGGACCTCGTCGTGGCCAGAGTCGGCGACGTCCGGGATTGGCACCCACTCGTAGCGCCAGTGGTAGCCGGAGTAGCCCCAGATCATCCCAGCGACGCCGACTCGACCGCAGGAGAGCGCTGCGTAGGTGATGTCCATCAGCGCTTTCGCCCGCTCCGGGATGAAGAAGGCCCCAGAGGGGTCGCCCGGGACCTGGCAGATCGGAAGGTCGACGTTCTCGAGATCATGGGCGACGCTCTCTTCTGCCCGGCGAATGGCGTCCTCGTGGATGTCGAGCTTGAGCTTCTCGACCCCGGCGAGCTCCTTGCGGAAGCGGCCGAGCTCGCCGACGACGTCGTCCAAGATCGACTTCTTGGTCCGCAGCCGCTCCTTCTGCGCCTCGACGACGATGGGATCGGCGCTAGGGTCGAATCCCTGAAACACCTTGTTCCACGCGTCGATCGGCTGGACGAGGGGCAGCTTGGGGACGTTCGGCCCCGTGGCGAAGGGGCGGTCAAGCATCGTCCCGTGGCCGCTGTAGTCGCACTGCATCTCGAGGGAGGGGACTCCGAGCTCGTTGGCGATGAGCTGATCGATCGAGATGCCCCCTGGGTTCCCGTACTTGGGGTTGGAGTGCGGCAGGAGATCCTTGGCGGTGAGCGCCTTCACCACCGTGCGGCAATGGTTGTTGCCCAACGGATTGAGCCCCGACTCACGGATGTCGACGCCGTCGACGATGAGCATGTCATCGCGCAATGACTCGAAATCGGCGAGGATCGGCGAGAGGCTGAAGTTCTCCCCGCTGCCCGCGGGAAAGAAGTCTGACGCGTCGGGGTAGCCACAGCAGTTGACCCAGACAAAGGCTCTCATCGCCGGCAGCTCTGCCGCCTCGGCCTGGCGGATCGAGAGCACTGGTGAGAGCAGAGCTGCGGCCTTGAGCGAACGGAATATGAATTGTCGGCGTCTCATGGTTACGGTGCCTCCCGCATGTAGAGCTCGGGTCGGGTCAGGATTTCCTCAAAGAGTTCGATGATGTTGACGTCGCCCTCGCGCAGCGGCGTCGCGAGCTCCTCGGAGAGCAAGTCCGCCGAGCGGCTATCGCGCATTCCCGAGGCGAAGCGCACCACGTTCGTGCTGAAGCACTCGCTCGCCTGCGGGCTCTCGGCGAGGGTCGGGAGCAGGTCCATGATCCCGTCGAAGCTCTGGAGCTCGCCGTCGACGGTGAGCTCGTTGACCGCCGAGTCGAGGAGCCGATCGCCGTAGTGCGTCTGGAGCTGCCCGAGACCGTCGAAGTTGCTCCACAGATAGCCAAAGGGCATGAACTGGACGTGGCAGGCTACGCAGAGCTCATCCTGGTTCATGATGAGCTCGAACTGCTCGCGGGTTGTCAGCGCGTCGAAGTCGTCGACTTGATCGAGGACGCCGTCCGCTGCCGACGCGACGTCGATCCCAGACGGCAGGCCGATATCCTCGCACTGGAACTGATTTTTGATCAGCAGGCCGCGGCGGATCGGCTTGTCGCGCGGGATCTCCGAGCTCGACGAGTGGACCGCCATCACGCTCGCCAGGGTGAGCACTCCCCCCCGCTCCCCGTCCTCGAGGGCCAGCGGCTCGAACTCATCCTGCTCCGAGGAGCTGCCGTAGAGCGCCGCCGTGTGACGGTTGACATAGGTCGCCTCGTGGGTCAGGAGCTCGGAGAAGGTCGCCCCGTCCTCGATGACCACCTGGTCGATGAAGGTCGCGAACTCGCCGCGGAGGGCCTGGGCCGTGGCCGGATCGCTGAATTTGGGGTACTCTTCAGGGCGCGCGGCGATGGCGTCGAGCGCCCCGACGCGCAGCCATTGCTTGAAGAAGCTGGTGATCTGCGCGCGCCCCTGCGGAGTGTCGAGGAGGCGGTGCACATGGTCGCGGATCGTGTCCCCCTGGAGCTGTCCCGCCTCGGCGTCGGCGAGGAGCGCATTGTCAGGCATGGTGCCGGTGAGCGCGTAGGAGATGAGCGAGGCCCTCTCGTAGGGATCGAGGAGTGCGACCTTCGGATCCTCACCGCGGACTGTCCCGATCTCCGTGCGGTAGAGGAAATGTGGGGACATCAGCATCCGGGTGACCAGCGCCGACATCAACGTGGACGAGTCGGCCACCTCTGTCGCGGCGACAAAGTTGGTCAGCGCCGTTCGCTGAGCATCGGTCAGCGGCCGGCGATAGGCCCGGCGCCCAAGATCGTTGATCACATCCTCCGCACAACTCGACGTGACCTCGCCTCCAGGGACGAAGCAGGGGAACTCCTGCGGGAGCTTGGTGGCGACGTACTCCGCGGCCACCCGCTCCACCTCGACGTAGAGGATGCTCAGGAGGTTCTCGTCGACCTGCCCGTTGCTGCTGTTGTCGTACCCGGATGCGGCGTCCGAGTAGTTGAACTCGGCGTCGACCTCGACGCCGAGGAGGTCGTGGAGCGTGTTGGTCAGCTCAGGCGGGCTCAACAGTCGGATCTGGCCGGGATCGGGGATGAAGGGATCTCCTTGATCGCCTCCGCCATCCGAATCACTACCATCGCTGTCTCCGCCGCTGCCACTGCCACTATTGCTATTGGTGCCACTGTCCCCGAGTCCCGCAGAGTCCTGCGCTTGCGAGTCGAAACGGTCTACGCCCGAGTAACACGCGCTCGCTAGCACTAGCACTGCGCCTGAGAGAAGGGAGGTGGAGAGCTTGGGGGTGAGGTGCTTCTTGAGTCGTGTCAAAGGGAAGACCGCCTCTCGGTAGTATGAGTATGGTGAGTGGGCAGATGGGGGGGGTCATCTGCCTTCGCCCTACCAACGCCTACCATGAGATTTTTGGCCTGCAAAGGGGAGCGGGTGACCTGACGCAGGCGACGGGGCGGCTGGAGCCGACTGTGGACCGGTCATCGCCGCGGGAGCGGTGTTCTTGTCGACATTTGACAATTTAGTAATCCAAAACGATCGCGATATTGAAAGTCATTTTCAGGGTGTGCCTTTCATGCCTGCACAGCCCCGCAATGTGCAGATCACGCGCCCAGAGCTTGCAGTTACAACTTCCACGCGCGGGGGGCTTCAGTTTGATAGGATGCGGCGACAAATGTTGGAATCGCAGTTCACCCAAGCTCGCAGAGTCAGCACCGCGAGCTGCGCTCGCTCGCGGGTGCCTCGTCGGCTCACCCGTGGGCTCCTGGGGGCTCTATTGTGCCTGGTGCTCGCCGGTGTCGAGGCTCCGAGCGCAGCGGCCCACCCCGGCCTCGATCACCAGGAGGGGGCGGTCTCACGGCAGCTCCGCGCAGCTCCCAACGACCCTGAGCTGCGCCTTCGCCGGGCTTCGATCCGGCGCGAGCGTGGCGACTGGCGCGGTGCGCTCGCGGATCTCGCGGTCGCCTCGCGGAATTCCAAGGAGAAAGATCCGCGGGTCTTGCTCGAGGAGGCGCGGGCGCGGATCGACGGCGGCCAGCAGCGCCGCGGTGAGTCGCTCCTGTCGCGGGCTCTCGCCGGGGAGCTCGGCTCGCGCGACGCTGGTGATGCCTTCGAGCTCCGCGCTCGCCTCCGAGAGGCTCGCGGCGATTCTGTGCGGGCACGGGCGGACTACGACGCCGCTCTACGGGCCCAGCCGTCGGTGGAGCGCTACCTCCGTCGCGGCCGGATTGATGAGCTGCAGGGCGATCTTGAGGCCGCGATCGTCGGCTATCGGGCTGGAGTGGAGGCCCTCGCGGGGGCGGTCGTGCTCGAGCGCGGGCTTGTCCGAGCCCTCGGCCGAGCTGGACGCCATCAAGAGGCGCTGGTCCGGGTCGACGCGCTCATCGCCCGGTCGCCGCTGGCCGCTGCCTGGCGTCTCGAGCGGGCCTCGCTCCTCGAGGGGAGCGGCGCGGTGGCTGCAGCGGAGCGCGAGCGCCTCGTCGCGCTGGAGGAGATCGAGGCGGTGCTCAGGCGGCGCTCGAGCGCCCTCCATCGATTGACGCGGGCGCGATGCCTCGCCGCGCTCGGTCGCCGCACAGAGGCGTTGACCGAGGCTGAGGCGCTCGCCAAGAGCTATCCCAAGCTCGGGGGGGTCGCCGAGCTCGTCGCAGAGCTCCGCGACGATGCCTCGGCCGCCGAGGTCAAAACTCCAGCCACTCGAGGTCGGAAGCGATGAAGCAGCGAGTCGTCGAGCATCGTATTATGAATACATGCCGAGGGATCGCAATCACAGCCGCGATCCCGATCATTTTGGGGTTGGGAGTCCTGCCAGGTGGGGAGGCGAGCGCGGCGTCCCTCGATCGCAGCCCGTATCTCCATCAGACCGGGCCCTCGTCGACGATCGTCGTCTGGAGAACCGAGGGATCGAGCAGCGGCGAGGTGCGCTTTGGGACCAGCCCTGACATGCTCGACGTCGCTGTCGACTCGCTCGGCGCAGGTCCTCAGCACGAGGTGAAGATCACCGGCTTGGAGCCGGCGACTCGCTACTACTATGCAGTCTACGGTGACGGCGAAATCCTCGCGGGCGACGCGCAGCACTACTTCGACACCGCGCCGGCGGTGGGGACTCGGGACAAGATCCGCGCTTGGATCGTCGGCGACTCTGGCAACGGAGGCCCGGCCCAGTTTGCGGTCCGCGACGCGATGCTCCACGAGGTCGGTCGCTACCGTCCGCAGCTCTTCCTCCACATGGGGGATATGGCCTACAGTGACGGCACCGACCCAGAGTTCAGCGATCGCTTCTTCGCCCCCTACGCTCCGATCCTGCGAAATGTCACGACTTGGCCGACGATCGGCAATCACGAGGGACATACATCAGACTCGGACACCCAGAGCGGCCCCTACTACGAGGGCTATGTCCTGCCCGTCGCGGGGGACGTCGGCGGCGTGGCTTCGGGGACCGAGGCCTACTACTCCTTCGACTACGGCAACGTCCACTTCATCGTCCTGGACTCCCACGGCTCACCGCGCCAGCCAGACGGGGCGATGCTCCAGTGGATGACGATGGATCTCCAAGCGACCCAGCAGGAGTGGCTCATCGCCTTCTGGCACCACCCGCCCTACACCAAGGGGACGCACGATTCGGACGAGGAGGGGCTTCACATTGAGATGCGGCAGTGGGCCCTGCCGATCCTCGAGGCCGCTGGGGTCGATCTCGTGCTCGGCGGGCACAGCCACATATACGAGCGCTCCTACCTGGTCGACGGCGGCTACGAGACGCCGACCACGGCCGCGGGGATCCTGTCGATGAGCGACGGTCGACCTGCGGGCGATGGACCGTACGCGAAGACGGCCGGCGGGGTCGGCAATGCCGGTGCGGTCTACGTCGTCGCAGGTCATGGTGGTGCGAGCGTCGGAGGCCCTGGCGACCACCCGTTGATGTTCTTCTCCGAGGCGGAGTACGGCTCGTGCATCCTCGATGTCCACGAGAACCGGCTGACCCTGATCAACATCCGCGCGGACGGCGAGGTCACAGATCACGTCAGCCTGATCAAGGGCAGCGGCGTCGAGATCTTCGCGCCAAACGGCGGCGAGACCCTCCTGGCGGACACTGACACGGAGATCCAGTGGGCGAGCGTCGGTGAGATCCCTGAGGTCAAGATCGAGTACTCGCTCGACGACGGCGAGGGGTGGACGACCATCGTCGAGGCGACGCCGAACACCGGATCCTACACCTGGAAGGTGCCTGCATTCGGCACGCAGACCGGGCTTGTCCGGGTCTCCTCGACCGAGGACGCGGCCCTCTCCGACGAGTCGAATGCCGGCTTTAAGACCGGCGGCGGGGCGATGTACGATCTCATCGGCTGGGGCGGGGTCTGGTCCTACCATGATCAGGGGCTCGATCTCGGCGCGACCTGGCTCGAGCCTGGCTTTGACTTCGGCGCCTGGCCGACCGGCGCGGCCGAGCTCGGCTACGGAGAGGGGGACGAGGCGACCGTCATCATCGACGCGGATCCCAATTATCCGAGCGCGTATTTCCTCAAGTCCGTCGACCTCCCGGCGGAGGTCTCAGAGGCGGAGCTGCAGCTCCGCCACGATGACGGCGCGGCGGTGTGGATCAACGGCCAGCTCGTCGCGAGCGTCAACGCCAACGATGTCAGCTACGGGGCCTGGGCGAGCGGTCAGAGCGAGGACAACGCCGTCTATAGCACTTCGCTCAACCTCGATCCCAACCCCTTCGTCGTCGGCGCGAATATCGTCGCCGTGATGGTCAAGCAGCACAACGACTCATCCAGCGATCTCTCCTTTGATCTCAACCTCTTGATCACCGAGGCGCTCCCCGAGCCAGGGACCTCTGGAGGCGAGACTGAGGGCGAGACGTCCTCTGGAGGCGAGACCGACGGGAGTGGGACCGACGGCAGCGGGACCGGCGGGAGTGCGGGGACCGGCGAGAGTGCGGGGACCGGCGAGAGCGCGGGGACCGGCGGGAGCGCGGGGACAGGAGCCAGCAGCGCGAGCGCGGGCGAGAGCAGTTCGACGACGGGCCCCGGGATCGACGGCGTCGACGAGGGGTGCGCCTGCGCGGTACGTGGCGACGCCCCTCGCGGGGTCGGCTTCTTTCTCCTCCTCGGGATCGCCGGGATCCGACGTCGCCGAGGCGGGAGAAGCTGAGAGCAGGTTTTAGTGCGCGCCCGCTCGTCGGAGGTTGTCCGCTGCGCATGTACGCCCGTAGAGGCGCGCTCGAGCGCGCTCGACACTTCTCGCGGGGAGGGAGGATGACCGATCGCCTTGCGGCGGACGAAGGCGCAGCCCTATGCTGCACGGGCCTGCCGCGGCGACGCTTCGATGAGCTCGCGGGCTGCGGAGGATCGGGGGGTGCGTGTGCGCTTAGAGGGGACGATCGAATGCCGTGATCTCGTGGTCTTTGTGCCTGGGCTGATGGGCAGCGTGCTCGAGCGACGAGGCAAGCCCTTGTGGGATCCTGGGCTGCGGATGGGCCTGCGCGCCGTCCTCTCGCGGGGGGAGTCGCTGGCGGCGCTGCGGCTGGTGGGGGACTCGCCGACGGAGGATGACATCGGCGATGGGATCCTCGCGCCGCGGCTGGTCGACGCCGTGCACATGATCCCGGGTCTGTGGAAGATCGACGCCTATGGGCCTGTGCTCGTGAATCTCCGGGCTCGCCTGACGCTAGAACCAGGCGAAAACTACTACGAATTTCCCTACGATTGGCGCCGCGATATTCGTCACTCCGCGCGTCGCCTCGGCCGGGAGATCGAGGGCCGCCTCCGCCGCTGGCGCGAGCGCTCAGGCAACGCCGAGGCTCAGGTCGTGCTCATCGCTCACTCGCTCGGCGGGCTGGTCTCTCGCTATTATCTGGAGTGCCTCGGCGGTTGGGTCGACGCGCGGTCGCTGCTCACCCTCGGAACCCCCCATCGCGGGGCGATGTCGGCGCTCAAGTCGACAGTCAACGGGATGTCCAAGGGGGTAGGGCCGCTCCGCGTCGATATGACGGAGTTTGTCAAGGCCTGCACCTCGACGGCCCAGATGATGCCGATCTGGGAGTGCTACGACAGCGGCGATGGGGTGCTCCGCCGGCCCGGCGAGGTCGAGGGGATCCCGGGGGTCGACTCGGCCAAGGCGGCCGCTGGTCTCGCGCTCCACCGCGAGATCCAGGGGGCGGTGGCGAGCAACCGCCGTGACCCTCGCTGGGAGGCCCAAGGGTACGACCTCCACCCGATCGTCGGCACCCGCCAGCGGACCGCGATCTCAGCTCGGCTCGAGGGCGAACGTCTGGTCACGGACGACTCGATCCGCGGGCGCCAGATCGACGGTGACGCGACGGTCTCGCGGGTCTCGGCGACCCCGATAGAGCTCTCGCGCGCGGGTCGAGAGGTCTTCGTCGCGGCGAAGCACTCGGTCATCCACAACGCGCCGGAGGTCGTTCATCACATCGAGGGGGTGCTCGCCGGGGCATCGATCGACCTCGCCGAGTTTTTCGCCGGAGGAGATGTCGACCTGGGCCTGGAGCTCGGGGACCTCTATCCCGCGGGCGAGCCGATCGAGGCTCGAGTCGAGCCGAGCGAGGATCCCGGCGACCTCGAGGTCGAGGTGACGCCGGCCGCAGGCGGAGAAGCGGTCCATCGCGCCATGATCGCGGAGGATGACCTCGGCGGGCCGATCGTGATCCCCGGGCTGAGCGAGGGCACGTACCGCCTGCGGGTGCGCGGCGGCGAGGGAGTGCGGCCGATCGAGGACGTGTTTGAGGTGCTCGGAGAGCTCAGCTGAGCTCGACCTGGGCTGGGAGCGCGAGAGGGATTCTAGGACCGCCGCGCCTCGGCTCAGCTCCACTCCCCCGAAACTTGCACTGCGACCTGGTACCGCGGCGTCCTGGTCGACGTCGGCGCTCAGCGTGTCCAGGTGATGCAGGTGCTGCGGCAGTGGCTCAACCTCGACCCGCGGGCTGCGAAGGCGCTCGTCGACCGAGGACGGGGGGCGGTCCTCGTCGCCGAGCTCGACGGCGCTGCGCTCCTGCGTGATAGGCTCGCTGAGGTCGGCGCTCAGGCGACGATTCACTGTAGGGACGGCGACCGATGAAGCGACCGATCGCGCTCAAATTCGCCTGCTCCGAGGACTGGAGCAGCTTTGTCGGCGACGAGCGTCGGCGACTGTGCCAGCGGTGTGAGCGGCATGTGCATCACCTGTCGACGATGACCCGGACCGAGGCCGCTGACCTCTTTCGTTGCCCGCCCGAGGAGGGGCTCTGCGTTCGCTACCAGCACGACGGCCAGGGGCGGATCCTCTTCCGCTCTGAACGCTACCCCGGCCATATGGCCTGGAAGCGCTTTGTCATGCCTTCGCGGTCCGATGAAGAGCCTGAGCGAGGGTGAGCTCGGGGGGGCCCTCGACAGCCGGTTGCCAGCGCGCGTGGGGGAGCGCGGCGATGTTGCCCGGCTGATCGCCGTCGGGCTTCATGTCGCGGACCAGCGGCAGGCCCTTCAGGCTTTGCTCTGTCGAGACGGGGGCGCGCCCCTCGGGTTGCGAGGTGAAGGCGAGGCTCATCGTCGTGGCGGAAGCCTCAGGGCCGTGTGAGGGGCCGTGTGAGGGGCCGTGTGAGGAGCCGGACCCGGATGGGGTTGGTGAAGCGGTAGCCGGCTCCGTCGAGCCCGGCCTCGAAGGCCGCGGCGACCTCGGGCTGGTCGATGCGCTCGGCGACGATGTCGTTGAAGTTCTTGGCTAGCATCTGCGCCTTGAAGGAGGCGAAGGAGTCGAAGCGCGTCTCGGCCGTGTACCAACGCTCTTCGCTCGCGCCGAAGCTGTCCGCGGCGCGGTCGAGGGCGGCGATCGCCTCGGCTCGGACCTTCGTCTCGTCGTGGAAGGGGCAGAGGAGTTGGGAGAACTGGCCGTGGATGTCGGGCTCTAGGACGATGAGCGTGCCGTCGGATCGCAGGGCCCGCTTGGCCTCGCCGAGGGCCTTGTCCATCAGCTCGATCGGGACGTGGTGGAGCGAGCGGGAGAGGACGACGACGTCGACGCTCCGGTCGGCGACCGGCAGCTCCTGGGCAGGGGCGAGGGCGAAGCTCACGCCCTCCTGGGCAGGGGCGAGGGCGTTCTTCTCGGCCTGGATCGGATCGGGCTCGAAGCCGCGGACGGTCGCCCCGAGCTCGGCGAGGCCGCGGCATAGGTGCCCGGGACCGCAGCCGACGTCGAGCACCTCCTGATCTGTCCAAGTATGCAGGCGCCGGAGGGCGTCGATGTTGTCGAGGATGCCGAGGTTGGTGTGCATCGTAGGTGGTCCGTGGTCGTGGCCGAAGGCTTGTCTCGGGTCTGCTCTCGCGACCGCGGGGGCTCGAGGGCGCTCCGCCCTAGCAGCCCGTGGTCAAAGTCCTGGGGTTCCGACACAACCTCGCTGTACCGAGCGTACCGCGAACTCTGGCGGGGCCGAGCGGCCCTGCGAGGGCAGGCGAGAGTGCGCGGGACTCGTGCCACGGCCTTCTAGAGAAGGCGCTTGAGCAGCTTGATCGTGGCGGGCGTGTAGGGGGGGTACATGAAGGTCGGGTCGAGGGCGGTGGGCTTGCGCAGCACCGACTTGTTGTGGGTGAAGCAGTCGAAGCTGTGCTTGCCGTGGTAGGCCCCCATGCCGCTGTCGCCGACGCCGCCGAAGGGGAGCCCGGGGACCGCCATCTGGATGAGGGCGTGGTTTATCACCGCGCTGCCGGAGCTCGTCCGCTCGAGGACCTTGCGCTGGACCGAGGCCTCGTCGCTGAAGAGGTAGAGGGCGAGGGGCTTGGGTCGGGCGTTGATGAAGGAGAGCGCGGCCTCGATGTCGTCGACGGGCAGGACGGGCAGGATAGGCCCGAAGATCTCATCGTTCATCACCGGGCTGTCGACGGCGACGTCGGTGAGCACGGTCGGCGCGAGGAAGCGAGCGTCGCGATCGTGCTGGCCGCCGACCGCGACCGTTCCGCTCTTTAGGAGGGGGACGAGGCGGTCGAGGTGGCGGGTGTTGATGATCCGCCCGTAGTCGGGGCTATGGCGAGCGTTCTCGCCGTAGAAGGCCTTGACCGCGGTGACCAGCTTGGCGACGAAGGCGTCGTAGACCGGGCGCTCGACGAGCACGTAGTCCGGGGCGACGCAGGTCTGGCCGGCGTTGGTGAACTTCGCCCAGGCGATCCGGCGGGCTGCGACCGTGAGGTCGACGCTGCGGTCGACGATAGTCGGGCTCTTGCCGCCGAGCTCGAGGGTCACGGGGGTCAAGTGCTCGGCGGCGGCCCGCATGACGACCCGGCCGACCCGACCGTTGCCGGTGTAGAAGATATGATCAAAGCGACAGCGGAGGACTTCGGTAGTCTCGTCGACGCCGCCCTCGACGATCGCGATGGAGTCCGGGTCGAGGTACTCCGGGAGCAGCTTCGCGAGCATCGCCGAGACCGCAGGGGCGACCTCGGAGGGCTTGATGAGGGCGCAGTTGCCCGCCGCGATCGCGCCGATGAGGGGGGCGATGGCGAGCAGGAAGGGGTAGTTCCACGGGGCGATGATGAGGACAACGCCGAGCGGATCCTTGTAGATCTTCGAGGTGCCGGGCTGAGCTACGAGCGGCGTGCTGACCCGATCCGGGCGCGTCCATCGGCGGACCTTCTTGCGGGCCATATGGGCCTCGTGGGCGGTGTACTGGATCTCGGTCGAGTAGGCCTCGAAGTGGCTCTTGCCGAGATCTGCGCGGAGCGCCGCCTCGATCTCAGCCTCGCGTTCGTTGCACATTCGCTCGATGGCCTCGATCTGGGCGAGGCGCCAGGAGAGGGGGCGGGTGCGGCCGACGTCAAAGGAATTGCGGAGGGCCTTGACCATCTCGGGGATGGTGTCGAGGGGGGTCGAGGGCGAGGCGGTGGTGGTGAGAGGGGGACGCTCGGCGTGCATTGGGGTCCTGTGGTGAAGCGCGGCGGGATCATAGCAGCTCGGCCCATCCCCGGCGCCCGGACGGTATCGCGCGGGGATGTGAGATTCTCCGAGTCCGGTGACACATTTGCGCCGTGGTGGTGTTCAAAGCAAGACGGACGTCGCGGTTGGGCCTGCGATGAGCGGGGATGCAAGCCGCTGCGGGCCGTCGATCTGGAGCCGACCATGTACAGACCGAATATGCGCCAGCGAAGCACCGCGTTTGCGACGATCGTCGCCACGCTCCTGATGACGACTTTCGCCGGCGCTTGCTCACGGCCGGACTTCGAGGGTCCGAGCTGGGATGACGAGTCCGGCTACGCGCTCTACGAGGAGGGAGACGTCTATCTCGTCGTCGCGACGACGATCAAGCCGGGCGACGGCCGCGCCTTTCGAAGCCAAGCCGAGGAGCTCGCCGAGCAGCTACGGACGCAGGAGGGGCTGGTCCTCTTCGGCTACAGCGGCTCAGTCGCGGAGGGGACGGCGCAGACCCTGTCGGTGTGGCGCGACGCGGCATCCCTCGCCGTCTTCATGGTCTCGGAGGGGCATGTCTCCGCCGTGGCCGCGCACTCCGGAAACAGCGAGGACTTCGCGACCGACATATGGGAGATCGACGGTAGCGATCTGCCGCCCACCTGGGACGAGGCGGACGTGCGCCTCGCCGCGGTGCTCGCAGAATGAGGTGTCAAGGTCTTCGCCGGGCCTCCGTCGCGGCGCTGCTGATGGTGGCCTGCGCCGGTGGGGACGGCAGCCCCATCTCCGAGCGTCCGGTCCCGCGGCCTTCGCCGCTCCTCGCGGAGAACGGTGCGACCGTCGTCTCAGGTCGCATGGAGGGGGTCGCGGTCGAGGCGATCCAGGCCAAGGGGTACACCTATCTCCTGGTCGACGACGGCGGCGGCGAGCGACAATGGGCGGCGATCCTGGGCCACGGTGTCGAGCCGGGAGATCGGGTCTCGGTCGTCCGCCTGGCGCTGCACGACGACTTTCACTCATCCTCCCTGGATCGCGACTTCGACCGGCTGGTGATGGGGATCCTCGCGTCCTCCTCCTGAGGTGGGCACCGGGCTGGAGATCGGAGGGTTCCGAGAGCACGGTGTCAGGACAGGAGGGCTCTCCGCGAGCCGGCTTGCGGGCTCGTCACCCCGACGTGTTCGGAGCGTGGAGCGCCCTCGACAACGTCACTCCGAGTGCGTGGAGCGTGGAGGTGGGCGGCACGGTCTGGGCGGGCCTCGCTGCGCAACGAGTGCGCCTGGCTCGACTTTTCGGTTTCGTCACGAGAAGCTGGGACGGTGCGGACTACGCTCCCTACGGCTCTCGTCGTCGCGCTCGCGGCCTGCAGCCCCGTCATTGTGAAGCCCGCGGAGGACGGCCCCACCTGCGGGCGTGGTTTTCGTTGCACGACCAGCACGCCGTCCGTGCCGACCACCGCGGTGATGGATCTGCTCTTTGTCGTCGACAACTCGGGATCGATGGCTGCTTCGCAGGCGAAGCTCGCGGCGAGCTTTGACGTGTTGCTCGAGCGATTGCAGGAGACCAACCTCGATCTCGACCTGCGGATCGCCTTCACGACCACGGATCTGGGCAACCCGCAATGCCCCGACTCGGCCCCCGAGCACGGCGACCTTGTCCTCTCGAGCTGTCTCGATCGGGTGGACGCCGGCGAGTTTCTCTTCGACGGAGTCGAGCCCCCGCTCGACGGGACCTTCGCCTGCACGGACGTTTGCTCGCTCAGCGACGCTGCGCTCACGATTCAGCCGACCGCGACGACCGACGATCTGCAGCCGCAGCCGCGGCAGTGGGTCGAGCTTGTGGGGGGAGCGACCAACCTCCCTGACGGGGTCGGGCTGGCGGAGGCGCTCGCCTGCTTCGCGCCCCAGGGGATCGCTGGCTGCGGCTATGAGTCCCAGCTCGAGAGCATGTACCAGGCGCTCCTAAAGAGCGAGAACGCTGAGGGCCCGAACGCGGGGTTTCTCCGCCCTGAGGCGGCCCTCGCGGTGGTGTTTCTTACGGATGAGGTCGACTGCTCGTTCAACCCGGCGCACGAAGCTGTCTTTCTCTCGGAGAAGGCTCTTTGGAGCGATCCCGACGCGACCGTGCCGACCTCAGCGGTGTGTTGGCGCGCAGGGGTCGAGTGTCTCGGAGATCCGGCGAGCTACGAGAGCTGCGCCGCGGTCAACGTCGGCGTCGACGGGACCCTCGGCGCAGGCGATGATGACGCTGTTCTCCGGCCCATGGCCCGCTATCTCGACGCGCTCCAGCGCCTCGAGGACGAGCGCAGATCGTACAACGCTCGGGCCGACGTTCTCGTCGCGGTGCTCGGCGGGGTCCCTCAGGGCTACGCGGGCGAGGGACTCACCTACAGCGCCATTAACGATCAAGAGCACCTTGACGAGTTTGGCGTCGATCCGGGGTGCGTCGACATTGACGGGAGTCCTGCGCTTCCTCCGGTTCGCCTCCGCGAGCTAGAGGAGGCCCAGCGCGTCGACGACCGGAGCAGCCTCTTCTCGATCTGCGCCCCAGAGTACGCCCCTGCGCTGGCTACGCTCGGCGACCAGCTAGTCGATCAGATCATGCCGGCCTGCATGCCTGAGTGCGTCGCAGACGTCGACGCGGAGACCGAGGTCGTCGATGTCGAGTGCACCCTGAGCGAGGAGAACATCGTCACCGGAGAGCGGAGAGAGATTCCTCGCTGTGAGGGGGAGTCGCCGTCGCCTCCTGAGGGGGAAGCGCTCTGCTGGGTCCCCCTCGTCGATCGCGGCGGGCAGACTTCGAGCCTCGACGATGACATGTCACAACGATGCGCCGAAGAGGGGTGGAACCTCGAGTTCCGCTTTGTGCGACGGGAGCCCAGCGAGCAGCACAGGATCGCGGACGTTGCCTGTCGGCTCTCAGACCTGCCGGCGATCGACTGCCCTGACCTCTACTAGGAGGCTGTGGTGAAAGTGCCGTGCGCTCTCGCGCCGCAATCGTTGGTCCTCCCGGGGGCCGTATCGCGAGCTTCGGCGGAGCCGAGAGGGGGTCGGTCCAGAGAGCATGTTCAGAAAGAGCGCACGTCCAGAAGGAGCCCATTCTTCGAAAGCGCGTACTCCTCGAAAGAGCGCCCGGGAAGGGTGCTAGCGCCTAGCCTTCGCGTTTGCGTCGAGCTTGCTCAGGTCGGCCTTCGCCCGCTCGAGGGCCGCCTCGTCGCGCTGTCCGGTCGGGAGCGACTCCCAGAGCGCGACGATCTGCGCCCGCGCCTCGCGGGCCGCCGCAGGGTCGCCGGCGCCCGCCTCGGCCTCCGCGAGCAGGGTCAGGGCGCGGGCCTGCCGTGGCCCGTAGAGTTTTGCGACTGCGGCGCGGGCGTGGGGGCGGGCGTCGTCGTAGCGCTTTAGCTGGATGAGGAGCCAGGCTAGGCGATAGGGGGGCTCGTAGCTCTTCGGCAGGGCGCCGACCATATGCTCATAGTCGGCGACGAGCTTTTCACCTTCGCCGAGGAAGACGTGGACCTCGGCCCTCGGCCACATGTAGGTGAGCGCCTCCTCGGGCTTGGAGGCGGCCTCCCAGGAGGTGTTGAGGAGCTCCCGCTGGCGGAGCGCGAGGGTCTTGGCTCGCTCGGGATCGTCGCTGGCGAGGGCTAGCTCGCGCCAGTTGGCGAGCATGTCGCTACGATCGTCGATCGTCATCCGAGCCTCAGGATCGGCGTCGAGACGGGTGAGGGCAGCGTCGAGCGCGGCCCGCAGCGTGACACCCTTGGCCTTGCCCTCCGCTGACTCGACCTTGACGCTGCAGGTCCGGCCGTAGAAGGAGAAGTCGGTGACGCTGGCGGAGCGGGCCCGCTCGACCTCGGGCAGGCCGGAGAGGGCGAGGTCTACACACTCGTCCCAGCGCTCGGCCTTGCGCAGGAGACGGAGGCGGCCGACCCAGGTGTCCGGGCGGCGCGACCAGAGGGGATCGGCGGTCTTGAGGGCGCGGGCGAGGAGCGCGTCCGCCTCGTCGAGCCTGCCCGCGGCCTCCTCGGCGAGCGCCCGGCGCAGCAGTCCGGGGGGATCCTCGGCGGTCGCGGCACCCTCGGCGGTGGAGCGGAATGACTCCTTGCCGCTCGTCATGAAGGCGGTGAATTGCTCGAGCGAGGCGGCGCCGGCGAAGCGGGCCTGGACCGCGAGATCTGCAGGGTCGACGACAAAGAAGGTCGGCCACATGCTCATCGGCAGGGCCGCGGAGAGCTCGGCGTTGACCGGCCTGTCGGTGTCGGCGGCCAACCAGACGAAGTCACCGTCGGCGGCGGCGAGCGTGGGGTCGCGCAGGACCGTCTGCTGCATCGACAGGCAGGTGTGGCACCACGGCGCCCACATGTCGATGAGGACGGGCTTGCCCTCGGCGAGCGCCTTCGCCTTGGCGGCCGGCCAGTCGTCGTGGATCCACGGTCGTTCCGGCCCTGCGGGGAGCTCGTCGGCGTCGGCGTCGGCGACCGCGGCCTTGGCCTGGCCTGGGTCCTTGTCGCCTACGTCGGCATCCGGCGCGGAGGCGTCTGCGGGGGCGGGTAGGGGGGTGGCCGCGTGCCCGGAGGTCTTGGGCTCAGCCGGGCCACAGGCGACGACGAGGAGAAGCGAGCAGGCGAGGGAGGCGGGCTTCGACACCGCGCCAGCATACGCCGGAACACGCCGCTTGGCCCGAGCTCGGGCGAACCCGCTCCTCAAGGACCTGTCGACTCCGCCAAGGCTCGGTGGAGGGCCCGATCTTGCGATGTTTGGCGGGGGCCGAGAGGCTGATGGCGGCGGCGCGGGGGTGGGGATGCTCGACGCCCGGGCTCCTGGCTCGCCGCTAGTGAGCAGGAGAGGAGTCATCGTCGCGGCGGGCCTTGCCGCGACGATGACCGAAGCGGGGCCTGGCGAGGGACAAGTGTTACTAATACGCGCCCGTTCAAATCATTATAGTATCGTCGCGAGCGCGGGCCGGTGCTTCGCGGGGGGGGGATCGCTCCTAGTCTTCGTCTCCGCCCTCATGTATGCTCACGGAGTGTTCGTTCCTTGGCTCCTTGGGGGGGCGCTCTGGGCCCTCTCCTCGCAGCCGCCGGCGACGAGCGCCGTGACCCCCAGCGATGACCTGTCGATCGCCTGGGAGGCGGCGGGCCCCTGTTCGAGCGAGGAGCAGGTTAGGGCGGGAATCGCGAAGTCCCTGCCCGTCTCCGCGGGAGAGGTCGCCCTCGGGGGGGCGTTGCGCGCACGGCTCGTGCAGGTGGACGACGAGGTGGAGCCCGATCGCTGGTCGATGGAGCTCACCGTCACCTCGGCGGCAGGGTCGTGGCGCCGGAGGTTCGACGAGCAACGTTGTGAGGACATGGTCGCCGTCGCGATCTTCATCGCGACGATCGCCCTCAACCCGGTGGAGGCGAGCGGGGGGATGCAGCGTCTCGCTCAGTCGTCAGGTCCGCGGGGGCGGAGGGGGGCCGCGGCGGGCGGGGTTGGGTCGGTCGAGCCGCTCGTTGTCAGGGATGGCGACTCGGAGGCGAGCGCTGCGAGGGCCGCCGCGAGAACAGAGGCTCCGAGCGGAGAGACTTCGCCGACGGCGGAGGCCTCCGCTATCGGGGAGGCTTCGCCTGCGTGGCTTCGCAGGATGGAGGGGCGGACTGTCGCGGGTCGAGGGGAGCAGGTCGAGGGTCAAGCGCTGGGAGCTCCGAGCTCGGGAAAGAGGCCGAAGAAGGGCCTCCTCGGCGCCTCTGCTCGGGTCGCGACGCTCGGATCGCTCGGCCCCTTGCCCGGGCTGGCACCGCTCCTCCTCGGCGGGGTCGGCCTGACGATCGATAGGCGAGCGCTCTTCGAGCTGGCGGCGATTCACCGCTTCCAGGCGCAGTCGACGGCACTCATCGCGCCTGGGGTCACGCTGTCTTCGAGGCTGAGCGGCGGGCGGATGAGCGGGTGTTGGACGCCGCGTTTCGCCGCTGTAGAGCTGCCACTGTGCGGGGGATTCGAGCTGGCGGCGCTGCGGGTCGAGGCGTTGGGGCTCGTCCGCTCGACACCGTCGACTCAGCTGCATGCGGCGGCGTTCGCCGGGACTCGCCTGCTCTGGAGGCCGTCGCCCTGGGTCGGCCTCGGCGTCGACGTGGGCGCATCGGTAGTGCTGTGGCGGTACAGTTATGCCCTGGATGAGCTGCCAGGGGCGATCGTTACGACCGGGCTGGTCGGCGGCCACGGCGGGCTGAGCCTCGAGCTGCGGGTGCCTTGACGTCGAAGCACGCTCAGGAGGTCGAGTACCGGCGAAGGCTGCCGTGCAGGTGGGTCTTCCACCAATCTTCATCAATTACGCGCCTGTTCTCTGACGCGACGTGGCGAACTCCGTCGATCGTGATCCACGCGACGAATGCGAGGATCAAGCTCGCAGCTCCCAGAAGCACACTGCCTGCCCAGATGCCTGCACCGACTGAACCGATGCAAATCGCTGCAATCACGGGCCACAGCCACCGGGATGGTGGTTCGGGTCGCTCTAGACCGCGGGTGTTTGCATAGAGCTGAAGAGTCCGATTTGTCGGGTCAACACTCAGACAGACGAACGTCCCGTCGTCTTGCCAGCCGTGTGCGCTCCAGACGATGGACTGCCCTTGTCGATCGATGGCGCCGATCGTCTCCCGCATGCCTGGCATGAGCGCGCTCGCAAGGGCGTGGGAAAAATCGGCGCCTTCGTCGGTCAGGTCGACCGACCTTGGCGCCGGGACTTCGACGCTAAATGTCGGCATATCGAACTAGTATCATACGCGCCGAGCATCTGCAGGATTCACACCGGCGGAGGCGGGGCGGGGCGGCTCAGGGCGAGGCGCGGCCGGTCGCTCTCCTAGTTGCCGTCGTCGGGGAGGCACCTGCCGACCGCATCCTGGACCTCATCGCTGACCTTTGGGCAGGCCTCGAAGTCCTCGAAGATCGAGGCGCACTGCGAATACGACGCAGGATCATCACAGGCGAGGTTGTCCTCGACGCAGCTCCTGTACTCCTTCACGACGTCGAGGCTGCACTCGAGGTTGTCCTTGGAGCCGGCCTTGTCGACGTTCAGCGCGTCCTCGACGCAGCCCCGATCAGCGTCGCCGAAGAGCGAGACGGAGAAGTTCTCCTCGCAGGTCATCCCGTTGATCATCTCGATCCCGCAGCCGCAGATCAGGTCGACGACCTTGTCGGACTCATCCTCGATCTGGTTGAGGAGCGACGAGACGGAGCAGCCGCCGGCGAAGAGTGCCAGTGCTGGGAGGAGCGCGAAGAACGAACGGGCCATGGGGTGAGCGTATCAGGGGCTCTCGTCGCTCGGCATGGATGTGAATGCGCGAATTCGCGAGTTGTTGGGGTCTTCGCGGCAACACTGGCGCGATCTCGGCCGACCGGTGGGGCCGACCGGTGGGGCCGACCGGTGGGGCCGACCGGTGGGGCCG
>Ga0316189_10000674_pt1 | contig 34085 bp, 34 predicted proteins | sample LowCovwburrow_MG_FD_204930 | JGI IMG/M metagenome (GOLD analysis project Ga0316189, IMG submission 204930) | Coastal sediment microbial communities from Maine, United States - Lowes Cove worm burrow | ecosystem: Environmental > Aquatic > Marine > Coastal > Sediment | place: USA: Maine...
CAAATCAAGCCTTTCAAGTGATGAAAGGTTTGATAAACTATGTTTTATTGCTTGTAAATTCATAACATAAATGTACGAATAATAGCTGATTTAAACTAGAGCCATTATTTATTGTTTCCCATACGGTTATTTGGCACTCTAAACAATAAAATAATACCGAATAAAAAGAAAATAAATAAAATAAGAATAGCATTTCGCATACTACCAGTAACCTGGTCAATGGTTGCAAAAACAACCATTCCGAAAACGATACCTATTTTTTCTGCAACATCGTAAAAACTAAAATACGAGGTTGTATCATCTGTTTCTGGTAAAAATTTAGAATAGGTTGATCTTGCCAATGCTTGAATACCACCCATAACCAAACCAACTATTGAGGCAGCTATATAAAACTGCATAGGTGTTTTCATAAAATAAGCATAAACACATAAGCACATCCAAATAGCATTTACAACTATGAGTGTTTTAATATTTCCGTATTTACCTGAAGCTCTTGAGGTTAAAAATGCTCCAAGAATTGCTATTAATTGTATTAATAAAATACTGCCTATTAACCCTATTGTTTTTGCTTCATCTCCTCCCCAAGCAATTTCTTCTTCACCAAAATAAACCGCAACCAGCATAATGGTTTGCACCGCCATACTAAACACAAAAAAAGCATATAAATAGCGTTTCAATCTTAAATCTTGCTTAAGCTGTTTCCAAACTAACTTTAATTCTTTCAATCCATTAAAAACAACGGCTCGTGTAACTTTATGACCAGAAGAAGTGCCTTTAGGTAACCAATAAAACGAATATTGACTAAACAAAGCCCACCAAATACCAACGGTTATAAATGAATAACGCATCATTTGCATTTTAGCAGCTCCATCATCTTGACTCATTACCATAACTAAATTTACAATCAGCAAAAGTACACTACCAATATATCCCATTGAAAACCCTTTAGCACTAACAGTGTCTTGTTGTTCTTCAAAAGCAATATCTGGTAAGTAAGAATTATAAAAAACCAAACTTCCCCAATATCCAATAAGTCCCATAAAATAAAATAATAAGCTTAAATGAATGCCTTCTGGAGAAATATCAAACCAATATAAACCAATACAACCTGCACTTCCTATATAGCAGAAAAACTTTAAAAAATTCTTTTTATTCCCTACATAATCTGCAATACCAGATAGTATAGGCGATGTAAATGCAACCACTAAAAAAGTAAACGCTGTAACAAATGTAATTAACGCAGTACTTTTAAACTCCATGCCAAAGGCTTGAATATTTTTTATTTCTGAAATAAATAATGAAGAATAAAATATTGGAAAAATAGAAGATGCAATGGTAAGTGTGTAAACAGAATTTGCCCAATCGTAAAATGCCCAGGCATTTAGAAGTTTTTTACTTCCTTTTTTAAGTGCTTTCATCTACTATTTTTATTTTAATAATTAAGTTAGGCACAATGCCTAAATAATTTGAGCTTTTTAATTTAATATGGAGGTTTGCATTTCATACCAATTCTACATTGAAATAACCATAATAAAACTCTCTATTTTCTTTTATTGCAATTTCAATGTAGAATAATCCATAAAAAGAGCTGCTCTTTTATGAGCAGCTCCTAAAATAAACAAATATTATTAATTTGTTTTATAAATTTTCTATTGGTCTAAAAGAATTCACGCCAAATTTCTTTGCTTCCTCAATAGCTTGTGGTGCTAATGCTTTTAAATTTGCAATACGAGAATCATTAGATGGATGTGTGCTTAAAATTTCTGGTGGAGCTTGCCCGCCACTATTAGCTTTCATACGTTTCCATAATTCGGCTGCTTCTGTTGGGTTATAACCAGCAACAGCCATTAAATACAACCCTATTTTATCGGCTTCAGTCTCATGACTTCTGCTAAAAGGTAACATGATGCCTACTTGAGAGCCTATGCCGTAATACTGATTAAAATCATTTCTAGTCTTTTCATCTTTTATAGCTATATTTCCTGCTAGAGCAACACCTTGCTGTATATAGGCAGCACTCATACGCTGTTGTCCGTGGTTTGCTAAGGCATGTGCAACTTCGTGCCCCATTATAGCAGCAATACCTGTTTCACTTTTTGCTATTGGCAATATCCCTGTATAAAATACTATTTTGCCACCAGGCATACACCAAGCGTTTACTGTTTTATCATTAACTAAATTATATTCCCATTTATAATCTTTTAAATAACCTTGATGCCCGTTAGCGTTTAACCAACGTTCAGCAGCCACAGCAATGCGCTGCCCTACTCTGGTAATCATAGCTGCATCTTTTGTACCTGTAATTACTTTGTTTTCATTTAAAAACTGGTCGTATTGTGCAAAAGCTGTTGGGAATAATTGAGAATTTGGCACTAAAGCCATGGTCTTTTTTCCTGTAAATGGATTTTCGGCACATGAAAAAATCAGTAATGTCAATCCAAATATTATAATTATATTTTTCAGTTTCATATTTATAAGGTTTTAATAATTTATAAAAATACAAAAATTGTATCTTTAATTTTTGACACATGTCTTTTTTATTTGTCACATCATTACTTATAAAAATTCTTAGAGTCAACTTAAAATTAATAGTGTTAAGTTATTTAATAATTTTCGACTTAAATTAAAATGGAGTTAATAAATGAAAAAGTTAATAATTTTATATTTTGCTACAGTATTATTTAGCTGCAATGGTACTGCGCAAAAAAAGACTACAGAAACACCTAAAACATTTAAGGTTACTAAAACTGAAAGTGAATGGAAAGCAGAATTATCTGAAATGGAATTTTACGTTTTGCGAAAAGCAGGAACAGAACGCCCATTTACAAGCCCTTTAAATAAAAACTATGCAGAAGGCAGATACCATTGTGCAGCTTGTAATACGCCTTTGTTTAAAAGCAAACATAAGTTTGATTCTGGTACTGGTTGGCCTAGTTTTGATAGGGAAATAAAAGATAATGTTGCCTTTTCTACAGATAACCATTTAGCCTACACAAGAACCGAAGAGCATTGTGCCACTTGTGGCGGACATTTAGGACATGTTTTTAACGATGGCCCTAAAAATACTACTGGCAAAAGACACTGTATTAATGGGGTTTCTCTAAGGTTCGTTCCAAAAGAATAAACCTCTAAGCCATTAGGGTTTTTTTTGTGGTTTGGTTTTACTTCATTTCTAATTTACATTTACTGTATGGAAAAATCGTATTTATCTAGCATCATTAAACAATTTGAGTATTACAAAAGTCTAGGTGATAAAACTTTAGAGCAGCTTACGTTTGAAGAGATACAGTGGCAAAGCAACAAGGACTCTAATAGTATTGCCATAATTGCAAAACATATTGCTGGTAATATGTTAAGTAGATGGACCGCTTTTTTAACTGAAGATGGCGAAAAACAATGGAGACAGCGCGATAATGAATTTATCGATTCTTTTAATAGTTACGAAGATTTAATAGCAGCTTGGGAAAGTGGCTGGTTCTGTTTCTTTAATGCCATAAAACCATTAAAAGACAAAGATTTAGAACGTATTATTTATATTAGAAATCAAGGACATACGGTTACCGAAGCTATCAATAGACAGCTGGCGCATTACTCGTACCACATTGGGCAAATGGTATTTTTAGCTAAGCTTTTAAAAGGGGAGGAATGGGAATCACTTTCTATTCCAAAAGGAAATTCAAATAAATACAACGAAGAAAAGTTTAGCAAAGAAAAAGATAAACGGCACTTTACCGATGACTTATAAAACAAGACTTATTATCAATTTTGTTTAAACAATAATCAAGTCACTTATAAATCTAACCTATTCAAAATCAGGATGTGTTTTAATCTCATTTTCTAAAAACGATTTAATTTCAAGTTCTTTTTCCGTAAGTAAATCGACCGATAAAGGATGTTGTTCCAAAATATCTTCTTTTAAATTATAAAACTTACCATCTTGATATAACTTATAATTTAATGTTCGTGCAAATTGATTTCTATATTGGTTTACGCGTTCACCCCATCTAGGATCATAATGCACAAAAGCTGTATTTCTAGAATTGTAATTATCTCCTTTTAATAACGAATAAAAACTTTTACCATCAGATTTCACTTCTTGTTTTGCTATATCTGATAGTGTAGAAAAAAAGTCACTAAATTCAATTAACTCATTATGCACAGTGCCCTTTTTTATTGTATTGGGCCACGACACTATTAATGGAACATGAGTACCACCATCTGTTGTATTTCCTTTAGCTCCTTGTACATTTCTTTCTTTTGTTTTAGAATGAATACTATAATGCGTCCCATTATCTGCCACAAAAATAACAATAGTATTATCCTCTATCTTTAATTCTTTTAATTTGTTAGTTATTTTACCTACAATTTTATCTGTATAAGCAACCATATCTTTAAAGTAAATAGTATCATTTACATAACGCTTTTCTTTATTTCTCCAGTCTTCGGAATCTGGGGTTGGCACAAATGGATCATGAACCAATACCATAGGATAATAAACAAAAAAAGGTTTGTCTTTTTTGCGTTCGATAAAGTCTAGTATATAATCGGAAAAAATATCTGGGCCATAAGCATCTTCATTTCTTTCTAATAACTGTCCGTTTTGTTCAATTAAAGGGTTTGCAAATCGTTCTCCATCTATAGCTTTATGTGTTAATTGCCATAAACAATATTCGTTAAAACCCAATTTACTTGGTTTTTGGGTGTCATTCCAATCTAAAATTTCATTCTTATATGAAAGTCCATTTAATTGCCATTTACCTGCAATACAGGTTTCGTAACCAGCACCTTGCATTAGGTTTCCAAAAGTATAGGCTTCTGTGTTTAAATGACCGAAATAATCATAATTCCTATAATTATATTGACCCGTCATTATTTTAACTCTTGAAGGTGTACAAAGCGGTTGTGATACACAATTGTTAAATTTCATTCCTTCTGCCGCCAAACTATCTAAAACTGGTGTATTATATGACGTACTCCCATAGGTACTTAAACACTCGTACCCCATATCGTCTGCCATAATAAGCACAATATTAGGTTTTTTTTCAAGGACAACATTAGGCTTTCTTTCGGTATGTTTTACATTGCACGAAAGTATTATGGGTATAAAAAATATTACTAGTTTGGTACTCTTATTCATTATATATGCGAATCAAGGGTTAAGAATATAGTAAAAAAACAAGTTCAATTAGTTAAAAAATAACGCCTTAAACTTGTTTAAGTTATTGATTTTCAGTATCTTAATAGTCAATTTCAACAAGATTATTTTGGATACAAACATCAACAACAAGGATTACAAGTTAATAAAAATATACTATTATGTATGTAAAAAATTTGAAGAAAGTCTTCAGTATGAATGTGAACGCTTTAGCAACAATAAGGTTCCCTATTTATCAGACCAGGAGCTCATCACTATTTATCTATTTGTAATGCACCATCAAGGCATCCATAAAATTAACAAAATGCATCAATTTACAAAGGAGTACTTGCTTAGCTGGTTTCCCGATTTAGGGAGCTACCAATCGTTTAACAATAGGCTTAACAGGATGTCCCATATTATAGAACAGGTTAGTAGAGCAGCTTTTAGTAGAGTTTCCTCCAAGTGGTTGTAGTGATACTCATAGTCTGTTAGATTCTATGCCAATTATTACCTGTTCTGGAAAACGCTCTGGTAAAGTAGCTAGGGAAATAACAGCTAAAGGCTATTGCTCTACTAAAGGGATGTATTATTATGGACTGAAACTCCACGCTTTAGGTTTTCGTCATATAGATAAGTTGCCACATCCTGAGCAAATTATATTTACGCCTGCCTCGGTAAATGACCTTACATTATATAAAGAGGCTTGGTCAGAGATAGAAAATCGAACCTTTTTTGGTGATAAAATTTATAACAACAGTGATTTTTTTAACACCATGAAATTGAATTTTAATTCCGAAATGTTGACGCCTGTTAAAGCCGTCAAAGGAATGCCAGAGGTATTGAAAAAAATGGACAGAGCAGCTAATGACCTGTTCTCAAGAGCCGTTTCTAAAAGTAAGACAACCCATAGAGGCTTTATTTAGTTGGCTTATTGAAAAAACCGATATTCAAAAAGCCAGTAGAGTTAGGTCTACCAAAGGCTTGACGCTGCATGTATATGGGAGGCTAGCTGCGGCTTTTATCGCTTTAATCTTTCAACCCTTGATTCGCATTTATATCTAATTTTACCTGATACATAACAAAAATAGAAATTAACTAATTATCATATATTATGTTTCTTCTTAAATGGTCTAATAATTAAACGGGCTTCTCTATCGAAACGCACATAATTATAAACCCAATTTATAAATACGACCATACGGTTTCTAAATCCAATAAGAAAAAAAAGATGAACAAACATCCAAACATACCAGGCAAAAACACCTTGAAATTTAAATCGTTTTAAATCTACAACGGCCTTATTTCTGCCAATAGTTGCCATAGCACCTTTGTCTTTATAAGCGAAAGGTTTCATTGGTTTGTTTTCAATTAAACGCAACATGTTGTTACCTAATTGCTGCCCTTGTTGAATGGCAGGTTGTGCCATCATTGGTAATCCGTTTGGAAAATCGTCGGTCGACATACAGGCAATATCCCCAATTGCAAAAATGTGATTATAGCCTTTTACTTGATTAAATTCGTTTACTAAAAGGCGATTGCTTTTGGTTACAAAATTCTCGGCATCCAAGCCTTTTATAATGGCACCTTTTACACCGGCTGCCCAAATAACTGTTGCGGCGTTAAATATTAAGTCGGTATCTGTGGTTACCGTTTTTCCGTCATAATTAGCGACTCTAACGTTTTTCCATATGTGAACCCCTAATTTTTCTAGAAAATCTTCAGCTTTTTGTGAGGCTTTAGTACTCATCCCTTTTAAAATGCAATCACTAGCTTGTATGATATTTATTTGCACCGAACGTGTATCTAAATCTGGATAATCTTTTGGGAGGATCCCTTTTTTAATTTCTGCCAAAGCTCCAGCTAACTCAACACCTGTTGGGCCACCACCAACAATTACAAAATTCATTAAAGCGTTGCGTTCGTTAAGATCTGAAGTTAACAAAGCATCTTCAAAATTCTCAAGAATTAAGCTTCTTAAATTTAAAGATTGTGGTATGGTTTTCATAGCCATACTATGTTTTTCTACTTCAGCATTTCCAAAATAATTAGTTTTAGAACCCGATGCTACCACCAAATAATCAAATTTTAATTTACCAATATCCGTAATAACAGCATTATTTTTAGCATCAATCTCGGTAACATTCGCTAATCTGAAATGAAAATTAGGAAAATCTTTTAGCACTTTTCTAATAGGATATGCAATTGAATCTGGTTCTAATCCGCCAGTAGAAACCTGATATAATAAAGGTTGAAAATTGTGGTAATTGTTCTTATCTAAAAGTACGACTTGCACCTCTTGTTTCGATAATTTTTTAGCTAATGCAATGCCTGCAAAACCGCCACCAATAATAATAATTCTCGAAAAACTAGTAATAGGTATGTTCATAAAATAAAACTTGTAACGCAAAGGTAGTATAAAATGTAAATTTATAGGGTTCTAAATTCTTTATTCAAATTCGATTTTGTAAATTCGTAGCCTAAAAAATAACTCATGAGTAAATACGATATTATTGTTCTTGGAAGCGGACCTGGTGGTTATGTAACTGCGATTAGAGCCTCTCAATTAGGTTTTAAAACCGCTATTGTTGAAAAAGAAAATTTAGGTGGTGTCTGCTTAAATTGGGGTTGCATTCCTACCAAAGCTTTACTAAAATCTGCTCAAGTATTTGAATATCTTAAACATGCTGGCGATTACGGATTATCTGTTAAAGATTTTGACAAAGATTTTGATGCGGTTGTAAAACGTAGCCGTGGTGTAGCCGATGGCATGAGCAAAGGAGTGCAGTTTTTAATGAAAAAAAATAAGATTGATGTTATTGAAGGTTTTGGGAAATTAAAAACTGGAAAAAAGGTTGATGTTGATGGAAAAGAATATAGTGCAAATCATATAATTATTGCAACTGGAGCACGCTCTCGCGAATTACCTAGCTTACCACAAGACGGTAAAAAAGTAATTGGTTATAGAGAAGCGATGACCTTAGCAAATCAACCTAAAAAAATGATTGTAGTAGGCTCTGGAGCTATTGGTGTTGAGTTTGCTTATTTCTATAATTCCATGGGTACCGAGGTTACTATTGTTGAATATTTACCAAATGTAGTCCCTGTTGAAGATGAAGATGTTTCGAAACAGCTAGAACGTTCTTTCAAAAAAAGTGGCATTAAAATAATGACTTCTGCCGAAGTGACTAGCGTTGACACCTCTGGAAAAGGCGTAAAAGCAACTGTAAAAACTAAAAAAGGCGAAGAAGTTCTTGAAGCCGATATTATTTTAAGTGCCGTTGGTATTAAAACAAATATTGAGAATATAGGCCTGGAAGATATTGGCATTGTAGTTGACAGAGATAAAATTATTGTAAACGATTTTTATCAAACCAACATACCAGGATATTATGCTATTGGAGATGTTACTCCTGGGCAAGCCTTAGCACATGTCGCTTCTGCGGAAGGGATTTTATGTGTTGAAAAAATTGCTGGACAGCATGTAGACCCTCTAGATTACGGAAATATTCCCGGTTGCACCTATTGCTCTCCAGAAATCGCATCGGTTGGTTTAACAGAAAAACAGGCCAAAGACAAAGGCTTAGATATTAAAGTTGGTAAATTTCCATTCTCGGCTTCTGGTAAAGCCAGTGCTGGCGGAAACAAAGATGGTTTTGTTAAAGTTATTTTTGATGCCAAATATGGCGAATGGTTAGGTTGCCACATGATTGGCGCTGGTGTTACCGATATGATTGCCGAAGCTGTTTTAGGACGTAAATTAGAAACGACAGGTCACGAAGTATTAAAAGCCGTGCATCCACATCCAACAATGAGCGAAGCGGTTATGGAAGCTGTTGCTGATGCTTATGATGAAGTGATACATTTGTAGCCCCACCTAGCCTCTCCGAAGCGGAGGAACTTTCACTCTGCTGAAAAAAGTTTTCTTATAAAAAAATGCGATTCTTAAAAATTTAAGAATCGCATTTTTTTATTTATTCGAGTAAGCATTCCTCCGCTTCGGAGAGGCTAGGTGGGGCTGTTTGCTGGGTAGGTCTTCTAAAAACTCTGAATAGCCAACTCATAACTCTGCAATCCAAAGCCAAGAATAACGCCCTTAGCATTTGGAGATATAAATGATTGATGACGAAATTCTTCTCTATTAAACGTGTTAGAAATATGAACTTCAACCACGGGAGTTTCAATGGCTTTAATAGCATCACCAATACCTACAGAAGTGTGCGTATAAGCAGCAGCATTTAAAATAACACCATCGTAACTAAAACCAACATCGTGTAATTTATCAATAATCTCGCCTTCAATATTAGATTGAAAATAATCTATTTCTACATTTTTGTATTTCTCTTTTATTTCTTCTAAAAACTCGGTAAAAGACAAACTCCCATAAATATTAGGTTCTCTTTTTCCTAAAAGATTAAGATTTGGTCCATTAATGATGATTAGTTTTTTCATGGGTTAAAGGTATTAAAAATTGAGCATAAAAAAACCGAAGTCATCTACTTCGGTTTTCAAAAATTTAATTTTTAATAAAGAATTTCTTAAAACTAACTATCCTCGAGGCAGAGTCATAGAGGTATTTCGCTCGTTTTATTTTGATCTTAGGGTCAAAAATCGAAATTCTATTATTTAGATTCCCGTTTTCACGGGAATGACAATTTCAACGGAAACCCCGATGCAAGCATACGGGGAATTCTTTTCGATTAAAAATGTAAAACAAAACCTATACGAGCTTCAAAAATCCCTATATCAGTAAATTCTTCATTTAAAGACAAACTATACCTTAACCCAGGTTCTACACTAATATGCTCTCCTAAAAAGATAGCATAACCAGCTTGTAACCCTAACCATAATGGATTATCATCTAAATCTTTAATACTTGCCCCATTGATATCAATTTGCACAGGTATTTTACTTATTACATAATACTTAGCCCCAACTTTGTAACTAAAAATAGTAGCGAAATCCAAATCTGTATAACCTAGACCTAATTTAACAGCTAAATCATCCATTATAAAATAACCTCCTTCTGCTCCTATCGCCCAAGCAGTATTTCCATCAACTGAAGATAAACCAAATCCTGTATTGGCAGAATGCTTCAACAGACCAACTTCATCACCAGAAGTATTAAAACCTGTGTTAGCTTCAATTAACCATTTCCCTTTTGAGGTTTGCCCATCTTGAGCATTTACACTTGACATACAAAATACAGTAATAGCCGCAAAAAATAATATTTTTTTCATAATTATAAGTTTTAATTATTATAATTGGCATTAGCAAATTATATAATACAATTACATTTTTTGATAAAAAAACACGTAGAATCACGTAGTTATTTGTTCGAAATTTTCATAATAATGAATTACCTCGATGTAAGCATACGAAATATTAAATTCCAAAAGGAGAAAATTCCAAATTCCAAAAAATAAATCCAAATACAACCGTATTATAGAACGCAATTATAATCTGATACGATTAAAGTCTAAAGCCAGAACTTTATTAACTAGCGAAAAAGGCATTGCCAAAAGAAAACAACGCTGCTGGGATGTAGAAGCTGTTTTTGGAAATATAAAACACAATATGAAATTTAAACGTTTTATGTTAAGAGGAATCGACAAAGTAAATGTAGAAATAGGGTTAATTGCAATGGCACATAACCTTAAAAAGTACAGATTATCTATATAGGATAGCTTTTGTTTTTTTAATTTGAGAATTGTAGCTCAAATAATTAATGTGAACATTAAAATTTAAAAAATAAAAATAAAAAAATCGCCTAAAAATTGCTTTTTAGACGACCTCTTTTTTATATAATAATCTACTATTACTATAGTCTGTAACCAACGCCAACGAAGAATCCGCTCAATTTTTGAGAAAAATCATCTGTTGCATCTTCTATTAAATTAGCTAAACCTAAACTATATCTGGCTTCAACAAAAAATGCTTCAGAAATATCATAAGCAGCTCCAGCTTCAAGACCAAAATTAAATGACTTAACCCCCTCTCCAGTATCAAGTAAAATACCTAAACTAGGACCTGCTAAAACACTAAAATCTTCAGAAACAGGTATTTTAGCCATAAGAGGAATAGCGATTTGATCTAATTCATCTACAGAAACATACATAACACTTGGCTGAAATGTAAACGAATCCGAAACTTCTATATCAGCAAAAGCGCCAATATAAAAACCTGTTTCAGATGTAGAAATATTATCTCCATCAAACTTTAATTTTACTGATGCAAAATCAGCACCAGCTTTTAGTCCAAAATTTTGAGCATTTACATTACTCATTCCAAAAACTGCAATAGCAGCACATAATAATAATTTTTTCATAATTTAAAATGTTTTTAGTTGTTTGATTAAAACAAATTAACTCAATTAAATTGAAAAATCCTACACACCTACTAAAGTTATTAACGTTTTTATCAACATAAAAATGTAATTCACTAAAAATTAGGGACTTAAAAAATATATTATAATCCGTTTTAGCATAAAATACAATAGATAATTGAAAAAAAACTTACCATTATCATTTCTATTTACTTAATTTTACACTAAATGAAATGGCAACACGCACTTAAAGATTATCAGTTATACTTAAAAATAGAACGCGGTTTATCGCAAAACTCAATAGATAGTTACGCGCTTGATATTAAGAAATTAATTTTTTTTTTAGAAGATAATAACATAAGCTTGTCCCCTATTTCTATAAATACAGAAGTTGTGCAGCAATTTATTTACGAAACTGCAAAACAAGTAAATGCCAGATCACAATCGCGAATAATCTCTGGGTTACGTAGTTTTTTTAATTATTTGATTTTTGAAGATTATAGAGATTCTAATCCTTTAGAACTTATTGAGTCGCCAAAAATAGGAAGAAAACTACCTGATACCTTATCTGAAGATGAGATAGATAAACTCATTAACGCTATTGATTTAAGCAAACCTCAAGGCGAACGCAACAGAGCCATTTTAGAAACTTTATATGGTTGTGGATTACGAGTTAGCGAATTAGTTAACCTTAAATTATCTGATTTATTTTTTGACGAAGGCTTTATAAAAGTTACAGGAAAAGGCGACAAACAACGCTTTGTTCCTATAATTCCAATCACTCAAAAGTATATTGACATATATAGAAAAGAAGTGCGTAATCATATTAATATTCAAGCTGGTTTTGAAGATACTTTGTTTTTAAACAGACGCGGAAAACAATTAACGCGAGCCATGATTTTCACCATCATTAAACAATTAGCAGAAAAAATTGGATTAAAAAAAAGCATTTCTCCACATACATTCAGACATTCGTTTGCAACGCATTTATTACAAAACAAAGCCGATTTGCGTTCCATCCAACTTATGCTGGGACATGAAAGCATCACAACAACCGAAATTTATGTGCATTTAGATAAAAGCCATTTAACTGAGGTTGTAGAAAAATTTCATCCTAGAAAATAATTATTGGATTATTGGATTTTTTATTTAAGATTATGCTTTACACTTCGACTTAGCGCAGTAACCACGCAGGACTTTTACTTAGCAATATTAACGGCTCTAGTTTCACGAATAACGGTTACTTTAACTTGACCAGGATAGGTCATATCTGTCTGCACTTTTTGAGAAATACTAAACGATAAATCTGCCGCTTTTTGATCATCTACTTTTTCACTTTCAACAATGACACGTAGTTCTCTACCTGCTTGAATCGCGTAAGCTTTTTTAACACCTGTAAAGCCAAAAGCAATATCTTCTAAATCTTTTAAACGCTGTATATAACTATCTAATACTTGTCGACGTGCTCCTGGACGTGCCCCCGAAATAGCATCGCAAACTTGAATAATTGGTGCTAATAACGATTTCATTTCAACTTCATCATGATGCGCTCCAATGGCATTACAAACATCATCTTTTTCGTTATATTTTTCTGCCCATTGCATACCAAGAATAGCATGTGGTGTTTCCATATCTGCCTCGGCATCTGGCACTTTACCAATATCGTGTAACAACCCAGCACGTTTAGCTAGTTTAGGGTTTAAACCTAATTCTGCTGCCATAACCCCACAAAGTTTTGCTACTTCTCGCGAGTGTTGTAAAAGGTTTTGTCCATAAGATGAACGGTATTTCATTCTACCAACCATCTTTATAAGTTCTGGATGCAGATTATGTATTCCTAAATCTATAACGGTACGTTTACCAACTTCTATAATTTCTTGCTCAATTTGCTTTTGGGTTTTCTTAACGATTTCTTCAATTCTAGCTGGGTGAATTCTTCCATCAGTGACTAATTTATGAAGCGATAATCTAGCAATTTCTCTACGTACAGAATCAAAACATGATAAGATAATAGCCTCTGGCGTGTCGTCAACAATAATTTCTACACCTGTTGCTGCTTCAATGGCGCGAATATTTCGTCCTTCGCGACCAATTATACGTCCTTTAACATCATCAGACTCTATATTAAATACAGACACGCAATTATCAACCGCTTCTTCGGTTCCTATACGCTGTATAGTATTTATAATAATCTTTTTGGCATCTTGCTCTGCTGTCATTTTTGCTTCTTCTAGTGAGCTTTGAATAAATGCCATAGCATCATTTTTAGCTTCTCCTTTTAAAGATTCAACCAATTGTTCTTTGGCTTCTTCTGCCGATAAACTAGAAATAACTTCGAGTTGCTGTACTTGTCTTTTGTGAAGTTTGTCTAATTCTTCTTGTTTTTTATCGAACACATCTAAGCGATGATTGTAGTCTTTTATCTTGCTATCTAAACTTTGATTTAATTTTGTGGTTTTAGAAAGTTCACTTGATATTTGAGACTCTTTATCACGAGTACGTTTTTCGGCTTCTGCCATTTTTTTATCACGCGATAAAATAACTTTTTCGTGATCAGATTTAAGTTCTATAAATTTTTCTTTGGCTTGTAGTATCTTTTCTTTTTTTATAGACTCTCCTTCGGTATTTGCCTCCTTTAAAATATTAGATGCGGTTCTTTTAGCGTCTTTAACTAGTTTAGATGCTTTATTTTTTTCAAGTGCCTTTGCTATAATAAACCCTATTATAAGACCTATTATTATCCCTACTGCTGTTATTATGATTGATTTAATTTCCATTGTGTCTGTTGGTTAGTATATATAAAAAAGCCTACACCGGTATAAAGTTTTGTATAAACTCCTTAAAAACAAGTTTAGGGCTAACAAGCTGATCAAGGGTCTGCTAGGTACCGAAATAAATTCAGCACATGCAGCATGCTTTTACAACTTAAACTCACCCTTTTTAAAGAATTAACGTTGAGTTTATCAAAAAAAATAACCAATGTAGGCAGTAACTTTTAGTTTATTTTAAAGAACGTTTTAAGAGATTAAATGCGCTTGTAACAAATCGTTTAAAGCGTTTAGCTTTTCTTCTACATGCTCATTTACATCTGCTTTATCAATAGATTTTTGTTCAACTTGAGAGGCAAACTGTAAAGCACACATGGCTAATACATCTTGTTTGTCTCTTACAGAATAGCTTTGTTCAAATTGCTTTATTATGACCTCAATACTTTTAGCGGCTTTACGCAATCCTTCTTCTTGACTCGCTTCAATAGTTAAAGGATATACTCTGTTAGCTATTGATAGCTTTATTTTAAGCTTTTCTGACATTTAATCTATGTTGCATTAATCTGAAAGTTGAGCAATACAATGATCAATATCTCTAATTAATGCGTTTATTTTAAGCTTTGTTTCTCTTTTATTATCGTCACTACCAAGTATTGAGTTTGCCATTTTAAGCGCTTCATATTTTTCTTCCCAAGTTGTTATTTGCAACTTTTGGCTTTGAAGGTTTTGTTTTGAAGCTTCTAATTCTTTACTCAATTTTAAATTAGCTTGCTTTAAAAGCTCTAGTCTGTGTAATACTTTGCTAATTTTGTTTTCTAAAGAATCTACAATATCTTCAATATTACTCATTTACAAATTTCAATACTTATATTACAAAGTTAACATACCTAAGCTTAAATTACAATTGTTTTTTCATAAAATTTTAAATTCTTTAGTATTATAGATAAGTCAAACAATTGGCTTGATTTTTGTTTTAAGCTTTGCTTATTCACATCAAATTGATATTTTAGCCTAATAACCAATGAAAAATTAATAAAAACCCTTAAATACAATTTTTTAAAATTTAATTGGCAGTTTATAAATATGCGATTAATCCCCATTCTATTTTTATTACTCACAACATTTTCTGTTGCGCAAAATAATTATCCACAAGATTATTTTAAAAGTCCTTTAGATATTACATTAATACTATCTGGCACATTTGCAGAGCTACGTTCTAATCATTTTCACTCTGGGTTAGATATAAAAACGAAGCAGCGTGTGGGTTTAAATGTATATGCGTCGGCTAGTGGTTTTGTAAGTAGAATTAAAGTATCGCACTACGGTTACGGAAAAGCGTTATACATTACACATCCAAACGGTTACACTACGGTTTACGCGCATTTAAATAAGTTTTCCCCAGATATTGAAGCCTACGTAAAAAAGCATCAATATAAAAAAGAATCTTTCCAGATTGAATTATTCCCTAATGCTAATGACTTAAAAATTGAAAAAGGTCAAGTAGTCGCTTTAAGTGGAAATACTGGTGGTTCTGGCGGTCCACATTTACATTTTGAAATTCGTGATAAAACTGAACGCCCTATAAACCCCATGCTGTTTGGCATTGATATAAAAGATTCTGTTAACCCTTTAATATCTGCTGTATATGTATATCCTATGGATGATAATTCATATATAAATAAAATGAATACTAAAAAGAAACTACGCCTAATTCCTTTAAAAAATGGGGATTATACCGTTGAAAACATAGAAGCTTGCGGCAACATTGGTTTTGGAATTGAAACTATTGACCGACAAAATTTAGCAGCCAACAAAAATGGTGTTTATAATATTCAGACCTTTCTTAATGGTAAGAAAAATTTCGAACTCGATTTTAAACGTTTTTCTTTTAGCGAAACCAAGCATATAAACAGACTTATAGATTACGAGCATTACAAAACCAAAAAAGGGCGTATCCAAAAATTATTTAATCAAAGCAACCCATTAAGTTTATATAAAGATGTTTTAAATGATGGTGTTTTATCAATAAAAGACAGTACTTATTCTGTTTATAAAATAAAAGTTGGCGATTATAAAAACAACAATACTTGGGCAACTGTAACCATAAAAGGCAGTAAAGTTGATACCGATAAAGCACAACCCAAAAAAACGACCCCTTATTTTATTAACAACAATGAAACAACCCATTTAAAAAAAGGAAAAGTGTCGGTTGATTTTTTTAAAGACACCTTTTACGATAATTTTTATATAGATTTTGATGTAAAAAACGACACCTTATTATTGCATAAAGACATTATTCCAACAATAAAAAGCTTCACTATTAGTTATGATGTTAGCTCATATTCCAAAAAAGATAAAAGCAAATTATATATAGCCAGATTGCTAGGTTACAAAAAATTTCCAGCTTATTCTTCAACAAAAAGAAAAGGCAATCTTTTAACAACTTATACAAGAACACTAGGTGAATTTGCACTGGCTACAGATACTATTAAACCAACTATCTCGCCCATTAATTTTAAAAGAAAGCAATGGATAAGCAACTTTAGGTATTTAAAAATTAAAATTGACGATAAGCTTTCTGGTATTTCAAATTATAGAGCTACCGTAAACGGAAAATGGATTTTAATGGAATATGATTACAAAACAAATACGTTAACACATGACTTTAATGATGGAATGATTACTAAAACAAAAAATAATTTAAAGATAATTGTTACCGATAATGTTGGAAATAATTCTACTTTTGAAACAGTATTTTTTAGAAAATAAATTTTCTCGATTTTGAATTCAAAATTTTCACTTACTGCCATTCTGTTTTCATTACTTATCGCTTTAGGGTATTCGCAAACAGCAACCATTAAAGGTGTTATATTAAATAATGAAAACACGCCTGTTTCTAAAGTAAGCATTAAAACAGGTTTAATTGGGACAGAAACCAATGAAAACGGTTTTTACACCTTAAAAATTCCTGCAAATCAAAATATTACTGTTGAATTCTCTCATCTGGTTTACAAAAAAATAACCATCACTTTCAATCTTAAAAATGGAGAAACACGCGAATTTAACCCAGTAATGAACACAACGGTTGAACAAATAACCACGGTTATAGTTTCTGGAAATCGCCGAAAAGATGTTGAAGGTGTTACCACCTTAAAACCCGAAACTATAAGGAAAATACCAGGTGCTAATGCTGGTGTTGAGAATTTATTATTAACACTTCCAGGTGTTAGCAATAATAACGAGTTAAGCACACAATACTCTGTTCGCGGTGGAAATTACGATGAAAACTTAGTCTATGTTAACGGTATTGAAGTGTATCGACCATTTTTAATTCGGTCTGGTCAACAAGAAGGTTTAAGTTTTGTAAATACCGATTTGGTACAAAATGTCGATTTTTCTTCTGGTGGTTTTCAAGCAAAATATGGCGATAAACTATCATCGGTTTTAGATATTACTTATAAAAATCCTTATCAATTTGAAATTAATGCAGATTTAAGTTTATTAGGTGGTAGTCTTTCTGTTGAAAATATTAGCAAAGATTCTAAATTCTCTAGTATTGTTGGTGTACGGTATCGCGATAATGGTTTATTAGTTAATGCCAAAGAAACCAAAACTAATTACGATGCGGCTTTTGCAGACGCTCAAGTCTATTTAACCTATAAATTTACCGATAAATTTCATTTAAGCTTTTTAGGAAATGCCTCGTTAAACAAATACAATTACCAACCGCAAACACGACAAACCAACTTTGGCACACTTGCAGATCCGTTAGCATTACTTGTGTTTTATGAAGGTCAAGAAAAAGATCAATATCAAACAGTATTTGGCGCTTTTAAAGGCACGTATTTTGTGAATAACGATTTAACACTTCATGCCATAGCATCGACCTATCACACCACCGAAGAAGAATATTTTGATATTTTAGCACAATACAGATTAGGCGAAGTAAATACCAATATTGGTGACGAAGACTTAGGTGAAGTTGAATTTAGCGAAGGTATTGGTAGCCAGTTAAATCATGGACGAAATGATTTAGATGCTTTAATAACGACAATAGAACATAAAGGTGATTTAAAAATTGATGATAACCGTATTGAATGGTCTGTAAAATACACCAAAGAAGATATTCGTGATCGCTTGGTAGAATGGGAAGTTATCGATTCTGCTGGATTTTCTATACGACCACCGCATATCGATGCGTTTAACGAGCAACCTTACACGCCCTTTGAAGGTCCTATTGAAGCCTTTCAAAACGTTCGCACTACAAATAACACAGAAATAAACAGGTTACAAGCCTATGCCCAATGGAGTAAACGCTCCACTTTAGGAACAAGCGATGTTTGGTATAATACGGGTATGAGAGTACATAATTGGACTGTTAACGATGCTTCGTCGACGCTGAGTACGAGTTCGAAAAAATCTCAAACCGTATTTAGTCCGCGAGCGCAATTTGCTATAAAACCCAATTGGGAAAAAGATATGCTCTTTAGAATTGCTGGAGGATTATATTATCAACCGCCATTTTATAGAGAGTTGCGAGATGCCAATGGTGTTGTGCAACCTCATGTGAAAGCTCAAAAATCGTTTCATCTGGTTTTAGGAAATGACTACAGTTTTAAAATGTGGGATAGGCCTTTTAAACTAACTACCGAAGCCTATTATAAAAATTTAAGCGATGTAAATCCGTATACTTTAGAGAATGTCCGCATTCGTTATCGCGCTAAAAATTCCGCGAAAGCGTATGCTTACGGATTAGATATGCGATTAAATGGAGAGTTTGTTCCAGGAACCGAATCGTGGTTTAGTTTTGGGTATTTAAAAACCGAAGAAAACATAAATAATAGAGGCTATATTTCTAGACCAACAGACCAACGTTTAAAATTTGCAGCACTCTTCCAAGATTATGTCCCGAATATTCCAAGTATGAAAATGTATTTGAACTTGGTATTCAATACAGGTTTACCTGGTGGCTCACCAAGTTATGCAGACCCGTACGTATTTCAAAACAGGCTCTCATCGTACAAAAGAGCCGATGTTGGTTTTCAGTTTGTTTTAGTTGATGCCAAAAAACAATTTAACTGGGGTTGGAAAAAACCTTTTAAAGAACTCTCTTTTGGTGTCGAGATTTTTAATATTTTCGATGTGCAAAATTCTATAACAAACACTTGGGTACGCGATGTGTATAGCAAACGCCAATATGCTATTCCTAACTTTTTAACACCGCGTGTTTTTAATGTACGGACAACAATGAAGTTTTAACTAAAGGTATATGGAAACTGATATTATTAAAAAGGCAGAATTTAATCCAAAAATTAAATCGTACATCCTTTTTGTGGTTTCTTTTTTCCTATTAATCTCTATTGCAGGCATTCCCATTTTATTTTTTTGGTTTTTAGGCTTGGGGCAATATATAAGTAGGCGGTTTTATGAAAATTTAGAATGCCAATTAACAAAAAGGCACTTAGAATTTAAAAAAGGCGTATTGTTTAAAGTTGAAAAAACAATCCCGTTAGAAAATATTCAAGATTTAACGTTTATTGAAAATCCACTATTAAAATATCTCGATTTACGTATTCTTAAAATTGAAACTGCTGGACAAAGTAATCCAAAAGGTAGCGACATGAAACTTATCGGTATTATTGATTCTGCTAATTTTAAAGAAGAAGTTTTAAAGCAACGTGAAGCTCTTCAATCCAATTCAAATAAAAGCACACAATATATATCTTCAAATGAAAAAACCAATATTTTACTTGAAGAAATTAGAGATCTTTTAAGCGACATTAAAAACAAGTCGTTATGAAGGCCATAGCGTTGATACTAGTCCTTCTAACCCTAAATTCTTGCAAAAGTAAAAACAGTGATACAAAGAAAGAAAAAAAACCTAATGTGCTTTTTATTTTAGTTGATGATTTAGGTTATAAAGATTTAGGTAGTTCAGGAAGTACGTTTTACGAAACACCAAACATCGATAAAATAGCTAAGGAAGGCATGGTTTTTAATCAAGGCTATGCAGCTAGTCGTGTTTGTAGCCCATCGAGAGCAAGTATAATGACAGGTAAATTTACTGCTAGACATGGAATAACAGATTGGATTGGAGCAAAACATGGCGAAGCCTGGCGCAATCACAAAAGGCATGACAAATTACTCCCTGCAAAATACGTTTACAGTTTACCTAAAAAAGATACAACAATTGCAGAGGCTATGAAAGCTAGTGGATACAAAACTTTTTTTGCCGGAAAATGGCATTTAGGCAATGAAGGTTCTTATCCTGAAGATCATGGTTTTGATATAAATAAGGGCGGTTGGGAAAAAGGCAGCCCAATTGGTGGTTATTTTTCTCCTTGGAAAAACCCCAATTTAAAAAACACAGTAAATGGTGAAAACTTATCAATGCGTCTTGCTAAAGAAACAACTGAGTTTATAAGCAAGCATCAAGACACTAGCTTTTTTGCATTCTTGTCGTTCTATGCTGTACATGGCCCAATACAAACTACACAAAACAAATGGGATAAATACAGAACTAAAGCTGAAGCCCAAGGCGTTAAAAACTCTGGTTATAAAATGGAACGTGTTTTACCCATAAGGCAATTACAAGACAATCCTATTTATGCTGGTTTAGTTGAAGCTATGGATGATGCCGTTGGTCATGTTTTAAATACATTAAAAGAATTAGGCTTAGATAAAAACACCATAGTGATATTTACGTCTGATAATGGCGGTGTGGCATCTGGTGATAGCTATTCTACATCAAACTTACCCTTACGAGGCGGGAAAGGTTACCAATGGGAAGGTGGTATTAGAGCACCTTTTTTTATTAATGTTCCTTGGTTAAAATCTAATGGAAAAACCACTGAATATCCCGTTATTGGTTCCGATTTTTACCCAACTATTTTAGATTTGGTCGGAGCTAAAACACGCCCTAATCAGCATATCGATGGTATAAGTTTAAAACCCATTTTAAATGGAAACGCTTTATCAGAAAGACCTTTGTTTTGGCATTATCCGCATTACGGAAATCAAGGTGGAGAGCCCTCTTCTATTATTCAAGAAAAGGGATGGAAGCTTATACATTATTGGGAGGATGATAGAAATGAGTTATATCATTTAGCATCAGATATTAATGAGCAAAATAATGTTGCAACTAAAAATTTAGAGTTAACCAAACAACTAAATAACAAACTTAACTCTTGGCTATTAAAAGTTGAAGCAAATATGCCTTCTAAAGATTTAGAGTACAACGATAATTTGGCAAAACAACGTCAAGATTATTTAAAAAATAAGTTTATGCCTAAACTTGAAGAAAACAGAATAAAATATTTATCAAAAGATTTTGAACCAAATGCCGATTGGTGGCAAAGTAAAGTTACTTTAGATTAAGCTTTATATGAACTACCTCGATGCAAGGCATACGAGGTATCAAATTCCAAAAGGAGAAAATTCCAAATTCCAAAAAATAAAAATACCAGGCAAGCCTCGAGGAATTCTTTTCGATTAAAGAATTAGCCATTAACAAATTCCTTTAAAACATCAACAACATAATCAACCTCTTCTTTTGTATTGTAGATACTAAATGAAAACCGAATAGACGGTTTCTGCATATCGCCATCATCTAAAATTTCTGACAACACATGAGATCCTCTTGTGCTTCCACTTTGACAAGCACTCCCTTTGGAACAGGCAATACCTTTTAAATCTAATTGAAACAACAACATGGTAGCTTTTTCTGGAGTTACAGGCAAACACACATTCACCAAAGTATATGTGCTTTTTTCCATATCGCTAGAGTTTCCATTAAACTTTGTCGAAGGTACTTTTGCGTTTAGTTGCTGAATAAAATATTGCTTCAAAGATTTTATGTATGTAGATTCTTCTTCTAAATGATTATATGCAACTTTTAAAGCCTCTTCTATCCCCACAATATTATGCACACTTTCTGTTCCTGCTCTAAAACCTCGCTCCTGTTCACCACCAAAAATTAAAGGTTTTAAGCCTGAGTTTTTTCTAATAAAAGCAAATCCAACACCTTTTGGCCCATGAAACTTATGTGCCGCAGCGGCTAAAAAATCAACTTGAACCTCTTGTAAATCCAATGTGTAATGCCCCACAGATTGTACAGCATCGCTATGAAACAATGCGTTTTTAGCTTTACATACATCGGCAACTTTTTTAACATCTAAAATATTTCCAATTTCGTTATTAATATGCATTAAACTCACTAAGGTTTTTTTAGAAGTATCAAGTAATGTTTCTAAATGTGTGTAATCTACAGTTCCGTCACTATCAATATTTACATAACAAACGGTTAAATCGTACTCTTCTTCAAGTTGCTCAATGGTATGCAAAATAGCATGATGCTCTATTTTAGAAGTAATAATGTGCTTAACTTTTAGGTCTCTTACTGCACTTCGTAATACTAAATTATCGGCTTCTGTTCCTCCAGAAGTAAATACGATTTCGCCAGCAGACACATTTAAATAACTTGCAATTGTTTTTCTTGATTTTTCTATTAATGATTTTGATGTTCTCCCAAAACTATGCGAAGACGAAGCATTTCCATAGGTATTCCTCATAACTTCAGTCATTTTATCAATAACTTCGTCTCGAATTTTAGTGGTTGCAGCGTTATCAAAATATATAGGTTTCACAGGTTAAAATTTTAGTAATTATTTGATTTTTTAAAATTTGTTAATACTCCTTTCATCTACTTATAATAGATTAATAACGTAAAAAATAATTCAATGTGCTTTAAGCATCAAAAATACTTGAAATAAAATTATTATCAATATGATACGTTATAAATAACAATTCTATATTTTTGCTTTAAAACCCAAACAGATGCGTAAAATATTTTTTGCTTTGTTAACTCTTAGTTTAGCTTGTCTTTTTTCTTGTAGTGATGGCGACATTATTGACGTTGAATTAGATTTTGATGACAATTTTAGCGCATTACCATGTGGCACATCAGACTTAGTATTTTATAAAATAAAAAACGACCCTTCTGAGTCACTTTCTGTAGTTGTAAAATCCTTAACGCTCGACCAAATACTGAGTTTTAAAGGAAAAGATACCTTAATAACCAAAACGAACAACTTTTTTAACTATAGAACTTATAGCAATGAAAAAATATCTGGAAGTGATTTATTTTGCAACAATATTCCATCTTCAGAAATTAAGATAGTTAATAATTACGACAGTGAAAATACTGAAGCCGTTTTTACTGCGACACTAACCGAAGATGATAATGATGGTATTCCTGCTGCTTTAGAAGATATTAACGGCGATGGTAACTTAGAAAATGATGATACCGATGGTGATGACATACCAAACTATATAGATGCTGACGATGACGGTGATAATGTTTTAACCAAAGATGAAGATTTAGATAAAGATGGCGATTTTACTAATGATGACTCAGATAATGACGGCATGCCAAACTATTTAGATAAAGATGATGATGGTGATGGCATTGACACTAGAGATGAAGAAACAGATACTCAGGACCAAAACCCAACAAACGATATTACCAATAGCGAAGTGGGGCCAGACTATTTAAATAAAGATGTCGCTAACACAGACACACCAGCAACTGCTTACAGAGTGCATACCATAAGCAAAAATTACGTCGTGACTTTAAACGTAATAGGCATTGACATTGCTATTTTATCGCAAGACGAACTTTTTTTTGGCGAACTATCTGATGGTAAAACAACAGGCATAAGAACTGAAACCCCTCCATTCAATTAAGTAGGCGATACGTTTTGATAAATATAAACTTCGGTGGCGCCTAAACCATATTTTTGGTAGTTGGCATCGTAGAATTTTACATTATTATAACGCCCAAAGAGATAATCTAACTCCATTTTTAAAACACCTTCGCCCACACCGTGGATAAACACTATTTTTTGAATGCGGTTTTTAATGGCAAACTCCAATTGTCGTCTCGCCGTGTCTAGCTGTAGTGTTAACATATCATGGTTACTCATGCCTTTAGAAGATTTTACTAATTGATTGATATGTAAATCAATTTCCATAGTAGGCTCGTATCGGTCTTTAGTTTTTACTTTTTTTGTGACTTTCTTTTTAGGCTGCTCTTTTTCAGAAATAACAGCAGTAACACTTGAATGTAAAAACAAGGCGTTTTTTATAGTTTTATCAGACTTGTTTTTAACCAATTCATTGACTTTAAAATCTAATAAAAAACCATCTTCAGTTTCAATTGAAACAGAATCACCATTTACTTTTTTAATAATACCAGATAAGTCTTCATCTAAAACCAATACCGCATCTCCTAATTTAAAAGCCATTATTCATCTTCGTTATTAGTATCATCCTGTTTACTCGGAATATGTCTCGAAATTCTATAAATCCCAATCATTAACACCACAATACCTCCAATTAAAACATACTGATTTTGCTCGGTTACTGCTTTAGAATATAAAGCGATAATAGCTCCTAAAATTATTAATATGTAATTAAAATATTTCATTCAAAAAAAGGCGATTAAAATTAGGTAAGCAAATTACGTTAAAAAATAGATTATGTGTGAAGTTTTTTTCTAAATTTGGCAAAACCTAACCTTTTTAATGCAAGTTTTAGAAGAATATATGCTCCCCTGTTTAAACAAAAAACTCTTTGGAGTTGATTGTATGGGTTGTGGTATGCAGCGCTCAATGTCTTTAATTTTACACGGAAATTTTGTTGATGCATTTTATATGTATCCGGCTATATATACGCTGATACTGCTTTTTGGAGTAATTCTTATAAATACTTTTAAAGATTTTAAGTTCGCTAATAAAATTATTATTATTTTGGCTATTCTTAATGTTGCAATCATCATTGGGAATTTTATAATTAAAACTTTTTTAATCAAATAAAACAAAAACATGGAACAACAAAAATTACCTAATGCAACAATAAGTATTATTTTGGGAATTATCTCTTTTATTGGTTGTTGCTGCACAAGCGGTTTTGGTGGTATTATACTATCTGGAATTGCATTTTTTCTTGCTAAAAAGGATGAAAAAAAATATATTGAAAACCCTGAATTATACAGTAATTATGGGCAAGTTAAAACTGCAAAAATAATTGCTATTATAGGATTAGTTTTAGGATTAATAATTGTTGGTATATTTATTTATCTGAAAGCTAGCGGTCAATACGACTCTATAATGGAGGATTATATGGAAATGATTGAAGACATGAAACAAAATCAATAATATTTCTTAAATAAAATAATAAAAAAAAGCGACCAATTGGCCGCTTTTTTTATTATCTCCTTTATAGTTTTTAAAATGAAGATGCAGCAAATATGCTAATAATAAATGCTAAAACATAAATACTTATAATAACAATTGTAAAAATACCCATGAATTTATAATGTGATTTTAAATTTGTTATGGCCAATTTAAAATCGGTTTTATTATTAGAATTTAAAGCGTTTTTCATTTTTCTTGAAAAATTAAATAAGTATAGCACAGGAAAAAAATAAATGAGTGCTATAGCCACATAAATTAGCCCAAAATAACCCATTGAAAACCCCATAGCTTCATACGGGTTATTATTACCCAATGCCATAGAACCCATTATAGCACCAAAGAACACCCCAAAAATCACCATAAGTCCTATACCAATAAAACCGAGTATAGATAGAAAATAAGTCCATGACGATGTTTCTTTTAGTAATCCTTTAATATCCTCATTTACTTCCAATTCAAAGCTTTCAAATACTGATTTTTGTTCCATACTACTTAGTTTTCAAACTGCTTTAATGTTTTTGTAATTATACCTACACAATCTAATAATTGGGCTTCAGTCATTACTAAAGGTGGCGCAAAACGAATAATGTTTCCGTGTGTTGGTTTTGCTAACAATCCATTATCTCGTAATGCTAAACAGATATTCCAAGCGGTGTCGTTGTCTTCATCATCATTAATTACAATAGCGTTTAAAAGACCTTTCCCTCTAACTAAATTAACAATATTGCTTTGCCTAATGTATCTATTAATTTCTGCTCTAAATAGGATTCCTAAACGTTCTGCATTTTCTGTAAGCTGTTCGTCTTTAACAACTTGCAATGCCGCTATTGCAACAGCTGCTGCAACAGGATTGCCACCAAAAGTACTACCATGATTTCCTGGTCTAATAACATTCATAATCTCGTTATTAGCTAATACCGCAGATACTGGATAAATTCCGCCACTTAGCGCTTTACCTAAAACCAAAATATCGGGTTTCACATTTTCATGATCAACAGCAAGCATTCGTCCTGTTCTAGCAATGCCCGTTTGTACTTCGTCTGCAATAAATAATACATTGTATTTTTCGCATAAAGCCTTTGCTTTTGCTAAATAACCATCTTTTGGAACATAAACGCCAGCTTCACCTTGAATGGGCTCAACTAAAAACCCTGCAATATCAGAGCTACTCTTTAAAGTGTCTTCTAATGCTTGAAGGTTATCGTATTCTATTTTAATAAAGCCATCGGTATAAGGTCCAAAATTTTTACGAGCAACTGGATCGTTAGAAAACGATATTATAGTTGTTGTTCGTCCGTGAAAATTATTTTTACAAACAATAATTTTTGCTTTATTAGTATCAACACCTTTAACTTCGTAAGCCCATTTTCGGCATACTTTTAATGCCGTTTCTACAGCTTCTGCCCCTGTGTTTATTGGTAATACTTTATCGAAACCAAAATATTGGGTAACATATTTTTCGTATTTCCCGAGCATATCGTTATAAAACGCGCGCGATGTTAATGTAAGTGTTTGCGATTGCTTAATTAAAGCATCAACAATTTTTGGGTGACAATGCCCCTGATTTACAGATGAGTAAGCCGATAAAAAATCATAATATCGTTTACCTTCTACATCCCAAACATGCACACCTTCTCCTCTATTTAATACAACAGGAAGTGGATGATAATTTTGGGCGCCATACTTGTTTTCTAATGCCATCGCTTCTTGCGACGAAATGTGGTCTAAAACAGCCATTTTAATAAATTTTAATTAGTAAAAAAACAACCATTCCTTATCTACCTTTATCCTTTCGAAAACCTCGATAGCTATCGGGACGAAAATTCAGCGTGGGAAAGAAATCATCCCTAAAGGCTCGCAAATTACTAAATATAAGTTGCTTCCAAAAATCTTCCCCACAATATTTCCTATCTTAAATTATCGAGACAACGATGAAACTTGTATTTCTAGACGTTTAATTTCTCGTGTTAAAGCATTTCTGTGAATCTGCATCCAAGCAAATATCTTTAGCATACTAATCATCATAAAGCAGAAGAATACTCCAGCGACCCATAGAATTAAATCATTAGTTTCTTCAACATCAAAAGTTTGAATGAGACAATAGATAAGTAATCCAAATGCAATGGCAGTTATAATATTCATAATAATTAAAAGCCATGAATTTTTGCCCTTGAATAATCCACCCAACATTTGAAACACGTTTTGCTCATCTAATTCATCATAAAACTTAGCTTCTTCTTGGGTTAATGTCTCTTTAATTAATTTGTCGATGTCTTCCATATTATTTTTCATAATGTTTATGTTTTAATATTGTTTTTAATTTTTCTCTAGCGTGAAACAATCTAGACTTTGCTGTACCTACAGATATATTTAAAATATCACTAATTTCTTTTAATGAATAGTCTTCGGTATAAAACAAGCGAATAACAACTTGCTGATGATTAGGAAGCTTCTTTATGGCTTTTAAAAGACGATGCATGAGCTGCTTATTTTCATCTTCGTTTTCAGCATCACTTTCATCTAAAAAATCTTGGTGATTTTTATAAGCTTCTAATTCTATACGTTTCTTATTATTTATATTAATCCAGTCTATAGATTTGTTATAAACAATCCGCAATCCCCAACTTTTAAAGCTTTCTGGGTTTCTTAAAGCATCAATCTTACTCGTTATAACATTCCAACTATCTTGCGCGATATCTTTTGCTACATCTACATCTTTAATAATATAAAAAGCTTTTTCACAAAACAACTTATGGTGTCTTTTTACTAATAAAACAAGAGCCTCTTTATTACCAGATTGGTAATCTAAAACTAAATCTCCATCAGTTTTTCGTTGTTTGCTATGCATTCTTATATGTCGACTTATACTATTTAAAGACTCTAAAAAACTAAAAAGGTTCATTTTAATTTCAAAATCTCTTAAAGTTAATGTAAATAAAGTCATATTTATTTGTTGCTATTATTATTTTTGCAGCATGTCTAGAAGAAAAGCAAGAAAACAAATTTTTGAAAACGTAGAAGTTATTGATGCTGGTGCAAAAGGAAAAACCATAGCTAAAGCACCAGATGGGAAAGTAATTTTTCTGCCAAATGCCGTTCCTGGCGATGTTGTAGATGTGCAAACCTTTAAAAAACGAAAAGCCTATTACGAAGGAAAAGCTACCATTTTTCATAAATTATCTGATAAAAGAACAGAACCTGCTTGCGAACATTTTGGCACTTGTGGTGGTTGTAAATGGCAAAATATGGCATACGAGCATCAATTGTTTTACAAGCAAAAAGAAGTTACTAATAATTTAACCCGTTTAGGACATATAGAACTCCCAGAAGTAACACCTATTTTGGGCTCTGCAAATCCTTATTTTTATAGAAATAAAATGGAGTTTTCGTTTAGCGATTCGCGTTGGTTAACTGTTGAAGAAGTCCAATCTGATGCAGATTTAGGCGATAGAAATGCTTTAGGTTTTCATATTCCAGGCATGTGGGACAAGATTTTAGATGTAAAAAAATGCCACCTACAGGCAGATCCATCGAATGCTATTAGAAATACTGTAAAGCAATTTGCAATAGACAACGAATTAGAGTTTTTCAATACTCGAAATCAAACTGGATTATTGCGCACTATGATGATTCGCACCTCAAGTACAGGCGATATTATGGTTATGATTCAGTTTTTTAAAGAAGACAAAACAAAACAGGAGTTGTTATTAGATTTTATTGCTGAAACATTTCCGCAAATAACGTCGCTACAATATGTTATAAACGGAAAAGCGAACGATACCATTTACGACCAAAACGTAATTTGCTATAAGGGGTCCGACCATATTTTTGAAGAAATGGAAGGGTTACGCTTTAAAATAAATGCCAAATCGTTTTATCAAACCAATTCAAATCAAGCTTACGAGCTCTATAAAATAACACGAGATTTTGCTGGCTTAACAGGAAACGAACTGGTTTACGATTTATATACAGGTACAGGTACCATTGCTCAATTTGTTGCAAAACAAGCTAGTAAAGTTATTGGTGTAGAAGCTGTACCAGATGCAATTACGGCAGCTAAAGAAAACGCACAATTAAATAACATTAATAACGTTGAATTCTTTGTTGGCGATATGAAACATGTTTTTAACACCAAGTTTATTAATGCACATGGGCAACCCGAGGTTATTATTACCGATCCACCACGTGACGGAATGCATAAAGACGTGGTGCGACAAATATTAAATATTGCACCTAAAAAAATAGTATATGTAAGCTGTAATAGCGCCACACAGGCTAGAGACTTGGCCTTAATGGACAGCATGTATAAAGTTACAAAAACGCAAGCGGTAGATATGTTTCCACAAACATTTCATGTTGAAAATGTGGTATTGCTAGAAAAACGTTAAGATGTTTAGTTGTTAATTCGTTTATTTGTATAAGATGAAATATTTTAAATCTCTTTTATTACCAATTATTGTATTAGTCATTGGAATTACTGCGAGTTGCGAACGCGACGACATTTGTCCCGAAAGCACACCAACAACGCCAAGTTTAATTATTAGCACTTTTGATGTAAACGAGCAAGACAGCAAAAAAAACGTATTTGGATTAAGAATTCAAGGTGTTGGCATTGATGAAGTTTTAACCAGCTATAATGTGGTTACAAATGACTCTCTTGTGTTACCTTTAGATACCACTACAAACATATCGCAGTACAAATTACACAGCAATTATACTTATGATGACAACGATACTCCAGAAGATATGAGTGATGATATTATTGGAGGCAACCAAGATATTATTATAATAACGTACACCAGAGAAGAAGTTTACGTATCTCGTGCATGTGGTTATAAAACCATTTTTAATGATGTAGAAGTTGTAATAGAAGATGATGGCGACAACTGGATACAATTAATACAATCTATAAATAACCCTCAATCTGTAGAAGATGAAAGAGCAGCGCATTTTAACTTATTTCATTAGTAGTATCATATTACTACTTTTTTGTGTGTCTGCAAATGCACAAAACGATAGTATTCCTAGTACTGTAAATGACTCTATAAAAGTTAAAGAAAAGTACGGACTTCGTATTGGTGGCGATATTGGTAAATTAATTAGAACGGCTATTGATGATGACTATACAGGTTTTGAAATTATAGCTGATTATAGACTCAAAAAAAAGTTATACATCGCAGGAGAAATTGGGATAGAAGAAAAAAACAACGTCACCAATTATTTAGACATTACTACCAAAGGCACTTATATTAAGGGAGGAATAGATTATAACTCCTATCAAAACTGGTTAGATATGGATAACATGATTTACTTTGGCTTTCGTGTTGGAGCAAGTACGTTTAGCCATACTTTAAATAGTTTTACTGTGTATCACACCAATCAATATTGGGAAGAGCAATTCTCCTCAACAACCGCCGAAGAATTTAGCGGGTTAACCGCTATTTGGGCAGAACTTATTTTAGGAATTAAAGCCGAGCTTTTTAACAACCTATACATGGGTTTAAACGTGCAACTTAAAGTTTTAGCAAGCGAAACAGAACCCGAAAACTTTCAAAATATTTACATTCCTGGATTTAACAAAACCTACGATAGCAGTCGCATTGGAGTAGGTTATAGCTATACGCTTTCTTATCGTATTCCGCTTTATAAAAAAGATAAGTGATTTTTTTGGGTAATAAATCGAGTTTAAACTAAAAGAGGTGAAAGTTTAAGATAATCTGTTAGTTTTTTGTTTCAGTTCTTAATCATAATACTCTCCCAAGTTGTAAAACATTTAACAAAAACCCGAACCAATTCAAATTTATGCATTATTTAACGTGTCTTTTAGGTTAATTTAACATGGTATAATGTGTCATTTCTTTTAAAAAATCTTCTCGTTTAATCTCTTCTACATCTTTTGTACAAGAATTAAAAACTGATAAAATTAAAATTAAGTAAACTATATTTTGACCATACTAAAATCTTCTATTAAACGATTTTCAAAATCAAAAAATACAATGTTTTTATAATGAAAAACAGTAAGATTTTTGGTCTTCTTTTTTTATTTAACAGGAATCGCCTTTAAAATCTCCAAAACAAACTTCCAATATTTTTGAGCTGATGAGATTTGTGCACGTTCATCGGGTGAGTGAGCGCCTTTTATGTTGGGTCCAAAACTAATCATATCCATATTGGGGTAATTGGTTCCTAGAATACCACATTCTAATCCGGCATGACAAGCAGCAACATGAGCTTCTTCGCCATTCATATCTTTATAGATTCTAGACAACACTTTTAAAATAGCGGAGTCCATATTTGGTGTCCAACCAGGATAATCGCCAGAGAGTTCAACTTCGCAACCTGTTAATTCGAAAGTAGCTCGAAGTGTATTTGCCAAATCTATTTTAGAACTTTCAACCGAGCTACGTGTTAAACAGCCAATTTTAATACGGCCATCTTTTACAATAACTCGTGCTATATTATTAGAGGTTTCTACCAAATCTGGAATATCGGCACTCATTCTGTAAACGCCATTCCATGCGGCATATAATGCTCTGGTTAAACCTTCTTGAACACCTAAATCCATTATTTTATCTGGAGTATTGGTTTTAGAAACTGTAATTTCTAAATCGGGTTCCATGGTTTTTAATTCGGTTTTAATGGTTTCAGCCTGTTGTTTTATTTCTAACAAAAACGCATCTTCATGAACCGCATCGATAGCAACAATGGCTTTACTTTCTCTTGGAATAGCATTTCGTAAACTTCCGCCATCAATTTCAGAAATTCGCAATCCGAAATTCTCAAAACCATCAAACAACACGCGATTCATAATTTTATTAGCATTCCCCAAACCTTCGTGAATTTGCATTCCCGAATGCCCGCCTTGTAAGCCTTTTACAGTAATTACATATCCAATTTTAAATTCAGGTGTTTCTTCTTCAGTATAGCTTCTAGTCGCAGTAACATCAATACCGCCAGCGCAACCCACACCTATTTCGTCATCTTCCTCGGTATCTAGGTTTAATAAAATTTCACCTTCAAGCAAACCGCCTTTTAAACCCATAGCGCCTGTCATTCCTGTTTCTTCATCTATAGTAAATAAAGCTTCAATAGCTGGATGCGCAATATCGTTGCTTTCTAAAATTGCCATTATAGTTGCAACGCCCAAACCGTTATCGGCACCTAAAGTTGTCCCTTTGGCTTTTACCCAATCGCCCTCAACAAACATGTCTATACCTTGGGTATCAAAATCGAAATTGGTATCGTTATTTTTTTGGTGTACCATATCTAAATGCGATTGCATAACAATGGTTACGCGGTCTTCCATACCTGCGGTTGCAGGTTTTTTAATAATAACATTCCCAACAGCATCTTCAATAGTTTCTAAGCCAAGGTTTTTACCAAAATCTTTCATAAACGCTATCACGCGTTCTTCTTTTTTTGATGCACGGGGTACGGCATTCAAATCTGCAAATTTATTCCAAAGTTGTTGTGGTTGAAGTCGTCTTATTTCTGAGCTCATAATTATTTAAGATTGTATTTCACAAAGGTAATTAATACTAGGTATGATTAATAATCATTTTCATATTTTTGAAAGATGCTGAAGAATAAGAAAGCGATTGTTGCACTTTTACTAATTCCGCAATACGCATTAGTTAAATGCTTAGCGGATTATCCTGAATTTATAGAAACTTACTATAGCAATGGATTGTACCCCATTATCTCGAAAATTTTCAGGTATGTATTAGGTTGGTTGCCGTTTTCGTTTGGCGATTTAATTTACGCTTTTGCTATTATTTATGCCCTTAGGTGGCTGTATAAAAATAGAAAGCGACTGCTAAAAGACACCAAGCAGTGGTTTGTTGATGTGCTTACGGTATTGTCTATTTTTTATTTTGTATTTCATTTGTTTTGGGGATTGAATTACTACAGACTTCCGTTGCATAAAAACCTAAATTTAAACCATGATTACACTACCGAACAGCTGGTTTTTGTAACTAAAAAATTAATTGAAAAATCGAACGCATATCATTTAAAAATAACAAAAAATGACACGCTTAAGGTTGATATTCCGTATAGTAAATCTGAAATTTTTAAACGCACTCAAAAGGGTTACGATAATTTAAAACAAGTGTTTCCGCATTTAGAATACCATCCAAAAAGCGTTAAAAAATCACTGTTTAGCTATCCATTAACCTATATGGGTTTTAGTGGTTATTTGAATCCCTTAACCAACGAAGCCCATGTTGATGGATTGATTCCTGTTTATAAATTCCCTACAACGACAGCCCACGAAATAGCGCATCAATTAGGTTATGCTGCCGAGAATGAAGCTAATTTTATTGGCTGTTTGGCTACCATAAATAATGACGATAATTACTTTAAATACTCAGGTTACACGTTTGGATTGCGTTTTTGTTTAAATGAAATTTACAGACGTGACGAGGCTTTATATAAAACTATTGTTGCCGATGTAAACATTGGTATTTTAAAAAATTACGAAGAAGTACGATTGTTTTGGGAAGCGCATCAAAACCCTACCGAACCTCTATTTAAAATCTTTTATGGTAATTTTTTAAAAGCCAATAGCCAAGATAAAGGCATAGAAAGTTACAGTTATGTAG
>Ga0316189_10000675_pt1 | contig 34061 bp, 23 predicted proteins | sample LowCovwburrow_MG_FD_204930 | JGI IMG/M metagenome (GOLD analysis project Ga0316189, IMG submission 204930) | Coastal sediment microbial communities from Maine, United States - Lowes Cove worm burrow | ecosystem: Environmental > Aquatic > Marine > Coastal > Sediment | place: USA: Maine...
GGCGAGATCGTCGTCGCTCCGACGTGGTCTTGGGTCCTGCCCTATTCGGACGGGCGCGCGGCAGTCTGCCAAGGGTGTACGCGCGAGCAGGTCGGTGAGCACTTTACGATGGTCGGCGGCTCCTGGGGCTATGTCGATCTCGACGGCAAGCTCGTCGTCGAGCCGAGCTTCGAGGAGGCGGCCCCCTTCGCGAAGGGTCGCGCGAGCGTCAAGCGAGGCGGCAAGAGCTTTGAGATCGGCCCCGACGGCAAGGAGCTCTAGGAGGAGCCTCCGGGCTGGACCCGCGCCACCGCCTGCTCGACCAGCGGCCTGCGGCGAGAGTCTCGGACGCTCGTCGATCCTCGCGTCTCCTCTCGTCTCCGGCAGAGCCTGCGGTACGACGCGGCACAGCGTCGCTCCCTCGGAGCGCTGCTAGGCGGAGACCAGCTCAAAGCGGTCGACGTCGACTAGCCCCATGTCGGTGATCTTGAGGTGAGGGATCACCGGCAGCGGCAGGAAAGCGAGCTGGAGCAGCGGCTCCTGGAGCGGGCAGCCCATCGTCTCGCGGACAGCGCAGCGCAGCGTCCGGAGCTTGGCCTCGACCACCTCAAAGGGCGCTTCGCTCATCAGGCCGGCCAGCGGTAGCGCGAGCTCGCCGAGGACTTGACCGTCCCGGACCGCGACAAAGCCGCCCTGGAGCTCGATCAGGCGGTTGACCGCGAGGACCATATCGGCGTCGCTCGCCCCGACCACGCAGACGTTGTGCGAGTCGTGGCCGACCGACGATGCCATCGCCCCGCGGCGCAGGCCGAAGCCGCGGACAAAGCCGCGACCGATGTTGCGGTTGGTCCCGTAGCGGGCGAGCACGCAGACCTTGAGGATGTCCTGCTCGGGATCGGCGTGGCGGTGGCCGTCCGAGTAGGGGACCTCAGCCGTCAGGTACTCGGTCAGGATCTGCCCTGGGATCACGCCGATGACCGGGGTGCTCGGGCCGGCTCCCGGCGCGGCGAGGTCGCCTACGGTGATCGGCGCGAGCTTGATCGAGTCGCGGCCGACGGTCGCGGTCTTGCTCCGGCCGGCGAAGGTCGCATCATCGACGAGCTGACCGCTCTTCAGGACATGGCGGACGTTGCAGCCGGCGAGGTCGTCGACGAGGACGATGTCCGCGCGGTAGCCGGGGGCCACGAGGCCGCGGTCGCGGAGCCCGAAGGCGCGGGCCGCCGACCAGGTCGCCGCGCGATAGACCGACTCCGCGGGCGCCCCTGCGGCGATCGCCGCCCGGATCAGGTGATCGATGTGGCCCTCGACGGCGATGTCGAGGGGGTTGCGATCGTCGGTGCAGAGGGAGCAAAAGGGCGAGTTCATCGCGTCGATGAGCGGCGCTAGGGCGGTCACGTCCTTCGAGACGGAGCCGTCGCGGATCAGCACTTGGAGCCCCTTGCGGAGCTTCTCACGCGCCTCCACCAGGCCCGTGCTCTCGTGGCAGTTGCGGATCCCGCAGCTCGCGTAGGCGTTGAGCTCATAGCCGCTGACGAGCGGCGCGTGCCCGTCGATGTGGGCGCCCTCGAAGGCGACGAGCTTGTCGAGCACCGCCTCGTCTTTGTGGAAGATCCCCGGAAAGTTCATGAACTCGGCGAGGCCGATCACCTGCGGATGATCGCGATGACGGACCAAGGTCGCGGCGTCGAGGCGAGCGCCGGAGGTCTCCAAGTGGGTCGCCGGCACGCAGGAGGAGAGCTGGACCCGGAGGTCGAGCGCCGTATGCAGGGAGGCGTCGAGGAAGTAGCGCAGGCCCGCTTCACCGAGGACGTTCGCGATCTCGTGGGGGTCGCAGATCGCCGTCGTCGTCCCCCGCGGGAGGACGCAGCGATCGAACTCCGCCGGCGTGACAAGGGTGCTCTCGACGTGGACGTGGGTGTCGATAAAGCCGGGGACCGCGATCATCCCCCGGCCGTCGATCTCGTCGACGCCGTCGTAGCGCTCGTAGGTGCCGACGATCTTGTCGCCGCAGATCGCGATGTCGCCCTCAGCCAGCTCGCCGGTGATCACGTTGAGGAGGCGAGCGTTCTTGATCACTCGATCGGCGCGGTCGCGACCGAGCGCCTGGTCGATACGCCGCTTGAGGGCGTCTTTGCGGGCGTCCTGCATGGTCCGGGGAGGTTAGCGGAGTGGGCCGTAGATTGCACGGGCGGGGAGCTCGTCGACCTGAGGCGCACGAGCGCCTCATCATCGGTCGATGGGAGCTTGAGCACAGGCCGCTCGTCCCCTCCGCTCGTCCTGTGCAGCGGGGCCAGGAGCTCGTCCCCCTCGCCGAGACGATCGCCGACGATCTGCGCTGGCGGTTGGCGGCTCGCCACGAGTGGGCGACCAGGGCGACGAAGGGTGGTGCTCGCTCCCCGGGGACAGGACTGACGGTCGCGCCTTGGCACCTCCGCGCGGCGATGTGTCCTGTCCGTGCATACTTGGGGAGGCGCTCTATGCGTTGAGTGCTCGTCTTGGCCTCTGCCTTGGCCCTCGCCGCCGGTCGCCTGTGACGACGAACACCAGGTCGGATGAGCTGAGCGCGAGCACCGTCCCGGATCTTCGATGACGATGACGAACGATCCCTACCCTCTTCAAGAGGGGGGGAGCACCGCCGTGGCGATGACCGTTCGGATGCGTTTGCGTTCTCTCGCGCGAGATTGTCGAGACCCCACGCTGCTGCTCCGCGTCTCCCGCGGCGAGGAGACTGCGCCGGGCGAAGAGGGGTCGCCTTGGCAGGCGAACTCCAGTTGCATCGGCTGTACGCTTTGGCGATTGTCAGGCCATGCCCCGCGCCTCGACGATCCTCGCCCTCCCGGTCTCGCTCTCGCTGGCCCTGGCCTGCGCCGGAGACGACAACGGTCGTGCGTCTGCGTCGAGCGAAGGGGTGAACACGGCCCTCACCGGCGATAGCGGGGCGACGGAGGGTACCGACGCGGTCGAGGGCAGCTCGAGCGGCGGGTCCGCGACCGGCTCGAGCGGCGGCCCGACGACGACCGAAGCGCCGACGAGCACCGCGAGCACCGGGGCGACAGGCGAGCTGACCACCTCGACCACGGCGCCGACCTCGAGCGGGACCTCCGACAGCGATTCGACCTCGACGACCGAGGCGTCGACGACCACGGGCGCCGACACGACCGGGGTGATGGAGGAGTGCGAGACGGAGCTCGCCGGCATCGTCCGCGACTTCAAGTCGTCTCATCCCGACTTCGAGGCGGAGATCGGGGCCGAGCAGGGGATCGTCGCCGCCCAGCTCGGCGGCGACAAGAAGCCGGTCTACGCCGGCGGCGGCGGCACACTGACGACCCACGGCGAGGCCAATTTCAACCAGTGGTACAACGACGTGCCCGGGGTCAACCAGGCGCTCGATCTGACGATCCCGCTGACCAACAACGGTATGGGCGCGTTCGTCTTTGACAGCGCGGCCTTCTTTCCGATCGACGGCCAGGGCTTCGGCGACGAGGGCAACGCGCACAACTATCATTTCACCCTCGAGCTCCACAGCAAGTTCAAGTACGAGGGCGGCGAAGTCTTCAGCTTCACGGGCGACGACGATCTCTTCGTCTTCGTCAACGGCGTCCTCGCGATCGACCTAGGCGGCGTCCACGGGCCGATGAGCGGCGAGGTCAACATGGACGCCCAGGCCGGCGCGCTCGGGATCAGCGTCGGTGGCGAGTACACCCTGGACTTCTTCTTCGCCGAGCGTCACACCACCGAGTCGAATTTCCACATCGAGACGACGATCGCCTGCTTCGAGATCATCCCAGGCTGACTCAACGCGACGACGTCGTAGGAGCAGGCAGAGGGCAACACTACGCTCGCCGCAGCGCGAGGCGAGCCCTGCACAGAGAAGGGGAGAGCGGGTACGGGGACCCTCCCGGCCGAATGACTCGCCGCCTCGCCGTCGAAACCCGAGCTCGAAGCCGAATGTGATGGTGCCGACGATCTGGAGCTGTGCGGGTCGCCCCGGGTCCATACCGCGCTAGTTGACGGGCTCGTTGAAGTGAACCCCCCAATTGTAGAGCGGGTCGCCCCGGGTCCATACCGCGTTAGTTGACGGGCTCGTTGAAGTGAACCCCCCAATTGTAGAGCGGGTAGCCGTGGCGGCTTGGCGTTGGATCAGAGTCGCGGAGGTTCCCCCGTGCCCCGGTCGTCGGTCCGGCGACCTGCCCGGCGACGCCGTGGAAGGCGTAGCTCAGGTACTTCTCGTCGCCGACGGGAGCATCGGCGAGGGTGATCTGAACCTCGGTCTCGCCCGTGAGCTCGACGCTGACGATCGCCGGCGCTGCGCCGCTGTTATCGCTGAACACGAAGCCGTAGTTGCCGGGGTTGAGGACGAGATCCGTGTCGAAGACGAGGGGCGGCGATGGGACGTGGAAGTCGACCGTGATCACAGCCCCCTCGCGGGTCAACGAGCGGGGCCGCAGCGGTGTCCACGGCTCGCCGTCGATCAGCACCTTCCGGTAGACCTTGGCATAGTGCTCGCCGAGCCAGCGTTCGGCGTCGCCGGTGAGGTGGACGACGTCGCTGTAGGGGAGAAAGTACTTCGGGCCGACGATGAAGATCCGATCTGGGCGGGTGTCGGCCGCTTCGAGCTGGGCTAGCGGGATCGGCGAGGTTGAGACATTGCCCCCGGTCCAGCTCGACATTTGGCAGAGGAACATCGGCACCGGCTGTGCTTGACCGGTGATCGCCTTGATATCGGCCTCGTAGTCCGACTGCCAGGCGAGGAGGTTGTCGGCGTAGGCGAGGTTACCGTTGACGTGATCGCTCTCGCCGTGGACCATCGCGACCGCCCGGACCGCCAGTGTATCCCCCTGGGCTGTCGCGATTTGGGTCGCCGCAGCCACCTGGGTCATCCCCGTCGAGAACGAGGGGGTCCCCTTCTTGAGGAACTCGTAGGCTGCACCGCCGACGCCGTGGGCCGAGGCTGCGATCACGTGAGAGCGCCCCTCCGCCAGCTCGAGCTCGGTGACGAGGTTGGCGAGCCCTGAGGCGATGGTCTCGCCAAAATCACCCTGCTGGAGCTCCACCAGGGGGGCGAAGTGGGTGAGGCCGTCCGCCTCTGCGCGTACGCCCGGGTTCAACATCAGGTTGTTGTAGGGCTGTCCTGTTGAGAGCGCCTGGGCGTTGTAGCCGACCGACAGGCTCTGGCCGCCGATCAGGACGTAGTTGATCGTCGCGTCGACGCAGCGGCTGTAGACGCAGAGCTGCTCTCCTGGGCAGGCGTTGCCGCAGGCGCCGCAGTGAGCCTCATCGCTGTCGAGATCGGCGCAGGCTTCGGCGCAGAGAGTCTCGTCCGCGTCGCAGGTGACCCCGCACTGGCCCTCGAGGCAGGATATCCCGGGAGCGCAGGCCTGGTCGCATCCGCCACAGTGGGCGGGGTCGTCTTGGGGGTTGACACAGGCATCGCCGCAGTCGAGGAGCTCCGCCGAGCAACCGCCGTCGGACGTGCTGCTGACGTCGCCAGTGCTCGCATCTTCGGTCTCCCCGCTGGAGGTCGCGCCGCTCCCCGATGAGGTCACGCCGTTCGCGCCAGAGGTCGCGCCAGAGGTCGCGCCAGAGGTAGCGTCGGTCTCTCCGGACTCGGTGTCGCCCTCGCCGTCCCCACAGGCGGGGAGTGGGGTTGCGAGGAGGCCGATGAAGGCAGCTGCGAGGTAGGAACGGGAGGAGCGGAGGGACATTGGAGCTGTGGGGGAGTGTGGTGTTGCCGTGAAGGGCCGGGTGTCTACTGCTCTGGGAGGGCGAGCTTGCCTACCTCGATGAATTGCTCAGTCGCGATCGGCATGTCGCGATCGGCATGTCGCGAAGCCCCGGATCGTCGGTGCCATTCGGGGTCGGCCACCCCGATGAAGGTGAGAATGCCGACCTGGGGCGCCGAGTCGTCGCCTGCACACGCAGAGGTGAGACCGCACAGCGAGAGTAGGAGAGCTGCCAAGCGGGTTTCATGCGGCCAAGGATCTCTGTGCGGCCACCCTAGCCGGATCCCCCATGCACTTCAACCAAGGGGTCAAGGGTTTCTTCGAATGTAAGTTCGGTGTGCCATGGGCTGAGACGAACCGCGGTCTTGCTCTCATCTGTGGAAATTTACGTTTCTAGTCACACGCGATCACCCCATCCGTGTCGTTCGCATCGTTGTCGTGTGACCTGCGTTGCTCTCATCATCCTCCCGCCGGTTGAGCCGAAGTCATGATTCTCTCCACTCTGCGAGAGCTTTGAGGGGTCCGCGAAGGGGGGGGGGAGCGGGTAAAAGATCGTGAAAGTGAAAGTCATTTCCGCACATAGGAAAGTGAGGTGAATTGTCGGTGACCCCTGCTCTGCGCCCGCAAGGGTTTCGCCTGAGCGCCGCTGGGTTCATCCCCCTCGGCGTGACGCGCACGCGTTCTACCTACCTCCCATCTACGTACGATTATGATAGTAGTCCCCGCGCTCATCTCTGAGAAAGGACTCTCTCAATGCTACGTTTATCCAATTCATGTCATCGTTGGCTCACCTATACCGCGATTGTTGGTTTCTCCATCCTGCCCGCCTGCGGTGACGACATGACCGGTGACGCCACGACGGGCGACACTGCTGCGACCAGCAGCTCGACCAGCGGCGGCTCGTCGACCGAAGGCAACACGACGAACAACACGACGGCGGGGGGCAGCGCGACGGCTGGCGACAGCGCGACCAGCGGCGATACGACGGGCGATACGACGGGCGATACGACCGGCGACAAGACGACCGGCGGCGAGACGACCGGCGACACGACCGGCGACACGACCGGCGACACGACCGGCGACACGACCGGCGACACGACGGGTGACACGACGGGTGACACGATGGGCGACACGACCGGCGACACGACCGGCGGCCTCGAGTGCGATCCCGGCATGCTCTGCGGGATCGCCGACTACGAGGGCGAGTACGGCGGCCCTGAGGCGTCAGTCTTCATCCGCGTCTACAAGGCCGTCGGTAGCTCCAGCACCAACCCTGAGGGCGCTGTCGGGGTGCCGGACTTTGTCGGCACGCGGGCTGGGCCGGGCTTCTACCAGATCGATCTCGAGGGCTATGAGGGGACGGTGTACGTGTCCGCGTTCCTGGATGTCGACGAGAGCGGCAGCGTTGGCGGTCCGAACGCCCGCGAAGTCAAGGAGCACGGGCTCTACTCCGATCCGATGGGGGCCTACGGCGGCTACACCTTCGAGGGCAACCCCGACACCGCGCCGACCCCCGTGGAGGCCGTCGCCGAGGGGGTCAGCGGGATCGACATCCAGCTCACCGACTCAGGGGTCGTCCGCGGGACGATCAAGGGGAACGCGGGGCCCGGCGCTTCGGTTCTCGTCGGCTCCTTCGTGCCGGAGTTCAACGGTCCGTTCCTCCACCACGCCCACAGCGACAGCTACAAGAGCGGGGACACCTACCTCGTGGCGATGCCGCCGGCTGAGCACTGGCGGGTTCGGACTACGGTGGGCAACACCATCGGCTTCTACCCGAAAAATCCGCCGCCGCCGCCCCCGACGAACACGACCCCCGTCTCAGTGACGGCGAACACGATCACCTCGGGGATCGACATCACCCTGATGTAGCGGACTCGATCCGAGTCACCAAAGTCGCCGCCGCAGACCTTGTCTGTGGCGGCGACTTCTCTCGAGGGGTTGCACCGGCTTCGGAGAGTCCTGGTTCCTCGGTCATGGCATTCCTGGTGATAGGCTCCTCCTGATGACATTAATAATTAGGACCATCATCACTACGACGAGCAGCTCCAAAGGCCAGCAACGATTATTCGTTTGAGCTCGAGCTCACCTCCTCCGAGCGGCCAGCGGGCGTCGGGACTCAGCACTGCGAAGCGCTCGTCCATCGGCCAGGTCCGCGGGAGCTACGCTGGTGTAGAGCAGCAGCGTCGCCGACGTCGAGAAAACCTGGCCTGGGGCTTTGCACTCCCTCAGCGGAGCGATGTTCTGGTCATCGCCGACTGCGACGAGCTCGGGTCGCTCCGCGTGGAGCGTCCCCGTAGGCCCATCGGCGCTCTCGCCGGCTAGACAATAGACATAGTCTGTCGGCTCTTGCTCTGCTTCGTCTCGATTCGACAAACAAGGATTGTCCTATGTTTGTGGCGCGAGAATGTGGCTTTCGAGGGACCCGTAGAACGTTGCGCTGCCGAGGTGCGCAGGCGTCTGTGTGCGGAGGCTTCGACGGATGAGGACCCTTGACACTCTAGCAGCTCGATGAATAGATTCGATCGAATTTCGATTGACTATTGGAGGTGTGTATGAACACTCACATGACTTGTGAGTCCAGCGTCGCGCTAGTGTCACACGATGGCGCCCTCGTCGACTGGAACCCCGGCTTTGCGGCTGAACTGGGCCAGGCTGGGGATATGCTGATCTCAGGCGCTGACTACATGACCCTGGTCGAGGCCGGGCTCGGGGAGGCGGTTCTCGCGGTTACGCGCGATGGCTTTGGCGAGTCGCGTACATACCGCTATGCTCGTGGCGATCAGGAGGTCGAAGTCAAGGAGTCGAAGACCGACGGTGGCTGCATCTTCCGCGTCGCGGTCGCAGCGCGGCCGAGCGTTCGGCTTGGGAGCGAGGGACCTACCGATGTGACCGGTGCACTCGCCGGCCGTGGCGTCCAAGATGGACCGGCGGCTGGCGAGAAGGCCGCCGCGTCGTCGCACTTCGCCGCGACCGTCAACCACGAGCTCCGGACGCCGATGCAAGGCGTCCTCGGGATGGCCTCGCTCCTCCTTGGGACCAAGCTCGACCCGACCCAGCGGGCGTACCTCGGGGCGATCGACAGCTCGGGGAGGATCCTCATGCGCCTGATCAATGACATTGTCGCGGTCTCGGAGATGGGGGATGGCTCGGGGGGGCTCCAGGTCGTCGCGCTCGATCTCGTCGACCTTGTTGAGGGGGTCGTCGCCCTCCTCGCCCCGCGCGCCAGTGATCGCGGCATCTCGCTGCGGATCGGGATCGAGCCTACGGTCCCCCGGGTGATCGGAGGCGATGCACTTCGCCTCCGGCAGATTTTGCTCAACATCCTGAACTGCGCGATTACGCTTACTGTGCAGACCTCGATCGAGGTTCGCGTCAGCATCTCCGCGGCCGCCGGCCCCAAGAGCGAGGCATGCCTGCGCTTCGAGATCAAGGGCGGTGCCGGTCTCGGACCGGAGAGAGCGTTGCCCCTGCTCGACCGGTCCATAGAGGATGACGGAGCGGGGGGCGGACTCGCGGTTTCGCGTGGCTTGGTCGAGCGAATGGGCGGCAGTCTCGGTGTCATCAGTGAGCCGCGGGGCGGCTCGACATTCTGGTTTGAGCTGCCGAACTCGCGGGTGCGGGAGGTCAAGGCTGAGGCTGAGGCTGAAGCTGAAGCTGAGGCTGAGGCTGCCGCCCACGCACTACGGGGGGTGAGGATCCTGATCGTCGAGGACAACGAGGTCAACCTCGCGGTTGTCGAGGCGTTCGTCGTCAGCGCTGGAGGCGTCTGCGACCTCGCGACCGATGGCGCCGCGGCCGTCAATGCCTGCGCCAAGCGGACCTATGATGTAGTGCTCATGGACATCCACATGCCTGGGATGGACGGGCTGACGGCGAGTCAGATCATTCGTGCGGTGCGAGACCCCGCAGCGCCACCGCTGAAGATTATCGCGATCACCGCGGACGCACGGCCCGAGGTCGAGGTCCAGGCCACTGATGTCGGGATGGACGGGTGGATCGCCAAGCCCTTTGGCCGCGATGAGCTCGTCGAGGCGATCTCGCGGGCGCTCGGCTCTGGCCCAGCCTGAGGTGCGGCCCGCTCCCCTTCGCCGGATCCCGTGCCGGGGAGTGGGCATAAACAATCCACGGTTCGCTGAGTGTGCACGTCTGCGGGCTCTACGGAGGTCTCCGCTCCGCCGTTCTCGAGGCTGACTGCGCTCGCGCTCGCGCTCGCGCCCAGCTCGGTATGGTCCGACTCTGCCTTGGGGCCTCTACACCTCGATGTTGGGGGCTCCCTGGTCTCTCGGCAGTGCCTCCAGGCTAGCAGTGGTGAACGCCCCGCGCGTTCTCCTGCACTTGTCGACCCGATCAGGCCCGGAGAATCCTGAGGTATGGCTCGCCACGGCGGCATTTTCTCGAAGCCGACCGGGTCGACGAATTGCGGCGAACGAGCGCGTAGAACCTTCACTACGGGCTCCTAGCGCGGTCGGGTCAATCGACGGAGAGTCCGCAGTCAGCCAGAGTCCGAGCACTTCTAGTGCACCCAAATTGAACCCCTCGTCGAACCCTGGGGCTCGATGAAAGCCTTGATCATTTGCCTTCGTGGACCTAAAACACCGTGGTAAGTGTTTCTTTGGACTCGTGATGGAGACCAATGACGATACAGTGGCTGACGTAGACCTCCACCGCGCCGTCTTCGCCTCGGCGTTCGACGCTCTCATCGCGATCGACGAGAGCGGGACGATTCACGCCGCGAACCCGGCGATCGAGGCGAACTTTGGCTACCGGCCGGACGAGGTCATCGGCCTCAACGTCACCTGCTTGATGCCGGAGCCTGACCGGAGCCGTCACCACACCTATATCGGCCGCTACCTCGAGACCGGCGAGCGCCGGGTCATCGGCATAGGCCGCGAGGTCCTCGGTCGCCGTCGCGACGGCTCGACCTTCCCGCTCGACCTGGCGGTCACGGAATTCACGGTCAAGGGCGAGCGCCGCTTCCTCGGCCTCCTCCGGGACGTCAGCGAGCGCAAGGCCGACCAGGAGCGGCAGGCCGCCTGGGCCGCCCGCGACGCTCATCAGCGCGGGAAGACTGAGATCGCCGCCGGTGTTCTCCACGACCTGGGCAACGTCCTCTCGGGGATCGGCTCGCGCCTGAGCAACAGCCGCGCGCTCGTCGAGGAGCAGAGCGCCCTCGATAACCTCCGGCGGACGATCTCGTTTCTCGAGGCGAAGCGCGCCCCCCTCGAGCAGGCGCTTGGTGAGAAGGCGGGGCTGCTCCTCAACATGATGCAGGCGATCGCCGAAGCCACCGCCAGCCGCGACCACAAGCTCACCGAGGACCTCGACAAGGCGCTGACCTTCGTCTCCCACGCCCAGGAGGTGCTCACCACCTACCGCCGCTACTCCGGCGCGGGCGTCGGGCCGACGCGCGAGGAGCTCCTCGTCGACCGCCTCCTCGTCGACGCCCAGCTGATGATGTCCGACGCGATGTACAAGCGCGGCGGCGTGATCCAGCTGCACTGCGCCCGCGATCTCCCGTCGGTCCGCTGCGAGCGGGCAAAGGTGATGCAGATCATCCTCAACCTGCTCAAGAACGCGATCGAGGCGTTCGACGCTGGAAGCTCTGCGGAGCGACCGTCGATCGTGATCACCGCGCGCGCGGTGGAGGCGATGCTCGAGATCGAGATCGCCGACAATGGCCCCGGCTTCGGGCCGGAGGTCGCCGCCCGCATCTTCGACTCGCGCTTCTCGACCAAGGAGCGGGGCTCAGGGCTCGGCCTCGGTGGTTGCCTGCGGATCGCTCGCAGCCTCAACGGCGACCTCGTCGTCGAGAGTCCGGGCCCTGGCGCAGGCGCCCGAGCTCGCCTGACCATCCCCCAAAGGAGTGCATGCCCATGAATGCTGTCGGAGTGCGGCTCAACAGCCGAGTCCTCGTGATCGACGACGAGGAGAGCGTCCGCGACGGGATTATGTCCATCCTCAGGCCGCCGCGGTCGATCCACACCAGCGACCTCGAGACCGCCGCGCGCGCGCTCTTCGACGACGAGCCGACGCGGAGCGAGTCGTCGGAGCTCCTCGACTTCGCCGTCGACATCGCCTGCTCCGGCCGCGAGGGGATAGCCAAGGTCAGGGAGGCCATCGACTGCCGCGAGCCCTACGCCGTGATCTTCTGCGACATGCGGATGCCGGGGCTCGACGGGCTCGAGACGATCGAGGCGATCCGTGGGCTCGACCAGCGCTGCGAGGTCGTCTTTGTCACCGCCTACAGCGACCACAGCCTCACCAGCATCAACGAGCGTGTCGGCGCCAACGTCACCTACTTCGTCAAACCATTTCTAAGCGAGGAGATCCGCCAGCTCGCGACCAAGCTCGTCCTCGAGTGGAACCGCGCCCGCGAGGTCGAGGAGCTGATCCGGATGCTGGCGACGCTGCGCGGATCGACCGAGGACATGCACCGGCTGGTCCGTCACCTCCTCGAGCATCTCTGCCTGTGGTTGGACACGTCGTCGGCGATGGTCGTCGAGCTCGTGGAGGGCGCCCCTACGCGCTTCCATGTCGGCGTCGGCGAGCTCAACGATCCCGACGGCGCGGCCTTTCACCGGGCGCTCGATGTCTACCGCGGGGCGCCCCCCAACAACGCGATCACGGAGGCCGATGACCTCGTCTTCCTCCGCCTCGCCGACTTCGGCGTCGCCATCATCGCCGCGAGCTCGACGCCGCTTCACGCCACCAACCGCTACCTCCTCGAGGTCTTTCTCGTCAACGCTTCGTTGGCGATCCGCAACAGCCGGTTGCGCCTCGAGCTCCTCGAGAAGGAGCGGCTGGCGAGCGTCGGCCAGGCGCTCGGCTACGTCGTCCACGACCTCAACAGCCCCCTCGCGGCGATCGAGATGATGGTCAACCTCCTCGAGCTCGACTCCGACGCTCTCGGCCCCCCGGCGTCTGTTCATGCCAGGATCCGCGAGATGACCTCGCGCGCCCGGGCGCTCCTCGTCGACACCCTAGAGCTGTGCAAGGGGAGCGGCTCGGCTCAGAAGTCCCCCCCCGCGAGGGTCCCGCTCGCCGCGGGTCTCCGCCGCAATGCCGAGATCTGGCGCATGCTCCTCACTGAGCGCGGCATCTCGCTGACCGTCGAGATCGACGACGAAGTCTGCGGCTGTATCGACCCCGGGACGCTCGAGCGGGTGCTGTGGAACCTGATCAGCAACGCCAGCGATGCCCTCGCTGACCGCGAGGATGGGAGCATCACCGTCCGCACGAGACACTCGAGGGACAACCTGTGGATCGAGGTCGCCGACAACGGCCCGGGGATTCCGGACGAGCTCCGCGACCGGATCTTCACCCCCTTCGCCACCGGCAGGCGCCACGGCACTGGGTTCGGGTTGGCGATCGTCAAGCAGATCGCCGACGCCCACGACGGCGACATCGACGTCCACAGCGACGCCGGCGGGACCCGCTTCACCCTCCGTTTTCCCTGCAGAGCGAATCCGGGAGCGAGCGTCTAGTCCGGTCGTCCGTGAGGAGGGGCGACGCGGTCGCTACGGGTCTACGGGCACGGCGTCTCAGCGGGCCCTAGATCGACGGGTGCGTTGCCGGCGAACTCGAGGACGATCTTGTCGATCTCCGGTCGCTCGATCAGTCGCTTGCGGATCGACAGCGTGTGATCCCCTGGGGTGACCATGAAGGTCACTGGACCCTGGATTTGGCCGCTCTCTGGTCCTTGCCACTCCGGCGCCCACGACCACCCAATCTTGTGCAGGAAGACGTCGTCGGAGCCCGCGTAGGGGTTGCTCTGCGGCGCGAGGAGAGGCTGGCCGTCGAGATCGAGGTGGAGCCCGTTGTTCTCGCTGTCGTTCGGCGGCACGTAGGTGTGGATCCAGACGTAGACCTCGCCTCCCGTGGCGAAGAAGAGCTTGAAGTCGAGCGAACCTGCGTCGCCGACCTGCATCACCGCCCCCCCCGAGGCCTCTTGGAGGGGGACTTCTGCGTAGCCAACGTTGTTGGAGAAGTGCTCGGCCTCGAAGACGATCTGTCCTCCTTGCTCGCAGAAGTCGGCATCGATCGGCATGACGTTGCCGGTGGTCGAGGTCGTGTCGCCCGTCGTATCGCCCGTCGTGTCGCCCGTCGTGTCGGTCGCGTTCGAGCTCGTCGATCCGGTCGTCGTCGTGCTCGTTGTGGGATCGGTCGTCGAGTCGGTCATCGCGCCGGTTGACGCCGTGTTCGCTCCCGTGGTCGAGGCGGTTGTCGTTTCGTCATCGCCGGTCGAGGTGATGTCCTGTGTGGTACCCGAGGCCGAGGCCGAGGCCGAGGCCGAGGCTGAGGCCGAGGCCGAGAGCACGTCCTCGTGTTCCTCGCTGTCCCCGTTGCAGGCGCTCAAGAAAACTCCGCACAAACCCAAGGCAAGAACTCGCATGGGCGCACAATCGCACACTAGAGCGCGAGTACGCACGAAATTTCGACGTCGATGGCTAGACCCCGCGAGGTCGCATCGGCGGGATCCAGGCGAACAACCCGCCAACCCGGGTAGCGAGGAGCACAGGGTCGAGCTCGTGCGCGGGCGCCGTGGAGGAGCTCCGGGATGGCGTCAGGATCCGTGCCTCCTGCGGCGAGGCGGTGACGTGGGCCTTCGGCGACAGGGGCGTTCGCAGGGCCCCGGGTCGAAGAGGTCGCGGGGCGCAATCCGCAGGATTTGCGTGGCTGCGCGGTTGTAGTCAGCGCTAGGGTTGCGCCGCTGCGGCGGACCGTGACGCCACCCTGGCCGATCCGGTCGCCGCCGCGGAGAGCATCCATGCAAGCACAGTCACTGCGTGTCCGCGACGTCATGAGCACCGCTCCGGTGTCCATCCCCCACGATCTCACCCTAGAGGACGCCGCTCGGCGGATGTTTGAGCACAGCATCCGCCACCTGCCGGTCTTCGAGTCCGGTCACCTCGTCGGTCTGGTCAGCTCGCGCGACCTCGCCGTCCTCGACTCGATCCCCGGGGTCGACACCAGCAAGGTCCTTATCGAGCAAGCGATGACCCAGGGGGCGCACACCTGTGGCCCCGACGAACCCCTCGTCGAGCTGATCAAGGTCATGGTCGACAAGAAGGTGACCTCCGCCGTGGTGATGGAGGGGGGAGAGCTCGTCGGCATTGTGACCACGATCGACGCTCTCGCCCTCTTCCTCAACTACATCGAGAAGTAGCCCTTCGTGAGCTTGTCGGTCGTCGCCGCGTCGCGGGGTCGGCATGTTCGGGCCGTGCTCTCCGGAGCGCGGCCCTTGCGGTTCTCGGCGGGTTCTGTGCGGGTTCTGTGCGGTGCTCGGCGGGTTTCCAGCAGGAGCTCGGCGGACATCATCGGGTTCTCGGCGGGCCTGATCGCCGATCCGATCTCGGCGGGTGCAATGGCCGCTCCTAGGCGTGCATCGTCGGGGCTTTCTGGGGGCGCCGAACCTGCGCTCGGCGGGCGATAGTGCGCTGTGATAGCGTGTCGCCCATGTCGGAACCGTCGCTCTCCCGGTCTCGCCAACGCGTCGACGTCGTCATCGTCGGCGCCGGTCATAACGGCCTCGTCGCCGCCGTGATGCTCGCCCGCGCTGGGCTCTCGGTCAGCGTGCTCGAGGACAAGCCGGTCGTCGGCGGCGCGGTCCGGACGGAGTATCCCTTCGCCAAGGTGCCGAAGCTCGGGACCTCGACCGGAGCCTATCTCCTCGGCTTGATGCCGCCGGAGATCGTCGCGCGGACGGGCGTCGATCTCCCGCTGCGACCGCGCGACCCCCACTATTTCTTGCCGACCACCGGCGAGCGCTACCTCCTCCTGGGCTCGGACCAGGAGGCGAGCCGGCGCACCTTCATGGAGTTCTTCTCCGAGCGCGACTGGCGGGCAAACGAGGCGCTGAACGCCGAGATCGCGATGCTCCGCGACGACATCGCCCCGACCTGGCTCCGCGAGCCGCTGTCTATCGAGGAGACCGCCGAGCGCTACGTCCGGCCGGCGCTGCGCCAGGTCTTCGTCGACCTCTGCCGCGGATCGGTCGGCGACTACCTCTCGCGCTTCGACTTCAAGAGCGATCTGCTGCGGGCGATGTACGCGGTCACGGACGGCTTTAGCGGGCTCTTCGGCACCTGGGATACGCCCGGGACCGGGATGAACTTCCTCGTCCACAACATGTGCCGACTGCCGGGGTCGAACGGGACCTGGATGATCGTCGAGGGGGGGATGGGGACGATCACCCAGCGCTTCGCCGCCGAGGCCCGCCGCCTCGGGGCTGTGATCGAGTGCAACGCTGGGGTCGAAGAGGTGATCGTCGAGGGCGGCGTCAGCAAGGGCGTCGTTCTCAAGGACGGACGGCGGGTGCTCGCCGAGGTCGTCCTCTGCAACGCCGACCCCTCCCGAATGCGCTCTCTCGTCGGCCGCGATGCCCTGCCGGAGGACTACAACCAGCGGATCGACGGCTATCAGCGCGACGGTTCGACCCTCAAGGTCAACCTGGCGCTCAAGGGTCTGCCGCGCTTTCGCTGCCTGCCCGAGGATCGCGGCCAGTACGGGCCGACGATCCACCTCCTCCCCGACGAGGAGGTCGTGATCCAGTCGCTCCTGGACAGCTTCGCCGACGTCAAGGCGGGGCGTCTGCCCGAATTCCCGACGATCGAGTGGTATATCCATACGACGGTCGATCCGACCCTCCGCGACGCCGAGGGGCACCACAATTCGGCGCTCTTCGTCCAGTGGGTCCCCTACGCGATCGAAGGCTCGACGTGGGAGGCGGAGGAGGAGCGCTACGCTCGGCATCTCCTGTCGATCTGCGACAGGTTCGCCCCCGGCACCTCGGATCTGGTCGCGGACATGTTTGTCCTCCACCCGGCCAAGGTCGAGTCCTACTTCGGGATCACCCGCGGTCATATCCACCACGTCGACAACGCCTTCGGCTTCGCCGATCGTCTGCCCCACGCGACGCCGATAGGCGGGCTCTACTCCTGCTCCGCCGGCTGCCACCCGGCGGGCTCGGTGATCGGCGCGGCGGGCCACAACGCGGCCGAGCGAGTGCTCCGCGATCTCGGGCGAGCGCCAGCCTCCTCGCTCGGATGACCGCGCCATAGGCGCGATGCCGGGTCGCTTCGGCGCGCCTCTGTGACCGGGGCCACGCTGGCGCGAGGATCGACGGGTCGCAGCGGGCCCGCGCTTGTCGTCTTCGGCCGGCGGATGGTAGGCGGGCGCCGATGGCTAGGGCGAGCGAAGCGGAGTTCTCACGTACGGGCAAGGTGCTGGTGACCGGAGCGGCGGGCTTGGTCGGCGCGAACCTGGTCCGACGTCTCTTGGATGACGGCTACGAGGTCCGGGCGATGGTCTTGCCCGGCGCCAACAACCGCGGCGTCGACGGCCTCGACGTCGAGGTGATCGGCGCCGATCTTCGCGACCCGGCCGCGGTCGACAAGGCGATCGAGGGCTGCGCTCGGATCTTCCACGTCGGCGCCAAGGTCTCGACCTCCAGCCCCAGCGCGCAGGAGGCCCGGGACATCTGGGACACCAACGTGCTCGGCACCCGCAACGTGATGCGCTCAGCCCTGGAGCGTGGCGTCGAGCGGGTCGTTCTCACCGGCTCGTTCTCGGCGATCGGCTTCGATCCTGACGATCCTGCGCGGCCGAGCCACGAGGGCATGCCCTTCTTCCCCTACACCGACTGGCTGCCCTACGCCCGCTCCAAGGTGCTCGCCGAGCACGAGACCCTGAAGGCCGTGATCGAGGGTCTGGACGCGGTGATCGCCGTGTCGACCGGGGTCGTCGGCCCCTACGACTACCTGCCCTCGCGGCAAGGTCAAGCGATGATCGACACCGCCCACGGCAAGATGCGGGCGTACATCCCCGGTGGTTCGGAGTTTGTCAGCACCCGGGACCTCGTCGAGGGGCACATGCTGGCGATGGCCCGCGGTCGTCGCGGGCAGCGCTACCTCTTCAGCACCTCGTATCTCTCGCTCGACGATCTGCTCGACCTCTTCTGCGAGGTGAGCGGCGCTCGCAGGCCGCGGCTGCGCCTGCCGCCCAAGCTCATCGCCGGCGCCGCCAGCATCTACTCGCGACCCTTGGCCCGCTACTTCCCCAAAGTCCCCCAGCGTCTGACCCCCGGGGTCGTCCACATCCTCAGCATGCACCGCCACGCGGACTGCTCGAAGGCCGCAGAGGAGCTCGGCTATCGACCGACGGAGATCCGCGACGCCGTCCGCGAGACCTTCGACTTCTTCCTCCGCGAGGGGATGATCGACTCGGCGAAGATCCGCTCCTGAGCCGGGCGCTGGCCGGGGACGAGTCGCCGACGGAGGGGGCATCGTCGCGCCCGTCGCAGGCCAACGCTGCCTCCTCCGCGCGCTTTCTGGTATATCGGCCGCCGTTGCAGCGTGCGGCTCCGTGACCACATCGCCCTCGCCTGGGGCACCGGCGTTCTCGTCGGCGCTGTCGAGGTCGCGCGCTCGCTCGCCGAGGTGCCGAACGCCGAGCCTCACGGGCTTCTCCTGATCGTGCTCGGCTCGGCGCTGGCGGGCCTCGGGGCGGCGCTCTTCGGCGTCTTCCAGGCTGGTGTTGGGCTCGTGCTCGATCGTGCCAGGGGCGGGGCTACGCGGCTCTTCCCGCAGCTGTGCGGGGTCGACCGAGCGGCGAGGGTCGCCCGCCGGGCCTTGCTCCTCGGCTTAGGGGGGGCGTTTATCGCCTATGCGATCGCGCTCTGGCTGAGCTTTGTCCGTCTGGCGGCGGTCGAGGATCCCGGGCTGGTCGACGGGCTCAGGGTCGTCCTCGCGGCGGGCGGCGGGGCCCTGACGCTGCTCTTCGGGGGGATCCTCGCGGGCTTGCTGCGCGGCCCGCTCGAAGCCCTCGACCAACACCGTGCCTTCCCCTGGATCGACTCGGGGGCGGCGCGACGGCTGCTCGTCGCGGGTGTTGTCGGGTCCGCCGCGCTCGCGGTCCTGGGCGACGCGGGGTCCCGCCTGGGGCCGCTCGCCTGGGCTCCCTTCGTCGTCGTGTTCCTCTGCGCGGAGGTCTATCTCGCGGAGGTCACGGCGGGCCTCCTGCGCCGGCGGGGGGAGGGCGGCCCCAGGCTCGCGGGGCGGCTGATGATCGGCCTGGCGGCGCTCAGCGTCGTGCCGGTGGGGATCGCGGAGACACGCCCCGCGATCTACCGCGCTCTCGACGAGACCCGCGCTCCACGGCTCGGGCGAGGGGTCCTGCGCGAGCTGACCGACGTCGATCGCGACGGCTTTTCGTCGCTCTTCGGCGGCGGCGACTGTGCGCCCTTCGACCGCGCGAGCTCACCGCTCGCGGCCGAGGTGCCGGGCAACGGTGTCGACGAGAATTGTGACGGTGTCGACGCTGCGCCGGGCGGGAGCGAGGAGGGCCTGGAGCCCTATCTCGGGCTACTCCCGCCGCTCGAGGCTGGCGACTACGACGTCGTCTGGATCATCGTCGACGCCCTCCGCTCGGATCATGTGAGCGGCCTCGGCTATAGACAGTTGACGACCCCCTACCTCGATCAATTCGCCGAGGAGTCGCTGGTCTTCACCTCGGCCTATAGCCAGTCGTCGGCGACGATGCTGTCGATCCCGAGCATGCTCAGCGGTCGCGATCCGCTCGCGGCGACGTGGGAGGTCGAGGCCGGCAAGCTCGCGCTCTCACCGACGGTGCCGACCCTCAGCGAGCGCCTGGGCGCCCGCGGGTACCGCTCGTCGATGATCGTCACCAGCTACATCCACCAGCGCCTGCCGGGGATCTTTCGCGGCTACGATGAGGTCGTCGACTCGGCGCTGCGCCTGCCGAAGACAAGCGGCGGGCGGCGGGCCTCGGCGAGCACGGCCGACGCGGCGCTCGCCTTTGTCCACCGCCTCTTCCCGGATCCACAGGCGACGCCGCCCCCCTACCTCCTCACGGTCTACTTTGAGGACCCGCATATGCCCTACAGCCCGCGCAAGCCGGGCTACACCAACTTCAAGGGGCCGCATCGCCGCTACGATCAGGAGATCCAGGCGACCGATCGGCACATCGGATCGCTGCTCGACGGTCTCCGCCTCTCGCCGCGGTGGGATCGTACGATCGTGATCATCACCGCCGACCACGGCGAGGAATTCAAGGAGCACGGCGGCCGCTTCCACGCCCGCACCTGCTACGAGGAGAGCGTCCACGTGCCGCTCTTTGTCCGGATCCCTGGGGTGGCGCCGGCGCGGATAGGCACGCCGGTCGCGCTGATCGACATTGTCCCGACCTTGGTCGAGCTCCTAGGGCTCGGCCCTGACGTCGCGGTCGACGGCCAGAGCCTGCTCTTTCCGGCGCTGGAGCCCCAGCGGGTGCCGCCGGCGCGGCCGATCTTCTGCGCTGTGCTCAGCCAGAAACCGTCGCAGGGGCACTTCCTCCGCGAGGCTGTGCGCAGCGGTCACGACCTTCTGGTGCATGAGGTGATCGATGGTCGCTACGAGCTCTTCGATCGTCGCGATGACCCGGGGGAGCACGCATCGCGAGCGCTGACCGAGGAGCCGGCGAAGGCCCTCTTTGAGCGCCTGCGGGCGACGCTAGAGGCGGCCCGCCGGGGCAACATCCGCCAGCGGCTCTTGACCCGCTGAGGGCTCTCGCCGCTTGGGCGCGGGTTGTAGAGGTCAGGGCGAGGCGGGGCTACTCGCCGTGGAGCGCTTGCCAGCGGAGGTCAAAGCGGGCGAGGTACTTGCGCAGGCGGTCGGCGTCGTTGACCGAGCGACGCCGCGTCCGCGAGATCGCGAAGAGGCGACGGCCGGCCTCGGAGAGGCTACGCGCCGCGAGGCAGACCCGGATCACGTCCGCGAGCTGGCTCCGGTCAAAGCGATCGATCGCGTCGATCGCCGCCTCGTCGAGGAAGCGGCTGAGGATCACCGTGTCACCCGGCGGCAGCGCCTGAGCTGCAAGGCCAGCGGCCGTCGTCGCGGCCGTCGTCGCGGTCGTCGTCGCGGACGGGAGCTCGGCGGTCCCGTCGCTGCGAGGCATGCTGACCCCGATAGACCAGCTCGCGCGCAGACGACCGATCTCCTCCTCAACCTCGCCTGTGCCGATCCGGCCGTCGACGGCGAGCGTCGCCATCCGCTCGATCGCCGAGGCGAGGTCGCGGAAGTTGCCGGCCCAGGTCGAGCGCTCGTCGACCGCGAAGTCGAGGAAGACGCGCCTGGCCTCGCGGGTCATCGTCACCCGTCGACCGTGGCGCTGGGTCCAGCGATCGAGCTCGTAGTCGAGGTTGGGCTCGATGTCTTCGGGGCGCTCGCGGAGCCCCGGGAGGGCGAAGGTCCAGACGTCGATCCGGGCGAGCAGATCCTCGCGAAAGAGCCCCTGGGCGATCCGGCGTCGCAGGTCGCGGTTGGTCCCGGCGATCAGCTGAAAGTCGCTGGCGACCTCCCGATCGCCGCCGACCGGGAGGAAGCGGCGGTCCTCGATGGCGCGCAGGAGCATCGCCTGCTCGTCGAGGCCGAGCTCGCCTATCTCGTCGAGGAAGAGCACGCCGCCGTCGGCGGACTTGAGGGCGCCAGCGCGGGCGCCGACCGCTCCTGTGAAGGCGCCGCGGATATGGCCGAAGAGGGCCGACATCGCCCCGTCGCCGCGAAGCGTCGCGCAGTTGAGCTCGACGAAGGCGCCTTCGACCTGGCCGCGGGCGCGCTTGAACTCGAAGATCCGCCGGGCCAGGTGGGTCTTGCCGGCGCCTGTCGGTCCGGTCAGGAGGAGCGGCGAGCGGGAGGCCTGGGCGACCCGCTCGATCCGCTCGATCAGGTGGTTGAAGCCTGGGCTGCGGGTGGCGATCCCGGCCTTGAGCGCGGAGAGGCTGGCGGCGCGCTCGCGGTGGAAGCGGGTCGCCAGCAGATCGTAGCGCGAGAGGTCGAGGTCGATGACCCGCATCTTCCCGGGGCCGCCGCGTTGGCGGGGGCTCGGCGGCGAGGTCTGGAGGAGCTTGCCCGGGAGGTGTCGAGACTCGCAGAGGAGGAAGAGGCAGATCTGCGCGACGTGGGTGCCGGTCGTGATGTGGATCAGGTAGTCCTCATCCTCGGGGCGGAAATCGTAGCGCTGGGCGAAGTCGAGGAGGGCCGCGAAGACGCTCTCGAAGTCCCAGGGATCGCCGAGGTCGAGCTCGTGGGTGCGGACCTCGGTCTCCGGCGAGATGAGGGCGACGTCGTCCCGGGTGATCGTGACCAGGTCGCGCCATTTTTGTTGGTGGAGAAGCTCGAGGCGATCGACGAGAACATCCTCGTGGCGGCAGAGGTCGACGTTGGGCCGCCAGCGCTGCCATCGATCGCCGTAGGTGGCGTCGAGGGTGGTCCCGAGCAGGGAGAGGACGACGAGCGGGCGCATCGAGGCGGATATATCATGCGCTATGGTCCTATATTCTTGTATCGTATGGTCCTGAGCGAAAACGGTCCACGAGCCTCTATGTCACTGAAATTGAAGGCATTCTTCTGAAAATTGTCCGCTGGAACGGGACCTGCTCTGTCAAGGGGCGTCAAGGAGAACGAAGATGACCGCACAGGCTCACCTCCCCTACGAGATCGATCAGCACGAAGGCGCGAAGCCGGTGAAGCGTTGGACCCGGGGCGTCCCGGTCGAGCCCGGCGCCCTGCGTCAGCTCGCCAACGTCGCGTCGATGCCCTTCATCCACCGCTGGGTCGCGGCGATGCCCGACGCCCACATCGGTCGGGGGGCGACCATCGGCTCGGTGATCCCGACCGTCGGCGCGGTGATCCCCGCGGCGGTCGGCGTCGACCTCGGCTGCGGGATGATCGCGGTCCGCACCAGCCTCCGGGCCGAGGACCTCCCGGAGAGCCTCAAGACCCTGCGCTCCGAGATCGAGGCGGCCGTGCCCCACGGTCGTACGCGGGGCCGGGACAAGGGTCGTTGGCACGACCTCCCGGCCGAGGTCGCGACCGCCTGGTCCGAGCTCGCGCCGCGCCACCAGGTGATCACAGAAAAGCATCGGGCGATCGCCAACGCGAACAGCCTCAACCACCTCGGCACGCTCGGCGGCGGCAACCACTTCATCGAGCTCTGCATCGACACCGAGGATCACGTCTGGGTGATGTTGCACAGCGGCTCGCGCGGGGTCGGAAACCGGATAGGCTCCCACTTCATCCGCCTCGCCCGCGAGGAGATGAAGCGCTGGTTCATCAACCTCCCCGATCTGGACCTGGCCTACCTCTCGGAGGGGAGCCAGCATTTTGACGACTACATCGAGGCGATCTCGTGGGCCCAGGACTTCGCGCGGAGCAGCCGTGAGCTGATGATGCGGGCCGTCTTGCGGGTGCTCGAGCGCAGCGACTCTCTGCCGGAGTTCAAGCACGGCGACATGGCGGTGAACTGTCACCATAACTACGTCGCTCGCGAGCATCACTACGGTGAGGATGTCTTGGTCACCCGCAAGGGCGCGGTCCGGGCTGGCCCCGGCGAGCTCGGGATCATCCCCGGGAGCATGGGGGCGCGCTCCTACATCGTCCGCGGCAAGGGCAACCCGGAGAGCTTCTGCTCGTGCAGCCACGGCGCCGGGCGGGTGATGTCGCGGACCGAGGCGAAGCGGCGCTTCACCGTCGCCGATCACGAGGCGGCGACCGCCGGGATCGAGTGCCGCAAGGACGCAGCCGTGATCGACGAGACCCCCGCTGCCTACAAGTCGATCGAGGCGGTGATGGCCGCCCAGGCGGACCTCGTCGAGATCGTCCATACCCTCCGCCAGGTCCTCTGCGTCAAGGGGTGAGGCCTGTGGGGGAGATGAGATGGGATGAGATGATAGGAAGAGGGGGCCGCGTCGAGGACGGCGCGGCCCCTTTGGTCTAGATTCGACGGTCTAGATTCGACGTTCTAGATGCGACGTTCTAGATGCGACGTTCAAGATGCGAGGCCCTCGCGGCCATGACTGGCGCTGGAGCGGCGTCGCGAGACGCGAGCGGAGCTGTCAGAGACGAGCGACACGACGAGCGACGGCGAGCGACGGCGAGCGACGACGAACGACGAAGAGCGACGAAGAGCGACGAAGAACGAGAAGAGAGAAGAGAGAAGAAGACGATGACGACGAGCCAGGATCCAGTGATCATCGACGGAGCGCAGGGGGAGGGCGGCGGCCAGGTGTTGCGCACCTCATTGGCGATGGCGCTGATCCATGGGCGGCCGCTCGTCGTCCGCTCGATCCGGGCCAAGCGTAGGCGGCCGGGTCTGCTCCGCCAGCACTTGACCGCGCTGCGGGCCGCGGCGGCGATCGGCGACGCGTCGGTCGAGGGCGACCATATGCGCTCGTCGGAGATCCGCTTCACGCCGGAGGCGATCCGCCACGGCGACTATAGCTTTGCTATCGGTACTGCAGGGTCGACGTCGCTCGTGCTCCAGACGATCCTCTGGCCGCTCCTCGTCGCCCCCGGCTCGTCGCGCCTGCGCCTCGAGGGGGGGACCCACGCCGCGATGGCGCCGCCCTTTGAGTACATCGACCGGGTGCTCTTGCCGCTGCTGCGGCGGATGGGGGTCGTCATCGAGGCGCGCCTCGTCCGTCACGGCTTCTTCCCCGCGGGCGGCGGGATCATCGAGCTCGAGCTCGAGGGCGGACACGCCTGGAAGCCGCTGGTGCTCACAGAGAGGGGAGAGCTGCGCCGGCGTCGGGCGACCGCGCTGCTCTCTCGCCTCGCGCCGGCGATAGGCGAGCGCCAGCTCAAGGTCGTCGGCAAGCGCCTCGGCTGGGCGCGGGAGGAGCTCGTGACCGAGCAGGTGGAGAGCCCTGGGCCCGGGACGGCCCTCCTCCTCGAGATGGAGTTTGAGTCGCTGACCGAGCTCCACTCGGCCTTCGGGGCGCACGGGCTGCGGGCGGAGCAGGTCGGTCGGGGGGCGACCGAAGAGGTGCGCGCCTACTTGGCCGGCGGTGCTCCGGTCGGTCGCCATCTCGCCGATCAGCTCTTGATCCCGATGACCCTCGCGGGCGCGTCGACCATCCGCACCCTCCGTCCTACGCTCCACACCCAGACCAACGCTGAGGTCATCGAGGCCTTCACGGGGGTGCCTGTGCGGATCACCCGCGAGGAGGGGCCGACCGCGTTGATCGAGGTGCCGGGGCCTGGCCTCTCAGTGTAGTGGGCTGCTCGGCGTGCCCTTGAAACGTCGCTCCTCCTCAGCCTTCGCAGCCCCGGGCGGGGGAGGGCGCTCCTGCGAAGAATGCCTCGACATCGCCTCGGAGGGGCTCTCGGAGGGGTCTTCCTGGCCGACAAGCACACCGTCTCGCCGTCTGCGTTGATGGGGCACCCGTCCAAGGGCTTGAACCTCTTGCGTGGCCTCTGGACCTCTCTGAAATCTCGGGGGGTTCGTCTCGAGACCAACAATGCGAAATGAACGATGTTCTGGGCCAGTTATCAGGGGTTCTGAACGGACTTAAAAAAGCATGGCATGTGGCGAACCAGAATCTCCAAGGCGTGGAGAAGCAGTTGTCATGCCTTTCGTTTAGCAAAAATTCGGGGTTCAGGCGCTTGCCTTGTCCGCTCTCTTCCCAGGCTGCGCGATCAATGTGGTCGACTTCAACGATTCGGACTCTGGCACGACCACACAAGCCAGCGACCCTCAGGGCAACACCTCGAGCTCGACCACAGGAACCACGAGCGCCGGTGACACGGAGACGGACACGGACACGGAAGGCCCGGAGTCGAGCACAGGCGAGACTTCGGAGGCGAGCGGAGGCGAAGAGCTGTGTGATCCGCAGGCGGAGCCGGCGGGGGAGTACCTCAACGGAGCTGAGCGTCCTGGTTTTGTCGTCGATGGGGCGGACACACGTTGTGTTGGCTACTGACCGGTGATATCGCAGGCCTGCAGCCGCATGATCAGCGCATCCTCGTTGGAGAAGAAGAAGAACGCGCCGTTGGTCGAGAATGCGCCGCCGGTCGAGTAGAGCCCGTAGTTGAGCTTCGGCCCCGTCAGGATGGTGTCCCAGCTGCCGTCGGGAGCGACGCGGACGACCGCCTGCAAGGTCGCCGAGAGGTGGTAGAAGTGGTCTCGGAAGGCCGAAGTTGGATCGGCGAAGCTCATCTCCTCGCCGACGCCGAAGCCCAAACTGTAGGGGAACTCGAGCGTGAGGGCGCCCTTGGTGTCGAGACGGTGCACGCCGAGTAGAGTCTGGTTGATACTGTAGAGCCCGGAGGGGAACTCTGAGGTCTTCGGGGGGATCGCCAGGTCGACGACCACCGTCAGGTCGGGGTCCTGCGTCAAGAGCGTGCGGCTGCCGTCCTCGCCGATCCTGTAGATCGCGTCCTCTTGGTAGTTGCTGGCGTAGAGCGACTCTATCCCGTCGCCGCGGTCGCCGTAGATCAGGCCCTCGCAGTTGCCGTGCTGGACCACCTGCTCGACGGTGCCGTCGGGGAGAACCTTGTAGATCCAGTCGCCGTTGACGGTGGTGCATACGTAGAGCACGCCACCGTACGCGTACTCGAGGTAGGGGTTCTTCGGCAGCTTCTTGGCGGCTGGATCGAGCAGCCAGCCCTGGAACTCGCCGTCCTGATCGAGGATGCCGATACCGCTGCCAGTATTGCTCGGATCGTTGACCGAAAAGAGCACCCCCTCGCCAGGCTGTTCCCAGTAGTCCCCGAGCGCTCGCTCGACATCGCCGAGGAAGCCGTACGATCCAAGATCCGCCGGGATGTCGAGGATCACGCGGGCCGTGTAGCCAAGCGACGCGGTCAGATCGAGGTCCGGCGGTGTACAGTCACAGCCCTCGTCGAAGAGGTCGTTGCAGTTGTTATCGAGCCCGTCGCACACCTCTGGCTGCGCTGCGCACTCACCCGCGGTGGTGTCGGTTTCGCCGGTCGAGCTACCGCTGCTATCGCTCGACTCGGACGTCCCGCTCGTCGATGTGGTCGACGACGACGACGACGACGATGACGATGACGACGACGTCGTCGTCGCCGAGCTCCCCCCTCCGGTCTCTGTCCCGCCGCTAGCGCCCGCTGTCGTCTGAGACGTCCCCGCAGTGGACGTTGCGCTGGTCGTCTGCGTCGTCGCGCTGGTCGTCGCACTATCGCCAGTATCGTCTCCGCAGGCTACGAGCGCGATGACGATACCCAAGATATTCCGTTTCCCCATCATGGTCAGAATGTACCCGATTCGGCCGTTCGAGGCCGCGCATGACCTCCAATTCTCATGGGCCGTCAACATGGCGGGGATGACCAACATGGACCGGAGGGATAGAGCGGACGACAAATGTGCGTGCATGATTGAACCCTGTAGAGGTTGGCGGGGGGGCGCCGGTGAGGAGCTGCGTCTTTGCAGTCTCCAATCTCTGAGTCCGCACCAGGCCTCGAGAAATTGCGAGCCGACGACTTTTTCTTCCTTAGCGCCTCTTCAGCCGCAAGAGTGAGCTCTACGCGCTCTCCAGGTTCTCCGGGGACTGACCGAAACCACCTTTTCTCGAATGAGGCTGCATCGCGCGGTCGGTCCAGCCTCACTCCAAGATCGAGCGTGAGGGAGGCCGATGGTGGCGAAGGGGTTCAAACGGCAAACTCGGCTGAGACCGCTCGGCTGAGACCGCTCGGCTGAGACCGCTCGGCTGAGACCGCTCGGCTGAGACGCTCAATACACGGGAGCTTCGGAGTGTGGAGACGCGAAGAGCGCCCAGAAGCTCAAGAGCGATCGTCGTGAGTACCGCGACGCATCACGTTTGTAGCCTCGTTCGTTCACCGGCTCGGCGTGCTCTGGCGACACATCGTTGGCGGCAGGAGCTTCGAGGTGGAGCGGCTCATCGCCCTCAAGCACAGCAACACCTCGCTGTATCCCGCCTACCTCCTCAAGGAGGCGATGCTCGGCGTTCTCAACCGCCTCCGGCGGCCTCAACCTCGCCGAAAGTCTCGCCCCAGTACGCCGACGACAAGGTCGAGTACGCTCTCGCGAACAACCCCAATCGCCCAAGAGGAGGGTCGCGGCGGGGCGCGAGTGCCGTGGAGGAGCTCCGCGATGGCGTCAGGAGCCCTCGACCGGGACAAACTCGTCCCAGCCGTAGCGCCGGAGATAGTTGCCCCAGACCCCCTCGCAGACCCGATCGTAGCGGCAGCGGGCGCACTCGGGGCGCTTGCGTCGCTCGGAGTCGTCGAGGTCGGCCCGGCGGATCTGGACGAGCTCGCCGCCATCGCCTGCCCGGCGAGACTCGAGCAGCTCCTCGGTCAGGAGACCGCGAGCGGCCTCGGGGGGCGGCTCGAAGTGGACATAGTCCTCGACGTAGCCGCGGTTGAAGTCTGGCAGCTCTCCGGTGGTACACAGCGGGATGTCGACGAGGAATGCCATGACCTGCTCCTCGCGCTCGCCCGCCTCGCGGAGGAAGTCGCGGGCGACCGCTGCGATCTCGGTGTAGGTCGGGAAGAGCTGGTCGAAGAAGGTGTTCGCGCGGCCGTTGGCCTGCATCACGTTGAAGACCACCTGGTCGACGCCGTGCTCGCGGAGGAAGCGGTAGATCGCCGCCATATGCGGCAGGTTTCGCTTGGTCACGACGGTGCTAGTGTGCAGCGAGATGCCGTAGCGCTTAAAACGGGCGACAGTGTCGAGGCCCGCGAGCGTCTGCTCAAAGGAGCCTGGCGTTCGGGTCAGGCTCTCGTGGAGCTTCTTGGTGTGGCCGTGGATCGAGATGTAGATCCGGTTGAGGCCAGCGGCGAGGAGCGCCCGCGTGTACTTCTCGTAGGAGAGGGCGCGGCCGTTGGTCATCATCGAGATCCAACGGGCGCCAGCCTCCTTGGCCATCCTCACCCAGGGGAGGAGGCGGCGGTTGGTGGTCGGCTCACCCGAGGTGAAACAGACCTCCTCGTAGAACTCTTGCTGGCCGAGGATCCATCGCACGGTCTCGTCGGTGGTCCGCGAGTTGGTGACCTTCCGACCGTCGCGGTCCTCCTCCATGCAGAAGATGCAGTTGTTGTTGCAGATCTGCCCGGTGAGGATGTGGACGCGTTGACCTCGGCCGGCGATCCGGGCCTCGATCGCCTCTTCGACCGGGCTCTCAGCCTGAGTCCTCGTCGCTGCGTTCGCCAATCCTGCCACTATCGCCCTGCTGCGGCGGGCGGGCTACCAAGAGCCGTGGGAGCCGTGGGAGCCGTGGGAGCCGTGGGAGCCGTGGGAGCCGTGGGAGCCGTGGGAGCCGTGGGAGCCGTGCGAACCGTGCGAACAGTGACCGACCATCCCGAGGTTCTGGACCGGCGGCGTCTCAGCGAGCTCGACGGCTTTCTCAGCGATGTCCCGCTGGTCAGCGTTCAAGAGGGCGCCGGCGCGGCGCTGGATCTTGGGGAGGGCGGGAAGATCGTCGTCGTCGTGGGTGCTCATCGCGGTCCTCGGCAGCGCCAAGGTACCACGGCTGGGCGTCCAAGGGTGTTCTGGGTCCGCAGATTGCGGGCTGCAGAGTCCTCGCGCGCTGCCTGTGGCATCGGTCAAGAGAGCGACAAGGGCGCTCTGAACCGGGGAATCATCTCAGCCCTCGCCGGTCCGCGACGGGCGAGGCGCGCTTTTCTCCGCCGCGGCGGGAATGGAGCTTGGCGTCGGCCGTGGAGTGCGCTCGAGCGTGCCTGTGCAAGACCGTGTCGATCTGGCCCGGGGGCAGAGCTCCCCTTCTGCCTCACGATCCATCGCGGGGGCCGGAGCTTGACAAGGAGAGGTGCGGGCTGAGCAGCGTACGGCGTGGGCGTGCAGGTCGATCGGCTCTCGCCCGCCGGAGCTCGACCGGCCGTAGGGCGCGGGCTGGCGTCGATGGGTCCTCCTCTCCCCGTCGAGGACGGGCCGAGCGCTGACGCCGACAGCGCTCCACGCCTGTGGCCCTCGTGTCACGGATGATGTCCCGCGAGAGCACCGGGCCCTGACAGGCGGCTCTGCGTTCGTGACTTTCAGCGCGAGGGGAGGGGGCGGCAAGAGGTCGCAGAGGCTGCGTTGCGGAGAACGTGAGAGGAGGAGTAGGCTCCCGGCCGTGATCGAGTGCAGCTGGTGTGGCTCTGGATGGAACGACCATCCCCTGAAATGCGACAACTGTGGCGGGCCGATGCCGCCGCCGCCGGGGACGGACGCTGGAGAGCCGCCGCCGCCGACCCCCCGTACGGTGCCCAAGCCCTTCGAGCGGAAGATCCGCTACACGGGGAACGTCTCGTTCATCGCCGGGGCGATCCTCCTGGTCGTCGGGGTGCTCCAGGGGATGCTCTTTACGATGATCGGCGCGACGACGGGGATGAGCGCGTTTGTCTGGGTCGGCCCTGGGATTTTACTCTTCATGGGGGTGCTCGGCGCGGTCTTCCTCGTCCACGCGCGCGGCAAGGCGGAGGGAAATCTCAAGGCGTTCCGCGACGGACGTGCGGTGGTCGGCAGGATCGTCGACGTCCACCGCGACACGACGATCAAGATCAACGGCCGCTCGCCCTGGGCGATCGTCTACTCGTTCAACGTCGACGGCCGGGAGTGCGAGGGCAAGGCCCAGTCCTGGGACATCGGCGCCCAAGGTCGGGCTGAGGGTCGTCCGGTCCACGTGCTCTACGTCCCTGGCGATGAAGAGAAGAGCACCCTCTGGCCGCCGGTCCGCTGACGAAGAGCGTGTCCCAAGGCGTCGTGTGCCAGGGCGTCGTGTGCCAGGGCCACGCCGAGACGGTGAGTTGGCCCGCCAAGGCATCTCTCGCGCGTCCTACGGGCGGTAGGCGGACCTCTAAGAGCCTCTGTGCGCCGTCCCCTGCGGCACGATATCCCCTCTTCCTCGCCGCCGTCCGCTCTCCGTGGTGCTCGATGTCGCCGTCGTACCCGACGCGCTAGCCGAGCCGAGGTCTGGTGGCGGTGCGAGTCTGCCTCACCAACCACCACGTCTGTGGATCGTCGATGCTCTGGCTGAGCCCCTACAGAAGGGAGAGGGGCCCGGTACCGTCATCGCCGAAGGTGTTGTTGGCGACTCCGAAGGTGTTGAGGATCGTCGTGAAGAGGTTGGCCACCGGGGGATCGTTCGGGAAGACGAGGTGGCGTCCGGGGGTCACAGCGCCTCCAGCAGAGCCCGCGAGCAGAACTGGCATATTGTCGTGGTTATGGGAATTACCGTCCGAGATCTCAGAGGAGAAGAAGATCAGAGAATTGTCGAGAAGATTCGACTCCTCGGTGTCGGGCGTGTCCTTCATTCGCTGAAGGAGCTTCGCGAACTGGAGTATCTCCCACTGTCCGATGATCCCGAGCTTGTCGTGGTTTTGCTGGATCGACATGTGGTGCGAGATCACGTGGTGAGATCCGGGGGCGCCGATGAACGTGTAATCCCGGTTCGTCTGTGCGTTCTGGAACATGAACGTGATAATGCGGGTCAGGTCGCACTGCATCGCCAGGAGCATGATGTCGATCATCAGATCGACCTGCGTCGGGAAGTCGCCGTAGAGGCCGCTCCAATTCGGCGGTAGCTCACAGATCGGGACGATCGCCTCGTCGTTGATCCGCTTCTCAAGATCGTGGACGCCGGTGAGGTGTTGGTCGAGCTTGATCTGATCGGACTTGCCGAGCTTGAGACGAAGTGATTTGATATCGTCGAGCGCATAGTCCAGGACGCTCAGCCGCTGCTCCCGCCTGGCCTCGAGCTCGGCCGTGGTCGCTGTCGGATCGAAGCCCGCGAAGAGCAGGTCAAAGACGACCTGCGGCTCCGTCAGCTTGGGCATCGGCGTCGTCGGGTTGGCCCACGAGATATTGCGGGCGTAGGCGCAAGAGTAGCCGGAGTCGCAGTTGCCGATGTTCCCGCCCCCCTCAAGCCCGAGCTGAAGCGACGCGTGCTGAGTCATGTGACCGAGCGCGTTGGCGAGGACCTGGTCGACCGAGATATTGTTGTAGATGTCAGACTCGGACTTGTTGACGTGGGTCGCGGTCAAGAAGGCCGAGGTCCCGCTAGCATGATCGCCAGAGACCTCTGGCTCGGCGGGAAAGTTGGCGAGGCCTGTGAGAACGGAGACGTCGGCCTGGAGCGGCGCGAGCGGCTCCAGGATCAGCGGCAAGTCGTAGTTTGGGCCAGAGTTCTGCGGGGTCCACGACGGCATGTGCATGCCGTTGGGGACGTACCAGGCGAGAAAGCGGAGGGCGGTCTCGTCGGCAGCGCGCACCTTGCGACCGACGGGCGACATGGCCTCGAGCCAGGGGAGAGCGAGGAGGGTACCGGCGCCTCCGAGCATAGCGCGGCGGGAAATCCTGAAGGGACGTGGCATCTTGAAACTCCTAAAATCAGGCAGGTAGAGGGCTGGCTCAGAGCTCGTCGGGCTCTCCACGGCGAGCGCGAAAGACGTCGCTCGTCGCCAGCGAGACCACCAGGTCGGCGAATCGGTAGTCGCTCATCTCGAAGTCGGCGACAATGTCGTCGAAGTAGGGGGTGTCGTTGGGGGTGATGCCGCGGCCTAGGCTGTAGGTGAAGGTCTTGCGGACCATGCACTCGACGAAGTTCTGCTCTTGGCTGAGGAGCGAGGACATCTCGAGGCCGTTGGTGAAAGCAAGTCCAGACGGGATGGTGCCGCTGGCGTCGACCGGCGCACCGTTGTCGAGCTCGCGGTAGGCGCCAATCGCATCGTAGTGCTCGAGGCCGAAGCCGAGAGGATCCATGATGTCGTGACAGCCGGCGCAGATCGGATCCTCGCGGTGCTTCTCTAGCAGCTCACGCTGGGTCGCTCCGGGGGCTGGTGGCTCGAGCTCAGGGATATCGAGGTTCGGTGGCGGCGGCGGCGGTGAGATGCAGAGGATATTCTCCATCAGGAACTTGCCGCGCTTGACAACCGAAGTCTGCTCGGAGTGGGCGAGGATGCTGAGAAGCCCGGCTTGGGTCAGAATTCCCTGGCGGGGGATGCCGTCGAGGTTGACCTGGACAAAGTCCTCTCCCTCGATCCCCTCAATCCCATAGTGGGACGCAAGGCGCTCGTTGACGTAGGTCTCCTCGGCGCTGAGCAGCTCCAGCATGCTCCGGTCGCCATCAAAGAAGGTCGACGTGAAGGCCTGCATCTCGCCGCGCATCGCCAGCTGCAGCTCTTCGGTCCACTCGGGGAAGACCTCCGGCTCATGGAAGACCTCGGTGACCCCTCGGAACAAGAACCACTGGCCGGCGAAGTTCTCGACCAGGGCGTGGGCTTTTTGATCCTCGAGCATCCGCCTGACTTGCGCCTCGACGACCAGCGGATCGCTGAGCTCACCGGCGGCGGCGAGGGCGAGGAGCTCGTCGTCCGGCATCGAGCTCCAGAGGAAGTATGAGAGGCGCGTGGCGAGCTCAAAATCGTTGAGCGGGTGGGGCTTGAGCGATTTCGGGTCGGGGTCAATCTCGACCCGGAAGATGAAGTGCGGGGAGATGAGGATCGCTCGTAGGGCCAGCTTGAGGCTGTTCTCGAAGGAGCGGCCGTCGGCTTGCGCGCTCGTGATGAGGACCATCAGGCGGTCGAGCTCGTCGTTTGTGAGGGGGCGACGGTAGGCGCGACGGCCGAATGTTGCCAGGATCTGACGACCACACTCCTCTTCGCCGGCAACCTCCGGATCACAGACGAAGATCCGCTCGCGCTGGAGGCTCGGATCGGCGAGGCTTTGCGGACCGCTAACCTCGATCCAGTCGACGAGGAGGTTGCGGTCTCCAGGCGGGTCGTAGAAGTCGTTGGTGAAGGCGACGCTGAAGGTGTGGGCGCCGGCGGCCAGCGGGACCATGACGCTGTAGACTTCGGGGGCGGCGTCGATTGCAGAGACGTCGAGCTCCGCGACGGTCACCGCGTCGATCGCCAAGACCATTCTGGGGAAGTCTGGCCCCGCTTGCTCACCATAGGCGCGGACCTGGAAGAGGTACTCACCATCCTCCCCGAGCTGGATGGCCGTGCTGATCTCACCGTTTGAGGAGAACCTCCAATATTCGCCAAGAGCTTGACCTCCGGAGCCTGACACCTCCGGGCCCTCAGCCTCTCGCCTCGAGGTCGTCGGCTCGATGATCTCGACCGTCATCGCCTCCTCGAGGAGGGTCTGTGCCGCGCGCTCGTAGAGCTCCGCCTGGAGCGGAGAGAGAGTGAGTACATCGGCGATGTTGTCAAAACCGAGGCCGATGTCGTCGGCGGCGAAGTCATCCGCCGGGGTTTGTGTGGTCCAGAGCAGGTCGCGAACTGTGTTGTTGTATTCATTTCGATTGAGCCGACGAAGGGTGACTCGCCCTGGATCGTCGGCCTCATCGACAGCGTCATCAGTCTCCCCGTCCGACTCAACGTCGTCGCCCTCCGTCGTCCATCCGCTGGAGGAGTCGGAGTCAGTCGTTGTCGCTGTCGCTGCTGACTGACCGTCTCCGCTGCAACCAACCGTGACGAGAGATGTCCAGAGGAGGAAAGCGCAGCTGAGGGGGATGATACGTACGAATGATGACGTCATCAGGACTATCGTCACAAGAACATGTCGGACATGTCAATATAATGTAGGTTTTGAAAT
>Ga0316189_10000676_pt1 | contig 34040 bp, 26 predicted proteins | sample LowCovwburrow_MG_FD_204930 | JGI IMG/M metagenome (GOLD analysis project Ga0316189, IMG submission 204930) | Coastal sediment microbial communities from Maine, United States - Lowes Cove worm burrow | ecosystem: Environmental > Aquatic > Marine > Coastal > Sediment | place: USA: Maine...
AGCGCTGATGACGGCTGAGCAATATGCTAAAGCAGAGCAACAATTATTAGCCCTTGTGAAAAAAACTAAATCAGGCTCTTATGATCAAGCTGTGGTGCAGCAGACCTTAGGCTATGTTTATTCTTCTAAAGAACAGTATAAAAAAGCGCGAGGACAGTTCCAATTGGCTTTAGACTCGAAGGCCTTGCCGGAATCAGTGAGCCATGGACTACGCTATAACTTAGGCCAATTATTGTTAGCTGAGGAGCAGTTCAGAGACGGTGTTAAAGTGCTTGAACAATGGTTTAAAGCTGAACCTTCTCCACCCAATAGCGCACATGTATTAATGGCTAGCGCGTATTACCAGCTTAATAATTTCAATCAAACGGTCAAACATATGAAGGTCGCCGTTCGCAATGAGAAACAGCCACCTGAAAATTGGTACCAATTACTCTTGGCGGCGCATCTGGAATTAAAGCAGTATTCGGCCGGGGTCAAGGTGTTAGAAAAACTGATTGTACGTTACCCACAAAAAGAACCCTATTGGCAGCAATTGTCGGCTTTATATGCCCAATTGAATAAGCAAGAATCCGCTTTGGCCGTTCAGGTCTTAGCACAGCGTTTGGATTTGAGTGATTCGACTGTTTTGGTACGCTTGTCTGAGTTATATCGTTATTTAAATATTCCATATAAATCAGCGCAGTTGCTGGTAAAAGGGATGGAAGACGGCGTGATTGTACAAAACCAAAAAAATCTAAACCGTTTGGCAGACAGTTGGCTAGCAGCACGAGAAAAACAAAAAGCAGTAGTGATATTAAACCGTTTGGCTAAACGTGATGCAAGTGGTGAATCGGATTTGAAATATGGCCGAGTATTATTTGATTTAGAGCAATGGCAAGCAGCGAGTGATGCCTTTGATAGCAGTTTGCAGAAATTGACTGGGAAAAGGCGAGGTATGGCGACATTAATGGCGGGTTTAGCTCAGTTTCAGTTGGGTCATTTACAACAAGCACAAGTCTTGTTGACGAGGGCGACGGGCTATCAACGGCAAAATCAGCAGGCGCTTTATTGGCTGAATTATATTGAGCAAGTACTGCAAAATGCGCTTAATGAAGATGATCAGAAGGTGAGTTAAATCTAAGACTTACTTGTGCCACTGTGAACGATTCCTTATGATGATTAGCTAGATTTTTGTCATGAGTTAAAGCTGTTAGGGTATTTAATTTACGCTGCAGTGCATTCGAATTAAGTGTTTTCGTAACTTTTGGGGCAATGGTGCGTCATTGGTATTCGTGAACCGAATAAGGATAGTTTAATGTCATCAACGCAGTCTTTAAGAACGTCTATGCCTGACGATGCAGCGTCGACGCAACAAGAAATAACACCCTGTTTAAGGACGCCGCGGCTTACGGGTAATGATATTGAGGCCAAGCGACAAGAAATTGCGGCGTATTTTAATACGACGTGGCAGCGTTATGATAGCTTGTTTGAGACCTTGACCGATGATAAGGCCTACTATCAAAAGTCGATTTCACTTCGCCACCCGCTGATTTTCTACTTTGGACATACGGCCACTTTTTTCGTTAATAAGTTGGTGCTCGCAGGCTTGATTGAGCAACGTGTCAATCCGGAGTTTGAATCGATGTTTGCGATTGGCGTCGATGAAATGAGTTGGGATGACTTAGATGAAGCCCATTACGATTGGCCAACTGTTGATGAAGTAAAAGCCTATCGTGCTCAAGTCAGAGACTTGATTAACCAACTTATTCAAACAACACCGCTTTCACTGCCTATCAATTGGGAAAGTCCTTGGTGGACAATCATGATGGGGATTGAGCATGAACATATTCACATCGAGACATCATCTGTTTTAATTCGCCAACAAAATATTGACTGGGTGCAATCACACCCCAATTGGGCGCCTTGTACAGAGTCGGGTCAAGCGCCGACCAATGATTTTATTGATATTCCTGCGGGCGAGGTGGTGATTGGTCTAGATTTTGATGAGCCGCATTATGGCTGGGACAATGAATACGGCAGTCATAGTGCACCGGTTAAGGGCTTTAAAGCGGGTCGTTACTTAGTCAGTAACCAAGAGTTTTTTGAGTTTGTACAAGCGGGCGGCTATCAAGACGAAAGTTTCTGGCCTGAAGAAGGACTTGAATGGTTAAGGTACACTCAAGCTACACATCCTAGTTTTTGGGTCGATTCCGAACAAGGTTGGCGGTTACGCTTGATGACGGATATTGTCGATATGCCGTGGGACTGGCCTGCTGACGTTAATTATCATGAAGCTAAAGCCTTTTGTAATTGGTTGGCTAAACAAACAGGTGAATTGGTTCGGTTACCGACAGAAGACGAATGGTATCGACTCTATGATTTTGCGGGTGTTAAAGAGCTTGAGCAAGGTCAAGCGGGCAACGCGAATTTGCATCTAGATCATGCAGCCTCTTCTTGTCCTGTTAATCGCCATGCTCATGGTGAGTTATATGATGTTGTCGGTAATGTCTGGCAGTGGACTGAAACGGCGATTTATCCTTTTGAACAGTTTAAAGTCCATCCGTTTTATGATGACTTTACGATGCCAACATTCGATGGTCGTCATAATATCTTTAAAGGGGGCTCGTGGATTTCCTGTGGCAATGAAAGTCGTCGGAGTGCACGTTATGCCTTTAGAAAACATTTTTTCCAACATGCGGGCTTCCGTTATGTGATTGCAGAGGAGCTAGAAGCGCAAGTGGGATCGAATTACGAAACAGATAAAATGTTGTCAGAATACGCGGAGTTCCATTTTGGCGATCGCTATTTTGATGTTGATAACTTCCCGACAGCATTGGCTGATCTTGCGATTGGGGCAATGGGCGATCAGCCAATGGGTCGCGCTTTAGATATTGGTTGCGCGGTTGGCCGTTCAAGCTTTGAATTGGCAAAACAATTTGATCATGTAACGGGGATTGATTTCTCGGCCAGATTAATTAATTTGGGCGTGCAATTGCAACGACAAGGTGTGATTCGTTACAGCATTGTTGATGAAGGCGAGTTGGCTTTATATAAAGAACGCCGTTTAACTGACTTTACGGATAAAGCGACAGCGCAAAAAGTGGAATTTATGCAGGGTGATGCCTGTAATTTGAAGCTGCATTATGAAGGTTATGATTTGGTGTTAGCCGCGAATTTGATAGACCGCTTATATCAACCTTCGTTATTTTTAACCACCATTCAAGAACGAATGAATCCGGGGGGCATTTTGATGATTACCTCGCCTTATACTTGGCTCGAAGAACATACCAGTAAAGAAGAATGGGTCGGTGGCAGGAAGGTGGATGGCGAGAATGTCAGCACACTAGATGGCTTGAAAGCGATGTTGGCACCTCATTTTGATTTGATACAAGGCCCCATTGCAGTGCCTTTTGTGATTCGTGAAACCAGCCGTAAATTTCAACATACACTGTCTGAAGCAAGCATCTGGCGCTATCGCGGGTGACACACGATTTCGACACGCCGGTGAGTCGAGCAGGCACGGCGAGTTTAAAGTACGAAGGTCGACAGACTTATTTTGGGACGGATGATGTCATACCTGTATGGGTGGCAGATATGGATTTTTCTGTGCCTGGGGCTGTGACGACCGCGCTAATAGAACGTGCTCAACATACGGTTTATGGCTATACCGACTATCCTGAAAGTCTTTATACGTCGATGCAACATTGGTTTAAGACCCGACATGATTGGGAGATAGACCGAGAGCATATTGTCATGTGTCCTGGTGTCGTGCCTTCGATTTATGCGGCCATTACCGCATTAACAGAAGTGGGCGATAAAGTGATTATTCAGCCGCCGGTTTATCATCCCTTTTTTACGGCGGTGACAGATACCCAGCGAACTTTAGTTGAAAATCCGCTGATATTAGAAGGTAATCATTATCGGATGGATCTAGTTCATCTGGCTCAATGTGCAGAAGCTGGGGCTAAAGTTTTGGTATTGTGTTCGCCTCATAATCCGGTAGGGCGTGTTTGGCGGCGTGATGAGTTAGCAGCATTACTAGCCGTAGCGCGTCGTTACGGTTTGATTATTATTTCGGACGAGATCCATGCCGATCTAATTTTTCCTGGTCAGAACCATATTCCAATTGCGACATTGGCTAATGATGTGGCAATTATGACCACTGTTTCACCGAGCAAGACATTCAATATTCCTGGCCTTGGTCTATCAGCACTGGTGGTGAATGATAAGGCACAGCGTGAGGCAATACAGCAGGTCTTTAATCATTGGCATGTCAGTAATACTAACCCGTTTAGTATTTGCGGCTTTGAAGCAGCTTATCAGCATGGCGAAGCGTGGTTGAATGATTTAATGGTGTATTTGGATGACACAAGATCAGCGGTTCAAGCTTATCTAGATGAAGCCTTACCTGAGATTAGCTTAATTGAATCTGAAGGCACGTATTTATTGTGGCTTGATTGTCGTGCTATGAATATGAGTGATGCAGCCTTACATCGCTTTTTTATTGGGCAAGCTAAAGTGGCGATGAGCCCCGGGACTTTATTTGGTCATGTCGGTTCTGGTTTTATGCGTTTGAATATTGCGGCACCTAGGGCATTGATATTAACAGTGCTCAAAAGAATACGCTCAGCCTTAGCTACATAGTCTAAAACCTTTGCACGATAGTTCTTTTGTCCTTTAGCAGCATTAAAACTGGTCTCAGTTTGTTATGATGTGTCGATTTTTAGGGCGAAATGCTGCTGGCACTAAAAAGAGTTATAGCGTGTGATGATTTTTCCGTTTGATTTCTCCTCAATAGTGACTGTCCTTGAGTTTAGGGAATAGTGATCTTTGTTTGGCTAATGATTGCGTTTACGTCATTTTATGCTGTCATATTATTTATGTAGGAGAAATGCGATGTCCGAATCAATTGGAAATGTAGCAGGCCAAGTTTGGCAATATCTTAATAAAAATGGCGCTCATGCTGTTACAAAAATCGCAAAAGAGAGCGATATTGAGATGAAACAGTTGCAGCGGGCAATAGGCTGGTTAGCGAAAGAAGGTAAAATCACTATTACGGCTAAGGGGCGAACAGAAGTCATCAGCCTAAAATAAGATCATGACGAGATTGGTTTTAAATTAAGCTGACTAATTATGATCATTGTGTGTGTCAGTCCAAGGAAGTCATGACTGGTATTGTGCAGTAGCCTTTTATCCTGCTACTCTCTTGGCACAGAAATTAATAAAGCAGAGTTATGACTAACGCATATAACGCTTCAGCTATCGAAGTTTTAACGGGACTTGAGCCGGTACAAAAACGTCCCGGTATGTATACCGAAACAACGCGGCCTAATCATTTAGCACAAGAAGTGATTGATAATAGTGTTGATGAAGCGGTGGCAGGTCATGCGAGTCAAATCAACGTTACCTTATATAAAGATGGTTCTCTAGAAGTCATCGATGATGGTCGGGGGATGCCGGTTGATATCCATCCTGAAGAGGGCGTTCCTGGCGTCGAAGTGATCTTAACGCGCTTACATGCAGGTGGTAAATTTTCCAATAAGAACTATCAATTTTCTGGTGGTTTACATGGTGTTGGGGTGTCTGTTGTTAATGCCTTATCATCGCGGTTGGAGGTCAATATCCGCCGCAATGCGATTGAATATGCTATTGCTTTTGAAAACGGGGATAGAGTCGAAGAACTGCATGAAGTGGGTACAGTAGGAAAACGTAATACCGGAACAAGAGTCCGTTTCTGGCCACAAGGGTCGTATTTTGACACCTCTAAATTCTTAGTGTCTAAACTGCAGCATGTGCTGCGGGCTAAGGCCGTTTTATGTCCGGGTTTGGTGGTTACATTTACCGACTTATCAGGCAAAGAAAAGGTCGAAGATCGCTGGTGCTATGACGAAGGCCTAAACAGTTATATTGCCTCGATGATGACCGATCAACCTTGTGTGCCGGCTACCGCATTTCATGGTCATATTGCAGGGGAAAAAGAAGAAGTCGATTGGGCTTTGATGTGGCAGATTGAACCGGGTGAGGAATTAGCCGAAAGTTATGTCAATTTGATTCCGACTGCCCAAGGCGGCACGCATGTGAATGGCCTTCGCTCTGGTTTATTAGATGCATTGCGTGAGTTTTGTGAATTTCGAAGTTTATTGCCTCGGGGTGTGAAATTATCACCAGAAGATATTTGGGAACGCTGCTGTTATGTGTTGTCGGTCAAATTAGATGATCCCCAATTCTCTGGGCAAACTAAAGAACGTCTGTCTTCACGACAATGTGCAGGTTTTGTATCGGGTGCTGTGAAAGATGCCTTTAGTCTTTGGCTTAATCATCATGTTGAAGACGGTGAAAAGATAGCTGAGCTTGCCATTAGCAATGCGCAATCACGTTTAAAACAAGCTAAAAAAGTGATACGAAAACGCGTTCAATCTGGCCCTGCTTTGCCGGGTAAATTATCAGACTGTAGTTCGCAAGATGTCTCACGAACAGAAGTGTTTTTGGTGGAAGGGGATTCTGCTGGCGGTAGTGCCAAGCAAGGTCGTGATCGTGAGTTTCAGGCGATTATGCCGTTGCGGGGTAAGATCTTAAATACCTGGGAAGTGGAATCATCCCAAGTATTAGCATCTCAAGAGGTGCATGACATTGCTGTCGCGATTGGCGTTGATCCGGGGTCAGATGATTTATCTGGTCTACGTTATGGCAAGATTTGTATTTTAGCCGATGCCGATTCTGATGGTGCGCATATTGCGACATTACTCTGTGCGTTATTTGTCCGCCACTTTAGACCTTTAGTTGAGGCGGGTAACATTTGCGTAGCGATGCCGCCGTTATACCGTGTTGATGTCGGTAAGCAGGTGTTTTATGCCTTGGATGATGAAGAGCGTGAGATTATTCTAGAGCGAATCGAAAGAGAAAAAATTAAAGGTAAAGTCAGTACCCAGCGTTTTAAAGGCTTGGGTGAAATGAACCCACTGCAATTGCGTGAGACGACGATGGCACCCAATACCCGGCGTTTGATTCGTTTAACGATTCAAGATGATGATGACACCATGATGATGATGGATAAGTTGTTAGCTAAAAAACGGGCTTCTGATCGTAAGACTTGGTTAGAAGAGCAAGGCGATTTGGCGACAGTGTGATAGTCAATAAAGAGATGGTTGGACAATGAGTTCACTAGTTGATGATTTAGAACAATTACCGGTACGGGACTTTACTGAAAAGGCCTATTTGGATTATTCCATGTATGTCATTTTAGATCGGGCCTTGCCGCATGTTGGCGATGGTTTAAAACCGGTTCAACGTCGTATTATTTATGCGATGTCAGAACTGGGACTGAGTGCCTTATCGAAGCATAAAAAATCAGCCCGTACAGTCGGTGATGTGTTAGGTAAATACCATCCGCATGGTGATTCAGCTTGTTATGAAGCCATGGTGTTGATGGCGCAGCCCTTTTCTTATCGTTATCCACTCGTCGATGGTCAAGGCAACTGGGGATCGATGGATGATCCTAAATCGTTTGCCGCGATGCGTTATACCGAATCCCGTTTAGCACCGTATGCACAAACGTTATTAAGTGAATTAGGCCAAGGTACGGTTGATTGGGTGCCTAATTTCGATGGCACGATGAATGAGCCTGAGTTATTACCTGCTAGGCTGCCGAATGTCTTACTCAATGGCGGCAGCGGTATAGCCGTCGGTATGGCGACGGATGTACCGCCCCATAACTTACGCGAAGTGGTTGAAGCCTGTTTATTATTGCTGAAAAAACCGTCAACAAAACTTGAGCAGTTACTTGAAGTTGTCAAAGCGCCTGATTTCCCAACGGGTGGTGAAATTGTTTCTAGCCAAGCAGAATTACACAAAATTTATGCAACGGGCCATGGCTCTGTGCGGCAGCGAGGACAATATGTCGTCGAAGAAGGCGAGTTGATCATCAATGCTTTGCCTTATCAAGTGTCTGGTGCCAAAGTGATTGAGCAAATTGCCAATCAAATGAACAATAAGAAACTACCAATGGTGGTGGATTTACGCGATGAATCAGATCATGAGCATCCGGTTAGATTAGTCGTCGTACCGCGCTCAAATCGCGTTGATATTGATGGCCTTATGTCACATCTATTTGCGACTACTGATCTGGAACGTAGCTACCGCGTAAATATGAACATGATTGGCTTAGATGGCCGACCACAAGTTAAAAACTTGCGTGATATGTTATTGGAATGGCTGACTTATCGAACTGAAACTGTTCGTCGTCGTTTGCAATATCGATTGGATAAAATCCTAGACCGGATGCATGTGCTGGAAGGCTTGCTCATTGCTTATCTGAATATCGATGAAGTGATTGCCATTATTCGGACAGAAGATGAGCCTAAGCCGGTGTTAATGAGCCGGTTTAATATTACCGATCGCCAAGCTGAAGCGATTTTAGAATTAAAATTACGCCATTTAGCCAAACTCGAAGAGATGAAGCTCCAAGGTGAATTGGATGAGTTGGCAAAAGAACGCAAACAATTAGAGTTATTGCTTAGTTCAGAAACGCGGCTAAAAACACTCATTCGTAAAGAATTGACGGCAGACGCTGAGAAGTTTGGTGATGATCGCCGTTCGATGTTGGTGAGCCGTGATGCGGCCAAAGCCTTAAGTGAAACAGAATTATTGCCAACAGAGCCCATTACCATCGTATTGTCGGAAAGTGGTTGGGTTCGTGCTGCCAAAGGCCATGATGTTGATCCAGCCTCGTTGAATTTCCGTACTGGCGATCGTTATGCCACTTCAGTCAAAGCACGCAGTAATCAACAAATTGTCTTTTTAGATTCAACAGGCCGAAGTTATTCATTACTGGCCCACACATTGCCATCGGCACGAGGCCAAGGTGAACCGCTCAGCGGCCGCTTGCAAATGCCAACGGATGCCCGTTTTGTAGCGGTATTAGCGGGTGAGTTAAATCAACCGTTATTACTGTCCAATACAGCGGGCTATGGTTTTGTCACTACGCTCGATAATCTATTAGCTAAAAATAAAGCGGGTAAAGCCTTATTTAATTTGCCAGCAGGTGCCGAAGTATTAAAACCAATCTGGTTGGGTAATATTGAATCCGATCAACTCGCCGTCGCCGCTGGTGATGGTCGTTTACTGGTTTTTGCTGCCAGCGAAATGCCGATAATGAATAAAGGTAAAGGTGTGCGCCTGATCAATATTCCACAAGCCGCTTTTGGCAATAAACGAGAATGGCTACATTCCGTCACAGTGGTGCCAGAAGGGGAAAGCCTGACCTTGCATGCGGGGAAACGTCATTTAACGCTTAAACCAACCGACCTGGCGCATTACAGTGGTGAGCGCGGTAAGCGAGGTCATAAATTGCCACGTGGTTTACAGAAAGTAACCAAGGTGGAAGTCGCACAATAAAAAATATCAGTACAAGGACAGTATATGGGTGATGGAAATAGCTAGATAGATTCTGCTGATGGGTTGCGTTGTGAAATCAAGCTGGCTGACCCCTTGATCTCCGTTGATCTCCCGCGTGGGCTAGCTAAAAACCCTACTGGACCAACGAATGGAGAACTCAGGTCTGTTAAAATGATAACTGGTAGTGCAACAATCTTTGGCGGAATTATTTCAAAAATAGGAACAGCGAGGGAGCAGGGTACGGACTATACAGTACAAAACCTTGTTGTTGATTTAATATTGAGTGGAAATCAAGAAAGTAAGTAAAAAATATGAGTTTAATGAAAAAACTTGAAATCTATTTGTCTGGCAAAGATGGTGTGCTCATTGGTTCCGTAAGATATAGGTATAAGTTTCGGTGGTTATTAAGTTTTATAAATGACTTTCTGATGACTGGTTTTGTGCTTTCGTTGATATGGTGGTTTATTATCAGGTTTGTAGAACCAGTATTGATAGTTACAGTAGCTATATTAGTCGTAAATGTAATAGCCTTTTTTATATTCGATATTGAAGAGGTTACGTGATATTTGGGTATTTGGCGGGGTATTTGGGGTCAGTGTAAATTAAAGGGGACGCTACCTGAGGGATCCCCACGAACTTGAGCCAGTTAAACATGAAGATGTTCTCCCATCAATACCTGTAGTTTTTGCAGTGCTGCCTTCCAATCACTTAACCTTAGACTGAGTCGCTTATCTTGTACCGCTCTCAAACCAATAAACTGGTAAGACAAGACTCTACTTTTCAATGAGTTGGCTTGATAACGCCGCTGTCTACCCAGTATCGTTACTGCCAAACCTAATAAATACAACAGATATTGGGCTAAGCTAGCAATCAGTAATAACACACTTAATCGTGCATGTTTTCGAGTATTACTCTCATTAAAGTTAAGCCCTGTTTTTATATCCCGAAAGCTCTCTTCTATTTGGGAATAAAAGGGGACAGATTTATTTTCCTTTATTTTGCGTGCCCAAAAATAAATGAACCAAACAAAAGGGCAGCCCATGCTTGCCTCCGGGTTCCCTGTGCTTCTCGATGAGTTTGGACAGGGCGGAAACTCGCTATGCTCAGACAGCCGCCCTGTTTATCCAAACTCATCTGCGATGCTCGGCTTTGCATAAGGGCCTTCTGGATTCCTTCCAGAGTTTGGCAGTTTTTTCGGATCCCCATTTTGTGCTGACGAAGCTATGTAGCCATATTAGATGAAAAGGCGTTCAGTGTTTGAGCGTAGCGAGTTTTGAACGACTATCTAATCTGGTTATATGGCGTAGTGAAGCCGTAGGCCAGTACAAGGGGTGACCTAGGGTTGTTAGGGAAATGGCCACGCACAAATTTGTCGGGAACAAATTTGAATGCGAAGCAGCCTCGTTAGAGGTGAGCCACATGGATGTGGCGAATATTTCCTTAACTCGACCTTAGTCGAAATAACGTGATAAGAAGCAATGATTAGATAGTTCAAAGCTATTTGTTATGATTGCAATCAAGGTAGATATTTGGGGTTAGAGTAAAAACTATTGAACAAATCAAGCTGACTCCTTGATTTTCTTGATTTTGGCTCTGACTCTAATTAGATTGGTCAGGGCCAATAGCCTTTAAACACAACCGGTGTGTATTACATGCATATTACTTTAATTATCATATCGATATTTATACTGCTGATATTTCAAGCGCCTGTCGGAGCCGATGGTTCTGTGATAATTACCTTTGCAGACGGTAGAGTGGGTGGTGGTATCCGTCAAAGTACTGATGAATTAGATTCGCCTGGAAGCGTTTTCGTGTTTGATCAAAAATTACTTGCTGAAGATGCACAGACAGTGATTGGTCGCAATGCCGGTTATTGCATTCGCACTGATCCAGGTGCGCCTGATTATTCAAGCACGGACCATCCGGACTTGCCTGATGATCCGGATAATAATTATGGGCAATGTACTTGGACGTTATCATTCAATAAAAAGTCTAAATATACCGGTTCAATCACAGTGTCGGGTCGTGAAGCTGATTTAGGTTCGTCAATGATTCCTATTGTGGGGGGTACTGGTGATTTTGTTGGTGCTAGTGGCGTGTTGACTAGCACACCCATTCCGCAAGATGAAAATGGTGTGCTTTTTCGACAAGAATTGATGTTGACTAATAACCTGAAAGTGAGCAATGAAAAGGAATAGGGATCAAATCAATGTAAAAGAGGACAGATTTATTTTCCTTTAATTAGTCCCATGACACGTAGGGATTGCTCGCCTATCTCGATATCATTTACTAAATAGAAATTTGTCTATTTTTAATGAATATTTTCTTATAGCTTGCCACTTTGTTTATTTTCTTGGCTTCATTTGCAAACATGGTTACATTGCGATAATCCAAACTTTTTAATTCCTCGATATCTTTATCCCACCATTCACTTGCAACTAAAAGCGCTATGACCTCGCTATCAAATCTATTTTTTAATACCTTTGCTGGGTTACCTCCGACAATCTGATATGGCTCTACATCTTTAGTTACGACCGCATTCTTAGCGATAATTGCACCATGACCAATATTCAAGCCAGACATAATTGTTGCGTTGTGACCTATCCAGACATCATTTCCAATATTTGTTCTAGCAGGAGTAGAGGTATGATCTACACAGAGACTATGACTTGTCGAAGCCCAATTTATTGGATGATTCCTAGGATCTTCACCGATACTTACATTCTGCCCTATAGAGCAGAATCTACCGATAGAGCCAAGCCACATAATTTCACCACTACGAATATAGCTATATGCACCTATTTTGATATCGAAAGGGTCCCCAGCAGTGGCTCTAACGTGTGCACTACCTAGTGATGTAGATTCCTCCATAATAATTGATGCGTTTAATGAAATATTTGAAAGATCATTTATTTTTACACCATGCTTTTTTGCTTTTCGTTTCTGAATATATTGATATAAATTCATTTTCTATCATTCCAAGGAAAAGGGGGATAGATTTATTTTATTTATCATCGGTTTCATTTCATCTCTCTCCTTAGCCTCTTTCTCGATTTTAATATTCAACTGGCTGGTTTAATCTACATTTAATTTAAAAAGGATGCGATGATAATCCCTCAATAAACTGGATGCTATTTAGTATAACTAAAAGGGGGACAGATTTATTTTTCCTTATTTTATATCGCTGCCGCTAGGACGTTCATTTATTTTGCGTGTGTGAATTCAATCGGTCATAGCAACACATGCTTGCCCTGCGGGTTCCCTCGTCGTATTAGTCTCAAATAGCTTTTCAAAGCTCGGCTTAGCATAAGGACACTTTGGGATTATTTCCAATGTTTGCAGTTTTTTCGGATCCCCATTTTGTACTGACGGAGCTATCTAATCTGGTTATATGGCGTAGTGAAGCCGTAGGCCAGTACAAGGGGTGACCTAGGGTTGTTAGGGAAATGGCCACGCACAAATTTGTCGGGAACAAATTTGAATGCGAAGCAGCCTCGTTAGAGGTGAGCCACATGGATGTGGCGAATATTTCCTTAACTCGACCTTAGTCGAAATAACGTGATAAGAAGCAATGATTAGATAGTTCAAAGCTATTTGTTATGATTGGCACAATTTGTTGGGTATCGTTATCACTTAACCCAGCCTACTACCGATAATTAAATAATAAGGTATGGAAACTTAAATGTTAGATGCTGTTTTACGGGTTTATGGTGAACAATTTGATGTTGCTCTGTTTCTTGAGCAGTTTAAGGGGTTAGCCATTTCTGACTTATTCAAAAAGGGGGAGTCCGATATGCTGGGTAACCCGAATGAATTTTCTGGTTTTGATGTGATTGTGGCAGAAAATGAGACTGGGCTGGTTTGTATTGAAAAAATTCAGCATCTTATCGTTACCCAGCAGCAGGCGTTTGCTTTTTTAAAAGCCAATGGCGTTAATGCCGTACTGGATATTGATGCCACGGTTGATCCCAATAATGATATGCCTGAGTCATTAAGCCTACCCGCACAGCTATTAGGTGAGTTGCATGCGCTTAATATCGCGATTGAATTCTCAGCTTATCCTCAGGTGACAGGTATCTAGCTATCGCGTAGCGAATGTTTTTTAATGCCTTGTCCCAGTGAGCCTATGCTCGCTTATGTTATGAATATTGTTGGACATAGCAGGTATTTCTGGCATATTTTGCCAGTGGCTGATTGAAGTGGGAGGTGCTTGGTAGACGTTGACGAGGCCATGTTTGTCAGCAGCGACGAGTAGGTAATGTTCACCATTCCACCATGCTTGGCAGACAGTTTCGTCTCGCCAGACAAAAACAAGTATTTTTTTGCCAATGGCAGGCATTTTGTTTTTAGTCTCTGTCCATTTTTGTGTATAAGCCTTAGTTTTTGTTTTCACGATAAATTCCCCTTTAGCTGGTACGTTGTAGCTGCAAGTTGTTATCAGAAATAAACTTTCTTGTTATTTAGTATATCTGTCAGTTATGAAAATAATCTACTCATGTGGTATTTATAAATGCGAGTAAGTGCATAATTTAAGACAGACTGCGACGTTGATAGTTCTAGTCTGAGTCGCAAAGCTGGGGCTGTTTTATTCGGTTTTTCTTAAAAATGGTCATCCCAGATTTGGTTAAGTTTGGTTTTGACTTGTTTAAGAGGATGGGCTTTATAGTGCTCACCTAGTTGCTCTGCCATGTCTAATTCGCTTAGTTTTCTAATGGCATCAGGTACGTCGAAATCAACTGTGGTGTCTTGATTGTGTTGGAACCAGTGTTCGATTTCTTTATCCAATTCTTCAGCGGTTAAGGCTTTATTGGCTTTAAGTAAGAAGTAATAGGCGAGGATGATTTCTTTGCCCTCTTCTTCTTCGGCAGCATCAATGAGTCGATGGAATACACCGGTGTTGTTATCTAAATTCTTAAAATAGAGATTGTCGGCGAGGGTTTTCATAAACTTGATTTTGCGATTTTTGAAGTTATTAAATTGCTTCCATAAAAAGCCACCTAATGTACCAAAGCCAGCGGCGAGGCCGAGTAAAGATTTCTGATCTAAAACCACGGGGTCATCGCTGAGGCCGAGCCAGAACGCGAGTAATGCGCCAGTAAGCAGGAAGGTGGCACCGAGTTTGGTCACGAGCATAATGACGCCGCCGACGGCTGCGGGCACGCCAATCATCACTTTGTCGATGGTTTTCATCCGGACTTCGGTGTTGGGGAATAGCATTTCTAAGTCGGCACTGGGAATGTTTTGAAATAGTTTGATTAAGGTTGATCCGGGGGTGAAGAATAGATCTTGTCGGCCTTGTTGGTCGAAGTAGGCTTGGTTTTTGTATTTGACGTAAATCACCACACGTTCGTAATTTTGGAAGGTGATGTCTTTTTTCGATAGGCCAAACCAGCTGACGAGGGTTTCTTGTTGTGTCGATTCGCCACGGCGGAAAAATAAAATGTGTTCAAAGTCATTAAAGTCGACTTGAAGTTTGATTTTAAATAACGATTCTTCGAGTAGGGCGCGATCAAGATCAGCGCGGGTAATCTCTTCGAAATTGGCGGCATCAAGTAAGGCTTTTAGCTCAGTGATGAGCTGCGTTTCACGTTGTTGCTTGTCCTCTGCTGAGACGGGGAAGACGGTTTGGGTATCAGCGTCTGGATTCACAGGGGAATAGCTATGTTTTAGGGCTTCAAGATTTCGATGAAACTGGAAGTGAAGGAGGCTGTTGATGAGATCGCAAACCGATTTGAATTCGTTGGTATCTGGTTCAGATAAGCTGCCTTCTTGGCAGCAGAGGGTGATCACGTCCTTTTTTTGAAAAGGAATAAAACGTTGTTTGCTTTGGAGCTGAGTCATAAGTATTTTAATTTTTATTTAGGGCTTTAACAGTACTAGCCATGTCAGAAAAAGTGCTTGGCTAAATAGTATAGAAAAAGTGTGAGGTTGTCAGACTGGCTGGGTTTTGACCTTGGTCAGGAGGGGGCGATGTGGTGAATCTTTTTTGATGTGTCGGGTTTGTGTAAGTTATTGTTGATTATAAGTAAGTTGCACCCCTGTGCTAAAGCCCTTATCCTTTAGGGTTTGATAGCTATTAGGGTGTGATTTATGCCCGAGACTAATGACCAATTGAGAGCAAAATGAGCGAAACAGCTGACACAAAGCCAAGTAATTTTATCCGACATATTATTGATGCCGATATAGCATCGAATAAGCATGGCGGTCGTGTCCAGACGCGTTTTCCACCAGAACCTAACGGCTATTTACATATTGGTCATGCCAAATCGATTTGCTTAAACTTTGGTTTAGCACTGGATTATAACGGTGTGTGTACCTTGCGCTTTGATGATACCAATCCTCAAAAAGAAGAAGAGGAGTTTGTTGAAGCGATTAAGGAAGATGTGCGTTGGTTGGGTTTTGAGTTTGATGATCATTTACATTATGCCTCGAGCTATTTTGAGCAGTTATATGCTTATGCTGCGCAGCTCATTGAGCAAGGCGATGCCTATGTGTGTGATTTGTCGGCAGAAGAAACACGAGAATACCGTGGGACGTTGACAGCGCCAGGTCAAAATAGTCCTTATCGCGACCGGTCGGTTGCAGAGAACTTAGATTTATTTACGCGGATGCGTGCCGGTGAGTTTGAAGATGGCTCACGGGTGTTGCGTGCCAAGATTGATATGGCTTCGCCCAATATTAATTTGCGTGATCCGGCTATTTATCGCATTCGTCGTGATGTGGTACATCATCAAACAGGCGATGCCTGGTCTATTTACCCCATGTATGACTATGCACACTGTGTGTCTGATGCAATTGAGGGGGTGACGCATTCTGTGTGTACATTGGAGTTTGAAGATCATCGTCCTTTGTATGATTGGTTTTTGGATACATTGAAAACAGAACATCATCCACAACAAATTGAGTTTTCACGGCTCAATTTACAATATGCCATTACCAGTAAACGTAAGCTGACGAAGTTGGTTGAAGAACAGCTAGTCGATGGCTGGAGTGATCCACGGATGCCAACGATTTCAGGTATGCGCCGACGAGGTTATCCGGCTGCAGCATTACGTGAGTTTTGCACGCGAATTGGTGTGACAAAGTCTGATAATTCGGTTGAGATGGATATTTTAGAAAGTTGTATTCGTGAGAACCTGAATGAAAATGCGCCGCGTGCCATGGCGGTATTAGATCCACTTAAAGTGGTGATTAGCAATTATCCAGCAGGCCAAACAGAGCAATTAACGGCGCCAAATCATCCGCAAAATGAAGCGATGGGAACACGAGAGATTCCGTTTACCCAAACGCTTTATATTGATAAGGCTGATTTTAAGGAAGAAGCCAATAATAAATTTAAGCGTTTGGTCAAAGATAAAGAAGTCCGTTTGAGAAATGCCTATGTGATTCGTTGTGATGAGGTGATTAAGGATGAACAGGGTGAGATTATCGAGTTACGCTGTAGTTATGATCCTGCCACTTTAGGGGCGAACCCAGAAGGTCGGAAAGTCAAAGGGGTGATTCATTGGGTGTCGGCTGAGTATGGGATCCGGGCTGAAGTACGTTTGTTTGATCGTTTATTTAATCACCCACATCCTGATACAGATAAAGAGATTGAGGATTTTACGTCACATTTAAATCCGGAATCATCAGTAATATTGAGCAATGCCATTGTTGAGCCAAGTTTGTCAGAGGCAAAAGCGACAGCGGTTTATCAATTTGAACGCGAAGGTTATTTCTGTGCGGACAGTGAATTGAGTTCAGCTGACAAATTGGTGTTTAATCGGACGATAACATTACGCGATACTTGGGCGAATGCTGGGAAAAGTTAGCACAGCTTATTTTGATAACTCATCAATTTATTATAAAAAGGTCATTGCTGAGATGGCTTTTTTTATTTTAAATGGCATTTCTTAAACTCAGATCTTCGGGATAAGGTTGCAGATAGGCTTGTTGGCTGATGTAGGGATCAGGGTGATTCGCAAAGTGATGTTTGAGTAATGTAATAGGGACGATCAGTGGCACTTGGTTAATGCGATATTGATTGATGACTTTGACGAGTTCTTGTTTTTCATCGTCTGATAAAGCTTTTTTTAAATAGCCTTGTAGATGCATTAAGACATTGCTGTGGGTTTTGCGGGTGGCGACCTTTGTCAGCGCTGTCATCAGTGCTTTGAAATAACGTTTACCGAGTTCATTCGGGGCAGAATTGCCTGCGTCTGCCAGCGTTTGGCCCAGCTTTGAATAGTCGCTCGGCGAATGTGCCATTAGGCAATATTTGTAGCTAGCATGAAAATCGATAATGGCTTTATGACTGAGGCCAACCGCGACTAATTGCTGCCAGTTATGGTAGGCAAACACACGTGTGATAAAGTTTTCTCGTAATGCTGGATCGGTGAGGCGGCCGGATTCTTCTACCGGTAATAAGGGCTGTGCATCAGTAATAGTCTGAGCGTAGATCCCCCGGCCTCCAGCCTTGTCTGGATAGCCGCTATCGCCATACACTTTGACACGAAATAAGCCGCAACTTGGCGAGTTTTTCATAAAGATATAGCCACAGAGAGTATCGTGTTGTAGGGCCTTTTTTTGGCCAAAATCAATCAGTTGCTCTGTGTAGTCGATTGTGTTGTCATGACTGGCAACTGCTTTTGGTGCCTCAGCTGTCCCGATAAGCCTAATCGGTTTTCGGGGGATGCCGAGACCAATGCCAACCTCGGGGCATTCAGAAACAAAGTCAAAATAGCTTGCCAGCGTTTCTGTACAAAGGCGATCATGTTTATGGCCTCCGTCGAAACGGACCTCCTGTCCGAGTAAGCAGCTACTGATGCCTACTTTTATTTTCATGCTTGTATTTTCATATTTGGTGCTCGAGCGAAGCCATTAAAATTTACCTTATCAATATCGCCTTTGTTATACAAACAAGTGAAGCGTGCTTTCTTCCCGTTTTGAAGATGTGGCGAAAAGGTGGCGGATCGTGCGCAAAAATGATGATAAGGGGGCTGAAATTTGCAGAATAAGTAGTGATTTATATTGAGGAGATGCGAGTTTATTATCGAACTTGGCTGTTCAAAAATGCTGTGATAAGTAATTGATAATTCTCATATTAAAAAGGGCGTGTTTGCTATGAAAATAGAACAATATCAAAAGCATGAAATACCTTGATCGTTGTTGGTTTAATGGTCTATTTACATTTTATTGACTTGAAGCGGTGTGCCGATGAGCTTACTTTTTTAAATGAGTATAGTGGATGACCAGCGGCGTTGGCTTCACAAGGTTGTGTGCCCATGCTATTTTTCTAGTGTTAATTCAGAATAGTTAAGTCCGTAATGGCATTAGATTAAGGGTGGTTGATTCATGAGTGAGCAGGCGATTAGCGCTCGAAAAGAGGGTAAAAAATTAAAATTACCTAGAGCAGTGGGTAAAGGCCGGCAGGTTGATCCTAAAGCGTTGTCAGAAGTACAAGCTTTATTGGGCGATGAGTCTCGGCAAAAAGATTTATTAATTGAACATTTGCATAAGATTCAGGATAAATATCACTATATTTCTGCTGCACACCTTGTCGCTTTAGCGCGTGAGATGAAATTATCCAAAGCTGAAGTCTATGAAGTCGCGACGTTCTATCATCATTTTGATGTCATTAAAGAAGACGATACGCCGCCACCAGCGTTAACGGTTCGCGTTTGTGAATCATTAACCTGTGAAATGAAAGGCGCACATGGCCTGATTGAGTCACTTGAGCAGGGTTTGGGTGATGAAGTTCGTGTTCAGAAAGTACCCTGCATCGGCCGATGTGAGGCTGCGCCTGTCGCTGTTGTTGGAATGAATCCCGTTGAACATGCAGATGTTCAGTCCGTTATGAATGAAGTTAAAGCGGGCAATACACAGCCTGAGAAGATTGCGCCAATCTCTTTTAAAGATTACCGACAAACACAAGGTTACGAGACCTATCAAGCCTGTATGAATGGCACACATCGAATTGAAGATGTGCTGACAACGATGGATGATTCAGGCCTACGTGGCTTGGGTGGCGCGGGTTTTCCGACGGGCCGTAAATGGCGCATCGTACGAGACCAACCCTCACCCAAATTGATGGCAGTGAATATTGATGAAGGTGAGCCGGGTACATTTAAAGATAAATATTATTTAGAACGCGATCCACATCGTTTTCTTGAAGGGATGTTGATTGCCGCTTGGGCAACAGATATTCACGAAATCTATGTTTATTTACGTGATGAATATGCTGCGATTAGAGAATCACTTGAGGGTGAAATCACGAAGTTAGTCGCTAATCCGCCAGTAGAGAATATGCCTGTTATTCACCTGCGTCGTGGTGCGGGAGCCTATATTTGTGGTGAAGAGTCGGCAATGATTGAATCAATTGAAGGTAAGCGCGGTATGCCTCGCTTGCGTCCGCCATTTGTAGCACAAGTGGGCTTGTTTGGCCGCCCGACCCTTGAACATAATATGGAATCGGTTTATTGGGTTCGGGATATTATTGAAAAAGGCGCTCGCTTTTTTACTGACCATGGCCGAAATGGCCGTGTGGGTTTACGTTCATTCTCGGTCAGTGGCCGGATTAAAAAACCGGGTGTGCATTTTGCACCAGCCGGTATCTCGATGCGGGAATTGATCGATGAATATTGTGATGGCATGGAAGTAGGCCATACCTTTTATGGTTATTTCCCGGGTGGGGCATCAGGCGGGATTTTGCCCGCATCGTTAGGTGATGTGCCATTAGATTTTGATACCTTACAAGAATATGGTTGTTTCATTGGTTCGGCGGCAATAGTGGTGTTTTCTGATCAAGATCGGGCCCGTGATTTAGCGGTTAATGCGATGAAGTTTTTTGAAGATGAATCCTGTGGGCAGTGCACGCCGTGTCGTGTGGGTACAGCTAAAGCAGTGGGTTTGATGGCAAACCCAGAGTGGGACCAAAATTTATTAGAAGAGTTATCAGAAGTGATGATCGATGCTTCTATCTGTGGTCTTGGGCAAGCAGCCCCGAATCCGGTACGTAGTGTGATGAAATACTTCGCCGAAGAGTTAACTGCAGGGGAGTCGAAATAATGGCCGTTAATCCTGAAGAGTTATTGAATACGGTAAGTTTCACCTTAAATGGTAAAGCGATTTCAGCTGCCGAAGATGAAACGATTCTTGATGTGGCTAAACGTGAAGGCATCGATATACCCCATTTATGTTATTCCGAACGTCAAGGCGAAGCCGGTAACTGCCGTGCTTGTATGGTAGAAGTCGATGGTGAACGTGTTTTAGCCCCATCTTGTTGCCGCAGCCCTACTGAAAACATGGTCGTCAAAACGGATAGTGAACGGGCCGTTAAGTCACAGAAAATGGTGTTGGAATTGCTGAAGGCTGATGTGTCTGAGCAACCTCATACATTACATTCAGAATTGGATCATTGGGCGGGTAAGTTAGACTTGGGCTTGCCACGATTTGAAGCCAGAGCTCAACCTGAATGTGATATTTCACACCCGGGTATTGCAGTCAATATGGATGCCTGCATTCAATGTACACGTTGTGTCCGTGCCTGTCGTGATGAACAAAATAATGATGTCATTGGCCTAGCGATGCGTGGCAGCCATGCTCAGATTGTGTTTGATCTGGATGATCCGATGGGTGACAGTACCTGTGTGGCTTGTGGCGAATGTGTTGAAGCTTGCCCTACTGGGGCGTTGATGCCGGCCGATAATGTGGGACTTGTTGAACCTGATCGCAAAGTGGATTCTATCTGTCCTTATTGTGGTGTCGGTTGTCAGCTCACTTACAATATTAAAGATGACAAGATTTTGTATGTGGAAGGTCGTGATGGCCCCGCAAATAAAGGTCGTCTATGTGTCAAAGGCCGTTATGGTTTTGATTATGTCCATCATCCCCACCGTCTCACTAAGCCGTTAATCCGTCGTGAAGATGCACCAAAATCAGCAGATTTTTCGATGGATCCTAATGATGTCGATAAGATTTTCCGTGAAGCGACATGGGAAGAAGCATTGGCAGTGGCAACTGGCGGGTTTAATAAAATTCGTGATAATAGTGGTCCGAACGCCTTAGCGGGATTTGGTAGTGCGAAAGGTAGTAATGAAGAAGCCTATTTATTCCAAAAATTAGTGAGAACAGGTTTTAAAACCAATAATGTTGATCATTGTACGCGTCTTTGTCATGCCTCATCCGTTGTCGCATTGCTGGAGTGTTTAGGTTCTGGTGCGGTATCCAATCCGGTCTCTGATGTGGATAAAGCGGAAGTGATTGTGATTATTGGTGCGAACCCAACGGTGAATCATCCTGTCGGTGCGACATGGATGAAAAATGCGATGCGCCGCGGCACGAAGTTAATTTTGATGGATCCGAGAACAACGGAATTATCGCGTCAAGCGACGCATCATGTCGCCTTTAAGCCCGGTAGTGATGTACCGATGTTGAATGCCATTATGCATACCATCATTGAAGAAGACTTGATCGATCCGACCTTCATCGCTGAGCGGACAGAAGGGTTTGAGGCGATGAAGACGCACTTGCAGTCTTATACGCCTGAAATGATGGAACCTATTTGTGGTGTGCCTGCCGAAACATTGAAAGCAGTGGCTCGTCTGTATGCGACATCCAAAGGTTCAATGATTTTATGGGGCATGGGTGTATCGCAACATGTGCATGGTACTGATAATGCGCGTTGTTTGATTTCATTGGCCTTAATGACGGGTCAAATTGGTCGTCCTGGTACTGGCTTGCATCCATTACGTGGTCAGAATAATGTGCAAGGTGCATCAGATATGGGGCTTATCCCAATGGTGTTCCCTGATTATCAACCGGTCACTGATAAAAAAGCCCATGCTTATTTTGAAGCATTATGGGGTTGTGAATTAGACAATAATCCGGGCTTAACCGTCGTCGAAATTATGCAGGCGATACATGCCGGTGATTTGAAAGGGTTATATGTGATGGGCGAAAACCCTGCGATGTCGGATCCTGATGCCAATCATGCGCGTCAATCAATGGCAGAGTTAGCGCATATGGTTGTGCAGGATATCTTCCTAACGGAGACCGCTTATCTGGCCGATGTGGTGTTACCCGCTTCTGCATTTTCTGAGAAAACAGCGACATTCACCAATACCGATAGATTGGTGCAATTAGGCCGTAAGGCCATTGATCCACCGGGCGATGCACGTCAGGATTTATGGATTATTCAAGAAATGGCTCGGGGTTTAGGTTTAGATTGGAATTATAAAGATTCATCAGAAGTGTTTGCTGAAATACGCAAAGCGGTACCGACCATGGGTGGTATGACATGGGCGCGCTTGGAAGAGGAGGGGGCGATTGTTTATCCTTGCTTGAATGAAGGCGATCCGGGTGAAGATATTATTTTCACGGAAACCTTTGAAAGTACCAATGGTTTAGGTAAGTTTGTCCCAGCGGATATTGTGCCACCTGATGAACGCCCTGATGATGAATATCCGTTTGTGTTGATTACCGGTCGGATGTTAGAACATTGGCATACCGGTTCGATGACACGTCGTTCTAATGTCTTGGATGCGCTTGAACCTGAAGCAGTAGCAACGATTAATCCGATCAGTTTAGATGAAATGGGGGTAATGCCGGGTGAGATGATCACCTTATCGACACGTCGTGGTGAGATTTCAATGATTGCGCGGGCTGATGAAGCAGTGCCAACAGGTGCGGTCTTCATGGCTTTCTGTTACTACGAGGCGGCGGTCAATAAATTATCTAATGCGGCACTGGATCCAGCGGCTAAGATCCCAGAGTTTAAATATTGTGCGGTCAAGGTCACACCAGGTGGTGAACCTATGTTGTTCCATAGTTACGGTGGTGGTCAATCTAAGAACGAATTGAATTAATTAAAACGATAAAGCAGCAGTATTAAGAAGCCAAGCACTGTTTAGCACAGTGACTTGGCTTTGTCGTGCTATTGAGATAAGAACAATTGAGTATGATTAAAGACTTGAAGGTAAGCTAAAACGTAATGAAAATTTTGGTCAGTAATGATGATGGCTATATGGCGGAGGGTATTATTGCACTCTCAGAAACTTTAGCTGAATTAGGTGAGATAACGGTGGTAGCCCCTGATCGTAATCGTAGTGGTGCCAGTAATTCACTGACATTAGAAAATCCCTTACGTTTAAATAAAATGGCTGACAATGTGTATCGTGTTGATGGTACGCCAACGGATTGTGTGCACTTGGCAATTACTGGTTTGCTGGAAGAAGAACCGGATATGGTGGTTTCAGGCATTAATGCGGGTGCAAACTTAGGTGATGATGTGTTGTATTCAGGCACGGTGGCGGCAGCAATGGAAGGGCGCTTTTTAGGCTTACCCGCGATTGCGATTTCTTTAAATGGCCATACTGCCACGCACTATGAAACAGCAGCTTGGGTGGCGAAAAAGTTAGTCCGGCAGTTACAAACAACTTCCCTACCTGCCGATACGATTTTGAATGTCAATGTACCTGATCTGCCGATCGAAGAGATTATCGGGTTTGAAGCCACGCGTTTGGGCCATCGTCATAAAGCTGACCCAGTGATTAAAGAACGTGATCCACGTGGTCGTGAAATGTATTGGGTTGGGCCTGCGGGCGAAGAACAAGATGCAGGGCCTGGCACAGACTTTGATGCGATTAGACGCGGTGCGGTATCTGTGACGCCACTGCAAATTGATCTCACAGCTTATAAAGCCATTGATGGCCTCGCGAGTTGGCTACAAGGGGCATCGGTTTGATTCCTGATCGCCGTGGTATTGGCATGACCTCTCAACGAACGAGAGATCGCCTGATTACCCGTTTAAAAGACCAAGGCATTCGTCATGTTGAGTTATTGAATGTGATGCGTGAAATGCCACGACATTTGTTTGTTGATGAGGCTCTTGCAAGCCGTGCATACGAAGATACCGCCCTGCCAATAGGCCATAACCAGACCATTTCTCAGCCTTATATCGTGGCAAAAATGACCGAAATTTTGTTAGAAGGTATTCCGAAGAAAAAGGTATTGGAGATTGGGACAGGATCCGGCTACCAAACGGCAGTCTTATCGCGTTTAGTGGAACGGGTTTATAGCGTTGAACGAATCGAACCTTTGCAAAATCAGGCGAGAGAACGTTTTTATCAACTAAAATTGAATAATATTAGATTGAAATATAGTGACGGTACATGGGGCTGGGATGAGAATGCGCCTTATGATGGCATTATTGTCACATGCGCACCCGAAGAGGTACCAGCATCCTTATTAAAGCAGTTGGCGCCAGGGGGGCGTTTGGTTATTCCTGTTGGGGGAAGTCAACATCAGTCACTGCGTGTTATTGACCGAACTGGCACGACGTTTGAAGAAACGGTATTAGATGATGTCATTTTCGTGCCCTTACTATCGGGTCAAGAGTAGGGTTGAGACCTTGCATGATTGTTCTTTTGCCCTCTAGCTACGTTAAAAATGGTCTCAATCGGTCATTTAGGCGTATAACTTCCCGCACTCCAAACGTTTTGTCTTGCTAGAGAATAAAATTCTTGCTCATGCAAAGAACTCAACTTATTTTTAAATCAACCATAGGATTGTGATGCGATTATTTTCGGGCATCTATACTAAGGTGATGTCATGGTCTCGACATCAATACGCGACTTATTGGTTGGCAGTCGTTAGCTTTACAGAATCATCATTTTTTGTGATTCCACCAGATGTGATGTTGGCACCCATGACGCTCGCCAAGCCTGAAAAAGCGTGGTTTTATGCTAGTCTGACAACGTTAGCATCCGTGTTAGGTGGTTTGCTGGGCTATGTCATAGGGGTATTTGCCATTGAAATGGTCGAGCCATGGTTACATGATTTGGACTATTTTGATTCTTACCAATTGGCACAAGCCTGGTTTTCAAAATGGGGTTTTTGGGCTATTTTCCTAGCGGGTTTTACGCCAATACCTTATAAAATCTTTACGATTGCTGCGGGTGCGGCGGCGATGGCTTTAGTACCATTTATCTTTGGATCATTGATAGGCCGAGGTTTACGGTTTTTCCTAGTAGCAGGTTTGATGCGTTGGGGGGGCACTAGTTTGGAAAAACAGTTATCACTTTGGGTTGATAGATTGGGTTGGGCGATGGTGATTTTATTGGTCGCGGCTTATTTTGTCTGGGGCCACTGAGGTGGTTAAGCATTAGGTGGGGTTGAGATATAAACTAATGGGCGCTAGTGGCTGTCTCAAGAAGTTGAGCTATGATCTTGTTATAGACAAGTGACAGTCATGTTTATTTTGTGGTGTTTTGATTTGTATTAGAGCAATGTTGTAGATGAGATTCATTTTAATTTTGTTGGTATTAATGCTGACAGCGTGTGGTGGTAGCCAAGCTGTTGCGCCTGTGGGTGCTTATCGGGCCCAAAGTCAGCAAGCACCACCAAGTGTTTATAAAGTGCGACGAGGTGACACGCTATTTTCGGTGAGTTGGCGCTACGGGATGGATTTTAAAGAGGTCGCGCGTATTAATGGAATCCACTCACCCTATACTATTTATGTGGGTCAAAAATTACGTTTTAAACCTTACCGACAAGTGGCTTCAAAAACGAAAAAAACGGTCTCATCAAAAGCAAAGGCTAAATCTAAGCCTAGCAAGACAAAACCTCGTCAATCTTCATCTTCAACTGCATCGGCTAATCAACGTTTATCTTGGCGTTGGCCTATACAAGGTAAAGTGATATCGACGTATTCTAAAAGTGCTGCGGGTCGAAAAGGGATTGATATTGCAGGGAAATCAGGCCAGAAGGTGGCGGCTGCCGCATCGGGGAAAGTGGTGTATAGCGGCAATGGTTTACCCCGATATGGCAATCTCATCATTATTAAACATAATGATGCTTATTTAAGTGCTTATGCGCACAATAAAGACCTGCTGGTCAAAGAAGGACAGTGGGTTAAGACCGGGCAAAAAATAGCCTTGTTAGGACGAACTGGCACCCAGCGTGATCAATTGCATTTCGAAATACGACGTAATGGTAAGCCTGTTGATCCGATGCGTTTTTTACCAAAACGCTAAGCAGGTGCTAAATGCGATACAATATGCCGTTTTCTGGCTACTAGCCTGACATTATTGATTTTCGAAAGGGGTTGGCCTTGGAACTAGGCGCGACAATGCAAAAGATTAAAGAACTCGCGGGTCGTAGTGACGATCTTAGGGGGTATCTTTGACTATGATGGCAAATCTGAACAGTTAATCGAAGTCACGCGCGAATTAGAATCACCTGCAGTTTGGGATGATCCTGAGCGCGCGCAAAAGTTAGGTCAAGAACGGGTTAGCCTAGAACGCATAGTGACAACATTATCGTCCCACCAAGAAGTGTTATCCGATGCTAAAGATCTATTAGAGCTGGCGGTGGATGAACAAGATCAAGACACCTTTGATGCGATACAAACTGACTTGGCCGACTTAGAAAAAGCATTGGAAAAGCTGGAGTTTCAGCGCATGTTCTCTGGTAAGATGGATGCCAATAATGCCTATCTAGATGTTCAATCTGGTTCGGGTGGTACTGAAGCGCAGGACTGGGCTGAGATGATTTTGCGGATGTATTTGCGTTGGGGCGAAGCACAGGGTTTCAACGTTGAGTTAGTGGAAACATCAGCCGGTGATGTCGCCGGGATAAAAAGTGCCACTATTCATTTTGAAGGTGAATATGCTTTTGGTTTATTGCGAACAGAAACAGGTGTGCATCGTTTAGTACGTAAATCACCTTTTGATTCAGGCGCTCGCAGACATACCTCATTTTGTTCCGTCTTTGTCTATCCTGAAGTGGATGATAATATTGATATTGAAATCAATAAGGCGGACTTGAGGGTTGATACCTACCGTGCCAGTGGCGCTGGTGGTCAGCACATTAATAAAACTGATTCAGCGGTACGAATAACACATTTACCGACTAATACAGTTGTCCAGTGTCAGTCTCAGCGTTCTCAGCATAAAAATAGAGATACTGCGATGAGTTTGTTAAAAGCAAAACTATATGAACTTGAATTGCTTAAACAAAATGAAGAAAAACAAGTAGCCGAAGCTGGCAAGTCTGATATTGGTTGGGGCAGTCAAATTCGCTCTTATGTATTAGATCAATCACGGATCAAAGATTTAAGAACAAATATAGAAACCGGTAACACTCAAGCAGTGTTAGATGGAGATTTACACTTATTTATTGAAGCGTCACTGAAATCAGGACTATAAATAGAGAACAACATGACAAACGAAATAGAACAAGACGAAAATAGACTGATAGCACAACGACGTGAAAAATTGGATGAATTGCGTGAACAAGGCAATGCATTTCCCAATGACTTTCGCCGAAATGTGATGAATGCCGAACTCAGCGTTGAATATGCTGATACGGATGCCGAAACCTTAAAGGCATCAACACGTCGCGTTAAGATCGCCGGTCGTTTGATGACAAAGCGGGTGATGGGCAAAGCGAGTTTTGCAACTGTGCGTGATATGTCGGGTGATATGCAGCTTTATGTCAAACGTGATGATTTAGCCGAAGGTGTCTACCCTGCGTTTAAGCGTTGGGATCTGGGCGATATTATTGCAGCAGAAGGCACGATGTTCCGTACTCAAAAGGGTGAATTATCCGTCGTGGTCGATGAAATTCGATTATTGACCAAGTCGTTACGCCCTTTGCCTGAGAAATTTCATGGTTTATCCGATCAAGAAATGCGTTACCGTCAACGTTATGTTGATTTGATCATGAATGAAGCGAGTCGTGAAACGTTCAAGATCCGTACACGCGTTATAGATGGTATCCGTCGTTTTCTGATGGCGAGGGATTATTTAGAAGTCGAAACACCGATGATGCAAGCCATTCCCGGTGGCGCGACGGCAAGACCCTTTAATACCTATCATAATGCATTGGATATGGATTTGTTCTTGCGGATTGCGCCTGAACTGTATTTAAAGCGCTTAGTGGTTGGCGGTTTTGAGCGCGTGTTCGAAATTAATCGTAACTTCCGTAATGAAGGTCTATCAACACGCCATAACCCTGAATTTACCATGGTCGAGTTTTATCAAGCATATTCAGATTATACGGAGTTGATGGATCTGACCGAAGAAATGCTACGAACGGTCACACAAGACGTCTTAGGCACGTCACAAGTGCATTATCAAGGCACCGATTTAGACTTCTCTAAGCCATTCCACCGCATGACAGTGGTTGAATCTATCTTGCACTTTAACCCAGCGATTACTGCGGAACAGCTGGCGACACTGGAAGCAGCATCAAATGTAGCGAAAGGCTTAGGTATTCCACTTAAAGATAGTTATGGTTTGGGTAAAGTTCAGATTGAGATTTTTGAAAAAACGGTTGAAGATCGTTTGATGGAACCAACCTTTATCACTGCTTATCCAACAGAAGTATCTCCACTGGCACGTCGTAGCGATGCGGATCCATTTGTGACTGATCGTTTTGAGTTTTTTGTCGGTGGTCGTGAGATTGCCAATGGCTTCTCGGAGCTGAATGATGCCGAAGATCAAGCAGAACGTTTCCTCGCCCAAGTCGCTGACAAAGATGCCGGTGACGATGAAGCCATGCATTTTGATGCTGATTATATTCGGGCCTTGGAATATGGTATGCCACCGACAGCCGGTGAAGGCATTGGGATTGATCGCTTGGTGATGTTACTGACCGATTCACCTACGATTCGTGATGTGTTGTTATTCCCACATATGCGGCCTGAAGTTTAAGGGGCCAATTTCAGGATTAAAGAAGTGAAGCTATACCTTCTTGCTCGTTTATGTGGCCGTTACGATAATAAGCGTATGCGTAAAACTCTCTGGTATTGACAGGCGGGACTTTGATCTAGAGGCTTCAAGAAGTACAAGCGTTATGACTGTGCGATATTTTTCAACTTTGCTTCTGTAAATTAGGTTGTAACGCTTAACTTTTTGAGTGTTAAGGATCATCACAACAGCTGGTATCAGCAAAAATGATTATTGTTAATTTTTGTTTACAGAACTCATTATTGTTTAAAATAGGCTATAAATCAGTTAGATAGATCATTTTCTGCTATTTTTGTGTTAACTAATATTAACACTTTACGCGTGTTGTCAATTTAAGAAAATGGATAATTATGATGATAATCATAATGTTATGTTATATGGTGTGATATTTGCAAGAAAACGTATACAAGATGATTGTGATTGTTAGCTTAGATTTCTTGTATACTAAACTTACCATCTTGATTTATAAGGTAGAACTTAGTGTTTGCTCTGTTTATTTGAGCCGAAGATAAAACACTAAAAGACATGATATCCAGCTAGGTGTTTGAAACGGGAGGTACTCAGTGCAAAACACCCCCACTCGAAATGTACTTTGTCTTAGTCTTGATTCTGCTTCATCACAAGTAGAGGGCTGTTTACAATCTGCTGGTTGGACAGTTTGCAAAGTGGCAAATGTGAGTGAATTACATAATGTGCTGAGTGAAAAAACCGTTTATGTAGGCTTAGTTGAATTTAACCAACGGCCAGATGAAAAATACTTATCACAACTTGATAAGGTGATCCGTAGTAGTGCTGATGTACAGTGGGTAGGGCTTTCTTTCCAGATTTATCTTGACTCTGGTGGGCTTCAAAAAATGATCAGCTCTTTATTTTATGATTTCCATACTTTTCCGCTTGCGCCTAAGAAATTATTAATGGCATTAGGTACTGCGCATAGTATGACGAAAATAAAACTGGGGCTTCCAATAAATCGCATTGGTCATTCCGAACTGATAGGGGAAAGTCCGCAAATACAGGTGTTACTGCAGGAAATAGAAAAAGAGGCTAAGGTGAGCGCCCCAGTTCTGATCAATGGGGAAAGCGGTACGGGCAAAGAATTAGCAGCAAAAGCTATTCATGATATGTCTCATTACTCAAAGGGTCCTTTTATCGCGGTAAACTGTGGCGCAATCGCAAGTGGTCTTGTTCAAGCAGAGTTCTTCGGTTATGAGAAAGGGGCTTTCACTGGGGCTTTTCAAAAAAAAATTGGTTATATAGAAGCAGCGAATAACGGCACTCTATTCTTAGATGAGATTGGGGATCTTCCCCTATCCCAGCAGATTAATTTATTACGATTTTTACAAGAAAAAACAATTCAACGCGTAGGTGGGACGAAAGGTATTTCTGTAGATGTACGTGTTATTGCAGCCACCCATGACTGTTTGGAGACAGCAGTCCTTGAGGGAAAGTTTAGGGATGATTTATATTATAGGCTCAATGTTTTGCAATTAGATCTAGCGCCGTTGCGTGAACGAGAAGGTGATATTGAATTATTGGCTTATTATTTCTTTTCGAAATTTATTGACGAGAAGAGACCGAGTGTAAAAGGCTTCTCCAACAGCTGTATAAAAAGGATGAAAACTTATGGCTGGCCTGGGAATATACGAGAAATGATGAACCGAATCAGGCGTAGTATGGTGATGAGTGATAATAAATTCCTTACTGAAACTGATCTTGGCATTGCTGCAACACCACTACTGCCAAGTTCTGGAGCGAAATCCCTGAAAGATATAAAAGCAGCCGCAGAATGTGATGCAATCCGACAAGAATTGCTTAGAACAGACAATATTACTTTGGCCGCAAGTGACTTAGGCATTTCAAGAGTCATGCTATATCGGTTAATGACAAAATATAATATTGACGCTAAGAATCCTGAATCAGTTTGATGATTAAAAGCTATAAGGTAATCTGAAACCAATTCGGATATCTGGTGCATCGGTTGTGACGCCAACGCCTACGTTAGCCTGTAACGCCAGATGGTCAGCAAAGCCATAAGTTACGCCAAAACTGATGACACCTGAGCTGGAGTCACTGCCGTTAACGTCTTGCCAGGGTCCACCCTCTAATTTGACGCGACTTTGTTCTGTGAATTGGTGAGCATAAGCCATGCTAAGACTCAGGTTTTCATTAAGGGCAAAAGCCATACCCGCGCCCACGGAGTATTGATTACCTAAGTTGACTTCGGCAGCTTGTGTCAAATTGGGATCAGAACTGATATCGCTAAAACTATCTTTAAAGTTATAGGTATAAGCGAAGTTACTGAATAAGATAGCAGGATCTAAAGTCTTGATAAAGCTGACGCCTGCTGTTGTTGCCCAAACCCCATTACCCGTTGGCAGCTCAGTCGGCACATTCAGGTTTTGGCCACTATCTGCGACTCGTACAAATTTAATACCATAAGGATCTTTGCCAGTAGGTGCTTTTACACGCAGGCTAATCACTGTATCAGCCCGATCTTGTGTTTCTGGGATCAGACGATAAAAGATACCCGCACTGACATCACCAATATCACCATTAGAAACCGATTCCTCGGCGACAGATGATGTACTAAATCCTGCGCCGACAGAAGAGAAAGTAGAGTCTCGGTATAAATAGGGCACATTAAAATCAAATTGTAAGCGATCGGTTGGGCTATATCGGCCTGTCACATCAAATGTCCAAGTATCAGCCTTAATGGAGTCAATGCTGATATTGCCTAGGAAAATGGCATCTAAAGCCAAAAAACCGTTTAGGAATAAGTCGCGTCGATCAGAGTGTGTGTAAGCTAAACCGGCATCGATTGAAAATTTACGATCAAACAGTGCGTGTTGTTCTTGGTATACCGTTTCAGTGCTTCTTGTCGCTGGCGCTTCTTTTACGACAGGCTGCTTGTCAGGTGATGCTGTCGTTGTTTGTACGGGCGTTTGTCGATTGCCTTGTGCGATTTGGGGAGGTTGAGGTTTGGCATTAGCTGCATTATCGCCTGGGAGTTTACCTTGTGCCTCAAGTTGCTGTATACGCGATGACATGGCACGAAGCGCACTATTTTGTGTCTCAAGTCGTTGCTGCATTTCGCTAATCTGGCTGCGAAGTTGTATCAGTTCTTGATCTGTTTCTGCTTGTACAGAGGGTGAAATAGCAATAGAGATTGAGGCCGTTAAGATGGTGATAAGCTGGAATCGAATACGCACAGAGATTGTCCCTATAATGATTACTCAAGTCTACGACTTGATACTTCCATATAAAACTGGAAAAGTCAACAGACCGCGTGATAGGTTATTTTATTAGCCTAGTATCTTCAGAAAGCGGTTGCCGGAGCCAGTAAACGCATGGATGACAAGAAGCCATTGGCACCAGAAGATAAGTTAGGTGAGAGTGGACTCGTTTGAACACTAAGGTTAATTCTATTTCTGATTTGATTTAAATTACCACCGATCTGGACGGATTGTTGAACTTGCCCCCCCGCTGTTGTATTCCGGATTTGTTGGATTGCACGCCCTTGATTTGGGACAGTGACTGCAACACCAATTTGATTATTAGAGAAGCCTACATTTGCTGTCGTTCCATTTGGCGTCATTTGTGACAGTGTTTGTGGTCCTGTGACTGAAGGGAGGTTGTTTGTCGTTGGTGTTGATGACGCCTCAACCGTTAAACCGATGGTATTGGTTACGCCATTCGAAATGCCGGCGACTTGAATGTTTTGCACTACACCAGTGACATTATCGAGGCCCGCTCCGCCGCTTGCTACAGCAGTGTTTTGTGTTGACGATGATGTGGTGGCTGCGCCGCTATTTTGTTGAATGGTGATGGTGGGTAAGAAACCTATTTGGGGGCTTGAGTTCGAAAAGTTAATACCCAGGTTGGCGGTAGCAGTGACCAATTCTCCAGTCGATGCTTGCCAGTGTGTCACCATCTCAACGCCAAAATACATGACTGCACCAGGTGCCACAAATTTGCCTCTCATATGACTTAGTGTTTGATCTGAGAGTTCGGTCATTTGGCTGCTTAGGCTTGCGGCATTGGCATTGTTAATGACAAGTAGGCTACCCGTCAGAATAATGATGACTGATTTATGGTGTTGAAATGAGTGTTGGATAGGGTTCAACATTTTTTTAAGATGTGTTATCACGTTATTCATTAGAAATCCCTCGACATGCATCAGCGGACATCATGATTTTTATTTTTTGTATTTTCATAGTCTGCATGGTGCTTAAAATAATTCTGCTCTACTAAAGCCAAACTCGATCAGTTGAACGTCAGTTAATGGACGCCATGTATCGACTGTATTTCTGGCTGTAAGCGGCCCTTTTGGCCTGAGTAAGATAGACTCACGATCAAATCCTTGCCCGATGATGGCAAATACCACTTGATTCCAACCTTGAAGAAAATCCTCTTTATTCATAATTCTATTTCCAAGTGCTGGATCGGCAATATAGACTTTATTGTGGGTCGTTTTTTTGATGACAACAAAATGTTTGTATCCTCGAATATCTAGTAAAACGATAACCGGGATTTTAATTTCCATCAGTAATTCAGGATTCATTCGGTAACCACGTCCACGCATGTCACGCGTTTTGACATAGTTTTTGAGGTCGAGGAGTGAGAAGCCTTTTTGTTTTACGACCTCATGATCACTCACTGACAACAGTCCATCGATTACTTGTTCTTCAGTTATTTTTTGTCCGTAAGCATACTTGAGAATCGTTGCTAAAGCGGCAGCACCGCAGCTAAAATCAGTTTCTTGCGGAACCATATCAACAAACTTTAATTCACGCATACTGACAAGATCTTTTTTGATAATGCCCGCGCCTGGAATGATATTGCCCAATCTTATAGCTGAAGAATGACTCTCCGTAATCAGGCCTGCGACTAACAAATATCCGATTAATATTTTTAGATAGAGACTATTATTTGGCATGA
>Ga0316189_10000677_pt1 | contig 34005 bp, 31 predicted proteins | sample LowCovwburrow_MG_FD_204930 | JGI IMG/M metagenome (GOLD analysis project Ga0316189, IMG submission 204930) | Coastal sediment microbial communities from Maine, United States - Lowes Cove worm burrow | ecosystem: Environmental > Aquatic > Marine > Coastal > Sediment | place: USA: Maine...
GCCCCGGTGTCGCCGACATCGTTGTCGACGTCATTCCACCGTGGGAAGAAGACGATTGAGCACTCTGTTCCTCGGCCCGCAGGTCGATCCGAACACCCTGGAGCCCACCTCCGAGGATCTGCCAATCAAGCTCGAGTCGCTCGCCCGGCACGCCGTCGTGTTCGGCGCGACCGGGTCGGGCAAGACGGGCCTGTCCGTTGTGCTCCTCGAAGAGCTCGTGGCCCAGGGCGTGCCGGTCATCGCGGTCGATCCCAAGGGCGACCTGGCGAACCTCGCGTTTCTGTTTCGGGAGCACACCCCAGAGCAGTTCGCGCCGTGGGTCGACCCGGTCGAGGCGTCCTCCGCGGGCATCGATGTCGCCACGCTCGCAGCACAGACCGCCGAGAAGTGGCGCAGAGGACTACAGCGGCAGGGCATCGGTCCTGAGCGGCTCGCTGCGGTCGCTGACAAGCTCGATCTGCAGATCCTCACGCCGGGTTCCCGGTCGGGCACGCCGGTCGATGTCTTGGGTGCGCTGGCGGATCCGGCGGTCGACGCGGATGACGCGGACGGTCTGGACCAGGCCGTAGGCGATGCCGTCCGGATGCTCCTCGAGCTGGTCGGCGTCGTGGCGGAGCCCATGCGCGACCCGCGCCACGTCCTGCTCAGCCACATCCTGCAGCACGCCTGGAGCCGGGGCGAGCGCCCGAAGCTCGACGACCTGGTCGTGCGCCTGGTCGACCCCCCGTTTGCCAAGGTGGGCGCGTTTCCGATCGACACCTTCCTGTCGCGCCCCAAGCGCATGGATCTGGCGGTTGCGCTCAACGGGCTGCTCGCGTCGCCGTCGTTCTCGGCGTGGAGCGATGGCGTGTCGCTCGACATCGACACGCTGTTGGAGGCGGATCCCGGGAAGGTCCCCGTACGCGTCATCTACCTGGCGCACCTCGACGAGAACGAGCGGCAGTTCGCCGCGGGCCTGCTGCTGTCCCGGCTCGCGAGCTGGAGCCGGCGCCAGAGCGGCACTCAGCGGCTCCGCGCCCTGCTGCTGTTCGACGAGGCGTGGGGCTACGTGCCACCCCACCCGCGCAACCCCCCCACCAAGCGGCCGCTGCTTCAGCTCATGAAGCAGGCACGCGCTGTGGGTCTCGGCGTTGTGCTCGCGACCCAGAACCCGGTCGACATCGACTACAAGGTACTGTCCAACGCTGGCACCTGGCTGGTGGGGCGGCTGGCCACCCCGCAGGACCGCGACCGCGTGCTGGACGGCGCGGCCCCAGAGGTGCGGGGCTGGCTCGACAAGCTACCCAAGCGCACCTTCTGGATCCGCCGCCCGGGTTCTGCGCCCGACGCGCTGCTGTCCTCGCGGTGGGCGATGACCTGGTTGCGGGGTCCCGTCACTCTGCGCGAGCTCGAGCGGATCACGCCGGAGGCGCCCGTGCCAGAGCCGGCCCCCGTGCTCGCTACGCCGGATGCCTTGGCAGGCACGACGGAGCGTCCCGAGGTCCCCGGGATGGTGTCCCGATTCCTCGACCCCGAGGTCGCCCGCTCTGCCCGCATCGACGGGCTGCTCGGCAGCCGTGCTGCACCGCACAGGCCGCAGCAGCACTGGGAACCGGCGCTCCTGGCGCGGCTTCGGGTCCGGTTTGACGAGCGCAGCTGGGACTCTGAGCGCGACGAGCTCCGGCTTGTGTTCCCGCTCGATGGGGGCCGAGTCCGCCAGCCCGAGCTGCGCGACACCGACCTGTTCGAGCGGGCGCCAACGGAGTCCACCTGGGCGCCGCTCCCGGCGGATCTGTCCGAGTCTTGGCTGACCAAGCTCGGGCGCACAGTGATCGCGGACGTGCACGCTGGCGAGACGGCCATGATGTACCGCCACCGCAGCGTCGGGGTCATCTCCAAGGCCGGTGAGGACCGCGCGGCGTTTCGCCTGCGGGTGGAGGCCACGCTCATCGAGGAGGCCGAGGCCGACAACATCAAGCTGCGCGAGAAGGTGGAGCGGACGGTCGATCGGCTCGAGGACAAGCGCGACAAGCTGGAGCGTGACTTGGCCCGCGCCCGTCAGGACGCTCGCGGGAAGATGGCCACTGAGGTGGTCAATGTGGGCGAGACGCTGCTCGGGATGCTGTTCGGTGGTCGGCGGCGCAGCCTCACGACGATCGCAACGCGCCGACAGTCCACCAGCCGCGCGTCCTCTCGGGTAGACGACCTGGAGTCCCGGATCCGAGACCTGCAGAACGACGTCTTCGAGGCGGAGTCGGAGCTGGAGCTCGAGATGCAAGCCATCCGAAACAAGCACCTGCGTACCCTCGACGACATCGAGGAGCGCGAGGTCGGCCTGGAGAAGGATGACATCGAGCTGGTTCGCTGGGATCTGGTGTGGGTGCCCGTGACCGCTCCGGTGTAGCCGGCGAGGAGGCTGTCCTTCTGTTGATCAGGCCGATGACGACGCCAACTGTGCGCCCTGAGCTTCGCTGGGCCAGGGGAGGCGAACGGTGAACGCTGAGCCGACGCCCACCTGGCTGCGCACGGTCACCTCGCCCCCGAGTGCGTGCGTCAGGTCGCGGCAGATCGTCAGTCCGAGGCCGGTTCCCCCGACGGTGCGCGTGGACGAGTCGTCCACCTGAACGAAGCGGCTGAACACCGACTCCAGGCGCCTCGAAGGAATGCCGCACCCGGTGTCGATCACCGAGATCTCGAGGGGGCCCTGGGGGAGGGTGCGGGCCGCACGCAGGATGATCCGACCGTTCCGGGTGAACTTCGCCGCGTTGTTCGCCAGGTTCAACACGATCTGGAACAGGCGCTTCCCGTCGGTTCTCATGCACGGCATCGCACTGTCCACGTCGATCTCGATCGTGTTGCCGTGGGCATTCACCGTGGGGGCGATGGCGGACGCCACCCGCTCCAGCAGGGACTGGATGTCCAGCGGCGCGAACGTCAGCCGCAACGTTCCCGACTCCACCTTCGCGAGGTCGAGCACGTCGTTGATCATCGCGAGCAGGTGCCGGGCCGCGGAGAGGATTCGGTGGAAGTCCATGTCCTCTTCCGAGTCCGGCTTCACCAGGCTCTCGCGCAGCATCTCGGTGTACCCGATCACCGCGTTGAGCGGCGTGCGGAGCTCGTGGCTCATGTTGGCGAGAAATTGGCTCTTGGTCCGGCTGGCGCTGTAGGCCTGCTCCTCGGCGGCCCGCCGCACCGCGACCTCGCGCCTCAGGTCCGCGGTGCGCTCTGAGACGCGCTCCTCCAGGAGCTCCCGCGAGCGGTGGAGCTCCTTCTCCCGGCGGTCCAGCTCCAACATGGTGCGGTGGCGCCGGTGCATGGTGTTGGTGTTGAACACCGCCAGGGTGGTCGTCACCGCGATCAGCGTCAGGCCGACGTGCGCGTGCTCGGGTCGGAAGAGGATGGCGACGGTCCAGGAGATCGCCACGGAGACGTGCACCGCCACGTTGGTCAGCCTGCGCTGGAACACGAACGTGGCGCAGTAGTGCGCCAGCAGCACCGACAACACCCGGGTCACGGCGAAGTCGTTCTTCACCGCGAGCACAACGAGCCAGTGGATCAGGATCTGGCCGACGGAGAACGAGAGGATCCGGGTACGTTGCGGTGCGTCGTTCGGCAAGCTGATCAGGAACGCGGTCTGCGCGAGGAAGCCGATCAGGAAGCCCGCTAGCACTGAGTCCCAGGCGTCGGGCTCCGTGATGTGGAACACGAGCCCGAACAGCGGCACCACGATGGAGACGATGTACAGCGCGGCGCGCTGCACCAACAACTCTTCGCGCGCGAGTCGTGCGTCGACTGTCTCCATCTGAATACTTCGGCGCACGGATGGGGGACTGTTGGGCCGATCTTGGTTGTGCCCAGGTGACAAGCGCCGCGTGGCCGGCCGCCACCCAGGCGTGCGGCTGCCGTCCCCTGGGTCGTTCGGGTGGGCGCCGAGCCGGTGGTCTGGACTGTGGCGCGAGCCCCAATCCGTAGACGTGCGTTGCGACGAACCCATCGTCGACACCATACACTGGGGGTGTCAGCCGCCCGTACACCGGAGAACGAACCGTGAATCACGACGAATCAAGCGAATCTGTAGCCAACGACGTCATCCGCGAGCAGGTGCGGGCGCAGTACGGGGCGGTCGCCGAGGGCACCAGCTCTCTATCCGCGCCGACGTGCTGCAGCGGCTCCGCTGATGCGAGCTTGGCGCTCGGATACACCAAAGAAGACCTCGAGGTGGTCCCCGAGGGGGCCAACCTCGGCCTGGGCTGTGGAAACCCGCAGGCGCTGGCGTCGCTGCAGCCCGGTGAGGTGGTCCTGGACCTCGGGTCTGGTGGGGGCTTCGACAGCTTCCTGGCGGCCCGCCAGGTCGGTGAGACAGGGCGGGTCATCGGGGTCGACATGACCCCCGCCATGATCAGCAAGGCGCGTCGCAACGCCGAGACGCTGGAGGCGACAAATGTGGAGTTTCGGCTCGGGGAGATCGAGCACCTCCCGGTAGCGGACGGCACGGTTGACGTCATCCTCAGCAACTGTGTGATCAACCTGAGCCCCGACAAGCGCTCCGTCTTCGCGGAGGCGTTCCGCGTCTTGACGCCTGGCGGGCGCCTGGCGATCAGCGACGTCGTCGAGATCCAGCCGATGAGCGAGCAGATGCGGCGTGACGAGATGGCGCTGGTCGGCTGCATCGCGGGCGCTGCCAGCGTAGAGGAGCTCGAGCGACTGCTCACGGAAGTCGGATTTGATACCGTGCACGTCGAGCTCCAGCCAGAGAGCCGCGAGTTCATCCAGGACTGGATCCCAGGCAGCGGCGCCGAGGACTACGTGTCGTCGGCCAAGATCACGGCGCGCCGGGCGCCGGCCTGCTGCGGCTGAGCCCGCGCCACTGCGCGGTCGAGGTCGTCTTCGAAGGGAGTGGAAGAGGTGCCCGAGCCCGCCCGGCGACAAAAGGGGTTGAGGACGGGCGGTCTTCGGTGAAGTCGTGGCGTTGTGCTGCCGGTTCAGGCCGCGTGTCGCTGTTGGAGCCCGCCGGACCGGATTCCAACGTTGGCGGAGGCCCTTCGGCTGGGCAGCGCCACTTTGTGGGCATCGCAAGCGGAGCGGCCCCTTCCGCAGGCGGTGCACGGGCGCCGATGTGGGATAGATGCCAAGGAGGGGGGGGCAGCCATGGGAATGTACGACGAGCGGGGTCTGCGTTCCTTGTTGGCGGCGTATTTCGACTCGCCGCGGCCCCACGATGAGGTCGTAAGGGCGCTGCATGACGCCGAGGGCCCTGCATGTCTGGAGGCCCTGCTCCGTGCCGCCCGGCTGCGCGAGCTGCTGTTCGCCGAAGGGCCGGCCGCGGCAGACGATGAGCACAAGGCGCTCTTGGCGCTCATGGCCGGGGGAGCGCCGATTGATGCGCGCGTGCTGCTGTGCTTGGCCGCCTATGCCTACCGTACGGACGCACTGGACGAAGCATGGGAGCGTGCAACACAGGCCATTGCGCTGCCCGCGGACGCGAACACCCCCGTCGTGGCGCGCGAGGCGAACAGCTGGCTGATCGTTATCGCGATGCGCCAGGGGCGTCGGCAGGACGCGCGGGAGCTGATCGAACGCGGGCTCAAGATGGCCACGGCGGCGGATGACGGGCGGGCCTTGGCGAGGGTCTACAACAACCTGTCGATGGTGGAGCAAGATGAGGGGGACGGGAAGGCCGCCTACGCCGCTGCTGAGGTTGCCCTGTTGCTCCGCGAAGGGCTCGGCGACGACGCAGAGACGGGGCGGTCGCTCAGCAGGCTCGGGGAGCTCGCCCACAACGCCGGAGAGCATGGCTTGTCCGCCATTCATTTGCACCGCGCTGCGGAGTTGTATCGCCGCTCTGGCTGCCGCCGCGATTGGGCGCTGGCGCTGACGAACCTCGGGGCGATGCTCACACGACTGCAGCTGCGCGATGCGGCCCGGTCGACCATCGAGGCCGGGATCGAGGGAGCGCGCGCGGTGGACGCGCTCACAGTGGTGGCCAACGGCCTGGTCCACCTCGCCGAGCTCGCGCTGGCCGAAGGGGACCACGTGCTCGCGGACGAGCAGGCTCGGCTGGCGCTCGATACTCTCGAACAGTCCGGTGAGAACATGTATGTGCGGGTGGCCGCGAGGACGTGCCTTGCCGAGGTTGGTCGACGAGTCAACGACTTCGACGGCGCGCGTGAACACCTGTCGGGCCCATGGTCCAAGCCGCTCTCCGTGGTCCTGGAAGAGCGAGTGCGCCAGGCGCTGGCTCGGATTGAGCTGGACGCGGGCAACGCGGGTGCTGCTGTCGATCATGTCCGGTGGCTGGCAGAGGCAGAGGCCCCCAGCGCCGAGCTTCGAGCTCTGCTGTGCGAACGGATGGGCGACACTGTCGGCGAGATTGCCGCGCTCAAGGATCACCTCCAGGAAGCACGCCAGTCCGCCGACCGCTGGCGGCACCAGGCGCTCTTGGTTCGCCCCGCGATCACTGCGTCGTTCGGCGCCCCCCCCAAAGAAGATCACGCGTTCTCCGTGCTTCAAGGGCTGGTTCACGACTTGCGCAACCCGCTCACCTCCGTGCTCATCAACCTGGAGCTCGCGCAGGAGGCAATCATGGACAAGCGTCCCGAGGAAGTCCGAGCGCGTCTCGCCGCCGCCCATGGAAGCAGCCTCACCATCAAGAAGTCGCTCGACCGCGGTGCGCGCAGCGGCGATCCACTGGGTGAGACCTCCGTACAGCTCGGTGCCATCGCGCGTCAGGTGGTCAACGAGTCGCGGGCCGCGGCCCTCCGTAAGGCCATCTCGCTGGACTGTCACCTGCGCGAGGTGCGCACGGCGGTACCGCCCGGTGTCGCCGAGATGGCGATTCGCAATGTCTTGAGCAACGCCGTCAAGTACACGCCGCTTGGCGGGACTGTCATCGTCGAGACCGGGGTCTGTCTGCACGCCGGTGCGGCCTGGGCCTACATCGACGCCGAGGACAGTGGCCCCGGATTCGCCGAAGAGGACCTGCCTCTGCGCTTCGAGCCGTTCAAGCGGCTGAGTGCGCAGCCAACCGGCGGAGAGGACTCCATCGGCATTGGCTTGGCGCTGGCGTATCGCGCCGTGGTCGATGCCGGCGGTGACGTCACGCTGCTGCACAACACGCCGAGCGGCGCGCGGCTCCGCGTTCGCCTGCCGATCTACGTCCCGGGAAGTTTGGAGGAGGACTGACCCGGTGCGACGCCCACCAGCGCCAGGCTCTCGACATGACCAGCACGGCGAAGAGCATCGCGACGTAGTCGTCAATGCAGCTGGGTCATCAGGAACACATGACTGTCCTTTAGGGAGCGTCCGAAAACAAACGCGCTGCATCGAGGAGGTGCTGCTCGTTCGAGGGCAAGGAGGAGAGTCGAGGGGATAGCGAGCTATCCCAAGACCCCCTCACGATGATCCCATACGCCCACCCGGTCGCCGTCGACTTGGGGTTGTGACCGGGCCCAGACGAGGCTCTTTTGGGCGCAGTCCGCCAAGTCTTGGGCGGTGCTCGACCTCGTCGTGCCGCGGGTCTTTGGGGTGGACGCGTAGCGTACCCCCACTGCTGCGAGGCTACGAGCCTGCGCGCCGGTTGACGCGACCCGTGTGCCCTTCGTCGCTTTGACGGCTCTCTTGCGGCTCTTCTTGTCGCCCCTGACCCGGAGGAGGTTCTGGGGCGTTGATACGCTAGGAGTCAAGCTCGTTACCCGGTGTCGCGCTCGCCCCGGCAGGAATGCGTGAAGCCCCGCGTGACCCGGACATCGATCAGGTCGCCAACCTCCGCTGGGTCGCCCGGGAAGTTGATCATCGCAAACGACCCCGTGCGACCGCAGATCACGCCCTCGTCGTGGCGGCTGGGACCCTCGACCAGCACCTGGACCCGCTGTCCCTCGAGCGACCGGTGCCACGCCAACGACAGGGCGCGCTGGCGTTCCTGGTACCTCGTCAAGCGGGCGCTCGCGACCGCGGGTTCGACCGGGTCCCGGTCCTGCAGCTTGAGCGCGGGCGTGCTCGGGCGGGGGCTGTACTTGAAGCTGAACGAGCCCACAAAACCCACCTCGTCCAGCAGGCTCATCGTGGCGTCGAAGTCGTCGTCGGTCTCACCGGGGAAGCCTACGATGACGTCGGTGGTCAAGACCAGATCAGGACGGGCCGCGCGCAGGGCAGCGACCACCTCCAGGTAGCGCTCCCGCGTGTAGAAGCGCTTCATCCGGCGCAGGACCCGGCTGCTGCCGGACTGCACGGGCAGGTGCAGGTGGCTGGTGACCTCGGGCAGCGCCGCGTAGGCAGCGACCACGTCCTCGCCCATGTCGCGCGGGTGGCTGGTGGTGTACCGGATGCGCTGCACGCCCGGAACGGCCGCCACCTTGTGCAGCAGCTGGGCGAACGTGATCTCGCCGGAGACCTTCAGCCCGTACGAGTTCACGTTCTGGCCGATCAGGGTGATCTCCGAGACCCCGCGCGCCACCACGCGGCGGACCTCGCCGAGGATCTCCGCGTGGGGGCGCGAGACCTCGATGCCGCGCGTGGCCGGCACGATGCAGAAGGTGCACCGGTTGTCGCAGCCCTTCTGGATGGTCACGAACGCGCCGACGCCGTGCGCGGTGGGGTCGAGCTCGGACACGAACGGGTAGGCGTCCTCGGGCAGGAACGCGGTGTCGATCGTGCGGCGCCCCGCGACGGCCTCGGCCACCAGCGAGCGTACCCGCGGGACCCCGTCGGGCCCGAACACCAGGTCGATGTCAGGGTACTTGGCTAGCAACTCGTCGCCGCGCTCCTGAGCGACGCACCCGGCGACCCCGATGGTCACGGTCTGCCCGAGCCGCTTCATCCGGCGGTACTCGCCGAGGGCCGAGTGCATCTTGTCGACGGCCTTCTCGCGGATCGAGCAGGTGTTCACCAGGATCAGATCGGCCTTCTGCGGATCGTTCGTGGGCCGGTACCCGTCGGCCGCGAGCTGGGCCCGGATCTTCCCGGAGTCGTACTCGTTCATCTGGCACCCGAGGGTGTGGATGAACACCTGGCGTTCTGCGGCGTTGGACATCCGCCGGTCCTAACACCGCCCAATGGTCGATGGCCCTGCTAGTGCGCGACCGTTCGGTGTCGGCGGAACTGCGCCACGGGCTCAGCGTCGGGGTCGGTCAGCCCGCTGATCCGGACCCGGACCTGCACCTGGCCCTCGGCGCCGCGCATCGGCAGCGCCGCCTTGAGGAACGCCAGCGTGGGCGCCGCCGTCAGGGCCATGTCGGGGGTCCAGGTCTGCTGAAGCGCGACCCGGTGGGCCCCCACTGCCCACTCAGCCTCGATGCGGATGCCGCGGGGGTGTGCGGCGTGGAACGACGCGCGGCTGGTCGCGACCAGCACCGGGATCTCCACGACGACGATGGTGTCGCTGTGGGCCACAAACTGGATCGGGAACGCGTCGGTCCGCGGCCGGACGCCGGCGAGCTCGTAGTGGAAGTGGACCGGCTCGGGAGGCTGGCGGAGCGCTGCCGCGACGAAGTCAGTCATCACGGCGTCGTCGTCGTCGGTGTCGATGGTGGTGGCATCGGACTGAAAGCCCCACTTTGGATCTGCTTGATCGGCTGACACTTCGTCGATGTCCAGCTCCTCCGCCTCCTCGGGGAGATGGGGCGGATCGGCGAGCGCGACGTGGGGAGCAATAAGCAGCAGCCAAGCGAGCACGGGTGCCTCCCAGGTCGCTGTATCCACGCGGTACGCAGCAGGGTAGAGGGTCACGATGTCGGACGATCCCCACATCGCTGCTCTGTGGCGCCAGCGCACGAACCGCGCCCGGGCTGAGGGCATCGCGGGGCTGGCACGCACTGTCCTGATCCCGCTCGTCGCCGCGCTGGCGGTGGTCCCGCTGGTGCGCCCGGTGTTCCTGGGGTTCCTCGATCTGCCGCGTGCCCTCTGGGGCGAGAGCGTCCAGGCGATGGTGCTGCGCGCCGCGCTCGTTGTGATCGGCTGGCTGGCGCTCGATGTGTACTCCGCACTGCTCCGTGGCCCGCACCGCGCGGTCCTCGCGCACCTCCCGGTCGATCCCGCCCAGGTGGTTCGGGCGGATCTCCTTCGGGTGGCGGCCGCGCGCTGGTGGCTCGTCCCCGGTGCCGCGCTCGCGCTCAGCCCGATCGCGCTGCACGGGGCCGTGGCGATGTGGGCGTGGGCGCTGGTCGCGCTGGCCGGCGCTTTCGCGTTGGGGCTCACCGCGAGCGCGGCGGTCCACCTCGGTGCGGTTCGGATCGCCGAGGATCCTGGCTGGGCGGGGATTCTCGACATGGTGCGCGGAAGCAACCCGCGGCAGCAGGCAGCGTTTATCTATGCGCCCGGTGTCGTGATGATCGGGGCCGGGCTGCTCGTGAGCCGGGCCGCAGAAGGGGTCGCGCACGCGGCGGCGGGGGAGACCGTGGGCGGACTCCAGCTGTTGCTGCCCTGGATCGGCGCGGTGATCTGCGCGGTCGGGTTGCCCCGGCTCGCGCGGGCGGCCTGGTTCCGCGGGGCCGCCGTGGTCTCCGAGATCGACGCTCGGTACGCGACCCTGGCCGATCCCCTGGAGGAGCGGCGGGTGTACCTCGACTGGGTGGTGCGCTTTCTGCCGGCGACGGTCGCACGCCACGCGCTGAACGACCTGCGCCACGGCTGGCGGACCCGTCGTACCGCGATCACCGGGGCCTGGATGGCGTCGCTCGTCGCCTTCGGGGCGGGATGGGCGCCAGCGGCGGTCGGACCGACCCGCGCGGGGGTGTTCGTGGTGTTGGCGACGTTCGCGGTCGCCGTGCAAGGGCCGCTCCTGGACCGCGACGTGACGCCGTTTCTGCGGCACTGGCTGCCGGCGGCTGGCCTGGACGCTGCGGCCGCCCGGCTGCTGGTGTCGATGCTGTGGTGCGCCCCCATGGCCGTGCTCGGTGCGCTGTCGGTTGCGCTGCGCGCGTCGCTGGTCCAGGGGCTCTGGATCCTGGGCGTGGGTGCGGCGGCTGCGGCGGTCGCAGCGACGCTGGGATGGCTCTCGCGGGGCAGCATCGCGGTGTACGGTCCGGCTGCCACCGTGGTCGCGGTGGCGTTCGCGGCGATCGTGGGGGCGTCATGAGTGAACAGGCGATCGTGTTCGAATCGGTGCGGAAGGTCTTCGGGCGCGTCGTCGCGGTCGACCGGGTCGACCTGCAGATCGCCCCCGGCTCCTTCGTGGGCCTGATCGGGCACAACGGAGCGGGCAAGAGCACGCTGCTCAAGATGCTCACCGGGTTGCTGCGTCCCACTGAGGGGGTCGTGCGCGTTGGCGGGGTCGACGTCGCGGCAGAGCCGCTGGAGGCGCGGCGACGGTTGGGCGCTGTCCCCGAAGAGCCCGCGGTCTACGAGTGGCTCACAGCGCGCGAGTTCCTCGAGTTCGTCGCCGAGGTGCGCGGCGGCGGCGATGTGCAGGGTGCCCTCGAGCTGTGCGCCCTCGGCGATGACGCCGACCGGCTGATCCGCGAGTACTCGCAGGGTATGCGGCGCCGGACGGCCTTGGGCGCAGCCCTCCTGGGTCGACCCGATGTGCTTGTGCTCGATGAGGCGCTCAACGGGCTCGACCCGCCATCGGCAGCCCGGGTGAAGGAAGCGCTGCGCGCGCAGGTCGACGCGGGCGGCACAGTGGTGCTCTCCACGCACGTCGTCGACACGGTGCAGGCGGTCGCCGACCGGGTCGTGATGCTTGCGCATGGGCGTGTCGTGGCCGACGAGCATGCCGCAGATCTGGGACCCGGCGGGCTGGAGCGCCTGTTCCTGGAGCGACTGCAGGAGAGTCAGCTCGCCGAAGAAGCCTCCGCCGGCGTGTCTTCCTCGAACTGACTGTGGAACAGCGCGGCGTAGGCGCCGCCGGCGGCCAGCAGGTCGGCGTGGTGGCCGGACTCGGCGATTCGGCCTGCGTCGAGCACCACGATGCGGTCCGCGCCGGTGATCGTGGAGAGCCGGTGCGCGACGACCAGCACGGTGCGCCGCTCAAACAGGGCCTGAGTCGCGCGCTGGATTCGGGACTCGGTGAGGGTGTCGACCGAGGCGGTGGCCTCGTCGAGGATCACCAGCGCGCCGTCCCGGGCTAGGGTCCGGGCGAACGACATGAGCTGTGCCTCGCCGACCGACATGTTGCTCCCGCCGTGCGACACCCGGCCTTCCAGGCCGCCCAAGCGCTCGACCACGTCGCCCAGCTGGGCGAGCTCGATGGCATCGTTCAGGCGCGCATCGTCGACCGGCGCGCCCAGCGTGAGGTTGAATCGGACGGTGCCCGGGAACAGCACGACGTCCTGTTGCACCACTGAGATCCGCGTCCGCAGCGCCGCGGTGCGGATCGTGGACAGCTCGACCCCGTCAATCGTGACCGACCCCCGGTAGCCGTCGTAGGCGCGCAGCAGCAGCTTGCCGACCGTGCTCTTGCCCGACCCGGTGCGTCCGACGAGCGCTACGACCTCGCCGGGCGGGACCTCCAGTTCGATGCCCTTGAGCACGTCAGGCCCCGCGCCATAGGCAAACTCGACGTCCCTGAGCGTCACCTTGCCGGGCTCCGCGGGCAGGTGGGCGGTGCCCGGGACGATGCGCTCGCGGTGGTCGAGCAGGCCAAAGATCTTGTCGAGTGCGCTCGACGCGCGCTGCAGCACAGCGAGCTTGGCCGACAGCTCACGGATGGGCGAAAACAGCTTCCCCACGTAGTCGATGAACGCCGCCAGCAGCCCGGCGGTGATCGCGCCGCCCGCGAACCAGCCCGAGGCCGCGTACCACAGCATCAGCGCCATGGTGATCGAGGACAGCCCGTCGACCACGGCGTACAGCAGCCCGTCCCACACGTTGGTGCCGATGGTGGCGTCCCGGTACTCCGTGAGCCGCACGTCGAACTGCGCGCTGGTCCGCTCCTCGTCGCCGTACAGCTGCACCACCTCGACCCCGGCGATCCGCTCGGCGGTGTAGGCGTTGAGCGCGGCGAGGTTGGTGCGGACGAGCTGGTACAGGCGGCGTAGCCGGCGGCGGATCACCTCGATCATCAGGGCGAGCGGCGGCGCGATCAGCAGCAGCACGCCGGTCAGCCACGGGTCGAGCCAGAGCATGGCGGTGACGATGCCCAGCACCAGCATCACGTCGAGCACGATAGTGAACGCGCCCGCGGACAAGGTCTCGCCCAGCGCCTCGACGTCTGACGTGGCGCGCGTGAGCAGCTTTCCGGTGGGCTCACGGTCGAAGAACGCTGGCGCCAGGCTCATCGTGTGGGAGAACACCGCGTCCCGCAGGCGGGTGATGGTACCGGTCGCGCCGTACGAGATCGCCAGTGTGTAGCCGGACTCGGCGACGAACGCGATGAGGACCGCGACCAGGTACGTCAGCGCGATGCGGGTGAGCGAGTCCATGTCGCCCGGCAGGATGGCCTCGTCGATGGCGCGCTTGAGGAGCCAGGGCTGCAGGACGGTCACCACCGCCGAGATCGGCGCGAGCGCGAACGCGATGCCGTATAGCCACGCCTCCCCGCGCAGGAACGGCAGGAGCTTGCGGGCGAGCTGCCTGTCGGTGGTGCGCTCGGTGCTCACGCGACCTCCGCATCGGACTGGCGGGCCCAGGCGTCGGCGTAGGAGCCGGGCCGGGCGGCGAGCTCCGCGTGGGTCCCCCGATCGACCTGTTTGCCGCCGTCGAGGACCACGATCACGTCGGCGTGCCGCAGTGCGGAGATCCGGTTGGCGACAATCACGGTGGTCCGTGCTCCTCGTCGTAGCTCCTCGATGAGCTGCGCCTCGGTGCTGTGATCGACCGCGGAGAGCACGTCGTCGAGCATAAGCACCTGGTGATCTCGCGCCAGCCCGCGAGCGAGCGCGACCCGCTGGCGTTGCCCGCCGGACAGGGTCAGGCCCGCCTCGCCGACCTGCGACCGTACGCCCTGGGGCAGCGCCGCCATGTCGGTCGCGAGCTGGGACCGCTGGAGTAGCGCGTCGAGGTCGGCGTCGTGCCCGAGCAGGATGTTGTCGTGGACCGACTCGCTGAACAGGAACGCGCGCTGGGGCACCAGGACGGCGGCGTCGCGCCACCGCGGCAGGTCGAGGCGGCGCACGTCGATACCATCGATGAGTATGGTGCCCGGGGGCGGATCGGCGAGCCGGGCGAGGCAGCGCACCAGGGTGGACTTGCCGCTGCCCGTCGGCCCGAACACGCCGAGGGTGCCGCCGGCGGGCACCTCGACATCGATCCCGCTGAGCGCGTCCTGCTCGGCGTCGGGGTAGCGGTAGTGCAGTCCGGTCAGGCGCAGAGCGGGCGGGGCGTCCGGCGCGGGAGCCGGGTCGGGCTGGTCGGGGCGCAGCGGGAGAGGACCCATCACCGCGTCGAGGCGTTCGGTGGCGGCGCGGCCCTGGTTGAACAGCGACAGGATGAAGGTCAGGCCGCGCAGCGGTCCGGTGAGGTAGGCCACCAGCGTCATGAAGGCGACCAGCTCGCCGACCGTGATCGTGCCCTCCATCGCCAGCGGACCGCCGAACCACAGCAAGAGAAACACGTTGATCGAGGAGGCGACCGAGAGGACCGGCCCGATGCCGACCCGGACGCGGGTGCGCTGCAGGAGCGCCTGGAGCGCCTCCTCGTTGAGCGGTGCAAACCCGGCCGACAGCGCCTGCTCAGCGCCGAAGGCCTGCACGGTGGCGATGCCTTGGTACGTCGACAGGACGTGGTCCGACAGGGCGGCGTTCGCCTCTTGGATTCGGGTGGTGATGGCGCGGAACCGTCCGACGAACATCAAGGTAATCGCGAAGCCGACGAGCAGCGGGACGGTCACGGTGGCCGCAAGGAACGGCGACAGTCGCAGCATCTGGGTCGCGGTAAGCGCGACGGCGACGGTGGTGTTGGTGATCCCGAGCAGCGTGAATCCGAACAGCAGGCGCACCATCTGGACGTCCGAGCTCATGCGGCTCATCAGGTCGCCGGCGGGAAACCGGGCCAGGAACGAAGGCTGCTGAGCAAGGATGGTGTCGAACAGGTCGTGTTTGACGCGGGCTTCCACCAGGCGTCCAGGGGTGAAGAACGCAAGGCGTGACCCCCAGCGCACGCCGATCACGGCCAGACCCATCGCCGCCACCCAGCCGGCCGCGGCCGAGACGCCGGCCTGATCTCCGGCCGCGAGGGCGTCGATGCCGGCGGCCAGGTACAGCGGGATTGTGACCGAGAGGAGGTTGGTCGCGGCGATCAGCAACGCCCCGACAAGGTACCAGTGCACGAAGGGCCGACCGTACCGCCTGCCGAACTGGAGGAGGAGGTTCACGCACGTACCTGTATGGGGCCCGGGCGCTGGCGACCACGGCTTAGGGCGCGAGCAGGAACCGACCCGAGAGGACGTCGCTGCCCAGGATGACCCGCTCGTCATCGTCATCGTCGTCGCGTTGTGTCACCGGCAGCGACAGCTCGACTCCCACGAGGAGCAGGGACACCACCGTCGTCTCGCTGGTGGCGCCAGGGCGGATCCATACGGTGACCGCGGCGTCGGGGTCGCACTGTGCGGGGGTGGTCTTTCCGTCGATGACCACCTCGGTGTTCCACGCGAGCACAGGCTTGTCGTTGTGTTCGGGTACGCCCAGGTCGGTGAGGTCGTCCCCGAGGGGGCGTTTGTCCACCGGCAGGACGCTGCCGTCTTCGTCGTCTTCGTCGTCCTCGTGGGCCGCGAACGACAGGTCGGTGACCTCGTCGATCTCGCCATCGGCCAACAGCCCTTCGGGCACCGTGGGCTCGTCATCGTCGTCGGGCCACGCATCGGGATCGAGGAGCGCCGTGTCCTCCGACTCGTCGGTGGCGTCGTCCGCCTCGTCCCAGTCTTCCGCCGGGGCCGGGGGCGAGTCGTCCGCCTCTGGGGGCGGCGTTCCTGGGAGCGGCGGTGCGGGCAGCCGGCGCGACATCAGTAGCCGCCGGTGACTTTCCATGCGCGCGCGTTCAGCACCACCAGGATCAGCACGCCGAACACCACCATTCCGATGGAGTAGTCCGCGGCCGGAAGGGTGGAGAGGTTGTCCATTCCGGTGTAGCCAACCGATGTGATGTCGCAGTTCAGGCAGCTGTCCGTGCGCCAGCCAAACGACCAATACAGGCTGAGAATTCCGAACCCAAGGATCAGGCCACCCGTGAGCAATCCCACGAGGTAAGCGAGGTTTCCTTCCTGTTCGCCGGACTTGCTGGACGCGCTCATCGCGGGGGCCTCCGTGCGACCAACAGTAACTCGGGTCGGGTCTCAATCCACGCAGCGAACCGCTGCATGCCGCGCTGATCCGCGTGGCCAGTTACCCTCTCGCCATGGCCCTATTTCCCCCGCAGCCGCCACCCCACGACCTGGTCCCGGATGGGAGCGGGCTTCGGAGCGCGCAGGCCCTGGTCGCTGGCGATCTGGTCCACGACGACGACCTCGCCTCGATGATGGGGCCGCGGATCGTGTTGGCGAAGCGGGAGATTCCGCGCATCCGGCCCATTCTGGTCGCGCTGGCGGCCCGGGCCACAGGGGCGTCGCAGGTCGAGGAGGAGGCGCAGCACGCGGCGGAGCTCCTGCACATGGCGCTGCGCGTGCACGACACCGCGCTCGGACGAGAGGGGGGCCGGCGGCGCCGGGTCGCGCGGCGGATTGTCCGGCGCTCTGTCGGTTGGCTGTCCGGGAATCACCTCACCCTGCGCGCGCTCGAGCTGTCGCGGCACAGCGAGCCCGGCGTGCTCGAGGAGTTGCTCGAGACCATGCGGTCCTTCGCGGATGCACAGGCGCTCAGCCGCGAGCTGTTGGGTGCGCTCCCCGACGAAGAGGACTGGCGTGAGCACGCGGACGCCCACACCGGCGCCCTGTTCTCATTCTGCTGCCGCGCGGGCGGTCACCTCGGGCGCGCCCCCGTCCGGCAGCTCGCCGCGCTCGGCCGCTACGGGCGACATATGGGTCGCTTGTGGCACGTGGCCGAGGACGTTGCGGTGCTCGACCACGGGGATGCGGCAAATCACCTGGTCTCGCGCGCGGTGGCGGGGCGCCCTGCGCTGCCGGTGATCTGCGCTGCGGAACGCGACCCGAGGATCGGGGCCCAGTGGGCTCAGCTCACCGCGAACGGCGACCCTGCCGTGGCGCACGCGCTCGCGGATCGGGTGCGGGCGCTCGGTGTGGCACCGAGTCGCGCCGTGATGCTCCGCGAGTCTTGGGCGGCGCGAAAGGCGCTCCGGGCGCTCCCCGAGTCGTCCTATCGCGCCGCGATGGAGCGACTGGCCGCCGAGGTCATCAAGGCGGGCGTTCGCCCCGCCGGCGCCGCTGAGCAGTAGGCGGCGCGCCCGCGCCAGGCTTCTCCCCTTGGCACGGCGGGTCGCTCCGAGTACAACCAATCCCTCATTTCGCCTGCGCACTGCGCGACCAAGCTGGACGTCATGGCCAATCCGTTTTCGCTCCGGTCGCGCGGCAAGCCCTCCCAGCGGCTCACCGCCGACGAGGAGAAGGACATCGCCCGCGAGATCCGCGCCGCCGAGCGTGCGACGCGCGATGCCATCGAAGGGCATGGTGCGTCCGAGGAGATCCTCGAGATGAAGCAGGATCGGGCGGAGCGCACGCGCGCCGGGGCGGTCGATCGCCTCGAGGCTGCCGTCGAGGCGCTGTGGCGCGAGGGACAGGACGATCCCGAGGTGAAGCACATCGCACGCAAGGCGAAGGGTGCTTGGGCACAGGCCGAGTCGCTGCGTTGGCATCTGGCCATGTCCGGTCGTCGGATCGCCCATGGCGAGGCGCGCAAGCTCGCGGGTCCGTTCATGGACGAGGAGGACCTTGTCCAAGAGGGCTACATCGGGCTGCTCCGCGCCGCAAAGCGCTTCGATCCGGACCGGGGCATCCGGTTCTCCACCTATGCGCGGTGGTGGGTCCGGGCGCAGATGACCCGGGCCATCGATCACACGGGTCGCCCGGTCCGGCTCCCGGGCTGCGCTGTCGAGCAGACGCGGAACCTGCGCAAAGCGATGAAGCGGTTCGAAGCGGCGGGGATGCCGTACGGGATCGCCGAGCTCGCGCGCGAGGTCGGGATCGACAAGGTGCGCGCCGAGCTGCTGCTGTCCCAGGGCCGGGCGGTCTCGCTGGAGCAGCCGGTCGACGACGGCCCGCGCCCGCGCCCGCTGGAGCGCTTTCTGTCCGACGCCGACGCGGTGTCGCCGGATGACGACGCCATCAACACCCAAGAGCTGGCGCGGATGCACGAGGCGTTCGAGATCGTGCTCACCGAGCGCCAGCGGTTCGTGCTCACCCGCAGGTATGGCTTGGATGACGGCGAATTCCGCACGCTGTCGGAGGTAGGCAAGGAGATGGGTCTGTCCCGCGAGCGTGTCCGCCAGATCGAGCGGGAAGCCCTCATCAAGCTGCGGGAGCAGACGAACATCCGCGACGGGGAACTTCCGCGCTAGCAGTGCTCGGGAATTCTCCGGTCGGTCTCTGCGAGACCGGAGCTTCCCGCGCCCTGCTGGCTCATGTTGCCGTTCGGCCCGTTGCGGGCCTCCCTCGGTCGCGTCGCTCGGGGCAAGTCCGGCCCCCGGTGGGGGCCTTTCCCCGAGCGCTGCTAGATGCCGTCGGCGGCGACAACGAGCCGCTGATTGCGGTGACTGGTGGTTCAGCGGTCCGCAGGCTGCAGTGTCGCCTTGAGCCAGTCCACGCCGTCGTGTCGGCGCACCAGCGGGGGACGCTGCATCCGGCCGAGCGCTGCGACCCGCACAGCAGGCCACGCTGGGATCTTCGCGTCGGCTCCGACCGTGGACAGCCAGGGCAGCATCGGCGCCATGGCTTCGGCAAAGCCCGCCACGTCCGTGACCTGGTGTACCGCGATCGACCGCGGGAGCGCCGCCGCGGACCACCGGGCCACCGGCAGCGCGTGGACCGACCAGCCATCGCCCTCGTGGACCGCGCCCACCGCCCGCGCCAGGGCGCGCCGCGCGCGAATGGCGGCCGCCTCCGCAGGCGCGACCGCGCCGACCGGCCACCGCCGCTGCGCCTCCACCATGGCCGCTGCCAGTGTCGCGTCTGCGTTCGCGAGCGGCGTGAACACCGCCACCGGTGACATGCAGCCCCGCCCGTCGTGCAGCGCGGCATCGTCCGCGACGGCCGCGAGCCCCGCACGCTCGGTGACCCAGGCCACCGAGAACCGGTGCCCGAAGCCCAGGACAGTGCCGCGCGCGCGATCGCGGATGGCGGTGATCGTCTCGTCGCTGCCCATTGCGACCACCAGTTCGGCGTCGTCTACGGCGGCGCGGTCGGCGGTGACCGTCAGCGGCAGTCGCACCTTCGCAGCGGCGTCCGCCAGCAGCGGCGCAAGTCCGGGGGCTCCCAGCGGGTGCTTCCACACCACCCGCGTGCCCCTGCCCAGCAGCACCGCACACCACTCGATCGCCGCTGTGGAGACCGTGCGTGCAGTCGTGACGGTTGCCGTCGACCAGGGCTTGCCCGGCATTGCCGCCACCTGGTCGAGGGCGGTGTCGGTGAGGGCGTCGAGTTGCACCGCCAGCGCGTGCTGCGCCCCGGCGCCGGACAGCGTCGGCACCGCGGGGCTCGGATCGATCCGATGCAGCAACTCACGCCAGGCGCGCACCGCGGACCAGCTCACGGCGTCCTCCGTGCCCAGGCCTCCTCGACGGTCAGCGAGCAGCCGCGGGCCGGGGAGCCCGCGAGGCGGCCGGACAGCGACACGGCGCCGTCCGCGCGGACCCGACCTGCGTCCAGGGTCTCGACCCCGATCGAGGCGTCGAGGTTGCACAGGTCGTAGAACCGGAGCTGGCCCTCGGTGTCTGCGGGCAGCGGCGTACCCGTGTGCGGGTCGACCGCGACGGCGCGCAGCCAAGGCGCGGGCCAGAACGGGCCCTCAGGCGTCCCCCACAGCTGGCTGGACAGCTCGGTCATGCCGTACTCGGTGACCAGGCGCGCCGGGCGGAGCTGGTCGCGGCAGGCGCGGAGCAGCTCCGCGCCCTCCAGGCGGTGCTCCCGGCCCTTGAAGCCGCCGGTGACCATCACCACCGACCCGGCGGGCAGCGGGGCCGGATCCCCATCGAGCCACTCTGCCAGCGCAAAGGCGGTGCCCGGCATGAACAGCGGTCCGGGGGCGGCCGCGACGCGCGCATCGAGCCCGCTGCGATCGAGCTCTCCGTCGCGCATGTGCCAGGAGCCGGCGCCGATCGCAGCGACCATGTGCGACAGCGAGGAGTCGGGGACGGTCGCGCTGTCCTGCAGGAGCGCGGCGGTGTCTGTCGGCAGGCCCGGGACGCAGCGTCGCGCCCAGGCAACGGCGCCGAGGTCGTACAGCGCCGACGATCGCATCCGGTGGATCCCGCGCGCGCCGCCGGTGGTGCCGCTCGTGCGGAAGGTGATGGCGGGCTCGTCCGCAGCGAGCGTGCCCACTGGCAGTTCCTTGTACAGGTCGACCGGTACCGCGGGGATGTCGCGCCAGTCGGCGATGGGACCCTCGACCAGCGCTGCGACCACCGGGGCGGTCGTCACCTGCCAGGCATGCACGTCGCGCGCGAGCGCGGCGAACGACTCGGTCGGCCCCCCAGCCATCCGCGCTGCGATGAACGCGGCGACGCGATCCGCGAGTGTCGCTGCCGGTCCGGTCCAGGGGCTCACAGCCACTCCGAGAGCGCGTCGCGCAGACCGGTCCGCTGCGCGGGGGTCAGCCCGATCGGCGGGGTCAGGGACAGCGAGTCGGGACCCGCCGGGAGCACCAGGAACCCGCGCTGCAGCAGGGCCCGGCTCACCGCCAAGGCGTCCCCCTTCACGGGCACGGCCCGCATCAGCCCGACTCCGCGCAGCGGGACCTCGAGGTCGCGCTCCAGCGCAGCGGCGTCGCGCTGGACCTGTACGAGGAGCTCCGGCAACAGGCCGATCACCGCCAGCGCAGCGGCGCAGCCCACCGGGTGCCCCAGGAACGTCTGCGTGTGGATCGCCTCGCCGGTGCTGCGGCCCCACGCCGCCATCACCGCGGGGGTCCCCACGCAAGCGGACAGCGGGAAGCCGCCCGCCAGCGCCTTGCCGACGCACATCAGGTCGGGCACGACGCCGTGTGCGGGTCCGGCGAAGGCGGCGCCGGTGCGCCCCATGCCCGTCTGGATCTCGTCGAGCGCGAACAGGGCGCCGGCCCGGTGCGCGGCGCGCTTCACCTGGGTCAGCCAGCCGGGGGGCGCAGGATGGATCCCCCCTCGACCTTGGATCGGCTCGGCGAGGACGAGCCCGATGTCTCCGCGGCTCAGTGCATCAGTGACGCGCGCGGCGTCGCAGCCGAACGGCAGCCGGGTGACGGCGGGGTGGGTGATGTCGGCGAACGGCTCGGTGAAGGCAGCCTTGTAGCCCTGCAGGCCGAGAACGCCGAGCGCCAGCCCGTGGTAGCCGCGCTCGAAGGTGAGGACCCCAGCGCGGCCGGTCGCGAGTCGCGCGGTCTTGATGGCGGCGTCCACCGCGTCCGAGCCGGACAGCCCCAGGATGCTGACCGACAGTTCGCCGGGGCACACGGCGGCGAGGCGCTCCAGCAGATCGACCCGCTGCGCGTCCGGCCATGCGTCGCCCATCGCGTGGATCAGGCGCGCAGACTGGGCCTGCGCGGCGGCGACCACGGCGGGATGCCGGTGGCCGACGAGCGCCACGCCAAACCCCGCGGTCAGGTCGACGAAGACGTTTCCGTCGACGTCCGCCACGTTGGCGCCGATCGCGCGGTCCCACACGATCGGGTCGTCGCTCTCGGCGCCGAGCGAGCCCGCCCTGCGAGCGCGCCGCACCGTGATCGCCGGGCACTCGTGCGCGGCGAGGCGTGTGACCTGCGCGCGGCTGTTGGGTCCAGGGACCACGGTGCGCACCAGGGGCAAGGAGGTCCCATCCATGCAGACCATATACTCCGCGAGGTTAGGGGTTGGCGTGTCTGTGACCTGCGAGCCCCTTACGCCCCTCGAGTCGTGCCGGGCGTTGCTCCTGGATCGTAGCTACCGGCCGCTGCGTGCGGTCGGCTGGCGCCGCGCAGTGTGCCTCGACCTGGCAGAGCGCGTCGAGGTGCTCGAGTACTACCTGCGCGAGGTCCGTACCGCGTCGACGTCGTTCCCGATTCCGGCCGTGATCCGGGCGCCCACCTGGCTGCATCGCCGCAAGGCGGGCGTCCCGCCGACCCGCCGAAACATCCTCCTGCGCGACGGGTTCCAGTGCGCGTACTGCGGGCGGAAGGGAACGTCCGCGGAGCTGACGGTCGACCATGTGATGCCGCGATCCCGGGGGGGGATCACGGCGTGGACGAACGTTGTCACCGCGTGCGCGCCCTGCAACCGCCACAAGGGCAGCCGCACGCCCGAAGAGGCGGGGACGCCGCTGTCCAAGTCCCCGCGTGCCCCCTGCGCGCTGCAGCTCGGACGCCGCGGCATGGTGGTGGGGGACACCCCCAGCGAGTGGGGTCACTACCTGTAGCGCTTGACAATGGGATAGCGGGGCCGCATCGACGAAGGAGGGTGCATGAAGCGCTTCTACTGGAAGAGTGGTTGAAGTACGTGTCGGACTGCACGCGGGCTCGTGCAAGAACTGGCGAGGGCGGCTGGCATGACGGTCGAGGAGCGCAACTTCCAGCGCGACGCGCTCGATGTGGCGGAGCTGCGTGAAGTGATCGCACTTGCAGGGGGGCTTCCTGCGGTCCTCTCGACGCGGAACCGCGCCGTCAAGGACGCGGGCTGGGCGGTCGAGCCGCCGCCCCTCGATGACTTCGTGGCCGCGGCAGCGGAGGACAACAAGATGATCCGCCGCCCCCTCTTGGTGCTGGGGGCGCATGTGGTCGTGGGAAACGATGCCGCGGGAATCCGCGCGGCGTTCGCCGCCATGTCCGGCTAGTCCACAGTGCCTGGCACTGCTCGGGGCGGGTCCGGCCGGTCACGCGAAGCGCAGCGTCAGGCGCTCGATGAGCTTGCTGTGCAGACCGTCGAAGGCGCCGTTCGACAGGACCGCGACCACGTCGGACGGGTGCGCGCGCAGCGCGACGGTGGCCGCGATGGCGTCCGCGTCGGGCAGGGTGATGGCGTTGACCCCGCGGTCCGTCAGCGCGTGCACCAGCGTGTCGGAGCGGAACCGCTCCTCCGCGGGGATGCCCTCCTGCCGGAACGGCTGGGCGATGATCACCTCGTCGGCGGTGTCGAACGCCTGGGCGTACTGGTCCTGGAACGTGTTGCGGCGCGACGTGGCGGACCGTGGCTCCCACACCGCCCACAGCCGGCGACCGCCAAACCGTTGGCGGAGCGCCTCCAGGGTCACCTTCACGGCGGTGGGGTGGTGTGCGAAGTCGTCGATCACGGTGACGCCGCCGGGCTCGCCGACGATCTCCTGGCGACGCTTGATCCCGGCGAAGGTGGAGAAACCCTCCGGGAGCTCGCCGGGGTCGACCCCAGCCGCGACCGCGGCGGCGGTGGCCGCGACCTGATTGTATAGGTTGTGCGTGCCCACCAGCGACGTCACCCACGTGCCGATGGGGGACCCCGCACGAGTGACGGTGAACGTCATCGTGCCGCGTGTGGTGTCGACCGCGTCCACTTGGCCGTCCCACTCTTGGCCCGGACCGTATGTCCACACCGCGCAGGACGCGCCCGCTGAGACGTCAGCGGCTCCTGCGTCGTCGCCGCGCACGATCAGGGTGCCGTCGGTCGGCATGATCGCCACGAGCTTGCGGAAGCTCTCCTTGACGTGGTCCAGATCGCGGTAGATGTCGGCGTGGTCGAACTCGACCGAGGTGAGAATGCACGTCTTGGGCCGGTAGTGAAGGAACTTTGGGCCCTTGTCGAAGAACGCCGTGTCGTACTCGTCGCCCTCGATCACGAAGACTCGGCCGTCGCCGCGACGCGCGGTCCGGTCGAAGTTCTTGGCGATCCCGCCGATCAGGAAGCCTGGCTGCAGGCCGGCGGCGTCGAGCAGGTTGGCGACCACGGCGGTGGTCGTGGTCTTGCCGTGGGTGCCAGCGACCACGATGCTGTGGGCGTCCCGGAGGAACAGCTCCCCGAATGCTTCGGGGAAGCTCGCGTACGGCAGGTCGCGCGCGATCACCGCCTTCGCCTCTTCGTAGACGGCGCGGACCACGTTGCCGATGATGACCAGATCGGGATTGTGGTCGAGGTTGGCGGCGACGAACCCCTCCATCACGTCGATGCCGAGCCCCTCGAGGTACGTCGACATCGGCGGGTAGACCCCGGTGTCCGACCCGGTGACCGCGAAGCCTGCGTCTTTGAGCATCCCGGCGAGGGCAGCCATCGCGGTGCCAGCGATGCCCATCACATGAACGGTCTCGAGGGTGTTGGGATCGGGAACGACGTGCGGCACGGCTTCTCCTACCGGTACTTCTGGAAAGCGTAGAGGATTCGAACTCCGGCGCGAAGCGCGCCCGAGAGGCTTCCGCTGATCTTGGACCGCCCGCGGACGCGCGCTCGGTAGGGGAGCGGCACCTCGAGGATCCGCAGGTTGCGCTGTACGGCCTTGAGCTGCATCTCGACATTCCAACCCCACGTGGGGTCCTCCATCCCGAGCTGCTGCAGGCTGGTCCAACGGATGGCGCGGAACGGACCCATGTCGGCGTACTTGTGGCCGCTCGACCACCCGATCAGGGTGGTGGCGAGGCGGTTTCCGAACCGCTGGGGGAAGTTCAGGGCGCCCGGCTCGGCCGATGCGGTGCGGTCGGACAGGACGAGGTCGGCTTCGTCCCGCGCGATCGGGTCGACCAGTGCGTGCAGCGCCTCGGGGGGATCGGCGTGGTCGGCGTCGAGGATCACCAGCACGTCGGGGGGCGCGGCCTGCAGGTGCGCGATGCCGGCGAGCACCGCCGTGCCGTAGCCGCGTTTCGGCGCCGCGACGACGTCCGCACCGTGGCCCTCGGCGACCGACGCGGTCGCGTCGGTCGAGCCGTTGTCGACGACGATGACCCGCTGCACAGGTGGCAGATCGGCGAACACGGCGGGCAGGCTCGCGGCCTCGTTCAGGGCGGGGATGACCACGGCGATGTGCATGGAGCCCAAACTACCTTGCTGTCGGGGCGCGGGCTCGATAGCGCGCCCGCATGCAGGCCGAACCGTCGGGTGTTCTGGTCCGTGCGGTGCTGGATGACGGCGCCGTTCGGTTGATTCTCGCGGAAGCGCGCGCGCCCTCGGAACATACCCGGGTCGTGCACGGCCTCGGCAGAGACGCCGCGCGCTTGGGCGCGGAGGCGACGGTCGCCGCGGCGCTGAACGCGGCGCACGTGAAGGGCGAGGAGAAGCTCACCCTGCAGCTGCAGGGAGAGGACCCCCGTTGCTCGGTCTACGCGGACGTGACGGCCGCCGGCGAGCTGCGGGCGCGGGTCACGCCGGCAGACCTGCGTGTGGGGTCGCCCGCCCGCCTCCGCGGGGTGTTGGTCGCGTCGAAGTCCGTTGGTCCCCGTCAGCTGTACCGCGGGGCCACCGAGATCGCGGACCAGACCGTCGAGCAGGCGCTCGGGGTCCACCTCGACACGTCCATGCAGGTCCAGGACATCCTCCGGATCGGGGTCACCCAGGAAGACGATGGCGAGATCAGCCAGGCGGGCGGCTTACTCCTGGAGCGGCTGCCGTCGGAGCGCGGCCTACCGAGCCTCTCCGCACTGGAGTTCGCGGAGCGCTACGACTGGGTGCGCCACGCGGACATCGACCAGCTCCTGACGCAGCTCGCCTTCGGATCCCTGGGCGATCGGCCCCTCACGGTCCTGGAGAGCAAACCTATCGTCTGGCGGTGCCGCTGTTCTCGAGAGCGCGTGCGCGCCGCTCTGACCGCGCTGGGACCCGAGACGCTCGAGGAGATGGCGGAGGAAGATGGTGGTGCCGAGGTCACTTGTGACTTCTGCAACACAGCGCACCACATCGGGGCCAGCGAACTTCGTACCCTCCGGTAGACTGTTTCGCACGACGGAGGTCTCTCATGCGATCACTGCTGGTTCTCGGTCCGCTGCTCCTGGCTGGCTGCGGTGTTGGCGACGGTGGCGCCGCCTGTGAGTCCATCGCGCTGCAGGTTCAGGTGATCGACACCTTCGGCGGTGCCGTGGACGGGGCCACGGTCAACATCGACAACACCATGCCCTGCGCCGGCAGCACCGGTGGTGCCTACAGCTGCGCCCTTCCCGGCGCGGGTAGCTACACGCTGTATGCAACCTACCCGCCCGAGTTCGCCCCGTACGGCAACCAAATCACCGCCACCTGCGACGTCGACCCGATGTCGGTCACGGTCACGCTGAACGACGAGAACGGCGGCCTGTAGCGCGCAGCGCGCTCTGCCCTATGTGCCCGTCAGGTACACGTCGGCAGGCTGCACGAGCCCCAGCAGCGTGCCGGTGTGGACGTCGACGAAGCCTGCGTAGGCGTGTCCGCCGACCGAGACGCGGGCGCACGCGAGATTCCCTGCGCCGAGTCGACGAATGGCCTCTAGCAACACCGACGCGGTGGCGATGAGCGCGTGGTCTCCGTCGTGTTGGGCGCGGGCGCGGTGGGCCTGCCACAGCGCCTGGAACACCTGGGCGTTCTCGATGCCTTCGACCTGGCCGATCTCAGCGCGGGGCAGCACTGCGCGCAGGGCGGCTTCCGCTGTGCGGGACCCCGACGTGGGGGCCGCCGCGGGGCGTCGAACCGGCGGCGCGCCGCGCTGGACAGGCGGCGTGGTGCGCTGACCAGGCGGCGTGGCGCGTTGTTGCCGGGCCGGGCGGTCCCGCTCCGCGGCGCGCGCCTTGGCCAGCGCTTCGCCGGCGGTGAGCGTGCGGCGTGCGGCGCGCTCGGACAGCGGCGGAAGGGGGGCCTGCGCGGTGGGCGCTGGCAGCGGCGTGGGATCCGTCGGCGACAGGGGTGGTGTGGGCGGCTCCGGCTGCTGGTGCTTGCGCTTGGCCTCGACAGCGAGGCGGCGGGCCAGGGCGCGCGGGTCCTCGGTGTCGGACGGCACGGCCTGCGTGAGCCGCTGCTTGGCCTCGGCCGCCAGGCGCTTCGCCAACTCTCGGGGGTCCTCCTTCACGGCCTCTCCTCACATCAGATCCACAAGGAGTGTAGGGCGGCAGCAGCGTTCGCACCCGTTAAGAACTCGCCATGAGTGCGCTTCCTTGGGATCGGGTGCGAGGGCGCGGCCACCAGGCGGTGCTCCTGATTCGGCACGGCCGGACGGCCTACAACGATCAACGCCGGTTCCTCGGCGTCACCGATCTCGCGCTGGACGCCGAGGGAGAGCGGCAGGCTGCCGGCCTGTCGGCGCGGCTTCCGCGACCCGATGCGGTGTACACCTCCCCGCTGCGTCGCGCGATGCAGTCCGCGCTCGCGCTCGCGCCGCCCGTCCCGGTCCCGGTCCCGGCGCTGCGCGAGCTCGACCATGGAGCGCTCGAGGGCCTCGACGTCCCGACGGCCACTGCCCGCTATCCGGCGTTCTTCGCTGCCTGGAACGAGGACCCGCGCGACGTGATACCGCCGGGGTCCGCCGAGACCCTCGGAACGCTCCAGCACGGGGCGCTGGAGGCCTTGCAGGACAGGCTTAGTGGCAATCCGGACACCCTGGTCGCGTGCGTGACGCACCAGCTCGTCATCGCGGCGCTGTCCTGCGCGGCCGCCTCCGAAACCCTGATTTCATGGCGGCGCTACACGATCCCCAATGTGGGGATCACGGTGCTGGGGTGGGACGGATCCGCACTGGCGCTGGAAGAGGTGGCTTGCTCGGGCACTGTCACTGGACCTGCGTAGCCTCTCGTGTGATCATGCCCGTCGCCAGCAGGGAGTGACGTGCAGGAGGTATCTCGGGGAACGGACGTCTCACGCGGAGAGACCGTGTTAGTGGTGGAGCTCGCTGAGTTCACGCGCCACCGCCTGCGCTCGGCCTTGCGCGTCCACGATCGGGAGGTCCACGTTGCCGTCTCGGGCACAGAAGGCCTGGCGATGGCGCGCTCGCTCCAGCCGCAACTGGTGATCGCGGGGCTTGCGCTGCCCGACATGCCCGGAGTGAGTGCAATCGATGCGTTCCGCCAGGAGCTGCCCGGGGCGGCGGTCGTGGCGGTGAGCCCCCAGCCCACCGTGGAGGAGGCGGTCGCAGCCATCCATCGGGGCGCGCTGGACTATCTCGGTGCCCACCAGGACATCGAGCAGGTTCGATCGGCGGCGGAGCGCGCGCTGCGGATCACGCGCGCACGGCGGCAGCAAGGTCTGGCCGAACAGGAGGTCCGCAACCAGCGGGGCGCCGACGTGCTGCTCACGCAGTCCGCGCGGATGTTGGAGGCTCTTGAGCAGGTGGTACGGGTGGCGTCCACCGACGCCACAGCGCTGGTGATCGGCGCATCCGGAACCGGCAAGGAGGTGGTCGCACGGCGGATTCACGACCGGTCCAAGCGCCACGGCAAGCCCTTCGTTCGGGTCAGCTGCGGCGCGCTCGAGCCCGGAGATCTGGAGCGCGAGCTGTTCGGTGCCGGCGGTCTGCTCGAGCTCGCCGACGGCGGCACGCTGTTCGTCGACGAGGTGGCCGACGCCTCGGCGACGGTTCAGGTTCGGCTTCTTCGGGTCCTCGAGGACCGCGGTTTCCGGCGCGTCGGCGGGCGGGAGCAAGTGCGCGTGAACGTGCGGTTGATCGCGGCGGTGTCCGAGCCGCTCGACCGCGCGGTCGCCGAGGGCCGGTTCCGTCAGGACCTCCACTATCGTCTGGACGTGTTTCCCATCCGCCTGCCGAGCCTACAGGAGCGCGACGAGGACATCCCGCTGTTGATGCGCCACTTCCTGGTCGATCTCGCGGGCGACTACGGTCTCGAGCCGCCCTCGCTCTCCCCGGACGCAATGCGCGCCATCCTGGCGTACTCTTGGCCGGGCAACGTGCGCCAGCTCCGCGCGATGTGCGAGCGTTGGTTGATCTCGTCGGGCGGTCAGCGGATCGAGGTCGCGGGCCTGCCCGCGGACTTGACCAGCAGCCAGCACACCGCTGAGTCCTCGCCGCAGTCGGTCGAGGTCGATCCGGATCTTCCGCTCAAGGCCAACACGGCGCGGGTCGTCGAAGAGGTGGAGCGGACGTATCTCACCCAGGTACTGCGCCGATGCGGGGGTCACTTGGGTCACACCGCGGAGGCCTCGGGGGTCACGCGGCGCACGCTGTACACCAAGATGCGTCAGTATGGGCTGGAGCAGGCTGATTTCTCGCGCTCAAACGCGCGTTGACAGTGCCGCCGTTGCGTGGCACGCTGGCTTGCTGCCCCCGGAGCCGAGATGCGTCTGGCGTTCACCGCCCTGTGCTCCCTGCTGCTCACCGCGTGCAACTGCAACGCGAGCCAGGATGTGACGTACCCGGTTGTCGGCGATCCCGACGCGGGTGCGCCGCTCGACAACTTCGGTAGCTGGCTTTCGATGGACGTTGCGCCGGATAACGCGCGCCTCACGATGGCCTACTACGACCTCGATCGCACCGGCCTCGGCTACGCGGTGGGGACGCCGTCCGCGGACGGAACGATCCGCTGGCTGCACGAACAGGTCGACGGGTATCCTGACAGTGTCGGCCTCGATCTGGTCGATGTGGGTCGCTACGCGTCCCAGCGCACAGCGCCGGACGGCACGGTGTGGGTCGCCTACCAAGACGTCGCAAACGGCACGCTGAAGGTGGCGCAGCGCCTGGGTCCCAACCAGTGGGAGCTGGGGGGCGTGGTCGATGGGGGCGGCGAGGGCGGAAACTGGGCCAGCCTGCAGATCGACGAACAAGGCCTGCCGGTCGTTGTGCACTGCGACGGGTCCGATGCGCGGCGCGCGGCCTGGGACGGCACGTCCTGGAGCACGGGCACGCTGTACACCGGGGGCTGCGCGCACACCGCGCTGTCGATCGACGGCGGGCGGGAGCGGGTCGCGTTGTACGATACCTCCCAGCAGTCCCTGGTTCTGATCGAAGACGGGTCCGCCGCCGAGGTGGTCGACGACGCGGGAGATGTGGGCGCCTGGCCGTCGATGTGGACCGACGGCACTCAGCTCGTGATCGCGTACCAAGACGTGGAGAACCAGGACCTGAAGCTCGCCACACGACAGGGCGGTTCGTGGGACATCTCGGTCGTGGATGACGGCCCGCTGCGCGGCGCAGACTCCGTGGTGTTCGAGCGCGACGGGGCATTGTCCGTGCTGTACTTCGACGGCTGGGGCAACGATCTGCGCCTGGCAACACAGGGCGCGTCGGGCTGGGAGCAGACGGTCATTGGGACCGAGGGCGCGGCGGTCGGATTCCACAACGAAGTGGTGTTCGCCGCGGGACTTTGGTGGGCGGGAAGCTTTGATCACACGGAGCGCACGTTGTTCGTGAGCGCCCTGTGATCTGGGCCTTGGCGGGCGTTGCCCTGGCTCAGGGCGTGGTGGACCTCAACACTGCCACACTGCAGGAGCTCGATAGGCTGCCAGGGATCGGTCCGGCCAAGGCAGAGGCCTTGATCGTGTGGCGCACAGAGCGGGGGCCGTGCCGCGATCTGTCTGAGCTCGAGGACGCCCCGGGGATCGGCGCGGCCACCCGCGCGGCACTGGTGGGCCGGGCCGTGTGCGGGGAGGCCGGCGGTCGGTCGGTGGCGCCGGTGCTGACGGGGCTGGCGCCCGAAGCGCTCCCGGGAGCGATCAACATCAACCGCGCCACTGTGGTCGCGCTGGACCGTCTGCCCGGCATCAACAGTGTGCGGGCGGCGGCCATCGTAGCGGATCGCGCGAAGAACGGCCCGTTCGAGCGCTGCGCCGACCTGGTTCGGGTTGCAGGCGTGGGGCCGGCGACGGTGGCGAACCTCGGCCGGCGCTGCGTCAGCGAAAGCGAACCACGTAGGTCAGCGCCACCACCACCACGAACATCGCGCCCATGAACGCAGCAAAGCCGGCACAGCCGATGCAGCCGGCGATCAGTCCACGCTTGCTGGCGATACCCGCTTCGGCGGACGGCGGAACGTAGGAAGCGATCGGGCCGCCGCCCGCGCTGTGGCTCGCTTGTGCGCCGGACAGGGCGGCGCTGTGGACCTTGTTCTCGAGGCGCCAGGCGTTTCGACCGCGTCCGGCCTGCGGCTCGGTGCGACCCTGGGACCGCGACAGCAGGTCGACCGTGCTCGCATCGCCGTCCTCGAGTGCGACCACCAGGGTGAGACCCCGCCCGAACGTCAGCCCGCCCGGCGTACTGCTCGTCACCGTGAGGTCTCCGAGGTGTGCAGCGCCCTGCAGCTCGTAGACCGAGATGCGGCCCTTGCCCTGCAGCGCTGCAGTGGCCAGGCCGTCGGCGCTGGTGGTGATCGCTCGGACGGGCTCCGCGGTGGGGTGGGTGTGAACGATGGCGCTGGCGTCGGGATCGATCCGGGCGATGTTCGCGCCCGCGCCGGCCACCCAGCTGCCTTGATGCGACCAGTCGACCGCAGCCACCCGCCCCTCGAGCTGCACGGATCCCCGCTTTGCTCCGGTGGCGACGTCGAGCACCACGAACTGGCCCGAGCCCGTGCCGACCCCGACCGTGTGCGCGCCCGGCCCGAACGCGACCGCAGCGGCGTGCGGAAGGGGGATCTGCCGAGGGGGACCGGCGCCGGCCAACACCACGATTCCGCCGCGTGTCACGGCTGCGACGGCGCCACTGGGGTGCACGGTCGCAGCCAGCAGGGGGCCGCCCAGCGGGACCAAATCGTGGACATCGCCGGTCTGGGTCAATCGCGTGAGCGCGCCGTCGGCGTCGACCGCGAGCACGAAGCCGGCGCCGGTCCCCACCCCGACGATCGGTGCGTCGCCGAAGTGCGTCCAGAGCGGCACGCCGTCTGCGCGGTAAGCAAGCAGCTCGGGTCCATCGCCGATGAGCAAGGTGGCGCCATCTGCGGAGACTGCGACGGGGGTCGCTGGCTCGTTCAAGTCACGCTCCGGTGGCCGAGCACCGCCCGCCATGGGCAGGATAACGAGCGGACCCAGTCGATGCAGTCTCGCTGCGATAGGGTCGCGCATGGACTTGGTGCTCTCGAGCGGATGGCTCGCATTTGCGGCACATTCGGGCTTCCTGGCTGCGGTGGACGACGCCGGCGTCGAGGTGAACGGCGTCTGCGGCACCTCCTCGGGGGCGTTGACCGGCGCGCTGTGGGCGGCGGGACTCCCGGCGCGAGACGTGCTGGCGCTGGTCGGTCGGCGGAGCCCGCTGTCCTGGGTCACGCCGCACGCCGCGGTCTGGCGCGGCGTGTTTCGGTTGGACGGCATGATTGCGGAGCTGCACCGATATCTTCCGCCCGCGTTCACCGGGCTGTCCCGACCCTTTGGGGTGGGGGTCGTGGGCCTCGACGGGGTGCACCGCGTGCTCACCGAGGGCTCGCTGCCCGAGGCCGTGGCGGCATCGTGCGCCGTGCCGCGGCTGTTCATGCCGGTCGACGTCGACGGGGTGCGGTACGTCGACGGAGGCGCGGCTGAGCGGATCGGGCTGTCGGCGTGGCGCGCGCACCGGCCGGCCACCCGGCCGCTGGTCCACCGGGTCGCGCCGTCGCTGGGGCTGGAAGAGCCGCTCTCGGGCGTGCTGAGAGGCGTAGTCCACAGCCCGCGATCGGGCGCCAGGCTGTGGTCGCTCGGCGACGTGGACGCGAGATTCGACCGCGCCTATCGTGCGACGGTGAGGGCCGTTGGTTAGGGTTCGCTTGTCTAGGATGAGGAGGCAGCGATGCGCGGCGGCTGGATAGCGTTCGGGATGCTTGGCTGTGGCGGCGGAGTCGGCGATGGGGACGAGTCGGGAACCGACGATGTTGTCCCGCCCGCCGAGGTCACCACGGCAGACTGCGTCGTCGTCGACAACCCGCTGGTGGTGGAGTGCAGCAGCGAGCTCGCCGCCGCGGGCGCAGTCACTCTCACGCTGACCGCCGACGGGCTGCCCACGCGCACGTTCACAACGGTCGCCAGCGGCACCGAGGCGGCGCTCATCGGGTGGGGTCTGCGCGCCGAGACGACCTATGCCTGGGAGGTCGAGGGAGTCACTGGCACGGTGGTCACCGGCGCGCTGCCGCCGGAGCTGGGCGGGCTGTCGGTGCAGACCACAGGGACGCTGTTCGGGGCCGATGGGGTGCTGGTCTACGTGGACTGTGGCTGGTTCCTGATCGTGGACAGCGAGGGCGAGGTCATCTGGACCGCGGAGAGCGAGGCCTTCGACCGGCTGTCCGACGGCATGATGTGGTCTCAGCCCGACCGGTCACTGCTCACAGTGCGCGACAGCGCCATGAGCAACAACGAGAGCCTCTTCGTCGAGGTGGGTGTCGCTGGCGACGAGCGTCTGCGCCTGCTGCCTGGCACAGACTTCTCACTGGCGCTGACGCACGACGTCGGGCGTTGGGGTCCCTACACCTACCTGCTCGGTGAGGACACCCGCGTGGGCGGCTTTGAGGTCTGGGAGGGGACCGAGCACCTCGGAACCTGGCTGCTCTCCGATGCGTTTTCCGAGGTGGGTGATCTGGAGGTTGCGCACGTGAACGGCCTGACCGCTTCAGACGAGGGCGAGGTGGTGATCTCAGCGCTGGGCTTCAACGCGGTGCTGACGGTCGACGGGGATCCTGCGTCGCCCACGTTCCTCCAGATGCTCTGGCACGCCCGTGGCGTCTCGGGTGGCGGCGGTCTGCCGAACCCGGACTTCACGCCGGAGTCGGGCGACGTGTTCGAGCGGCAGCACAACGCGAGCGTTCACGGCGACGAGCTGTGGGTGTTCGACAACGGCAGCGCGAGCTCGGCGCGCGCGGTGCGGTTGTCTCTCGACGCGGGTGCCGGCACGCTCACCGAGTTGGATGCGTGGCCGCTGAACCAGCAGTGCATGAACCAGGGCGGGGCCATGCCGCTGGACGGTGGGGTTCTCGCCACCTGCGCCAACACCGGTGACGTGAGCGCGTTCCGCGACGGCGCCGACACGCCGGAGTGGACGCTGCACGCCTCCTGCGGCGGTCCAGGCGGTCCAGGCGGCAACATGGGCGGCAACATGGGCGGCTCCACACGCGCGTTCCCGGTGCAGGTCCAGTAAGGGAGCGTCCGAAAACAAACGCGCTGCATCGAGGAGGTGCTGCTCGTTCGAGGGCAAGGAGGAGAGTCGAGGGGATAGCGGGCTATCCCGAGAACTCG
>Ga0316189_10000679_pt1 | contig 33958 bp, 36 predicted proteins | sample LowCovwburrow_MG_FD_204930 | JGI IMG/M metagenome (GOLD analysis project Ga0316189, IMG submission 204930) | Coastal sediment microbial communities from Maine, United States - Lowes Cove worm burrow | ecosystem: Environmental > Aquatic > Marine > Coastal > Sediment | place: USA: Maine...
AAAATTTTTAATTTGAAAGGTTCGCTGTAACGTCTAATTACTTTGTCATTTTTATACATAATTGTGTTAAATTATGTAGCCTTTATTCAGGACGGGTCAGAGGTTTGTTTAACGGTTAGGCTATGATTTCGTTGCGGAAAAATTCGCAGGATTTTTTCCGCCGTAAAACGAAGATAGCAAAAGTGAGAGGATTTTCCGATAGGAAAATCTGCAGCAATGGATTATGACCAGTGTTATGTAGCATTTTTAATTTTTTCCATATATCCAGTCTATTGCTTTTTTTACAACAGGGTCATTGGGTTGTCCAATAGATTGATACCAGAAATTAATAATTTCATCAGGCCTTATTTTATCTCCAAAAACGTTTCCATTTCTATCCACATAGATGGACGTTGTAAGTAAAATAATTGCTCCATCACTTAGCTTGAAAATTTCATTTCCAGTTGACAAACCTGCTGTGTTCAATCCAAAACTTTTAGTATTACTTTTGTTACGAAAAGCAGTAGCTATTACTTCTCCAGAGCTTGCAGTTTGATAACCTGTTAATATAGCAATAGGATTCGAACCATTTAAAAGTTCATAAGGTTGCCTGCTTATTTTTGTTATTGCCTTATTATTAATTCCAGATTCTCCATCACGATAAAACCAAGATGATTTTTGTCCGTTGTTGTCTAAGAAAAAACCACATACTCCATTTTCCAATAAAGGGCCAATACCAGTTAACATTGGCCAACAATTTCCACCTGTATTTTCTCTTAAATCAAGTATCCAACCATTAAGGTTTTTATTGTCGATTGATTTAATCTGTTGTTGTAAACTATCGGCATATTTTTGAATAGAAATTGAATCACCACTACTAAAACCTTTCATATGAATATATCCAATATTTTTATTTAAGAGTTTTCCAGAGAAAGTAATTAAATTCTGATTATCACCCACTAAGCTTGTGGATTCCCATTTGTTTACTTGTTCTTTTGTCATGAAAAGACTATGGTTGTCTCCTAAATCTTTGAGAATTGATTGTATTATTGGATAACAATTTTCTATAGAATCTTTTTCTTTTAGTTTAGCATATGCGGCTTTCTTTATTCTTTGAAAATGAATAGAGTCTTTATTGATTGAATTCTTTTCAACTATAACAAATGCTTCATTTAAATATTCTTTTGGGGTTAAAGCACTTTTTTTTGAAGTAGAGCAAGTTGAAGTAAAAATCAGTAAAAAAGATATTAAAATGTATTTCATGGTATTTTCTAAATGCTACATAACTTTTGGTGTATGAACTCATTTTAATATTTTATACACGACGTTAAACGAAGTTAGTTGTTTTTTGTAACAAAGTCAATGTTTTACAGGCATCAATAATTGTTATAAATTGCACACACAAAATTAGTTTTCACCTCAGGCAACCTTTTGCACAACTTTTGCGTCTTTATAAATAGAAGCTAAAATGAATCCACTTTTGAAAGTCATTCAATTGTATAAAAACGAAGTACTGCTTATTAAAAAGGCAGCTAAAAATCAACGTGATGCACAGCATACGTTGTACGAGATTCATGCTCCTAAAATGTTAAGTGTATGTCGTTATTATATAAAAGATGTTCAGCAAGCAGAAGAGGTTATGTTAAACGGTTTTTTTAAAGTGTTTACACAACTAAAATCATTTAAGGCTGAAGGAAGTTTTGAAGGTTGGATAAGACGTATCATGATTCGTGAATCTATTTCGTTTTTACGAAAAAAAAAGCAGCTAGAATTTGCAGCGGATGATATGGAAATTTATGAAAAGCCAACTAATTATGCGAATACAGAATTAGATATTGAGGAAATTCAACGACTCATTGATAAGCTTCCAGATGGTTACCGAATGGTATTTGTTATGTATGCCATTGAAGGTTATAAACACAGTGAAATTGCAAAGCTGCTTGATATTGCTGAAAGCACTTCAAAATCACAATTATTTAAAGCTAGAAAGCTTTTACAAGAACAGATTAAACAATTAAATAAAACAAGCAATGGCACCAATTAAATTTGAAGAACAATTGAAGGATAAGCTGGAGCAACGTCATATTAAACCAAGTTCAGATGCTTGGAATAAACTTAACGAAAGGCTTGATGCTAGTGAAGAAAAGCAAAACAATAAGGGGTTTTGGTGGCTAGGTATTGCAGCAACATTAGTTGGTGCATTAATTGCTATAACCTTTGTTTTTAAATCGAATACTGAAATTGTTGAACCAACAATTGTTGATATAAAAAAGCAGTCAATAATTGAAACACAAGATGTTCAGAATCAAGATAAATTAGAAGAGAAGAGTGAAGTAGCCCTTGAAGAGGCAGATGTAAAAGAAATTAATGCATCACAAAAAGCAACAAAAGGAAAAGTAAATAAATCACTTTTAAACTCAATGATTAATGAACAACAAAAAGCACTAACTACAAATAAAATTAAAGACGTGGTTGCTCAAGTGGATACTTATTTGAATTTAGAAGTTTCAGATAAAAAACCAGTTGAAACTCTCGCTGAAGATTTAAGCTTTGAAGATCAGAAAGTAAATGAGGTCATTGCACAGCTTAAGCAGCTTCATTCCGAAAGTAAAACGGTTTTAAATGATGAGATAGAAACACTTTTAGAAGCAGCACAGAGAGAAATCACAATGCAAAAAATAATCGACGAGGCAATTAAAACTGTAGATGCTGATGCTCTGCTAAGGTCAGTTGAAGATGATTTAGATCAATCTTTTAGAAACAAAGTTTTTAATGCAATTAAATCAGGTTATAAAACTGTAAAAACAGCAGTTGCAGAACGTAATAATTAAAAAATTCATCAATAATCAAAATCAAATCATCATTAAAAAACGAACAGTTATGAGAACAATTACAAAGTATTTAGTTAGCTTAATTTTAGTGTTAAGCGTCGCAATGTCCTATGCACAAGACAGTGACTCTGAAAACAACAATGAAGAGAAAATAGAATTATTAAAAGCATTTAAAGACAAGATTAAGACAGAAGAACGTGAGTTTTTAAAAGAAGAAGTTGAACTAATCAATCAACGCTTAGAAAATGGTGATATTACTGAATCTGAAGCTACACGTTTAAAAAAGGATGCTGCAAAAAACAGAGCTTTAAATATTGAGAATAGACTAGCAATTGTTGATAATAAAATTGCACTTTTAGAGCGTAATTCTGATGTTTCCATGATTTCAAATGATGACGATCCTGACGATCCTGGATTTAGAATAAGTTTTGGAGGCTCAGATGCTGATGATAAAATATTCAGAATAGGAAAATGGAAAAACAAGCCACGAAAGTACGATAGACGTACAACTAGCGATATTGTTTTGGCATTTGGACTCAATAACGCTATAGTAGAAGGTGAGAGCTTTGATGAATCACCATACAAAATTGGAGGTTCACGTTTTTTTGAAATCGGTTGGGCTTGGAAAACACGAGTGTTTAAAAATTCAAATTTTTTAAGATTAAAATATGGTTACTCGTTTCAAATAAATGGACTAAAACCAAAAGACAATATGTATTTTGTTCAAGATGGTAATGAAACTATGTTAGAAGAGTTTCCGTCAGAACTTAAAAAATCAAAACTATCTATAACAAATTTAGTATTTCCGCTGCATTTTGAGTTTGGACCATCAAAACGTATAGATAGAGACAATTACTTCAGATATTCAACGCGCAATCAATTTAAAATAGGGATTGGAGGTTATGCTGGTTTTAATATTGGAACAAGACAAAAACTTAAATACTCTACCGATGGCGAAAAAATTAAAGATAAAATCAAACGTAGCTTTAATGCAACTAGTTTAGTTTATGGATTAAGCGGTTATATTGCTTTTGATGATACAGCGTTGTATGTAAAATATGATTTATCACCAATTTTTGAAGACCAAGCTATAAAACAGAACAATATTTCTGTTGGAGTACGATTTGATATGGATTAAACTGCTAACGTTTTTTCATGTGAAAGGGTTTGTAGCTAAAAGTTACAAACCCTTTTATGTTTATGATTAGAAAATAATACCTAGAGAAGTAAGAGCCTCATCATCTAAATCATATGGATAGCCTCTCCAATATGAGTCTCCAGTTCCATTATATTTCCAGGCAATTTCTCCATTTGGTGTGACTTCCCAGTAGCCATAATCGCCTTCGCAAATGAGGGTATTTCCATTGCTTAATCTGTTGGCGCCAGAAACTTTCCCATTAAATAAATCTGGATTTGTATAGCTCCAAACAAGTGTAGGTTCATTATTAGCATTTGGAGTTAAGTTAAATAAAGTAGGCATTTCAAATTCAAAAACAGACGATTGAAAAATATTATTTCCGTTCATATAAATTAAAACATTGCCATTTCCTGGTTCTCCATTTTCAATTAAATTAGGGAAATGATTATTATAAAAGGAACGTTCCCCAAACGTATTATTATATGCAGTTGGGTTTCCAAAACGATACAACAAATCTCCTCCTTTCCCATAAGCTCCTCCTGTGGTTCCTGTAGCTTCTTCTGAGGTTGTACTATGATCAATTACCCAAATTTCACTATAATGATTGACGCTTAAATAGATAATATCTTTGTCTTCATCATAGTCAAAACCATTAATATGCATAAGATCGCCATTTGGAGGGATATCATAATTTACATTAATTCGTTGCGGATTATCTGCAACAATACCATAATTTAGTTTTGTGTCATCAAACTCTTGAATGATATGGTTCCAACTTCGCCATTCCCAAACAATTTCATCTGTATTTGGGTTCACTTCAATTATTTTTTCGGGATATAAAACATGATTTGTATTTGCACCATTTTGTTGAGAAGCGTTGGTGCTAATTTGTTCCCAAACAAGAATAAGTACATTCCCATTTGGCAATAATTCAACATCATGGTGTGAAATATAAGTATTAGAAGAATATGTAAATTCCCAATTAATAGTGCCATTTGGCTCAATTATTTTCACAATGCCACCATAGCCACCAAAAGTAAAAGAAGGATTGTCAGTCTTGAAAATCCCAATTGCGTTTCCGTTTGACAATAATTCAAAATCATTTCCTAATTGCTCATCAAAAGTCCATGTGAATAATTTATTTCCTTTTTTATCAACTAAATAAGTAGTTTCTCCGCTGCTTTCAATAGCTAACACCAAGTTGTTATTTAGTAAATTTTCTTCATAAACTTCAACCTCATCTGTAAGAGTTATTGGAGTTGGTTCGGAATCTATAATTACAGTATCTTCAGTATTGCTGCACGATAATATTCCAAGCAATCCAATGAACGATATTAATTTTGTAAATTTTTTCATAGCAATCGATTTATAAAATAATATGACTTTTGGAATTTAAAAAACATAGATGGTTTTGTTGTTAGACGTTCATATATTATGTTACTTTCAATATCCATGGTATATTTGTTTTTTTGTTACTTTTATATCTAGTCTAAATTTTATTTTTGATATCAAAATCAACCATAGATCAAGTATTTGAAACTTCTCGCGTAGAGGAGGTTATTGGTGATTTTGTTCAGCTTAAAAAAGCTGGAACCAATTTTAAAGGATTAAGCCCTTTTAGTGATGAGCGCTCACCAAGTTTTATGGTGTCTCCAGTAAAACAAATTTGGAAAGATTTCTCAAGCGGTAAAGGAGGGACAGTAGTCTCGTTTTTAATGGAACATGAGCATTTCACCTATCCTGAAGCTATTAAATACCTTGCAAAAAAGTACAATATTGAAATAGAGGAAACTGAACAAAGTAGTGAAGAGAAGGAGCAAGCAAATGAGCGTGAAAGCATGTATTTGGTAAGTGAATTTGCAAGCAAATATTTTCAAAAAATGCTTCTTAAAAGCGATAAAGGTCAAGCCATTGGTTTAAGTTATTTTAAAGAACGAGGCTTTACAGATGAGACTATAAAGAAGTTTAATTTAGGTTACTCGTTAGATGAGTGGCAAGCTTTTACTGATGAGGCTTTAAAGCAAGGATATAACATTGATTTCTTAGAGAAAACAGGACTTACTATTGTAAAAGAGGAAAAACGATTTGATCGTTTTAAAGGTCGCGTAATGTTTCCAATTCATAGTATGAGTGGTCGAGTTCTTGGCTTTGGAGGACGTATTCTAACTACGGATAAAAAAGCTGCTAAATACTTAAACTCTCCTGAAAGTGATCTTTATCATAAAAGTAAAATCCTTTATGGAATTTTTCATGCAAAACAGAGTATAGCAAAAGAAGACAATTGTTATTTGGTTGAAGGTTATACAGATGTAATTCAGTTACATCAAACAGGAATTAAAAACGTGGTTGCTTCATCAGGAACTGCCTTAACTTCAGATCAAATACGTTTAATAAATCGTCTTACTAAGAATATTACTGTGCTTTTTGATGGTGATGCCGCAGGTATTAGAGCATCACTGCGTGGAATTGATTTGATTTTGGAACAAGGTATGAATGTAAAGGTTTGTACGTTTCCAGAAGGTGAAGATCCAGATAGTTTTGCAAAACAAAATACAGTTGAAGAGCTTACCTTATATCTTGAAGAGAATGCTAAAGATTTTATAGCCTATAAAGCATCTTTGCTAATGCAAGATGCAAAAAATGATCCTGTAAAAAAAGCTGGCTTAATTAGAGATATGGTTAATAGTATTTCTAAAATTCCTGATCGTATTCAAAAAGAGATTTATGTACAGGAATGTGCAAGAATTATGGATATTAGTGAGGAAGTGTTGTTCAGTACCTTAGCTCAGATAGGTAAGAAAGATCTTCAAGACGCAAATAAAGTTCGCAAAGAGAAGCAAAAAGCATTTGACGTTGTTCAACGTAAAGAATCAGTAAAGAAAGTTGATGTTCAATATGAACTTGAACGTAAAATTATTGAAATTCTATTGCTTTATGGAAATAAAACTGAAAACTTTGAAGATTTGGTTTTAAAAGAAACTGATGATGGAGAGCTTACACTTGAGCCTGTTGTGCATCAAACAAAAGTATTTGAGAAAATATACTTGGATTTGCAAGAAGATGAAATGGAGTTTACTAATGAGAATTTTAAAAACCTATACTATACTATTATTGATACTTTAAATCAAAATCCTGAATTTGCACTTGAGAATTTTGTAAATAGAGCCGATGAGCAAACGGCTCAAGAAATTACTACCATACTAATGAATGACGAGAAGTATCAACTTTCTGATTGGGAACGTAAAAATATATTTCCAAAAAGTAAGCTTCATGGTATTCCACAACTTGTAAATGAAACTATTTTAAGTCTACGATGTTTTTTAATAGACCAAAAAGTAACAGAGTTTAAGCAAGAGACTCAGAAAAAAACAGAAAATAATAAAACATTGTTAGAAGATGTGTTAAACTATTCTAATTTAAAAATGTTATTATCTAGAAAATTAAATAGAGTATTGTAGTTAACCTAACTCTAGGTGACGTGCTTGATTTATTAAATCTACCAAATTAGTCACATTAAGCTTTTTCATCAATCTAGCTTTATATGTGCTTACGGTTTTTTCATTAATGTCAAGCTCTTCAGCAATTTCTTTGTTTCGTCTTCCAGAAGATAATAGTTTTAAAACTTCAACTTCTCTAGTTGAAAGTTTTTTATAAAGCTTACTTGGTTTATTACCGCGTTCGTCAAAAGCTAAACGTTGTGCTAAATTATTACTTATATATATGCCACCATTATAAACTTTCATAATGGCATCTTTTATAGTTTGTGTGCTAACTGTTTTGGTAAGATATCCAGAAGCTCCAGCTTTTATGGTGCTCACGGCATAAATTTCTTCAGGATGGGAACTAAACATGATAACCTTTACATCAGTATATTCTTTTTTAAGAGTTCTGAGTGCAGTAATACCATTGAGTTCAGGTAAATCGATTTCAGACAGAACAATATCAACTTTTGTACGACCAACAAAATCAAATAATTCTCTTCCAGTCGTTACACTACCAATTACTTGAATATCTGATGAAGATTCAAACAACATTTTTAAACCTGTTCTAATGATAGGATGGTGATCTGCAACCAATACCTTTATCATGATGTAATGTTTTTAAATTCGTTATACAAAAACTCAAGCATAAGCAGATAAGGTTGTTTTAATTGAGGAGATGAACTCAAATTTACTAAAAAAAACAACGCAAACCCTTAATGTATTGGGAATTTTGTGGCTATTATTTAAAATTTTTAGGAATTTCGCAAATTGGTATTGGTATCATTTTGTGCTTATTTCCTGAGTTATAACGTTTAAAAATTTCAAACACTTCTTTTTCACGACCAATAAAATCTTGAGGAGTTTTATCAAGGTCGTTCATTTTCATTGCCCATTCTAATTCATCATAATTAGCTCCTATTTGATCTTCATCACTTCGTGCATCGCCAAATAAGCCATCACTTGGAGCTGCATTCATAATAGAATCAGGGACACTAATAAACTTACCAATGGTATAAACTTCAGATTTCATTAAATCTGCTATCGGACTTAAATCTACACCTCCATCTCCATATTTTGTATAAAACCCAACACCAAAATCTTCAACTTTGTTTCCTGTGCCAGCAACTAATAACCCTTGTAGTCCAGCATGATAATATAGGGTTGTCATTCGTAATCTCGCTCTAGTGTTAGCTAAAGCCATATCAACAGTAGCTTGCTCGCCTTCTAAGGAAACTTCTGTTTTAAATTCTTCAAAAACAGGAGTTAAATTTACTGTAATATCACTCACATTAGGAAAACGCTTTTTTAATTGTGCCATATGTTCTTGTGCACGTGACAAATGACTTTCGGCTTGATGAATTGGCATTTCAATACATAATAAATCTAATCCAGTTTTAGCACATAAAGTTGATGTAACTGCAGAATCAATTCCTCCTGAAATTCCAATAACAAAACCATTTACTCCAGCTTTTGTGGCATAATCTTTTAGCCAGTTTACTATATGATCAACAACTTTTTCTGTTTGCATGAAGGTTACGTTTTTTAGACAAAGAATAGTACCTTTGCAAAACAAAAATAGACGAATAGAATAATTAATAAAAATTATAATCGTTTAAGTTTGATATTGATAAATTATGCGAAACATCCTAAGTTTTCTTATTGTTACTTTATTGTTATTTCAATCATGCAAAAATGATAGCAAAGTTGAAAATGAAATAGCTGAGATTAATGTGGAATTTAATGTTGAACGCTTTGACAAGCTTTTTGCTGATGTTTCTCCTTTATCCTTACCTAAACTGAAAAAGGATTACCCTTTTATGTTTTCAAAACAAATTAGTGATTCTGTTTGGATTTCAAGAATTCAAGATACTATTCAGCAACAATTACATGATGAAATAAATAAAAAATATAGCACTTCAGAATTAATTGAAGATGATATCACTGGGTTGTTTCAACATTTAAAATATCATAATAAAGTTTTTAAAGAACCAAGAGTTATAACCTTTTCAGATTATGTGGATCACAGAAATAAAGTCATTGTTACAGATACAATTGTATTAATAGGTTTGGCTAATTACTTAGGAAGCGATCATGAATTCTATGGGAATATTCAGAAGTATTTAAGAGAAAATTTTGAGGCACCACAGATAGTGTCAGATTTAGCAACTGAATATGCAAAGAAGAATATTTATCAACTAACTCGAAAATCATTGATTGATGAAATGGTTTATTTTGGAAAGATACTTTACTACAAAGATGTGATGATTCCGTTTAAAACAGATGAAGATAAAATTGGATATAACAAAGAGCAATTAGATTGGGCAATTTTAAATGAATCAAGTATTTGGCAGTTTTTTGTAGAACGCGAATTATTGTTTGAAACAGACCCAAAATTACCTGGAAGATTTATAAACCCTGCACCATTTACTAAGTTTAATTTAGAGCTTGATGCTGAATCTCCAGGCAGATTAGGACAATATATTGGTTGGCAAATTGTAAGAGCATATATGCAGAATAACGACTCAAGTTTGAAAGATATGCTTCAAATGGATGCCACAGAACTTTTTAATAAATCAAAATTTAAACCACGTAAATAATGGCAAATATAAATACATCTAAGATTGAATTGAATGTAGAATTAGATGAAAACAGAATCCCTGAAAAATTAAGATGGTCTGCACAAGATGGAGGCATAAACAATGAAGAAGCAAAAGCAATGTTACTGTCTGTTTGGGATGATAATGCTAAAGAAACGCTTCGTATAGATTTGTGGACAAAAGATATGCCTGTTGATGAAATGAAACAGTTTTTTCATCAAACCTTAGTAGCTATGAGTGATACCTTTAATCGTGCCACACAAGACGAAAAAATGACAGCAACCATGAAAGATTTTTGCGATTACTTTGCTGAGAAATTAGAGTTAAAAAAACAGTAGTAAAGAAACTGCTGATTAACCCAATTATTACTCGAGTCGTCTAAAAATTTGATTTTATTGCACATTTATTTAAATGTGAACTATATTTGATATGTAAATTAATCTCATGTTTAAAAAGCATTATTTAAGAATCTTATTACTTATTGTTAGTATTACATCTGTATTATTTGCATGGCTTGGAGAACTAAACTTTGTAGATATTATTACTAGAGAAGATGGTTTGGTTGAAAGCTTAACAGCAATATTTTATCTTATTGGTTTAATCTTTTGTTGTATGTTAATATTTAACAATAAAAAGAAATTCTTTCCAATAATTTGGGCATTACTTTGCCTTATTTTTCTAGGTGAAGAAACGAGTTGGTTTCAGAGGATATTTAATTATTCAGTTGAAGCCGTAGAGCGAGTTAGTGATCAAGGAGAGTTTAATATTCATAATTTAGAGATCTTTGATGGAGACGAATTGTTTGTTGATGGTTAGATTAATAGTAACATTTGGAGTGCTCTTAATTCTTCACAAAACATTTTTAGGATTGGATTTTTTGGATATTTCTTGATATTACCTTTGCTTTCAGGAATAAAAGGAATTAAAAATATTTTAACAAAAATTCAGTATAAGAAACCTAGTTCAGTATATAGATTAATAATATTTTTTGTGTTTAGTATTGCTTTTGCATTATCAATTTATTTCCCCTATATTAGAAAAATGGCTATAGCAGAAACTAGAGAGATGCTTTATGCATTTTTTATTATGTTCTATGCTATTTTTTATATATGGTACAATAAAGAAAGAGTTCTTTTGAGGTGAACAAAGAATTTGGATGGAAATAGAATTCCAGAAAACTACTTTGGTTGTTAGTACAAGACGAAAAAATGGCGATAACTATGAAAGATTTTTGTGATTATTTTGCTGAGAAGTTAGAGTTGAAGAAGTAATTAATGACACATGCTATTGTACTTTAGTTATTTAGAACTTCGATAATCTTCGATTGTTTTAATAATTTCATCGCCTTTCTCTATAAGGTCATTGTATTTATCAAGTGTGAATTGGGTAACAAATTCATGTCGAAGCACCAAATATAAAAGCTCGTCGTTATCCATGATATTCAGAAAATCAAAATCAGGGTTGTTATATTCTGTTGTAGTTTTGTATCTGTTTTTGCGAAAAGTCTTCCATATAGTTCTAAAGTAGCCATTTCCAGCGGTAATCATTTCCATATTTTCTATAGCAGCATTTTCTTTTGTTTCTAATGTATTCAGAATGCCTGTATTTCTTAAATAAGATTTGATAAGTTCTCTAATGGTTTCCATTTCCTTGAGTTCAATAGCAGAAGATGTTAGAACCTTATCAATTCCGTTTCTATTGATTTCAAAATATTTTTCTGACAAGACTGGCTTGAGTTTGTCAACGAATTCATTTTCATTAACTTGGACTTTATTTTCATAATTATCAAGTAAAAATGCTCCTCCTTTTGACACTTCTTTTCTTTCTTCAACAAGAAATAATAGCTGAAGTTTATTACTTTCTAAATCCTCAATTAAGTTTTGAAAGTTATTTTCCATTACATTAATGGCTTGCTGCTTTTGATTCCAATTGTTTATTTGCAATGCGATTAATATTCCAATAACAACAAGTACAATCTCACCGATTGCATATTTTAAATACTTTCCAGTTTTGTTTTTCTCCATTAGATCATAGCGTATTTTCCGAAAGAATTTTATCATATTTATTTCCCGAGAAGGCGGGAATCTTATTGGGTTAACCTTACGTTATTTATAAGTTTGTCCCTTTTCATCTCGTTTTGCTTTGTTCAATAGCGACATATTTAAAGCGCTATTAAAATTTGCAATAGTGATAGATGCAATAATGGAAAATCTTAGAAATCTCGATAAGGTGCATCTAAAAAGGCATTAGCTTCTTCTTCAGCAAACTTAGCGTTTTTACTATCCCAGTGTAAGGTTCTATTTGGGAAACGTTGCGCAATTACACCAAGTAATATGGTTTCGGTTAGGCGAGAAGCATACGAGAAAGGCGATGTACATTCATCGGTACCTAGACATGCATCTACAAACTGATGATAGTGTTTAGGAGCTTCAGTTCCATAATCTCGAATAGGTTCTTCTAAATTATATTTTGAGACATCCATGTCTTCATATTTTCCATCTATAATGAGTTTAGGCATCAATTGAAAATGTGGTAAATATAAGTTCCCTTTTTCTCCAATAAACATAGCTCCTTGATCGTGTAGTTCTTCGTTATTAGGTAACATTAAATCCTCGTGCTGAGCAGGTGCACCTTCACCATCGTACCAAATCCATTTAAAATTTTCAGTGGTATACTTTGTTCCAGGAAATTCGTAGGTGACTACATTTTTTTCTGGAAACCCGAATCCTGTTGGTTGTCGGCATTCAGTTTTAATAGTATTCGGAACATCGAGGGCCAATGCATTGTATGGTGTGTCAAATATATGAACTCCCATATCCCCTAAAGTACCACAGCCATAATCTAAGACTTTTCGCCAATTCATAGGATGGTAATGTCCTTCTTTATAAGGGCGTTCTGGAGATGTGCCTAACCAAAGATTCCAATCTAAATGATCGGGAACAGGATCTGAACCTTCTGGAGCTGCACCATCAAATCCCCAGTTTTTAGGAGACCAAGCGTGAACTTTACTTACTTTACCAATAATGCCAGACTGAATTAATAAGGTTGCTAGTTTATAATCGTAAAAGGAATGTACTTGAATTCCCATTTGCGTAACTAAATTTCTGTCTTTTGCCATTTTTTGCATGGCTCGTGCTTCTGTAACATGATGGGTTAAAGGTTTCTGACAGTACACAGCTTTATTCATTTCCATAGCCATTAGTGAAGCAGGAGCGTGCGTATGATCTGGAGTAGATACTACAACAGCATCAATCTCATTTTTGAGTTCTTTTAGCATCACACGATAATCCCTATATACTTTCGCATTCGGAAACATTTTATGTGCAATGTCAAGATAATTAGAATCGACATCGCAAAGTGCTGTGACATCTACAGATGGATGCGAAGAGATCGCTTTTAAATCTTCCATTCCCATCATTCCACCGACACCTATGTGAGCAGATCTGATACGTCCTGGAACCATATTTTTACAAGAATTAAGGATTGGCATAAAAGCTATTGACGATACTATAGCGGACGTTTTTATAAAATTTCTTCTTTCCATTATTTAGCTCTGGTATTATAATTTTTTAATTTTTATGTTTTTAAACCACAACGGACTATCATGATCCTGAAGACCAATAAATCCAGTTTTTGATGTTCCGTAATTTGGATAATCTTTCCATTTGCCTTTGTTCTTTCGTTCTTCCCAATCGTCTGACCATGGCACAAACGATAGTACCTTTTTGCCATTGAGCCAATGTTCAACTAATTCAGGAGTAAAAATGATTCTAGTAGTGTTCCATTCCCCAGCTGGTTTGGTAATTTTTACATTGTTATCAGGAACATGCATAGCATAATCAGCTGCTGTTTTTTGCCATTCTTGTAAGGTTGCGTTATTTATTGCTTCCCAACCTAAATCATCTAATAGTTGATATTCAGGAGCAATTTCTTCTAATGAATTATAGCCTTCTTTTAAATGATAAAAGACACCACTATTCCCACCAGCAGGTAGTTTCCATTCCAGATATAATTCAAAATTATCAAACTCTTCTTTGGCATAAATAATGTTTTTACCACCTTCTCTTTCAGATTCTAATTTCTTTTCGGTATCAAAGGTTAAGGTACCATCTTTAATAACCCATTGTGCTGGAAGTGATTCATCATTATAAGCTCGCCAACCTTCAGTTGTGGTTCCGTCAAATAGATAAATCCATTCATCTGATTCTGATTTTGTTTCATTTTTGCATGACGTAATTATTAAAGATAGGGTGAGAAGTAGTACTAATTGTTTCATGTGTTGGTTAGAGTTTTTGGTTGAAAACAGTCTAATTTACAAAATATACTTTGTTGAAGGACAATCTTATAAAAATTATATGAATTGAAAGCAGTTTTATTTTTTTAGTATCTTTAAGCAAATACCAACCATAATGAAAAAAAGAGATTTTATTAAAATAATATCACTTGCTGCTATAGGTACACCTTTATATGCAAGTATGCTTAATTCTTGCTTAGGAGAAGTAGCTTCATTGTCTGCAGCTGAACTTTCAATCAACGAAGATTTTTGGTTAAAAGTTAGAAGCGATTATAAACTAAAACCAGATTATATTAATCTGGAAAGTGGTTATTATAATATCATACCAACGCCTACTCTAGAGGCACTTCATAAGCATATAAATATGGTCAATTATGAAGGCTCTTATTATATGCGTACCCGAAGAGTTGATGATAAAAAAAGAATGGCTGCAAAACTAGCCGCTATTATTAAAAGCCCTACTAAGAATGTTGTTATCACTAGAAACACTACAGAATCTTTAGATTTGGTTATTAAAGGGATGGATTGGAAATCAGGAGACGAAGCTGTTTTTGCTAGTCAAGATTATGGAGCTATGAGGGTAATGTTTGAACAAGTTGCTAATCGTTTTGGAGTTGTTAATAAAATTGTTTCTATACCCAATCATCCAAAATCAGATGAAGAAATCGTAGAACTTTACGCTAATGCTATTACTCCAAAAACTAAATTAATGATGGTATGTCATATGATTAATATTTCTGGACATATTTTACCTATTAAAAAGATTTGCCAAATGGCACACAGTAAAGGTGTAAAAGTAATGGTTGATGGTGCTCATTGTGTAGGTCATTTCGAATTTGATATAAAAGAATTGGAATGTGATTTTTACGGCTCTAGTTTGCACAAATGGCTTGCTGTCCCTTTAGGAACGGGATTATTATATGTTGCTGATGAACACATAGATACTACTTGGCCCATTTTTGCTTCACATAATAGTGAATCAGGAAATATCGCAAAGTTAAACCATACTGGAACAAACCCTGTTTATCATGATTTATCAATAGAAAATGCGATTGACTACTATAATATGTTAGGAGGTGCTAGAAAAGAAGCTAGGTTAAGGTATCTTCAAGAATATTGGACAAAACAGGTAAGAGATTTGCCAAAAATTATATTAAATACACCTAAGGAATCACATAAGGCTTGTGGAATTGCTAATGTGGGGATTGAAGGCATAGTTCCAACTGATTTAGCTAAAAGATTAATGGACGAATATAAAATTTTCACCGTAGGAATAAACGGTAAAGTAGTTCGAGGATGTAGAATTTCGCTTAATGTATTTACAACTCTTGAGGAATTAGATGTATTTGTTGATGCTCTAAAAGAAATGGCTTCTTAATTACCACTCATTAATTCTATTAGAATCTAGCTTCACAAAAACAAATAAAAGCAATGTAAAGCCCCAAAGTCCTGATCCTCCATAACTAAAGAAAGGTAAAGGAATTCCGATAGTTGGGATTAATCCCATTACCATCCCAATGTTAATCATAAAATGCAGAAATAAAATAGCAGCTACACTATAGCCGTAAACACGACTAAATTGAGATTTCTGTAATTCTGATAGATGAAGAATTCTAATGAGTAAAAGAACAAACAGAATAACAACAAAACTACTTCCCAAGAATCCCCATTCTTCACCAACAGTACTAAAAATATAGTCTGTGTGTTGCTCAGGGACAAATTTTCCTATGGTACGAGTACCTTCCATAAATCCTTTACCTAAACCACCACCTGAACTAATCGCTTTTTCTGATTCGTTCAAATTATATAGAATTGTACGTTTCATTTGTTCTAACTTTTGAGGATCTTTTTCTAAACGTAACCAAAGGCTTATTCTATCTTGTTGGTGTTCTTGTAGAATATTATTGTAAAAAAAATGAACTCCAAAACTAAAAACCAAACAGATTATAGAGATAAATATTGGTTGTAGAATTGAACCTTTTTTCTTTTTAATAAAAAAGTGATACAGAAAAGTTAAAACTGTAACAACAATTATTGTGGGTAATACAGAAAATTTAAGCGCTGAAATAGATAGTAGAACTACGCTAAAACCTAGTATTAAATAAATTTGAGGAATACCTTCTCGATAAAAAACAAAAAAGAATGCTGCATATACAATTGTACTTCCAGCGTCATTTTGTAACAATATTAAGAACGCAGGAACAAAAATAATTAAAGCAGTTTTTAATTGGTCTTTTACTGTTTTAATATTGGTTTGAAGATCACTAATATATTTAGCAACGGCTAATGCTGTAGCGAATTTTGCAAATTCACTTGGTTGTAATGTAAAGCCGCCAATAGCGTACCAAGAGGTTGCTCCATTTACTGTTTTTCCAATAATAAATAAACCAATTAAGGAAATCATTGAAGCTAAATATATAATACTTGCAAATCGTTCATAAAACTTTGCTTCAATACTTAAAATTAGTAAAATTAATGCAAACGTGAAAAGAATAAATACGAGTTGTTTTCCATAAGGCTGACTCATATCAAAATAACTTGTAACTTCACCTGAAGCTGAGGCAGATAATATGTTTAACCAACCAAAACCTACTAATAGTAAAAACAATACTATAGTTATCCAATCAAATTTAAAACTTCGGGTTCTTTTTGAACTCATTGCTTGATATCTTGATTATTTTGCATTTTCTGTTGTAGCTCATAATCTTTAGTAAGCATTACCTTAGAGTTCGCATTAATCATAAATGGCTCTCCTGAAAATGGTTTGTCATACTCATGCTCTAAAGTACGTTCCATTACCCATTTTTCAAGATCAGTTCTTGATATTGAGCCTTTAATATATTTTTCAATCATTAAACTAGCTATTCGACCAGCAAAGCGAGCTCCAAAATATCCATTTTCAACTAAAACTGCAATGGCGATTTTCGGATTGTCTTTAGGAGCAAAAGCTATAAAAATTGAATGATCAGTGAGTTGTGTTCTCTCACCATCAATTTTAGTAAAGTTTTCAGCAGTTCCTGTTTTACCACAAATTTCAATGCCTGGAACTTGTAAAAAATGAGCAGTACCTCCAGGTTTATTATAAACATCAAATAAACCTTGAATTACTGGCTCAAAATGACGCTTGTCAATTGTGGTATTATGTTTTGTTGTATAAGCTTCATCAATAGGTTGTCCTTCAATTGATTTTATGATATGAGGCTTATAGTAATAGCCTCTATTTGCTATTGCTGCAGTCATATTTGCAAGTTGAATTGGTGTTACTAGAATTTCACCTTGTCCAATTGCATTGGATAGTGTTGTGGTTGCTTGCCATTTAAAATCAGGATACCACTTGTCATAATAAGCACCATCAGGAATATTTCCTTTTTTTCCTATGTTAAGATCATAACCTAAAAAATCGCCAAGCCCAAAGCTTTTTATATGATTGCTCCAAACGTCCATGGCATGGCTGGCATCATCGTATTTTTCAATAGTCTTTCTATAAGCAGTAGCAAAATAGGCATTACAAGATTTCGAAATTCCTGAATTTAAATTACGAACTCCACCACCACAATGGCAACCCATTTTTCGTCCATTTCTACCATAAACATAACCATGATGACAAGTCACAGTAGTATTAGTGTCTAAAACTCCTTCTTGCAATGCTGTTAAAGCAATAAGGGACTTAAAAGGAGAGCCTGGCTCATGCATACGCAGTAAGCCTTTATCTATTAATGGCAAATGAATGGAATCATTATTAAGCTTCGTATAATTACTGGAGCGCTCTCTACCAACTAATAAATTAGGATTATAAGATGGAGCAGATACTAAACTTAAAATCTCACCACTACTTGGCTCAATAGCTACTATACCTCCAATTTTGTTTTGCATTAATAGTTCGCCATATGCTTGTAATTGTGCATCGATACTTACAGTTATATCTTTTCCTGCTGTTGGAATCGTATCAAATTCACCATCTTTATAAGGTCCAATATCTCTATTGAATCTATCTTTTTGAATAAATTTCACACCTTTAACACCACGAAGTTCTTTTTCATAGGAAATTTCAATGCCTTGTTTCCCAACAAGATCTCCCATTTTATAATAAGGATCCTTTTCAATATCTTTTTGATTTGCTTCCATAATGAAACCAAGAACATTAGCCCCAATAGTAGTTTGGTAATCTCTAAGTGATCGTTTTTGAATATAGAAGCCAGTGTATTTACGCATTTTTTCAGATAGAACTGCGTAATCTTCTTTTGATAAATGTGCTAGAAATACTTGAGGAATTCTGGGAGAATAACGATACTTTTTCTCATACGTATTAATAAAATCTTCTTTTGAAATTTTCAGTAAAGAACAAAATTCAAGCGTGTCTAATGGTTCAACTTCTCGAGGAATAATCATAACATCATATGATGGCTGATTAGCAACTAACAATTCTCCATTTCGATCATAAACATAACCTCTTTTTGGATAATGGAATACTTTTCTAATAGCATTATCATCATAAAGATCATAGGCCTTACTGCTATATACTTGCAGATAGAATAATCTAGCGATGAAGGTAATGCCTACTAAAATAATAATTGAAAAGAGTAAAAGCTTTCTCATTTTCGTTTCTGACTAAATAAAACAGTTATTAAAAGGCAAAGTAATATGGTAAAGATACCTGAGAATAACGATTTTTTTAAGATTAAAAGTATCTTGGATGTGTTAAATATTTCTAGACTAAAAAGTAGCAGATGATGAATGAAAGTAATGATAGCAAAATAAGTTAACCGTTGTCCAAACTCAGTGCTACTAAATTTAATGGTTTGATGCTCATATATCATTCCGAAAGAAAACTTCAGAATGAGTGGTCTAATATAAGCTATAGTAACACAAGCTGCAGCGTGAACTCCACCTGAATCCAAAAATAAATCTATACAAAGTCCTAATAAAAAACTCAAGAAAATGAATAGCATTCTATTGTTCTTGATTGGAAATAAGATGACAAATAAAATGTAGATATATGGATTAATGTACCCTAGAAAATTGATATTATTTAACACTAGTGTTTGTGCTAAAACGAGCACAATAAAACGAACAATATTTGTAGTTATAACATTATTCATCAGGATTGTTTAGTATTGAAATCTCTTTTGCGTCTCTGTTTTTAATCACATATACATGTCCAATATTAGTCATGTCATTGAATAACTTAACGTTGATGTTATAAACATCTTCAGTTTCATTAAGCTTAAAAGAGATAACTTCTCCAACTAGAATATTTTTTGGAAAAATTGTAGAATTACCACTTGTTGTAACTGTGTCGCCAATAGTTACTTTTGCTAATCCCTGAATATCTGTTAATTGGATGACTTTTGGAGAAACACCATCCCATTTCAAAGTCCCGAAATGATTTGTGTTTTTTAGCTGAGCATTAACTCTTGAATTCGTATTTAATATGGATAAAACTCTTGCGTATTTATTTGAGGTGTTGTCAATAATTCCAACAATTCCATTAGATGTGATAACTCCAAAATCTTGTCTAATACTATCGCGTTCGCCTTTGTTAATAGTCAAATAATTGTTAGTGGCTGAATAACTATTTTTAGACACTTGTGCAGGAGTGAGATCAAATCTGTTTGTAAATGTGGAGTCCAATGTTGATAAACCATTAAATGTATCTTCCTCATTAAAAAGTAACGATTTTAATCTGTTATTTTCTTCAAGTAATTGTTGATTTTCTTCTCTTAAATTGAAATATTGCCCAATACCATTGACAGATTCATAAACGCCTCCTGATAAGAAATTAGCTGAATTGATGAATTTGCTTTTGTGATAGGAATGAGATTGAAATGTAAAAAATAACGACACACAAAATAGCAACAAAAACAAAAGAAAAGTTTTGTTTCTTATTAAAAAATTAATGATTTGTTGCATTACTTATTGAGTTGCTATTTAATCAGTACGCTTTTATATTTTGGAAGGTTTTTAAGCACAATCCCTGTTCCTCTTACAACAGCTCTTAATGGATCTTCAGCAATGTAAACTGGTAAATCCGTTTTCTGTGATAAACGTTTGTCTAATCCTCTAAGCATTGATCCTCCTCCAGCTAAATAAATTCCAGTATTGTAAATATCCGCAGCTAATTCAGGAGGTGTTTGTGATAATGTTTCCATGACTGAATCTTCAACACGTAATATAGATTTGTCTAAAGCTTTTGCAATTTCTCTATATGAAATTTGAACTTGCTTAGGTTTTCCTGTTAATAAATCACGTCCTTGAACGCTCATTTCTTCTGGTGGTAACTCTAAATCTTCAGTTGCAGCTCCAATTTGAATTTTAATTTTTTCAGCAGTTCTATCTCCAACATATAAATTATGCTGCGTTCTCATATAATAAATGATATCATTTGTAAATACATCACCTGCAACTTTAACAGATTTATCACAAACAATACCACCAAGTGCAATTACAGCAATTTCAGTAGTTCCTCCACCTATATCAACAATCATGTTCCCTTTTGGTTGCATAATATCAACGCCAATACCAATAGCAGCTGCCATAGGTTCATGAATTAAATATACTTCTTTACCATTTACACGTTCACAAGATTCTTTTACAGCTCGCATTTCTACTTCGGTAATTCCAGAAGGAATACAAACAACCATTCGTAGAGCAGGAGCAAATAGTTTTTTCTTGAGAGCAGGAATGTTTTTAATAAACATGCTTATCATTTGCTCTGAAGCATCAAAATCTGCAATCACACCATCTTTAAGAGGTCTAATCGTTTTTATATTTTCATGAGTTTTGCCTTGCATGAGGTTGGCCTCTTTACCAACTGCAATTATTTTTCCTGAAATTCGGTCTCTTGCTACTATTGATGGACTGTCTACTACAACTTTATCATTATGAATAATAAGTGTATTTGCGGTTCCTAAATCTATTGCAATTTCTTCGGTTAAGAAATCAAAAAATCCCATGGGCTATCTTTAATTATTTGAGGGTTGTTAGACAAAGTTGTGATTAAATGTAAATGTAATAAAATATACGTTACAATTGATTAAATGGACTTTGAAAAAATCAGCTTTGTTTTAATGCTTAAAATGACGAGTTCCAGTCATCACCATTGCAATGTCGTTATCATTACAATAATCAATACTTAATTGGTCTTTTATAGAGCCACCAGGTTGAATTACAGCAGAAACCCCAGCATTATCTGCAATCTCAACACAATCAGGAAATGGGAAAAATGCATCACTTGCCATAACAGCACCTTTTAAATCAAAATTAAAAGATTGTGCTTTATGAATAGCTTGGTTTAAGGCATCTACACGACTTGTCTGCCCTGTTCCGCTAGCACATAATTGTTTGTTCTTGGCAATAACAATAGTGTTAGATTTTGTATGCTTGCATAATTTTGAAGCAAAGATTAAATCGTCAAGTTCGTTATCTGAAGGTTTTGTGTTTGTTGCATATGCTAAATCTTCAATACGATCTGTTTTACTGTCTCTAAATTGAACCAAGGCTCCATTTAAACATGTTCTTACTGTAGTTTTTGGAAGTTCGATATCTTTAAGCACTAAAAGAATACGGTTCTTTTTGCCCTTTAATACAGCTTCTGCTTCAGTTGAAAAAGAAGGCGCAATTACAACTTCACAAAACAATTTGTGAATCTCTTCAGCAGTTGCTTTGTCAATTTCGATATTGCTAATTAAGATACCGCCAAATGCTGAAACAGGATCGCCAGCCAAAGCATCAACATAAGCTTGATGAATGTTGTCTCTTTGTGCTAAACCACAAGCATTATTATGTTTTAGGATTGCAAAAGTTGGTGGATCGCCTTTGAATTCGTTCATTAAATTAACAGCTGCATCAACGTCTAATAGGTTATTGTAACTTAATTCTTTACCATGTAATTTTGTGAAGATGTTATCAAAATCACCAAAGAAAAACCCTTTTTGATGAGGGTTTTCACCATAACGCAATACTTTTCCGTTAGTCTCACTTATTTTTAGCGATGGGATTTCATGGTTTTTGTTGAAGTAATTAAAAATAGCAGAATCATAATGCGATGAAACATTAAACGACTTTGCCGCAAAGTGTTTTCTGTTATTTTCAGTTGTAGCACCATTATCTTCGGAAATCAACTCTAAAAATTCTTGGTAGTCATTTACAGAAGACACACAAATAACATCTTTATAATTTTTGGCAGCAGCTCGAATTAGTGAAATACCTCCAATATCAATTTTTTCAATAATATCTTGATTACTTGCACCAGATGCTACTGTTTTTTCAAATGGATATAAATCTACAATTACACAATCAATTTGCGGAATTTCAAATTCTATTAATTCAGCAACATCTTGAGCGTTGTCTTGACGATTTAAAATACCTCCAAATATTTTTGGATGAAGCGTCTTTACACGTCCTCCAAGAATAGAAGGATATGAAGTGATATCTTCAGCAGGAACCACATCAATACCTAAATCATTTATAAATTTTTGTGTTCCACCAGTTGAGTAAATAGTAACACCTTGTTCGTTTAATTTTTTAACAATTGGTTCTAATCCATCTTTGCTAAAAACGGAAATAAGTGCAGATTTAATCGTTTTGTTGTTGCTCATTATAGTAGTATTAATAAGCCATCAAAAATACTGAATTCGTATAGTTTATGAATTGCAAATTGGATTGACTTTTTAACTAAAAGAAGGAGTTGTTAACAACTAAAGCATTTCAGAAACTTCTTTACAAATAAACTCTAAGAAAAGTTCGTCTGCTTCTGAAAAAGGGTTAGGTGTATCTGAGTCGATATCTATTTGTCCAATGTTTTCACCATTAACAAAAATTGGAATGACAATTTCAGCTTTTACAGTAATGCTACAAGCGATATAGTTGTCTTGGGCTGCTACATCTGGAACCACGAAATTTTCATTACTTACAGCAACTTGCCCACAAATTCCTTTACCAAATGGAATGATGGTATGATCTGTAGGTTCTCCAACATATGGACCTAGCTTAAGTTCATTTCTATCTCCATTTTTAAAATAAAAACCAACCCAATTGTAATAATTCACTTGAGATTCTAATAATTCACAAAGTTGTAACAGCCTATTTTCAACTGATTCACTTGTTTTTCTTGCAATTTCGGTTACTTTTGGTTTTAGATTATCTAAACTCATTTGTGTAAAGTTTTGGTAAAAGTATTTAAAATTACTAAAAAAGTACCTAGTAGTTTCTATAATTTTAAGTTGTAATTATTCCCAAAATAATTGAAGAAACTAATTATAAAATATAAGTCGGTTATTAAATTTATACTGACATTCCTATTTGCATATGCTATATTATCAATTGGCTACAAATTATATTTAGATTATTCTTCTGAGTCAATTTATTATCCAGATTATTTCACAAATTTGGTTGCAAGACAAAGCGAAGCAATTTTCGAGACATTAGGATACAATGCTGAAGTTGTAAAGCATACAGATGAACCTTCTATGAAGGTTATTATTGAAAATAAATTTGTAGCTAGAGTAGTAGAAGGTTGCAACTCTATTAGTGTGATTATTTTGTTTGTATCATTTATTCTTGCATTTGCTGATAAATTTAAAGCTACATTAATTTATATTTTGGCAGGAGCATCATTAATTTATGCAGTGAACTTGTTAAGGATTGTGATTTTATCCATTGGATTATATCATTACCCTTGGAGACGCGATATTTTGCATACCATAATATTTCCATTAATCATTTATGGATTGGTGTTTTTGCTTTGGATGTTTTGGGTGAGACGTTTCGCGAAAATTCATAGGCATAATGAATAATACTTTAAAATATATAATATTAATTGTCTTAATTGGACTCTTGGTTCTCATTCGCTTTTTTGAAGATCATTTGTTTTATGATCCGTATTTACAGTTTTTTAAAAATGACTATTTATACATTGATTCTCCCAGAAGAGAAACTTTAGAATTAGTGCTCTTTACAAGTTTGAGATATATGTTTAATTCAATAATTTCATTAGGTATCTTATTTGTGATTTTTAGAGATAAAAGTGTTGTTAGATTTGCATCACTAATTTATATAACGGCTTATTTGTTCTTACTTGTAGCGTTTTTATTCTTCGTAATTAACCCAAAGCAAGAAAATTATTATCTCTTTTTTAATATTCGTAGATTTTTAATTCAACCTTTAATTTTAGTAATTTTATTGCCAGCGTTTTACTACAACAAAATAAGACGTTAGTTAATGGTTTTATAAAAGAAAGCTCACTATTTATAGTTTTTATATCTTTGCCTTGTGATAAAGCAATTATTACATAAGGTTTTTTCTATAAGTCTTGCGCTTATTGTGTTGTGTTCAACGGTATCCTTTACTATTGAAAAACATTTTTGCGGCAATAAACTTGTTGATGTTTCTTTGTTTTCTCAAGCTGACAAATGCAATATGGGAGCTTTAGAAATGGAAGCTGATGAAATCAATAAAAAATCATGTTGTAAAGATAAAATTGATGTTGTTGAAGGTCAAGATGAGTTAATTGTAAAATCATTTGATGATTTAGATGCTGATCTACAACAATTTATAACAACATTTGCATTTGCTTATTTTAATCGTTTTGAAGGACTACCTCAGTTAGTAGTACCACATAAAAATTATTCTCCTCCTATTTTGGTTTTTGATAAACAAATCACTGACCAAGTATTTTTAATTTGATTTTTCAAATAATGATGTTGTCATAAGTTCAGTTTATGATAACACTTTATGCATTCTATGCAATGCGAAATACTCAAATCATAATTATTATTAATTGAAAATACTTTGAAACATATACTATATATTTTGTTTTTATTACCAGCTTTATTGTTTTCGCAAGAAGAGTTAGAACTTAAAGGAATGATAATGGAAGCAAATGAAAATAATGAGTATATACCTTTGCCTGGAGCGAATGTATATTGGCTTGGTACAGCAGTAGGAACAGTTACTGATATTGATGGAATATTCACTATTCCATATAATAAGGATTATAAAAAACTAGTAATTAGTTACGTTGGTTTTACAACTGACACTATTGATATTACTAATTCTAAAATGGTACAGCATTGGTTAAAACCAATAGCAAATTTAGATGAAGTAACCATTAAAGGAAAGCGAAAAGCATCTGCAACATCCTATTTTGAAGCACAAAACATTATTAATATTAGTAGTGAAGAGTTACTTAAAGCTGCTTGTTGCAATTTGTCAGAAAGCTTTGAAACTAACCCTTCCATTGATGTGAACTTTGCAGATGCTGTTTCAGGAACACGTCAAATAAAAATGCTGGGACTAACAAGTCCTTATATATTAATTGCTACTGAAAATATTCCTTCTATTCGAGGAGCTTCTCAAGCTTATGGATTAAGTTTTATCCCTGGAACTTGGGTAGAGAGTATCCAAATTACTAAAGGAGCAGGAAGCGTTGTTAATGGCTTTGAAAGTATTGCAGGACAAATCAATGCAGAATTGCAAAAACCAACAACTGATGATAGAATTTTTGTAAATGCTTATGCTGCTGCTAACGGAAGACTAGAATTAAATACGCACTTAAATACCAAAGTTAGCGATAAATGGAGTACAGGCTTATACTTACATGGTAATTTAAGAGATCAAAAATTTGATAAGAACAATGATACATTTCTAGATATGCCATTACAGAAGCAAATCAATATTATGAATCGTTGGCAATATACTGATCTAGAAAAAGGATTTGTGAGTTTTATAAACCTTAGAGTCTTGAATGATGAAAAACAAACTGGACAAACTAATTTTAATCCAGATACAGATAAGTTGACTACAAATGCTTGGGGAAGTGAAATTGACACCAAGCGTTTTGAGGTTTCAGGAAAGCTAGGTTATGTAGATCCTGCTATTCCTTATCACAGTGTTGGAATTCAATTTGCTTATAGCAATCACAATCAAGAATCCTATTTTGGGCTGAATGAGTATAATATAAAACATAATAGTATATACTCAAATGCTATGTATAATTCAATAATTGGTGACTCAAGGCATAAAATTAAAACTGGAATTGGTTTTACATATGACCATTATGATGAGCTGGTTGTTAATTCTAATTTTGAACGTTCTGAGCGTTCTTTTGGAGCATTTTTTGAATATACTTTTGATAATATTGATGACTTAAACTTAACAGCTGGAATTAGAGTTGATTCACATAATCTTTTGGGAGAGTTTATTACTCCAAGATTACACGTACGTTACACACCTTGGGAGCGTGCAGCATTGAGAGCATCTTTTGGTAGAGGTAAGAGAAGTGCTAATATTTTTGCTGAAAATCAAAATATGTTTGCGTCTTCAAGAACTTTCAATGTAGTTGATTCTGGAGGTTCAGTTTATGGTTTAGACCCTGAAATAGCATGGAATTACGGAGTTTCATTTTTACAAGGATTTGACTTATTTGATAGAAAATCAGATGTTACAGTTGATTTTTATAGAACAGATTTTAAAAATCAAATTGTTGTGGATTGGGAAAACTCACAAGAAGTTAACTTCTATAATTTAAAAGGAGATAGTTATGCTAATAGTTTTCAAGCAGAGTTTAGCTATAACCTATTTGAGCGTTTAGATTTACGAACAGCTTACAAGTTTTATGATGTAAAAACACAATATAACTCTGGAAAGTTAGAAAAACCACTAACACCAAAGCATAGAATTTTTGCAAACGTATCTTTCCAAACAGAGCTGAAAGACAATGGAGCACAGTGGAAATTTGATACGACATACAATTGGGTAGGAGAGCAACGATTCACTTCTACAATTTCAAGCCCAATTCAATACCAATTACCTGAGTATACACCAACGCTTTCAACTTTAAACGCTCAAGTAACAAAAGTATTTTCTGATAAATTTGAAGTATATTTAGGAGGTGAAAACCTAACAAACCTAAAACAGAATAATCCAATTGTTAGTGCAGATAATCCTTTTGGTTCAAATTTTGATACTACTTTTGTATATGGACCAATCTTTGGAAGTATGTATTACGCTGGATTAAGATATAAAATAAAATAAAAAGATGAAAAAATTATTAGTATTAGGATTGATGCTTATCGGAACAGTCTCATTCGCGCAAAATAAAAATGCAAAAGTAACTATTGAAGTAGATGGTGTTTGCTTAATGTGTAAAACAAGAATCGAAAAAGCATCTATTAAAACAAAAGGTGTTAAATATGCTGATTGGAATGTAAAAACACATGAACTAAAGTTAATTTTTGATGAACGTAAAACCAACTTAGAAGCTATTAAACAAAATATTGTAGCTGTTGGTCATGATACTAAAGAAATTAAAGCAAATGATGAGGTTTATAATAATATAGATCCTTGTTGCAAGTATAGAGATGAAAAAGTTGTAAAAGATCACAATAATTAAAAACCAAACAAAATTTTTAAAATATGAAAAAACTAATTTTAATGTTAAGCGTATGCTTAACATTCGCTATGGTTTCATGTAAAGAAACTGATAAAAAAATGGATACTGATGCAGTAATGCATGAAGAGCATGCCGCTGATAAAGCTGATATGGCTATGAATGCAGAGTACCAATGCCCTATGGATTGTGAGGATGGTAAAACTTATGATGCACCTGGAGCTTGTTCAGTTTGTGCAATGGATTTGAAGAAACTAGAAAAAGAAGGTGAGCACACTCATGAAGATGGCGAAACTCATGAAGATCATGATGATAAAGAGCACGAAGAAGACCATGATTCTGATGAAGAACATGAAGAAGAAAGTCATTAATAATATGGTATATAAAACCAAAGTGTTGCGCTTTGGTTTTTTTATTATGACAAGTTTAGTTTTTATTAGTTGCCAAGATAAAGTACTATCTGTCAGACAGATTGTAGAAAAATCTATCGAAGCTCATGGAGGTTTAGATTCATGGAATAATGTTAAACAATTTAGTTTTGATAAAGAAACTACTTTATTTTATGAAGATGGTTCATTAGAACTAAAAACAGATCAATTTCAACTGTTTAGATTGCAGCCATCTTTATTTGGAAAAATAGAATGGGAACATGATGCTAATGATATTGTTATTACTTATGATAATAAAGTATCTAAGTCTATTAATGATTCAATTATTACATCTTCTGATGAATTAGAAAAAGCAAAAAATAGTTTTTTTGCAGCACAATATGTTATTGTTCAGCCTTTTGCATTATTAGATGAAGACGTTGAACTGACGTTAAAAGGTCAAGTCGATTTAGGAGAGAGAAAAGCTTATGAAGTAAGTGTTAAATATGCAAATGACACTGAATTATCAAATAAGTGGTCTTACTTTTTTGACACACAAACTTTTGAGGTAATAGCTAATAAAGTTGAATTATCTGATCATACAAGTTGGGTTGAGAATTTAACTTTTGATACGACATCAGAGTTTAAGTTTAATGCACATAGAAAAAGTTATAGACTAAATAATGCTGGAGAGAAAACATATTTAAGAGCAGAATACTATTATTCAAATTTTGAAGTGGTTTTTAAAGACTAATAATATAGCAGTTTATAGCAACAAAAAACGCTTCAATATACATTGAAGCGTTTTTTCTATTTAATATATGTGTCATGTTTTTGACTACATCATTCCTGGCATTCCGCCTCCACCCATTGGAGGCATTGCAGGTGTATCTTCTTTAATGTCTACTAATGCACATTCAGTTGTTAAAATCATTCCAGCAACAGAGGCAGCATTTTCTAATGCAATACGTGTTACTTTCTTAGGATCAATAATTCCAGCCTTAAGCATATCTACGTAAGTTTCGGACTTGGCATCATAACCAAAATCTTTTTTACCTTCTTTAACTTTAGCTACAACAACACTTCCTTCTCCACCAGCGTTTTCAACAATAGTACGTAATGGTGATTCAATTGCACGAGCTACAATTTGAATTCCAGTTACTTCATCAAGGTTTTCAGTAGTGATTTTTTCTAATACAGATTTTGCTCTTACTAAAGCAACACCTCCACCAGCAACAATACCTTCTTCAACAGCAGCTCTTGTAGCATGCAATGCATCATCTACACGATCTTTCTTTTCTTTCATTTCAACCTCACTTGCAGCACCAACATAAAGCACGGCAACACCTCCAGCTAATTTAGCTAAACGTTCTTGTAGCTTTTCTTTATCATAATCTGAAGTTGTAGTTTCAATCTGAGCTTTGATTTGACTTACTCTAGTTTTAATCTGACTTGCTTTTCCAGCACCATTAACAACAGTTGTATTGTCTTTGTCAATAGTTACAGTTTCAGCAGTTCCTAGCATGCTTAAATCAGCACCTTCAAGTGTAAATCCACGTTCTTCAGATATAACAATTCCTCCAGTTAAAATGGCAATATCCTCTAACATTGCTTTACGTCTGTCTCCAAAACCTGGAGCTTTAACTGCAGCAATTTTTAAACCACCACGTAATTTATTTACAACTAAAGTGGCTAAGGCTTGACCATCAACATCTTCAGCAATAATTAATAATGGACGTCCAGATTGTGCTACAGGTTCTAATATTGGAAGGATTTCTTGTAAGTTAGAAATCTTCTTATCGAATAATAAAATGTATGGGTTTTCTAAATCAGCAATCATTTTGTCAGCATCAGTTACAAAGTACGGAGATAAGTAACCTCTATCAAATTGCATACCTTCAACGACATCAACATAAGTTTCCATGCCTTTTGCTTCCTCAACGGTAATAACTCCTTCTTTCCCAACTTTTCCAAATGCTTTAGCAATTAAATCTCCAATAGTATCATCATTATTTGCAGATATAGCAGCTACTTGTTTAATCATTTCTGAAGAGTTACCTACTTTTTTAGCTTGCTTCTCTAAGTCTTTAGTAATAGCGTCAACAGCTTTGTCAATACCACGTTTCAAATCCATTGGATTGGCACCAGCGGCAACATTTTTTAAACCTTCTTTTACAATAGCTTGCGCTAAAACAGTCGCTGTAGTTGTTCCGTCACCTGCTAAGTCATTAGTTTTAGAAGCGACTTCTTTTACCATTTGAGCTCCCATATTTTCAAGCTCATTTTCAAGCTCAATTTCTTTTGCTACAGTAACTCCATCTTTGGTCACTTGAGGAGCACCAAATGATTTACTAATAATAACATTACGACCTTTTGGTCCTAAAGTTACTTTTACTGCATTAGCTAATGCATCAACACCACGTTTTAAACCGTCACGTGCTTCAATATCGAATTTTATATCTTTTGCCATTTTTGTATTTTTAATAATGATTAAACGATTGCTAGAATATCACTTTCTCGCATGATTAAATAGTCTTTACCTTCAAGTTTAAGCTCAGTTCCAGAATATTTACCATAAAGAACTTTGTCTCCAACTTTTACAGTCATTGATTCGTCTTTTGTCCCTTTTCCAACTGCCATAACTTTACCTTGTTGTGGTTTTTCTTTTGCATTGTCAGGAATGATTATTCCTGATGCTGTTTTTGTTTCAGCTGCAGCAGGTTCAATAACGACTCTGTCTGCTAATGGTTTAATATTTAAGCCCATTTTTATATATATTTTTAGTTATTAATAATTGATTAACGCTTAAGCGTTCTTCTAAAATTATGCCATGTCTTAGTAACTGACAAAATTTCATTTATGTCTTGTATATAACAAAAAAATGCCAACGTATTAAGTTGGCATTTTTGTTTGGTATTAGCAAAATTTACTGATTACTATCATTACTAACTGGGTTAGTTTCTGGTATAGTTTCAGTTGGTGTTGCATTATCGTTGTTTTGTAATGGAATTGTTTGCTCAGTAGCATTTTGATCTAATGCTTTAGATTCAACATCACCACCGGCTCCTGGAATAGCAACATTAGATATTAATATTAATGCTAAAAGTAATGTAGCTAAAGCCCAAGTGCTTTTATCTAAAAAATCGGTTGTTTTCTTAACACCACCCATTTGTTGTGAGCCACCACCACCAAATGTTGATGCTAATCCGCCACCTTTAGGATTTTGAACCATTACTACTACTACTAGTAAAAATGCTACAATTACGATAAGAATTAAAAAAATTGAAAACGTACTCATTATATTATAATTTTATTCTTGAATTTCTTTTATTGCTTGAATTTGGTCTGCAAAGAAACCACTTTTTTCTGGATATTTCAAACTTAATATTTTATAGGCTTGAATTGCTTTTTTGTATTGTTTTTGTTCTAAATAGATGCGTGCTAAAGTTTCTGTCATTAGCGAATCTGGTCGTGAATTATTTGCATTAGCTAAATTAATTATTTGACCTTCTTGTTTAATGGGCTTAATCTTTGGTTTTGTTTCAATAAACTTATCTATTAAATCTAGCTTTTCTTCAAGAGATTGTTGTGTAATAGATTTATGATTTTCAACAGTTTCATCATCTCTAATAATTGGTTTGAAGCTTGTAATTTTCAACCATTCTGAGAATGAATGAACTTCACTTTTGTTAAAATCAAGAGGCTTGCCAAGTTCTAATTTTTCTTCAGCACTTTTTACAATTGGTGTAGAAGGATCAATCGCAATTATTGATTTATTTAAGCTGTCAACTGGAATTTCTTTTGCCTTAAAAAGCTGAGGGTCTAATGTTGCTTCTGAATCACGAATATGTTGTTTTAATGCATCATCAATAATAACGCTTTTTTTAACTGAAATGTCTTCAACATCAGTAACTTCAATAGTTTTTAAATGTTCGGTGTTTTGTTGAATCTGTTCAGAGATTTCGTTTTGCAAGAAAGCTTCTGAAGTAATAAAATCAAATAAAATACTTCGATCAGTTGTATAAGCCGCAGTTGTTTTTAGTTCTTGATTATATTTGAAACTTCCTTTGTCTTTAAGCCCTTTTAAATACATTGCACGAGCTGATTGAAAATATGGAAATTCATTTATTATAGAATTTACATCACTTATTTGCTTCGAGTTGAAATTCGTAGGATGCTTTAATAAAGATGTAAATTTATTTGTATTCATATTACCATTTGGCTAATGTAGCATTAAAAATATCTTGCGTGATTCGTTCAAATATTTCTTCATGCGCTGTGGTTTTCTGGCTACCTATTAATTGGGAGCTTCCAGGATAATCGTAAAAAAATGAGAAGCGTTGTTCAAGCTCAGCATCTGGTTCATTTTTATCAAAAAATCTTAGTTGAACAGTAATAGTTAATCGGTTCTGAGCTGCTCTATTATCTGCTGTTGCTGTGGTTGGTGAAATTCTGTACTCTGTAATTTCGCCTTCATAAACCAAATCGCCATTTGATGTCACTAAACCTAAACTTGTTTGATTTGTGAGTAAATCTTGCAAAGCAATTGTAAAGTCTCTATCTAAACCAGGTTCAATTAAGGCAGAATTATTTTGAAAATAATTAACTTGAAATGTGTCAGCTTTTAAATCACTAACTCCAGTAAAAGAATATTTCCAACAACTTTGAGCTGATGTTATTAAAATGATTAATAATGAATATTTTAAATATTTCATTTAATAGGTATTAGGTCTTTTCATGGTTATAAAGGCGTAAATATAACCAGCATTATCTGCTACATCAAAATCAACATTTACTAATCTGTATCCTTGATAGTGTTTTTCGTTGACTAAATCTTCGGCCTCTTGTCTAATTTTTTCAGAGCTATTACGTGAAAACGATTTACGAATCATAAATATTTCTACTGCCTTCATAAATTTTTCTTAAAGATCAAATTGTTTTATTTTTCTATATAATGTGCGTTCACTGATACCTAGTTCAGCAGCTGCTAATTTACGCTTTCCACTATGACGCTCAAGTGATTTTTTAATTAATTCTAATTCTTTATCATGTAATGACAAAGTCTCTTCTTCTTCAATTTCTTCTGCGAAATGATACTTATCTTGAGCGTTACTAACAATCTCAACTGGTTGCGCATTTTCTTGTGGTAAGGATAGTACTTCTAAATCTTCTTTTTTAGTTTCGTCTTCCTTTGCATAGATTTTCTGAATTAATCCTTGATTATCTTTTTGAACATCTTGCGTGTTTCCTTTTTGCATGAGTTCCATAGTGAGTTTTTTTAAGTCATTAAGATCTCCTTTCATGTCAAAAAGTACTTTGTAAAGAATTTCACGTTCATTACTAAAATCACTTTCCTTTTTTGCCGAATTAATAACAGCAGGTAAATTTTGTCCAATATCTGGTAAATAATGTCTTAGTATTTCCGCGGTTATTTCACGCTTATGTTCTAGGACAGAAACTTGCTCAGCGACATTACGTAGCTGTCTGATATTGCCACTCCAACGATATTTTAAAAGCATAATAATGGCGTCATCACTCAGCTTAATAGTTGGCATTTTATATTTTAGTGCAAAATCACTTGCGAATTTTCTAAATAACAAGTGTATGTCTTCTTTGCGTTTTCTTAATGCTGGAAGATGAATATCGATAGTGCTTAATCTGTAATAAAGATCTTCTCTGAATTTTTCTTTTTTAATGGCATCAAACATATCCATATTAGTTGCAGCTACAATGCGAACATCGGTTTTTTGCACCTTACTTGAGCCTACTTTTATAAATTCACCATTCTCTAAAACACGTAATAAGCGTACTTGTGTAGTTAATGGTAATTCACCAACTTCATCTAGGAAAATAGTTCCGCCATCTGCAACTTCAAAATACCC
>Ga0316189_10000680_pt1 | contig 33953 bp, 30 predicted proteins | sample LowCovwburrow_MG_FD_204930 | JGI IMG/M metagenome (GOLD analysis project Ga0316189, IMG submission 204930) | Coastal sediment microbial communities from Maine, United States - Lowes Cove worm burrow | ecosystem: Environmental > Aquatic > Marine > Coastal > Sediment | place: USA: Maine...
TTAGAATTTTTTATGCGTCACGGACAGGCTGGCTATAACCTAGTCGCCAAAACCGGCGTACCGATATTTTTAGACCTAAAGTTCTATGACATTCCCAACACTGTCGCTGGCGCCATTCGATCTGTTATGCCACTAGCCCCCAAGATCATGACCATCCATACGCAAGGTGGGCCTGACATGATGCGACGAGCTGCCGATACGGCCCGCGAAGAATCAGAAAAGTTATCCGTCCCTCAGCCGTGGATTGCAGGCGTGACGATTCTGACCAGCCTTGACGGAGATGACCTTAAGGCAATGGGCATATCTGATCCGCTGACTGATCAAGTGGCTAGACTGGCGGGTCTTGCCAATCAGTATGGACTGGACGGCATGGTCTGTAGCCCCAAGGAAATAGGGATTGCCCGCGCTGCTACGAAATCGGATTTTAAGCTGATTGTTCCCGGCATTCGGCCCGCCGGGGCGGCCATTGGTGATCAAAAGCGTGTCATGACCCCACGGGATGCAGTGGATGCTGGCGCTGATATATTGGTGATTGGACGGCCAATTACTGGGGCTGATAATCCTGCACAAATGGCGAGAGCTATCGCTGAGAGCCTGAAGGCCTAGACGAGCGCGTCAATTTCTTCATAAGTCAGATTGCCGGGGATAATAGCCAACGGGCATTTCAGCGTGCCCACCAATGGCCCTGAAAAATAATCAACCAATGGACCCGGTTCGCCTTCGGCGCTAGCGCCCAATGTCAGCATGAAAATATCATCGCGCTTTTCAATAAACTCAATGATAGCTGCTCCCGGGTCACCCTCCACAATCGCGACTTCTGGCGTTACTGAGCAATAAGCAAAGACCCGGTCAGACATTTCATCAAGCATGTCTTGAGCCTCGGTATAGGCCTCTTCCCGCATTCGGTCGGCCACAGCCATCCAATGCTGAAATTCGCCCGCCCTAACACAGTGAAACAAGATCACGCCGCCGCCTTCAATATGTGCAGCCCGCCCCGCAGAGAAGCGCAGCGCCACTTGGCATTCCGGTGATCCATCGACGACGACCATCATTTTTCGTGAGCGCTTGGTCATTGGCAAAATATGGCCAACGTCATCACGTCCGAACTGTGAAGCTTCTTCTTTCATAAAATTAGCTTACCGCGATTCAGCTTGGGTGCAACTATTTTTCTCTCTGGCTATTTCAGTAGAATGTTTCTGATTTCGCGGAGTCTATTTCTAGCCCGCTCTAATCCGAAGCCCATTTCCGATAAATGATTGGGCAGCAAACTACCTTGACTGCCATTCATGACCACCATTGGGTCTAGCGCCGCTGATCGTTTAAGACCGACAAGCATATCTTTATAAATCGCTTCTACGTCTCGGCTAACCAGCAGTTCGCCGAAATCTTTTTCAAGCGCTTCTAACACCAAATAATAGGCCATCAGTTGACCACGAGTCCGGTAAAACTGATCATCTGCGCCAGTATCAGGCAAAAAGCCGCCAGCGTGATCACGTACATAATCATTGATCGCGGTGGCCGACGCCCCTAGATCAGCAGCAATACGATCCAGCGTACCAAGCAGATTGTCAGATCGCCGCTCGAACACCGCCTCTCCATTAGCCAATCGGTCATTATAGCGCCTCAGGCTGATTGCAGCTTGACGGTAATCGGTATCCGCAGGAGCGGTTAAGCGCCTAGAACCCTCCGTCCCGAACCACCATCGGCGCGGCTCTACGGCCAGTTGGCCCGCGGCTGTCTCTAGGTCAGGGTCCTCTGTGCTGGATCCGCGCATACGACCTAGCTGGTCCCGAAGCTCGAGAGACAGTCTCGATACCGCGCCGATCATGCCTTCTTGAAAGTTGGGCGTATTATCAATCCACCAACCGGGCTGAAAAAAGGGATCATTGGGCGTCCAGTATCCATCAACGGTCTCCCGCTCAATAACAGCAATTAAGGTGGCAACAGTCTCGCTTTGACCGGCGCGTATTGGCGGTTTCTCAAGGTCTAGGCCATCACTCCAGCGGTGAACAATTGCCGCGCCGACAACAAGGTACACAATGATCAAAATGCCGAGGCCGGCACTTAAACGGCGCCAAGTCTGGCCCGAAAACCCGCGCATACTTTCAAGAAGCAAACCAAGTCCGCGCTTAACCTTTAGCCAAAACCAAGCAAATAATGCTTTGGTCTTTTCTTTGATCCAAAGCCAAACTTCGCGTCCCACGGTGATCCTCCTTGTGTATTATTGTCATCTAGTAAATGGGACTTTTAGGCCATTGATGCAAGGGGGTAGCGGAAACACTTGTTCAAGGCCACGAAAGTCGGTATCACAGATTTATGTTTTCAGAGCCTGTGTATAAAATTTTCAGACCCTTTGAATGGGATTCGTTCCAAGCTTCCGGTAGCTTCCTTGGTTCCGCTGACGATCTGCGCGATGGCTTTATCCATCTTTGCACGCGAGGCCAAATGCAGGGCGTTTTGGAGCGCTACTTTTCAAACGAAGATACCGTCGTTATCTCGACAATCCTTTTTGGCCAAGCTGCTGCGCTGAATCTAAAGTGGGAAAAGGGCAAGGATGGTGCCTATTACCCTCATTATTACAGCAATCTGCAAAGCGAGCATGTCCACTCGCATGTCCCTGCATACCAAGAAGGCAGCGGCGGCATTCAGATGCCTCGGGATATTTTCTTCACAAAGTCAGTGCTATGATCAATCTGTACCCAGTTCTAAAACCGTTTGTTTTCCGAATGGACCCTGAACGGGCGCACAATTTGACCATTGCAGCCCTTAAAAAGACTGGCGCTTTTCTTCCCGCAGCCTGCGAAGATGACCCAGCGCTTGCGGTTAAAGCTTTCGGGCTAACCTTCCCAAACCCCATAGGCTTGGCGGCTGGATTTGATAAAGACGCCGAGGTCATCGATCCCATGCTGCGACTGGGCTTTGGCTTTACCGAGGCAGGCACGGTGACGCCGAGGCCGCAAGCGGGTAACGATAAGCCGCGACTGTTCCGCCTGACAAAAGATCAAGCAGTGATCAATCGATTTGGCTTCAATAATCAAGGTCTTGATGCTTTTGCTAAGCGCTTGACCGCGCGTCAGCACCGCCCGGGGATCGTCGGAGCTAATGTGGGAGCCAACAAAGACAGTACGGACCGCACCGCCGATTATGAAGCTGGGATTGAGGCTTTATACGGTCTTAGTCAATATTTTACCGTCAATATTTCTTCGCCGAACACCCCCGGCCTTCGCGCGCTGCAATCAAGCGCCGCGCTTGATGATCTGCTGATACGGGTGAGTGCCGTAAGGGCCAGAAAAATGGATGAAGGTTATGAGTATACGCCCATTTTATTGAAAGTTGCTCCAGACCTAACCGATCAGGATAAGGGTGATATCGTGGCCGCTTTGATCTCAAGTGACTTTGACGGACTGATCGTCTCCAATACGACGATCACGCGGCCAGATAGCCTGTTATCCTCAGACCGAGGAGAAACTGGAGGGCTTTCAGGAGCACCCTTGACTGCATTGGCGCTAGAAGCCCTATCCGATTTCTACACACTATTGGGTGGTAAAATGCCAATCATCGGCGTTGGAGGTGTCGCAAGCGGCGCCGACGCCTATGCTCGGATCAAAGCGGGAGCTACCTTGATCCAACTGTATAGCGGCTTAGTTTATCACGGCACCGGTTTGGTGGGCGAGATCAAGAGTGACCTGTTGAAACGCTTAACAGCCGATGGTTTTGATCGCATTCAAGATGCGATCGGCACTGCTAAACTCTAGATTGACACCACGGTATCGGTGTTTTGAAGATATTCCATAGCGTTATGCCGCAATGTTAGAGGGCTTTGGCATACTACCTGCCATCATGACACCATGATCTATGTTGATTTCGGAGCGAGCGGGGTACGCTGCTGTCATGAGCAAGCCTACATAACGGGATTGGACCCCATTTAGTCAGCCCTTACCAGATGACTTTATCTTTAACTACTATTCAACCCTACCAAAACTGCCGCCTATGATACTTTTTACAGCCAAGGAATTACAAAGACAGAAAGTTTGTTGTTGATTCGAATGATTGCGCGAAATTCGCTACCATTTGAGCTCAAATGTCATTGATCGCGTGGCACCATGATCATCAATTTTGAATAATGATCACATTTAATCGCTTGGCACCACACTAAGGCGAACATATTAACCTATTGTTTTTAAAGTATTTCATTGAATTTATTATAAGGGACTTGCCAAGAGGGCCCAAAAAATGGCTAAAATTGTATCATAGCATTAAATTTTCGTTCACGTCTGTGCGCTAGCTTTAAACTTATATTAGAGCACTGACTGGTATTTACAAAGTCTAACCGGAGCATAATTATGCGCATTTTAGCCGTTACATCGCAAAAAGGTGGTTCAGGCAAAACAACGCTTTCAGGCCATCTGGCTGTACAAGCAGAATTGGCCGGAGACGGTCCCGTTGTTTTGGTTGATACTGATCCCCAGGGAAGCTTATCTGATTGGTGGAATGAGCGTGAAAGTGATTTACCCGCATTCGCGCACACATCAGTTGGCCGGTTAAGCCAGGATTTGGAGGTTCTGCGGAGCCAGGGTTTTAAAACGGCAATCATTGATACGCCGCCTGCAATCACTGCGGCGATTCAATCGGTGATTACTTTGAGCGATCTTGTTCTGATCCCGACGCGGCCCAGCCCCCACGATTTGCGAGCCGCTGCAGCAACAGTAGATTTGGCTGAACGCTCAAATAAGCCCCTTATGTTTGTTATTAACGGTGCGACGCCGCGGGCACGCCTGACTGCCGAGGCTGCAATTGCCCTTAGTCAGCACGGAACCGTGGCACCAGTTAATATTCACCATCGTACTGACTTCGCAGCCAGTATGATTGATGGTCGAACTGTGATGGAATTGAATGAAAAGAGCAAAAGCGCTCAAGAAATTCAAAACTTATGGACCTATGCCCGCGAGCGTCTAGAGAAATCAGCGACAAAAACTGTTCTCGCCAATCCCTTCGCCCGAGTTCAAGGTGGTATGCAGCGCGGCTCATTTGGCCGCCGTGCTGATCCATCGGCAGCTCGTCATTAATCTCGGGAAAGAAAGGAAACAATGCTATGAAAGCCGCTTCATTAACAGCTAGTTTGCTTGCCCGAAAAGGGGAAGCCAGACCATCAATGCGCAGATCAGCGCTGGGTATTGCACCGCAGCCAATGCCTCCTTCTGCATCTATTCCAAGCGATTCAGCACCAGCCAGTAAGCCTTATGATGGCTCTAGCGGCCACCCAAACTATGACGCTAACGAGGAAGCAACATCGATCCAAGGTCAAGTCGAGGCTGCCGGCCAAGCCGCCTTAGATGAAGGCGCCGCGCTGGACGCCGAGATCGAAAAGGCCGTTCAACGCACGCTCGAAGCTGACATTCAGCAACCAGACCGCCCTATAGACCCGGCTCCCATTCCTGAGGGAATTTCGCCGGCTGAAGAGTCCCCTCTGTGGGCAAAGACACAGCAACACAAGGGATCATCGCGGCAAGTTCAGCACACGGCGGGCGAGCCAAGAATTCATACCAGTCTGCGCCTTGAGGAAAGCTTGCATATGCGCCTCCGCCTGCATGCTGCAAAGCATCATAGAAGCCTCCAAGTGGTTATGCTTGATGCACTGCATCGGTATCTTGAGACCGAAGAGGCCGAGTAAGGGTAATGTGTCATCACTGCCGGATCTGGATACGCCACCGCTAATGCCTGAATTGACGCGGTGGCTGTAAAAAATCATATAATTATGACGACAAGCCTCTTGCACCGAGGCACAGATCAAGCCATGATGCTTAACGGTTTGATATTTTTTGTCTTTAAGCATTTAATAATAAAGAAAAATGTGTCAGACTAAACATCTGTGAGGGGCAGTGACACTTGAAAGCTACAAGACATATTTTTTTTTGAGCGTTTAATCGCCGCGCAGGAAAGCACTATGTCATTGGAAATTACAGAGAAGTAGGCGCCCTAAATAGATGAACGCCAAGTCGATGACCGGTTTGGTTTTATGGGTGAAATTTCGGGGAGGGGATCAAATGACCTCAGCGAGCAAGATCAAATTCGGTCCAGTTTCAATGGCAGTTATCACTGCGTTGATGACGGTAAGCGTGGGCGCTCTATCAAACACGAGCGAGGCCGCTACAAACGCACCAGCGACTTTTGATGATCAAGAAAACAGTAAAGAAGCTGCGCTACGACGCTACATGGAAATGGGCGACGATGCGATGGCAAGCGGCGACGCGGCCACAGCGGTCCGCCATTATCGCAGGGCAATAGGTAGTTCTGGAGATAGTGTTGGACCCAGAAACGGTCTCGCAAAGGCGTTGAATTCCGTTGGCGAATACGGTGAAACCTTAAGGGTTTTAGACCGCACCAATATGGAAAATAATGGCGAAGGCTATTATCAGCGTGGTAAAGCAGAGTTGGCACTGGGGAAATATACAGAAGCCTCAGAATCGTTTGATTCAGCCGCAAGTTTATTAGCGTTTGACGCTGACGCACAGGTTGGACGCGGCCTTGCCTTAGCTGCAAACGGTGATCCTGTGGGTGGCCTAACAGCTTTTGACGCAGCGCTCAACAGCGATCCTGATAATATTCCAGCCATATCAAACAAGGCATTACTCACGGCCCTCATCGGACAAGGTGATGTTGCAGTTGACATGCTTGAGACGTTAGTACGCGAAGGCCGCGCTGCACCGCGGGATCGTCAAAACCTCGCGCTCGCCTACCTATCAGCGGGACGCTCTGACGACGCATGGGCCATGGCTCTAGTCGATCTAGATGAAGGTTCTGCACGGGATACGTTCACTTTTTATCAGCAACTACTGGGCGTCTCGCCAGAGAAGCGCATGGAAGCGATGATGACCGGCGTGATTTCGCAGGAACAAGATACCGACGAAGCGGCAAACATGGCCCTTGGTGACGATGAAAACAAGCAAGCCGCAGCGCAGCGTCTCGCGGGTGTGATTGTCGAGCCTGAGCCTGAAGAGGAAGGTGACCTTGAGTTGCCGCCGCTTCTGGACCCTAGCGAGGGTTATGCCTTGCAAATCGCAGCGTATCGCACCAAAGAACAACTGCTTCGGGGTATTGACATTCTATATAGTGAGAATGGTGATATTCTTGAGGGTCTTGAGCCGCGCCGCAGTGAAGTTGATTTTGGCGACCGCTCGACGTACCCATATGGTTTCTTTTATCGCTTGAATGCTGGTCCACTGAAAACGCTTGAAGAAGCCGAGGATAAATGTGACCAATTACAAGCCCGTGGCACAGCTTGCTGGGTCCGTCCGCCAGAACCTAGTGAAGGCTCGCTGCCAGATTAAGTCAAGCGGATAGAATATTATAGAAAAGGCGGCTTCAATGGCTGCCTTTTTTTGTCCGAACAAACGAACATTGATCGTTCTTTAGAACCCAAACACCACCGAGAGCCGCGAAATCGAATCCGTCTTACTTTTATCTGTGGGCGCGCCGGATTCATATTTGATCTCATGACTTGTCCGCACTGAAAAGCTCTTTGATAACGCCGTGTCAAGCTCCAGTATATTACGGATCGTGGTAGACACTGAGCCATACTCAAACGTCAGACGGTCAACCAGCTTCAAATTCTCTAACAGTTGCAGTTCATAATTCACCGCAGCTCGCGCTACGATTTCTGTCTGCGATTCCAGCACAGGTATCAGCGGATCAATGATATCCGGCATGGCAAAATTAGTATATCGAAGACCAGGGCCTACCTCTATGCGAAGTTTTTGTTTGTCACTATCAATTAATTTCCGACCAATATTGATGGTGTCCACTAGCCGGTAATCATATCCCGCAAACCTATCATATTCGGCTTGAAACATGTTCGACAGCAAAAAGCCGTCTAAGCCATGCCATGTAAATTCGTATATGCCGAGGCCTTTCTCCGTCTGAGAAACCCCGTCCGTCTTGGCAAAGTCCAAGCGTACGCGAAGAGCATGTTCAAACTGCTCCTCAATACTACGGTTCAACTTTAAACCGGCATAGAATGCGTTCTGGTCGGTGTTGCCAGTGTTCTGACTACCGCCAGCATTTATTTCCCCTGTCCATCCCGATAAGGAAAAAAGAGCCGGGGCCGGCTCTGCAACTGGCTCTACTTCGCCGGCTAACTCAGCAGCTACAACCTGTTCACCAGCTGTTGGCATGGCGCTGTCCGACACATTAACTGCGCCTTTTTCGCTTGCTATGCCTGGGCTGTATTTGCTGGCCGCTTTTAGAATATCAGCCCGCTGATCAGGCCAAGTCTTCAAAGCGGTTTCCAAAATAGCCTGAAACGCATCCGTATCGGAGGCCGCTGTCTCAAACATCCTCTCCAGCGCCGCTGGCAAGGCATCCTGATCAGCGCATGCGATGCTGCTTGTCATGCTGGTTAATAGCAGTGCTGTGGTTGCTAATGAGGCTACAGACTTTTTCATCAGGCTTCTGTTCCAAGATCGTTATAATGCCAGTGCGCGCCCTAGGCGGGCTTCAAGGCATCGCTATAGCGGGACAGGCTTTATAATTCAAGCCGAAGTCGCTTGATGAATCCAAAACCCTGTTAATTTTACGCGACATTGCGACAACCTGTTCATGAAATCCTACCAAAATTACGATTAATAGACTAAGCTTGCTTTTGTTTCACAGGGTGCGCCATCGGAGCGCCAAAATGAAGGCAAATTGAGACACCAGTAAGCGGCTAAGGGGGCCTCTATTATGAATGATCTAATCAATCAACCGGGTACGTCCAGCGGCAGCATTGGAATGCCTAAACTTGGTGAAATGAACCAGATTGGTACAGTTTTAGAGGTTAAGTCCGGCACAGTGAAAGTGCTAGTCCCCAAGGAAGTTATCGCCAGACAAGAGCTAGCTAAGCATTGTAGGATTGGCGCTATCATTAAATGCTACAGCGACGGCGCGGAAGTTTTTGGCATCATTCGCTATGTGGCCGCAGGGACCGAACTGGGAACAATTGTCTTGGAGTTGGAACTGTCGGGTCAAATGGAAGCTAGTGGATTTGCGCGGGGTGTCTCGAACTTTCCCTTGCCCGGCGAGGCATGCTTCGCAGCGTCGCCCACAGATTTGGAGCGCATATTTGCACCTGGTGACGGCCAATCTGTGGTGATTGGCAAAGTCTTCCCCACTGATTATATTGATGCGGGTCTTCGTGTGGAACCGCTCCTATCAAAGCATTTTGCGGTACTGGGAAGTACGGGTAGTGGTAAGTCCAGTACGGTAGCCCTAATGATTCACCGCTTTGTTGAAGCTATGCCTAACGCCCATATTCTGGTCCTTGATCCGCACAATGAGTATGAGCGAGCCTTTGAAAGCAGCGGTGTGCACTTTAACACAGCTAATTTGGCACTACCCTATTGGTTGATGAATTTTACCGAGCATGTTGAGGTTTTCGTGGGCCATGACACCAAGGGGCGCGGCGGTGAAGTAGATATTTTAAAGCGTGTACTCCTACGCGCTCGGAAAAGTTATTATTCAGGCCCAAAGGGCATCCGGATCACCGTTGATACCCCAATTCCGTACAAATTGTCTGATATGTTATCCATTCTTGATGACGAGTCGGGTAAACTAGATAAAGCTGAGGACATATATCCGTTCTTAAAGCTGCGCACTAAGATCGAAGAACTGCGAAACGATCCTCGCTATAGTTTCATGTTTTCCGGCCTTCTGATCAACGATAATATGAGCGAAATTGTCTCCAAAATTCTACGCTTCCCTGTTCTTGGCCGGCCGGTGACAACGCTTGATTTATCAGGCGTACCTAGCGAAATTGTTGATGTTGTTGTCTCGGTTTTGTCCCGCATGGTATTTGACTATGCTGTATGGAGCCGCCAAATGGGCGAAGGAACACCGCTGCTGCTTATCTGCGAGGAAGCTCACAGATACGTGCCAAGAAAAGTTGCTGAAGGCACCCTGTACGCTGCGAGAAAATCACTGGAGAGGATTGCTAAAGAGGGGCGTAAATACGGCGTCTCGCTTGGCTTGGTAACCCAGCGCCCGTCTGACCTTTCGGGAACAGTTTTATCCCAGTGCGGCACATTAATCTCAATGCGCTTAAACAACGAGTACGACCGAGGCTTTGTCGCGAATGCAATGCCCGAAGGGTCCGGTAGCTTTTTAGATAGCTTACCAACGTTGAAAAATCGTGAATGCGTCATTTCTGGCGAAGGCGTTGGTGCCCCGGTCCGTGTTCGACTGGATTTCCTTGAAGAAAAATTACGCCCCGCAAGTGATGATCCTGAGTTTCATACCGGTTGGAAACATGATTTATCGAACGGTAACATAGTCGATAGTGTTATCGCTGAGTGGCGCAAGGGTGAAAAATAGGAGTAGGGCCGAGTGGCTAGCATGAGTAAATCCCAATTCGAAATACTAAGCCAAAGTGGCGGTAAATCTCGCTGGGACCTGATTGAGGTGCTAGACGAGCGAAAAGCTGCTTCCGCGAGAGCTGAAGAGCTTTGGGTGTCTAAACGTTTCAGCGGCCTAAAAGTCGTAAAAGAATCATATGACAGCGTTACAAGATCATACAATAGCCTCGAAATTTTTTCTCGGGGTGCTAGTCGCAAGGTATCAAAATATGATGAAAGCGGGAAGGTCGCCCCCTGCCTATCTCCGGATCAATTGTATTTGCCGGCAGGGCGCTCCTCAATCAGAGAACTGCTGAGTCAGTCGCTAGATGAGTGGAACCTGACACCCACAGAACTGCTACATTCTCTTGATCATTACAACCGGCTGAATGATAGCGGCACGCGCTTACAAAACGCTGTTCAACGAGCTGCAATCGCCCAAAGTGATGGGTCTAGCGTGCAAGAACGCATGCGGCATTTGTACCGTGTTATTGATCAGACTGTCGCTATCGCTAAGCAAACGGCTAAAGACCTACCATCATTAGAGTCGGGCCGCTTGAAACCGCTTATTAAAGCCTTTGGTGAAGAAAAAAATCGCGGCTTTATGCTAAGCATAGCGGTAACCCAGTATCTGCGACCTGCTGTAACGTTAGAAGATAAATTCGGCCGAGTTGTCGCGCTGTTAAACGCCAAACATCCGCGCTGGGTCATTTCAGCTCTGGACCAATTTCTAGCCGAATTTCTCGCAATGAAAAAGCTGTTGCCCGCGCTCTTCGGGCCTCAAAAAGATCGCCGTGCTTTTATGGTTCTTTTAACTGAATTCCAGGCTGGTTGTTTAGATGTAAAACGAAAATCCATGGGAATTCATCAATTGATGCCGGACTTGCTTCGCCTTGATGTTTTTCTCGGCGAGGACAGACTGCCCCTAACGCGCGAGGCATTGCTGGAAAGATTGAGAGAAGAGATCTCTAGTTCTGCGCCCGTCTGCGACGGCGATCTTGCTGACAAATTAATGGGATTGAAGGAAATTAACCAGATTATCACGCGCGTAGATTTGGATTCTGCGACGCGGGAGGCTCTAAAAGAAGCTTTGAATGATCGGTCATCTCGGATGGTAAATAGCCAGTCAATTGGCGAGTTTCTTCAAGGATTCAAATTCCCCGATGCAAAGGTTAGAGGGCTGATCAATGTTGTAAACAGCAGCATCGGAAAGACCGCTCAACGGACTGCGGGTAATTTTATTGTCCCTGTTTTAGATACACCAGATAACGAGGCTTGGTTTCTTGCGATCGGGTCTAACCCCGTTGAACGCTTGAAATTATTAAGCGCTATCGGCAAAGAGGTAGAAAATTCACTGCTCTTAGATATGCATAAACGCCATGTCATCACGCAGCTTGACAAATTCAGCCGTATTATTGCCAAAAAAACCAATCTTTTGAAAAAAGTTCTTAGTGTTGAAGACGATGTGTTTGCCAAGGTAGAGCGATTGTTGAGCATGATGGCTGATGGCTATTTTCCTCTGGGTTCGGTTCACAATGAGGCTGAGCAAAAAGTACGGAGCCTGATGAGTCATCCTGATTTCATGTATGCCCTTGCAACAGGTTTTGGTCAGCCCAATGCCGCCGACGCGCTAAGAGACTTTAGAGCTAAGCTTGTTTTGGCTGGTATCAGTGAGTAAGATCCCAGTCAAATCATAGAGGCTATATATAGCAGTTAGAAATCAGAGATAAGGCCGTTTTTTTCCCAATCACCGTATCGGGTAGGCTCTAAGCCCTCACGGCCGCCGATCTCGGTTAAGGGCTTTTTCTCCGCCTTGGGTTGCCCCTCGGAAATTTCAGGCTTTGAGTCTGTATCAGCCAAAATTGTAGCATCCGTTTTATCGTCTTTACTATGTGCCATCGAATTCAGTTTCCTTTTTGCGCCCGATCATACCGTCTCTATACGCAAGCCAGCAATAACAGACCGCAACAAGAATAGAAATACCTGCAAGGCCGTATCCAAATTCGCCGGTTGGCGAAACTGAACCAAATCCATCAATCATGATAATTGTCTGTTTTTTAGCGCTGAGATACCACCCCATGATGCTCAGCAGAATAGCGTTATGTACGGCATGGAAGATTGCTGATGGCCATAGGCTTCCCGACCTTAAACGCAGGTATGCAAGGGGGAACGACAGTGAGACAGTGGTGATAGCAAAAACCATGAGCGGCAGAGCCGTCTGATCAAAACCTTGTAGCTTGGCATGGTAACCACCCCAAAGAATGATCGGACTATACCATAAAACCCAAATTAGGCCTGACAGGAAGCTAGTGTTAATAAAGCCGAACCGTTTGTAAAACAACGGCACTAGCAGACCGCGCATGCCTATTTCTTCCCCCAGCGTAGTCACCAGCGATTTTATGACGCCGATCGTGACAATCCACGGCAAAGATAACACCAGTATTTGCTCATAGGACCAGTTTGATATTCCAAGGTTTCTACCCACTTTATTTGCATAAGCTCCGATATCAAACCACCCCAACCCACCAAAGATTATCAGTGCGGCGATCGCAGCCATATAGATGATCGGCGTAGCCCAACCAAGCAAATACCAACGGCGCTGACTCCCTCTCAAGCCCAAGATACCTTGATCGCTTTTGGTTACCCAAAGAGCCAACACCGCGGATAATGCTGGCATCCATGAAAGGGTCGACACCCACATATACTTTGCGCCAAGGGCAATGATTGCCGATTGAACGGCCGCTGAGCTGCCCACTAGGACGATGAAAAACACGAATAACAGCCGCTGTTCTTTAGATGTCCATGATCGTTTTTCTATTTTATTTTCTGGCATACGTGCCCTCTTCTCTTAGTTCGCACACTTAATCGGCCACAGCCGATCTCAAATTATTGGCTTTATAGCCTTACAAAGATACACTTTGCTCCCCAAATGATAAGAATGTGAATTGTTTTGCGACGAGTCGACCGGAGAATTGCGATGAATATAATGAAAACAGCCGTTCTGATAGCCGCAATGACCGGACTTTTCCTTGCAATCGGGTTCTTACTAGGTGGCAACGGCGGTCTGGTGATTGCCTTTATCATTGCGCTGGGTATGAATTTCTACGCCTATTGGAACAGCGACAAAATGGTACTGAAAATGTACAGTGCCACTGAGGTCGACGACGCATCATCACCTGTTTTGGTAAAAAGTGTTCGAGAATTGGCCATGCGCGCTGATTTGCCGATGCCGAAGGTTTATGTGATCAACAATGATCAGCCCAATGCATTTGCAACAGGCCGGAATCCGGAAAACGCTGCTGTGGCAGCGACAACAGGGCTAATGCGACTCCTAAACCGGGAAGAGCTAGCTGGTGTAATGGCCCACGAACTGGCCCACATCAAAAATCGCGACACACTGATTATGACGGTCACTGCCACCTTTGCTGGTGCGATTTCGATGCTAGCAAATTTCGCCCTATTCTTTGGTCGAGGGCGCGATAATCCCATCGGTCTTTTAGGATCGATTTTGTTGATGTTTTTAGCGCCTGTAGCCGCCGGTCTTGTCCAAATGGCGATCAGTAGAACCCGAGAATATGAGGCTGACCGCATCGGGGCTGAAATATGCGGCAACCCGCTCGCGCTGGCGTCCGCGTTGAATCGGTTGGAGAGCGGAGCGAAACGAATTGACAATCATCAGGCTGAAAGCAATCCTGCTACCGCCCATATGTTTATCGTAAATCCCCTTCATGCCCATAAGCGAGACGCCCTGTTCAGCACGCACCCTAATATGCAAAATCGGATTCATGCTCTTGAGGGCATAGCGGGTATGCCTTTGCAAAACGCGCGCTTTCGCAATCATCACGCTGTGATGGAATCACCAAATGAGGCCCCTGACAAACCGTCTCCTTGGAGTAACCCGAAAACACAAAGCCCAAGCAAAAGGCGTGGGCCCTGGGGGTAATATTTGGGGGTAAGGTCTGGCGGGATTAGAGTCTTGAAGGGATAAATCCCAGGCCAGCCCCCTTATAGCGTTTCCAGAAGTGCGCGCAGAGCCTCAGCGTCAGGCCTTGGACCAACGCGCGAAATACAAAGCGACGCCGCTGCACAACCCAATTTACCACTTTTTTCTAGACCATAACCGTTCGAGAGCCCAAATAGGAAGCCTGCGGCAAACATATCGCCAGCGCCTGTCGTATCGACAACATCCGTTTTAACACTAGGCACCGAGTACCGCTGATCACCTGACAGGATAATTGCACCTTCGCTACCGCATGTCACAGCAGCGATCTCAGTTTTTCCGGCGAGGATGCTCAGGGCCTCTTCAAGGTCATCGGTCTGGTAAAGCGAGCAAATCTCATCCCGGTTCGTAAATAATATGTCGATACTGCCGTCCACTAAACGATTGAAATCACCCCGGTAGCGATCAACACAAAATGAATCGGATAATGTAAAAGCAACCCGTCCACCGGCTGCTGCCGTCATCGCCATCGCTAGGCGGCAAGCCTCCTTAGCGTGTTCGCGGTCCCACAGATATCCCTCGATATAGGTGATGTCTGCGTGGTCAATTTTAACCTTTGGGATATCAGCCAGAGACAAGGCGGCGCAAGCGCCAAGGTAAGTATTCATCGTACGCTGCGTATCAGGGGTAATACAAACCAAGCTCGACGCAGTGCTCTCCCCGTCTTCAAGGGGCGGCGTATCAAAATCAACGTCGATAGCCTTCATGTCGTGGCGAAAAATTTGACCCAGCTGATCGCTAGCAACCTTACCAATATAGGCAGCTTTTCCGCCGAGCATCGCGATACCTGCAATGGAATTCGCAACCGAGCCGCCTGATTGCTCCCGCGTGGCTGGCATCACATCATAGATCGCGGCGGCTTGATCCGCGCTGACCAGATTCATCGAGCCTTTTATCATCCGGTGATCACTGATAAATCGCTCCTCAACCACCGCCAAAATATCAACGATAGCATTCCCAATACCCAACACCTGAAACCGATCCGACATATATTCTCCTGTGGCAAACATCTAAAAGGTTTCAAGCTAACCCTTGAAAAAGCTGAATAGCATCTTATCCTGCGTTTAATAACAATCAATAAAGATTTGAAAGCATCAAGTCGATACTTCAAAACGCGACACTTGGAGCAGGGAAATACATATGCACAGCAGAGCCATCAGCAGAACATGGAAGCAAATATTACACCCAACATTTCGCGGTGTTTTCATGACGGGTGTGGCCGCAGCACTGGTAACACTGTTGGTGCTTGTTTCAATCCTATATAGCGTATGGCCGGAAAGTTTAGATTTCTCCGTACAGAATTATGATGACTGGATGTGGGGCACTCAGTGGATTGGCAGTGCCATCAATGGCTTAAACGCGATTATCAATGACTGGATCATCGAGCTTACTTTCATTCCGGTAATCTTACTCTCTAGCTACTTTCTATTTCCGCCTGTAGCTATCGTCGTGATGGGGATTTTCCTAGATAAGATCGTCTTTGCGGTTGAAGAAGAATATTATCCGGGCAGCATGGCAACGCGGCATGTGGGCCTTAGCGAGTCGATCATTGGCGGTATGCGATTAGCCGCTTTGATGATCTTGCTAAACCTTCTGGCCTTAATTCCTTATATTTTCTTGCTCTTCACAACTGGCGGGATTGGCACCATGATTCTATATCTTGCGATCAATGGCTATTTGCTAGGCCGAGAGAATTTTGAACTGGTTGCCAGCGGCCATCTGCAGGTAGAAGGTATTCGTGTTCAAAGAAAACGCTTCCAGACTAAAATTTTTACCAGCGGCGTGCTAATTTCTGCCATGTTCATCGTCCCTTTTGTTAACATACTGGCACCGATCGTGGCGACAGCATTTATGACCCACGTATTTCACCGTCTACAGGAAGACATATAGCTATGGCGCATCACACACTACTTTCTATCCTTGGACTAAGCTTACTGGTTTCGGCCTGCGGATCGCAAACAGGGACCGCCGTTTCAACTGAGACGAGACCGCAAACCGCAAGCCCCAATGAGACTGATCCAAATTTCATGCCTCCCGACCAAGTTCAGACCGAGTCGATTGGATCAGCACAATTGTTGCCGCCCGCCGATGGCTCACCGTTTTTAGTTATCGACCCAAACCGTTTGCCCGGCATGACCGCTGATCAGGTGGTGCGGGCGCTGGGAAGCCCATCCTTTGTGCGGCGCGATGGCAATAGCCAGGCCATGCTGTATGAAGCCCCCCAGTGCGTGCTCGATATTAATCTGGTAGAGCTTTCAGAAAATGCACCGATGACAGTAAATTATGTCACCGCTCGCGACCGAACCGGCCGGCTCATTACCATTAATCGGTGTTTAGAACAGTTGGCGAGCAGTTAGAGACTTGTGCCCGCTATACTGTTATGCTTACTTGATTACAGAATAGGTAAGGCTTGAGACGCCCCAGGGAGATGGTTTCGATGTCCAGCAGTAAAATTGATACAGGTACCATCGTCAAATTGGTTGTTTGGAGCTTTCTTGTCGGTTTCATCCTGTTCAATTTAGAGATTTCTCCGGGTGACTTTTATGCTTGGGTGGCTGAAAAGGTAGCCGCCGTGTGGAACTGGCTGACCGGCTACGGCCTGCAATATATCCTGGTAGGTGCCAGCATTGTTGTCCCTATTTTCCTTATTTCTCACTTTAGAAACCGCGCCCGAGAGCGGCGACACGGTACTCTCAGTGATGTCTCAAAAGGGCCACCAAAAGAATGATTGTTAGGACTCCTTATAAAAGTCTCAGCGCATCAAAAGTCAGGGCTAGAAATTGAGCCGCTTTGAACCTGGTATCGACGATGACGGTAGACTGTATGCTCCAGCAACAGAGCGCAACAGAGATGCTATCCTTGATGTTTTGAAGCAATTTCTCCCAGACAAAGGCACCGTCCTAGAAATTGCCAGCGGTACCGGCGAACATGCCTGCTATTTCTCCAAGGCATTCCCGCATTTGCACTGGCAGCCCAGCGACGTATCGCCTGAGCACCTGATTAGCATTGATGCCTGGCGCAGCAAAACTGAAGCCATCAGCTTATTGCCGCCGATAAAATTAGATGCTCGCCAAGAACAATGGCCTGTAGAGGCAAACCCACCCGCGCAGCCTATCACGGCGGTGCTAGCAATCAATATGATCCATATTTCACCTTGGGTGGCGACTGAACGTCTAATATCTGGTGCGGGCCGCGTGCTTGGCTGGGGCGGCGTGCTGATCATTTATGGCCCCTTTAAATTTGACGGCAAATTTTCAGCACGGTCAAACGAAGCTTTTGACCGTGACCTGCGTGCTCAAGACCCAGAATGGGGTGTCCGCGAGTATTCTAACATCCGGATGCTGGCTGGCAAGGCAGGGTTTAGCCCTCCTGATATTATTGAAATGCCCGCCAATAATCATTCACTGATTTTCCGCCGCAGCTAGTCAAAGGTATCCGCGCCTGATCCGGCGTGCTTTGCTGGGGCGGTTTCCGGCTGCACTCTCCACAGTAAATATAGAAATACTATTCCCGGAACGGCTAAGATCGTGGATGTGATAAAGAAATGCACCCAGCCCCAACTATCAACAATAAAACCCGAGCTGCTACCCAGCAACTTCCCACCCAGACCAGCCACCGCCGACAAAAGCGCATACTGGGTCGCGGTAAAAGCCACATTACACAGACTAGACATGTAAGCCACTGTCACCGCTGCTCCAAGACCTGTTGAAAATTTTTCGGCGACGACAGCAATCACTAGCGCGTCAATGTTATAGCCCTGATAGTAAACCCAAATAAACACCAAGTTAGTCAGCAGCATCATCAGCGCCGTAACAAACAGCGCCCGGTAGACACCAAGGCCAAAATAAAGCATCGGCCCAAACCCAATCCCCGCAAATAGCGCGAAACTGCCGACCGCTTTACTATAATCAGCGATCTCCGTTTTGCTGAATCCCAGCTCTAATTGAAACGGCGTCATCATCATGTCCGCCATAGCATCCCCTAATTTCAAGGTCACAATAAACAACAAGATATAATACCAGCCCGGCCGCGTCATAAATTCGCGAAACGGCATATATATATTTTCATAGATAAAGCTTTTGAGTTTCAGCGGTCCATGATCCGCCTTTACTTTTTCCTCGGACGCTTTTGGCTCACCAATCCACAAAACTGCTATTAATCCCGGAATGACAAGTAGCCCCATCACCGATATTGCGACCGTCCAATCAAGCGCATCCGCAAGCCTAAGGCCGGCCCATGCTGTCAGCAAATTGCCCGCGCGGTAACCAAATGTAATGGCGGTTGCGCCGTGGCCCTGCTCCTCCTTTTCCAAAATCTCGATGCGGTAGGCATCAATAACAATATCCTGACTAGCAGAAACAGTTGTCAAGATCACCGCAATGACGGCAATCATGAACAGCTCTTTCGAGGGGTCTAGTGTCGCTAAAAATAGGATAGTGATCGCGATTAACGCCTGAAAGACAACCAGCCAGCTGCGGCGGTGACCAAATATTTTCGCAAACTTACCCAGCCGCACGCCATCTATAATCGGTGACCAAAAAACTTTCAGCGAATAGGGCAACGCCACTAGCGTGAAAAGTCCAATATCCGTTTTGCTAACATCGAAATCTGTGAACCACGCAGACGTCAAGGAAAGCGCTATCGTCAGCGGGAAACCACTAGATATACCAAGCAAGAATACCGCCAAAATTTTACGATCAAGAAAGGCCCCGCCTGCCTGGATAAATCGGTTCAAAAGCTGCATTATTTCAATATAATCCACATCTGATCAGCGACCGCTATCAGCCGGTCATCCGCGCCTATAATAGCCGTGCCCGCTAAGCGTTTGCGTCCACTGCGATCACCACCGCGTTTGTCCCAACCGATAACCCTGCATACCTCACCCGGTTTCAGCTCATCAAGAATTTGCGCCTGCATTGCTGCAAGTAAACTGGTTTCCTTGCACGAACAGGCAAAATAACCGGGACAGTCCAGCGCCGCCCATATGATCTCTGAGCGAATGATGCCATTTTCATCTATAAACTCGGCGGCGGGGGTCCAAGGCGTAGCAACCACATCAGGGTGACCACCTACCGTACCCGCGAATAAACACAGTCCGTCCTCGGTCCGTTTTTTGCCGCAGACAAAACATTGCTGGTACATCTCATCGGGATTAACGAAGAAACGATCACTGGCAGCCCTGCTATCCACTAGGCTTGGTATCATTGGTGGCAGATCGGCAATTGGATCTAAGCCAGCCTCTCCAACAGCAATTTTTTGATCACCGTCCAGCATCACTGCGCCCATACCATCCAGCTGAATATCCAGCGTTTTATCAAGGGGGCAAGGGGCTTTTAAGCTGACGCGAATCGATTCGGATCTTGATGCGGGCAAATGTTTAGCAAGCGAACCACAAACATATCCGCCATTTCCCATGCCAACGGGGCCATTGAATCGGCCTTGAATATTGATTTGCATCACCGCACCTCCTGCTTATTAGATAGGTATTTAATAGCTGCCACACCTAGCAAGCAAGAAGTTTCGCTTTGCACCAAGGCAAGACTATGACAAAAGAGCGCCATGAAACATGCAGATAAAAATAAGCCCTTTCCATCAAAGCCGCTCAGCGCCCGCGCTGTAGCCCTTAGCGTTTTGATACAGGTTATCCATAAACATACGCCGCTTGATCAAACGTTGGAACAGGCGCTGTTAGACCATCATTTAGATAGCCGCGATCGGGCCTTTACGCGTAACTTGGTATTCTTGGTCATGCGGCGCCTGGGAGCGTTGAAGCATGTCCTTGGCCAGATCGTAAACAAGCCCATCGCCAACGAGGCTGCACGGACAAAAACAGCCGTTCTGATGGGAATTGCACAGGTGCTATTCCTGCGGACCAGCGATCACGCTGCGGTTAGCGAGAGCGTTGATTTGATCGGTAATGCCCCACATCCCAAGGAGCGCGGAATGAAGGGCCTCGTCAATGCCCTGCTGCGCCGGGTCGTTCGGGAGCGCGATCACTGGCTAGCCGAAATTGATAGCCGCCCAGAAGCCGACATCGCCGGACCCTTTAGACGGCGTTATAGCGACGCCTTTGGAGCGGAAGAAGCTAAATCCCTAGGCATGACCCTGCGAGCAGAGCCACCGCTAGATATCACGCTAAAGCCGGGTGAAGATATTACAGCTTGGGCAGAAAAATTAGAAGCAAAGCCGATCGGCAATCACACCCTACGCCGCGAATTTACTGACGTCACCGCGCTTGATGGGTTTGAGGGTGGCCACTGGTGGGTACAAGATATCGCAGCAACACTGCCTGCCCAATTATTACCTTCTGACGTAAGCGGAAAGACCGTTCTTGATATGTGTGCGGCACCCGGCGGCAAGACAATGCAGCTGGCCGCGATGGGCGCCAACGTTATCGCCTTAGATCGATCACGGAAACGACTGGACCGCTTACAGCAGAATTTGGACCGCACCCACCTAACGGCAGAGGTTGTCACCGCTGATGGAACAAATTTCAAGCCTGAAACAAAGATAGATCATATCCTGCTAGACGCTCCGTGCAGTGCTACTGGCACCTTTAGGCGAAATCCTGATGTTCTGTGGAGCCGCTCGAAAGCTGATATCGATAAGCTGGCTGCCTTACAGGCCAAGCTGTTGGATCATGCCTTCACCCTACTCCCCGTCGGCGGCGTTATGATCTACTGCGTTTGCTCGCTGGAAAGCGAAGAGGGCGTGGATCAAGTCAGTGCCTTTTTATCCCGCACTGATGCTGCTGCTAGACTGCCGATATCGTCGGAAAGTGTTGGCAGTTTGCCTGTGATGATAACTGATGAAGGTGATGTCTTAACGCGGCCAACAATGATGGCCGATCAGGGCGGTATGGACGGCTTTACGATTTCCAGACTCACCCGCACAGCATAAATCGTAAAAAATCAAGGTTATAGTAACTAGGCAATGCTTGTCGGCAACGGCTATGGGTGCTAAGAAAAATCAGCCCAATGATTACTCTTTGCCTCTGAAAGGTTTGCCATGGCCAGCGCTGTCAAAATCTCGCCCTCCATTCTCTCCGCTGACTTCTCAAAATTAGGCGAGGAGGTCCGCGCCATCGACGCCGCTGGCGCTGATTATATCCATGTTGATGTGATGGATGGCCACTTTGTCCCAAACATCACCATCGGTCCCGATGTGGTGAAGAGCCTGCGACCCCATTCGGATAAAGTCTTTGATGTTCATTTGATGATTTCACCAGTAGACGCCTATCTAGAGGCCTTTGCAGACGCCGGAGCAGACATCATTACGGTGCACCCAGAGGCAGGTGCGCACACTCACCGGACACTACAAAAAATTCGTAGCCTCGGCAAGAAACCCGGTCTGGCGTTGAACCCAGGCACGCCGATTGACGTTTTAGATTATGTGATCGACGACCTTGATATGATTTTGGTGATGAGCGTCAATCCGGGGTTTGGCGGTCAAAGCTTTATCGATAGTCAGTTGCGTAAGATCGAGGCCATCCGCAAGCGTATAGACGCGACCGGTCGCGATATTGATCTGGAAGTTGATGGCGGCGTTAATCAGGCCAATGCGGCAACTGTGCTCGCAGCCGGCGCCAATGCCTTGGTTGCTGGATCTGCTACCTTCAAAGGCGGGCCCGATGCCTATGCCGCGAATATCAAGGGCCTGCGCGGCGAGTGATTAGCCTATATATAGCTAAATGATTTTCGATCAGTTTGAGCGAGGTTTAGGATAAAACAATGAACGCGGTGCCAGAAAAAAGCAGGGGAAAGCCTGACCAGCAGCAGCTGGAGCTTGACGTCAATCCTGCGCCAAAAGCACCCCAGACAAGTGGTTCATCCAGCACCCTTTATCGCCGAGGTGGCGAGACTTTATTACGTCGCGCACTCTCCAAACTTAACCAGACCGCTCGGATGGCCGGATACCGAACGAAATTATACCATATGCGGCTGCAAGGCCCGCATCCTCTGCAGTTGAATGCTAGCCCTGATGACCCTGCACCCGGCAGTGCTATGATTGGCAATGCGATGCTGGGTGGTGATCTTTTATACGGCCCCGAGCATCTTGATCTAACGGCCGCACCATGGTCGATGCTTTGGCACAAAAGCCAGACATTCTTTAACTACGGACAAAGTTTTGCGTGGCTTCGAAATCTAGCACAGGTCAGCGATCAGCGGGCCGCGCGAGAGTGCGCTGAAACCCTAACGCGCCACTGGATTGATACATATGAACGCTGGGATGAAACTGTCTGGGCGCCGGCTCTAATCGGGTCTCGACTCAGCAATTGGATCGTTCATGCGCCCTTGCTTCTGTCTAGCTCCGATATGATTTATAGATCCAAAGTGCTATCGATAATGGCCCATCAAGCCCGGCATTTGAACAACACTATCGGCGATGCACCCGCTGGCTTGAACCGGGTCCGCGCAGCAGCGGGGCTAGCCTTTGCGGGCTTATTATTACCAACAGGTATAAATTGGCGCCTTAAGGGTGAAAAGTGGCTAGAGCGGGCGCTTGGTGAAACTGTTCTGAGAGACGGCGGGACCGTTGGGCGAAACCCCGCTCACGCAATTAAAATACTGCGGCTGCTTATATTGGTTCGTGCTGCCTACCAAGAGGCAGGAGTGGAAATTCCGCAGAACTTCCTGTTCACCATTGATCGCCTAGCGCCCTTTATTCGCATGATGCGCCACGGCGGAGGGATGCTGGGACAGTTTAACGGCGCTGTCGGCGAGGGCGGCTTTGGCACTGATGCAATTTTGGACGCATCAAGGTCAGCGGGTAAGGCCGGTACCAATGCGCCCTACACTGGCTTTCAGCGAATAGTCCACGGGCAGACACTGGTCTTAATGGACACAGGGTGCCCGCCGGCTGGGGAGCGCAGTGCCGCCAGCCACGCTGGTACACTTTCATTTGAGATGAGCGAAGGCGCAGAGCGAATCATATGCAACATGGGACCAGCGGTAGACGCTGGTCCTATGGCGGACCTAGCTGGCCTAGCACGCACCACTGCGGCACATTCAACGCTGGTGTTAAATGATACCAATTCGTCTAGCATGCAAGCTGATGGTACCTTGGGTAAGGGCGTTGAACGCGTCCGCTTAAAGCGCCGAGCAGAAAATGGCGGTACATGGTTAGAGGCCGATCATGACGGCTACGAACAACGTTTTGGCTTTCTCCACGCCAGACGATTGTTCATTGATGATAGCGGATTCACTGTGGACGGTCTTGATGAATTGAAGCCCGAGGGGCGGCGCCAAAAGGCGTCCAAAGCCTCAGTGCGTTTTCATCTACACCCCGATATATCGGTGGAAGCTGGGCCAACCGCATCAGTGATTTTGCTACGAACAAGATCAGGCAGCGCCTGGTTGTTTGAAAGCGACCACGATATAAATGTGGAAGACAGCTTATATATGGCGCAGCCTGATAAGCCAGTGCGGAGCCGCCAACTGGTTATCAATCAAGACAAAGCCCTAATAGAAGCTACAAAAATTCACTGGAAACTAACGAAGCAAAGTTAATTTATGACAGGCGCGAAGGGACGATAATGACCAAGATAACGATCAAGCGAGCACTCATTTCAGTATCGGATAAATCTGGACTTACAGAGTTAGGCGAAGCCCTTGCAGATATGGGTGTCGAGATTTTATCCACTGGCGGGTCAGCTAAAGTTTTGCGCGATGCAGGTATTCCAGTCAAAGACGTAGCTGATCACACAGGCTTTCCCGAAATGATGGACGGTCGCGTGAAGACTTTGCACCCGAAAATTCACGGCGGCTTCTTGGCGCTGCGCGATAACCCTGATCATGTAGAGGCGATGAAAGAGCATGATATTGGCGGGATTGATCTGGTGGTGGTTAATCTCTATCCGTTTCAAGCGACAGTAAAGAGCGGCGCAAACTTTGACACCTGCGTTGAAAACATAGATATCGGCGGCCCCGCGATGGTTCGATCAGCTGCGAAAAATCATGCCTTTGTGACAATTATCACCGACCCGGGCGACTATGAGGCGCTTCTGGAAGAACTTGAAGATAACGGCACAACATCCCACGACATGCGGAAGCGATTAGCGGCTAAGGCCTATGCGAGAACTGCGGCCTATGACACAGCGATCAGCCAGTGGTACGCCGAGGAGCTTGGAGAAGACTTCTCTGACCGTCTGACTGTAACAGGCAGTAAAGTCCAAAACTGTCGCTACGGCGAGAATCCCCATCAAAGTGCTGCCTTCTACGCTAATAACGAGGAACGGCCCGGTATTTCAACCGCCGTTCAGCATCAGGGTAAAGCCTTAAGCTATAATAACCTGAATGATACGGATGCGGCGTTTGAGCTGATCAGCGATTTTGATCCCGAGGTGCCAACAGTTGCGATCATCAAGCACGCTAATCCATGCGGCGTTGCGACAGGGGACACACTGCTGGATGCCTATTTTAAGGCGCTGAAGTGTGATCCGGTGTCAGCTTTTGGCGGTATCGTAGCCCTCAACGGCACGCTGGATGAAGATACCGCGGAAGAAATCATCAAAATTTTCACCGAAGTGATCATTGCACCCGCTGTCACTGACGCTGCCAAGGCTATCATCGCAAAGAAAAAGAATCTGCGGCTGCTCACCACAGGTGGCTTAGCTGACCCCGAGCAAGCGGCGAAGATGGTCAAAACGGTCGCTGGGGGCTTTTTGGTCCAGAACCGCGACACGGGCCGCATCACGCAAGATGATTTGAAAGTGGTTAGTGACCGCAAGCCTTCAGAGCGGGAGCTAGACGATATGCTGTTCGCTTTCCAAGTCGGCAAGCACGTTAAATCAAACGCCATTGTTTATGTACGGGGCGGCATGACAGTAGGCATTGGCGCGGGTCAGATGAACCGCCGAGATAGCAGCAGGATCGCCGCCATCAGAGCTGGAGAAGCAGCTGAAATGGCAGGCGAGGTCGATAGCTTGGCGATTGGATCAGTGGTCGCATCCGACGCCTTCTTCCCCTTCGCGGACGGCCTGTTGGCAGCAGCAGATGCTGGCGCGACAGCGGTCATTCAGCCGGGTGGCTCCATGCGCGATCAAGAGGTCATTGATGCGGCTAATAAGGCGGGGCTGGCGATGGTCTTCACTGACATGCGCCATTTCAGGCACTAGCATGGCATATCAAGGATTCAGAAAAGCGAACGTTGACGATTTATCATGGATCGCTGGGCTTGAAGGGCTGCCGGAAAATCAGTTTGTCGCTGGTGAGCCGCTTGAGGCGCACGAGGCTCACTTTAAGGACAATGCCTTTGAGTATCTGATTGCCGAAGATGACAAGGGTGAACGGGCAGGCTATGCGCAGATGGTAGACAGCCCGAATGACCGTATTGAATGGCGGCGCATCATCATAGACTGCAAAGGCAAAGGCATTGGCAAGGCTTTCATGCGTGATGTTATTCGTCATTACCGCGACAATACCCAAAGGCTATCTATCTGGCTGGATGTCTATGCGGATAATGCCCGCGCCCGTCACCTATACATCACGCTGGGCTTTCAGGAAACCGGCGAAAAACCCTCACCACTCTTTCCAGGTAGAATGCTTGTCGATATGGAACTAGACCTGAACTAGGCCAAAATCTTCTTCAGGCCTTCGGTCCAAACTTCAAGGTCCCCGTCAGGATAGGCCGCTGGTGGGTGCTTACCCCACACCGGGTCAGGCCACGCGGGATCTTCGTGAAAGCGGGCGACCACGTGCACATGAAGCTGCGGGACGATGTTTCCAAGCGCCCCCACATTCATTTTATCGGCCTGGAAGGCTTTCTCCAAAACCGCGCTTACATTGGCAAGCTCGGTCATCAGCCTCGACTGATCAGAATCTGAAAGATCGTGTATCTCACGGACATCCGGTACCCGTGGCACCATAACCACCCACGGGTAGTTGGCATCCTTCATCATTCTGATCTGGCACAGGTCCATATCAGAGATATGCACGGTGTCGGCTTCTAAACGTTCATCAAGGGTAAAGATCATCGTTGCTCCCTATATTCAGTCTTAGTGCGTATCACTTAGCTTTATCTTTCCACGCACATAAGTCAAAGACAACACAAGCACCGCAGTCTGGTTTGCGGGCCTTACATACATACCTACCATGCAAAATCAGCCAATGATGGGCGTGTTTACCAAATTCGTCTGGTACCAGTTTGATCAGTTTCTTCTCGACCGCTAGGGGTGTCTTACCGGTCGCGATCCCCACCCGATTGCTTAGGCGAAAAATATGGGTGTCAACCGCGTGAGTATGGTGCCCGAAGGCGATGTTCAGCACGACATTGGCCGTCTTTCTCCCGACCCCAGGCAGTGCCTCAAGGTCTTCTCGGTTCTGGGGAACCTTGGAGCCATGCTTTTCAATCAGCATTTGGCTCAGCGCTAGAACGTTCTTGGCTTTGGCGTTAAACAGACCGATAGTTTTGACATGAGATTTAATGCCATCAAGCCCCAGAGCGGCCATTTTCTCTGGCGTTTCAGCAATTTGAAACAGCCGTTTGGTCGCTTTATTAACGCCCACATCGGTCGCCTGCGCCGACAGAACGACCGCTACCAAAAGGGTGAAGTCATTGACATAGTCAAGCTCACCCTCTGGCTCTGGATTCTGGTCGTGGAGGCGCTGGAAGAAGGCCTTAACCTTCTCCCTGGAAAGCTGTCGAGCCATACCCCAGACCGCTCCTAGCGTTCAGAGAATGCGTTATCAAACGATACGGTTATTGGGCGCAATAAGTAAGCTATTAGACTTTTTTGTCCCGTCTTGATGCTTGCCGTAACCGTCATGCCCGTTGAGATAGGATTATCTTGTGAGCGTCCGACAAATTCGCCGTCGATCGCCACGCGAGCACGGAAATATCGCTTACCGTCCTCATCTTCAAAACTATCAGGGCTGATCCGGCTGACCTTACCGCGCAGGCCACCTTTACGGCCAAAACGATAGGTCGAGACTTTAATCAGCGCATCCATGCCAACTTCTACGTGACCAATATCTGATGCGGGAATTCTAATGTCAGCTAAAAATTCACGCTGCTGCGGGACGACGCTTAACAGGATCGCGCCTGGCTTAACAACGGCGCCCGGCTTATTGAACATCAACCCACTGATCCGGCCATCAATTGGAGCACGCACCCACGTGCGCTCCCATTCGTCCTCAAGTTTTAGCAATCTATTTCTTTGGACCGCAAGTTCGCCGTCCACTTGGCCAAGCTCTTCACTCGCACGCTTGGAAAGCTCATCGGCAAGCTCAATCCGGCGGCTCTGCGCCTCGGCAAGGGAAGCCCTTGCCCGAGCAACGTCGGCTATCGTTTGTGCTGTGTCACCACTCAGCTTATCAAAGCGTCGCTGCACATCCAGAAGGACAATCTTGTTATTTAGGCCCCTGTCGAACAAGTCCGCCCGCATAGAGAGCTCTTCTTCTGCCGCCGCTGTCTGCTTTTCTAGCGAAGATAGCGTGGCCTGTAGGCCAATAATCTCTTCGCGCCGGGCATTGGTCTGCGCATTGAGACCAGATATTAGAGCGGCCCGCGTGGTCGAAGCTGCATCGAATGCATTTTGCTGACTGGCAACAATATCCCCATAGTCAGATGCCGACCATGGTGTAAAATCTGGCTGGCGGTTGGCAGCAAAAGCCCTGAGCCGCTCTGCCTGTGCGCCCAGCGAGGCCACCCTAGCTCTTAAAGCATTAACTTCCGAAGAGATCGCCGTATCGTCCATTTTGATAATCACATCGCCAGCTTCAACAGCGATCGATTCTTCAACGAACAGGCCATTTTCTTCTTGCTCCGGAGAGCCAATATAGGCAATCGTGCCGCCTTCAAGGTGCTGTACCTCTTGCGATCCTTGAACCGGGATAATTTCACCCTCGGCTACCGCATGCTCGTCAAATTCAGCAAGCGATGCCCAAACAACAAATATCAGTACAAAAGCACTGATTGTCGCCAAGGTGCCGCGAAGACCTCCTGGTGGATCAGTTTCCTCAAGCACCACTGAACGCGATAATAGATTCGCATCCGATCTGCTTAAGTTTTGCAGCGCGCCGACCTTTTTAGCGTCAGTCTTTGCTGGCACGCCGCCCTTTGCTGCTTGCTTTTCATTCTTTGGTTCTTGCAGGTCTAGAGAACTCATCCTAACCCTCCCGGTACCTGGTCAATCACAACATCTGGTGGACCCATTGCTGCAATTGTTCCTTGGTTCATCAAAATTAATTTATCGGCCAGTCGAATATGACTTGGTCTGTGCGAAATCATGAAAACAGTCGCCTTGCCTCTAAGTACGCGTAGAGCGTCCATTAAAGCGGCATCACCGTCATCGTCTAACATCATCGCTGGTTCATCCATAACGATGATCGAAGCGTTTTTAACATAGGCTCGCGCGATCGAGAGCTTTTGCCTAAAGCCGGCGTTGAGCTGAGAGATATTTTGGTCACCGATCCGTTCTTCAAAACCCTTCGGTAAGGCTTCAACGTCTTCCAAAACACCTGCCATTCGACAAGCGTTTTCCAGATCCTCATCAGTGGCTACCGGATTTGCCAGGCGCAAATTTTGGGCGATCGTTCCATGGAAAAATTGAGCGGTCTGCGGCACATAGGCTATCGCTTGGCGCAACTGAAGAGAATCAATTTGACGAAGGTCTAAGCCGTCCAAAGTTATTTGACCAGCCTGCGGGCGATACAGCCCAAGAAGCATCCTAATCAACGAAGACTTGCCAGACCCATTGGGTCCGCTCACCGCGATAAATTCACCGGGCTTTACCTGCAGCGACACGCCCAAAAGAGCAGGCTCGGCAAGCTGGTGATACCTAAATGATACCCGCTGAAAACCAATCGCGCCCTGCCAGTGGCGCTCAACCGGCGATGACGTCGACAAGGCTTGACCTTCTGTCTTCATCCGCATCAGCTGGTTGATTTGAGACAATGCCACTTGAATTTGAGCTGCACGAGCAAGCGTTAGAAATAGATTTTGTACCGGTGACAAAACCCGCCACGTTAAAGCTGAAATAGCAATCAGAGCGCCTAGCGTAATGGTTCCGGCAATCACTAGATTAACACCCCAAACGATCGCTGCTAATCCCGCGATCATCAAAAAGGTCTGGCCAATTGACTGGAAGGCAAAAGATATTTGAGCTGTTTTATGGTGCGCGACCGCAACCTCTGCTGATAAATCCCGGTACCGCTCTTGCCACTTTTCTTCGGCATTCAACTCTTTAAGCGCTCGAATATTCGATACTGTCTCGACCATGAAGCTGTGCCGCTGAGCTTTCAGGCTTGAGGCCGTTTTAACCGCTTTTTTCAGGGCTGGGCCAATCAGGAGCCATGTCAACAAAAACAGCAAGCCCATGATCACCGGTATGACCGCCAACCAGCCCGCGAGAAATGCTATGACACTGATGAAGATCAAGATAAACGGCAATTCCAATATAACCGTAGCAAGCACACTGGTAAAAATATCTCGTATGCTGTCAAAATCGCGAATGCGCGCCACCTGACTACCCAGAGAAGCGCCCTCCGTGAGGTTAGCTGGTAAATTGAGGATTTGACCAAAGGCGCTGACAGCAACCGAATGCTCAATCCTGGCGCCAATGAAAGCAATCAGCTTGGCTCTAAATGTTCGAAGGAAAAATTCAAAGCAAAGAGCGATCGCTAAACCAGATGCTAGTGGCAATAACACACGACTACTGCCAGACGGGATTACTTGATCATACAGCATCATAATGAAAATCGGGACCGCCAAGGCTAAAATATTAACCACAAGCGTCAGTCCAACCAATTGCCACATCGATGCTCTAAAGCGCTGGAAAAGCGCTTTAACCCAGTTTTCTTTATCTGCTTGGCGATCTGCTTGCTCTACCACGGTTTGCTTCACAAGGTATGCCGTGCCGGAAAGTTCAGTAACCGAAACAGTTATCTCACGCTGTGCCTCGCAGTCGAAAACATCAACTTCAAGTGCGTCCCTGCCAAGCAGAACCAGCACCCGGCCATCGTTTGTGACCAGCAAATTGGGGAACAGCCTAGTGTCAAGTTCCGCGACCGTTTCTGTTGGCCGCGCAACCGTGCTATAGCCAAGCGTCGCGAGGATATTTCTGAGGTCAGTAATTTCAAGAGTGTCTGCAAAGTGCGGCAGCGCCTCAGATAGTTCGCGCATCGTGCCGCGCCAGCCCAAGCCCTTTAGCAGCGGCATTAAAGCAGCTGCGTAAGGCGACTTGGCCTCAAAGGAACCCAGACTACCTTGGCGGAGTGCCGTCGCTAGCCCATCAATATTGACAGCACCTAGGCGGCCAGACTTTTTACCTGAGCCATCGTTTTGGCCATCGGAAACGACAATATCACTCATCATGCGTCTCCCTTTGTATCTTCGGACACGGTGTCACTAGAAGGCTTAGCTTCGGTTTCTGTTTGCGACCCTTCTATCTGTGTTGGGGCTTGCTGGCGTCTACCGCTATTATCAATGGCTTCAAGACGGCCACCATCCAAAAGATAACGACGATCTGCAAGAGCTAGCAGGCTCGGCCGGTATGTCACCAGAACAATCGCGACATCGCCTTTATAATTCATCAGCATCTGCCGAAGCATGGTCTCAGACCGACTATCTAACGATGCATTAGCCTCATCAAAAAGGATCAGATTAGGCTCATTAACCAGCGCCCTCACCATATTAATCCGCTGTACAACACCTCCAGGAAGGGCACTGCTAGCAGTGTCACCAAGCTTGGTGTCATACCCCTCGGGCTGACGAGCAAAAATCACGTCTAAGCCCAACTGCGTGGCCAAATCGATCGCTTTTTCTAAATTCTTATCTTGCTCAAACATAGTCAGATTATCAAGCACAGTGCCCTGGAATAAGACGGGCTTTTGCGACATGAAGCCAACCTGCTTACGGAAATCATCAGTATCGATCCCGCTAGCATCTTCACCGTTGATTAGAAGGCTGCCGCCAGTCGGTTCTAATCGTCCAAACAACATGTGCAGCAGGGTCGTTTTGCCCGACCCATTGCCCCCTGAAATGCCAATAATATCGCCGGCATTGATCGTTAAATTAATGTTTCTTAAAACGTCTTCGCTGTCTGGTCCGTAGCGGAAACTAGCATTATCAAGCTCGACCGATGACATCTCTGGTGCTGGCTTTTTCCCGCCGATACGCGCTGGAGTGATATCGTCAAACTCCGCAACCTTTTGCTCGGCAAGGGTTACAGCTTGAAAACGTGTCCACAGGGACATAGCTCGCATCACCGGCTGAACCACACGTCCAGCGAGCAATGTCGCCGCTGCCAAACCACCAACCGACATCATATTAGACACAACCAATATACTACCAAAACCGGCCACCGCGGCCATCGTGATCTGTGAAATTGATGTGCCTATGCTCTGCGCAAAGCCTGAGAAGAAAGATACCGAATACCCACTAGAGGCGCTGCTCTTGATCAGTCGCTCATATCTGCGCAGGATTAATTTTTCCATAGCCATTGATTTGATGACATGAACGCCACTCAAAGCCTCGATCAGAAAATTATATCGACGATCATCCCATACAAGGCGCTCATCAAGCGACTTGCGTAGCGCCCGACCTGTACTGAAAGCGACGACGATAGCGAACACCAGTAAAACGATAGGGACCAACACTAGCCATCCTGCGATCCACCAAAGCACGCCCAGGAAAATGAATACAAATGGCAGGTCAACAAGCGTTAAAGACGCCTGCCCAGCGTAGAAATCGCGAATCGTGTCGATCGCGGTCATGCGGTCAATATGAATGCCCGCGGGGGTCGCCTCAACATCTTCAAGCCGGCCCTTCATAATTTTATCAAGTGCCCTGTTACCAGCATCATGTTCATATTTTGCACCCGTCCAGCCGGCCAGCCAAGACCGAACGGTCTTCAGCGCGAAATCTAGAACCAGCACAACAAGGATCCCGGTGACTAAATAACTGAGCGTTTGCATCGCATCATAGGGAATAATACGATCATAAACCTGCAACGTCACAACAGGAAGAGCTAGCGCCAGGATATTAATAACCAACGAACCCAATATGATGTCCCCTCGCATCAGAGGCATATATTGGCGCCAGAGACGACCCAAATCGCCTTCCGATGCAAGCTTCTCTCGCACAGTCGCTTGACGCGGCTGTTGCTCTATTGCCTTATCATGGCCATTCGCTGAAATATTTGTCACTCTACCATCCCGCAAGCGTCCCATATAAAGGCCGCCCCCTAACCTAAAACAATACCTTAAAATCAATACCGTAAAAAATAATCACCAACCTACTTTTTCAATATCGATTTGTCACTTTATTCTTTTCAACAATCAAAAAAATACCATAATTGCCGCCTACAACCTGCCGTTTAAGGGTATTTTATGGAAATTTGATTAAAATTTGAGCGAAATGAAAGGATTTTTTTAAGCACCTTTTAGCTATAATGTAATCCTCGATTCGAAAAGGCCCTCGTTGAACCAAACATTATGAGGGTTAGATTATGGTGTGAGAGCGATAGAATTTGTGTTAAAGACAAAGCTGTCTGCCTAATATTTTCGGGCTGACGGTTGATATTTTTTAAATAAGGTTTTCCTTTTCTAATGTTCAGAGAAGGATACATTTTATAATTATGTAGGTGTAGTAATGGCTGATTCAGACGATAAAAACCTAGGCGAAGCGTCAAACAATAATCTTGATGATGCAACACAAGATATCTCTCGGGCTGCTGATAAACGACCCGATAATGAGAGCGAAATAACCGATCGTACAGACGTCGAGGCCCATGATGAAATGGCGGCTCCGAATGTACATATGGGCGGTGAACCACGGCCGGATGAGTTTGACGTTCCAGGCAGAAATCCCGATGCAGACTTCCGTGATGGCGGCGATGCTTCGGTATTATCCACAAATCCCGAAGCCGAATCGAGCGTTGAAAACGGCGCCCAAGCCGGCGGTTCTGAATTTGGCGAAACCGGCGATGGTGGCTCAGCGCCCTCTGGGGCGTTTGGCGCCGGTGCCGCTCTAAATCCAGCTGTTATGGACCTCGATACGAACACTCCTGAGTCTTTTGGCGTTGGAGCTCCTCAATCCTCCGACCCAGACGCAGGACCATTTGTCGGCGACGCAGCAACAACTCAAGGGCAAGCTGGCAACACTGGTGGTAACACAGGTGGAAACACTGGCGGGCCCGGAGATGGACCAACGGATGCGCCAACGGATGCGCCAACGGATGCACCAACAGATGCACCAACAGATGCACCAACGGATGCGCCAACAGATGCGCCAACGGATGGACCGACTGATGGACCAACCGATGGACCGACTGATGGGCCGACTGATGGACCGACTGATGGACCGACTGATGGACCCACTGATGGACCCACTGATGGACCGACCGATGGACCGACTGATGGACCCACTGATGGGCCGACTGATGGACCAACCGATGGGCCGACTGATGGACCAACCGATGGGCCGACTGATGGACCGACCGATGGGCCGACTGATGGACCCACTGATGGACCAACCGATGGACCGACTGATGGACCGACTGATGGACCCACTGATGGGCCGACTGATGGACCGACTGATGGACCGACCGATGGACCGACTGATGGACCGACTGATGGACCCACTGATGG
>Ga0316189_10000682_pt1 | contig 33857 bp, 26 predicted proteins | sample LowCovwburrow_MG_FD_204930 | JGI IMG/M metagenome (GOLD analysis project Ga0316189, IMG submission 204930) | Coastal sediment microbial communities from Maine, United States - Lowes Cove worm burrow | ecosystem: Environmental > Aquatic > Marine > Coastal > Sediment | place: USA: Maine...
GAGATCTCGAAGGGCGTCGGAGGACACCTCCCAAAACAACTCAAGCCCCGCGGCGCGAACGCCGAGGGGCTTGGTGAGCAAGCGGGGGTCCTGCTAGCGCGTCGCGGGGAGCGAGCACTGGATGGCGACGAACACTTTCCCGTTCTTGCCCTTGTCGGTGTACTTGCCCGCGCCCACCATCAACAGACCCTTGTCCTTGATGCCGTAGCGGGTGGAGAGCAGCTGCTTGCCTTCGCGCCCCGTCAGACGCAGGTTGAGCTCCAGCCGCTCCGGGGTGATCTCGAGCAGTGTGAGGCCAACGGTGTGCCCCGTCTTGAGGGAGACTTCGCCGGGCTTGGTGAGCACCAAGGGCAGCGGCTTGACGTCGACCAAGCTGAAGGACTTGTACGCGGCGAACTCGTCACCCGCGAGCTTCTCGGCGAGGAAGCTGAGCTCGGCCGGCAGCTCGCCCGCTTCCTTGGACGCAAGCACAGCAAACACGCTGCACGTTGCAGCGGCCTTGGCGGGAGCGACCTTCGCCTTGGGTTTGGCCTTGGGTGCAGCCGGAGCTGCTGCGGCGGCCGGCGAGATCAGCCCGACCGACAGCGCGGAGGCTGGGGCCAGAACTGCGGTCAGCAGTCCAAGGACCAACGATGAATGCCTTGCCTTGCTCATAGCGAACGCTCACTGCCTTGGTCTTGGGCGTCTTCTTCGACGTACAGAACCGTCACCGTACCGGAGTTGGAGATCCGGACATCGTTCCCTGCACCGTCGATCTCGTGGAGTTCGACCATGCTGTCATCAGGCAGCGGGGCCAGCGGATGCACGGCCTCCGTGGCTGAGGGTCCGTGCGCCAGTCGAGAGTCGGGGTTCATGGGAGTTGGGGAGTGCGAGGGGGGCGTGTCCGGAGTTGGAACGCCATCCTGCGCTGGGGAGACAGACGGAGTTGCGGGGGCTTTATTCGTTTCGCCCTTGGCGATCGGGTCCGTGCCGTCGGCCTCGGTCGAGTCGTCGGGTCCGACCGCCAACACGGTGATCACAGCGGCCGCGCCAGCCGCGGCCAAAGGCCACTTGACTGGGGCAAATGCCGCCTTGAGGCGCTCCCAGAGATTCGCGGGGGTCTCGACCGGTGCGGCAACGCTCGTATCGGCTTCGATCGCGGAGTCGATTTGGTCCCAGATTTGCTCAAAACGCGCCTGGGGGACCTCTGCGGCCACGGCCTGAAGCGACGCTTCGGTCAGCTCCTGCATCACTCCGAGCTGCTCTAGCTCGGCGACGAGGTCGGGATCGCCCTCGATAGCCTCCCGAATCGCCTTGGCGTCGGCCTCGGTGGCCTCGCCGTCAAAGTACGCGGCGAGCGCCTCGTCGGAGATGCTGGAGTTGCCAATTGATTCGCGCATCATGATGCTGCTTCCTGGTTCACAGAGTCGGTACTCGCCTCCGCGGGGTCTCGCGGCTCGTACTCAAGGCGCTCCTTGAGCAGCTTTTGCATGTTCCGGCGGGCGTGAAATAGCCGGCTCATGATCGTCCCCTTGGAGCACTCCATCGATTTGGCCATGTCGGCGTACGAGAGCCCCTGGAGTTCGCGCATGACGATGACGGAGCGGTGCTTGTCGGACAGCTGAGAGAGGCTCTCGCGTACGGCCTTGAGGATCTCTTTGTTTCGGACCGCTTCGGCGGGGTTGCCCAGTGCTGCGATCTGAATGAGCTTGGCCGAGGACTCACCTGCCCCGTCGTGGCGGATCTTGTCGTCGAACTCGACATCGCGCTTGCGGCCAGAGCGCCGTATGTGATCGATGCAGAGGTTCGCGACGATCCGGTACAGCCACGTGTAGAAGCTGGATTGCCCCTCAAAGTTCGGCAGGTAGCGGTGGACCTTGATAAAGGCCTCTTGGACGACATCGAGAGCATCTTCCTGGTTGCGGAGAAATCCGTACGCGACGGCGTACACCTTGCGCTCATAGCGCTGATAGAGCGTCTGAAACGCTCGCCGATCGCCACCTTGGGCGGCTGCGACCAATTCTTGGTCGTCGGCATCGGGTGAAGCCACGTTGTTCCTTGGTCCTTCGACGGCTGGGTCAGCCGGCTATTCAGAGCGGGTGCGAGGGTCCAGGTCTGCCAAGGCCTGGCAAACCGGAGGAATTGTTGAGGTCGACGACGACCCGCACGTTGGCGCGGTTATACCTTCGCCACTGGCATCCCACCAACACATCGCGTGCGTGGGATCGCGCACCAGGCCTGGCTCTGACGCGGCCGGAGTGCGATACCTGAACGGGCGAGAACTGGTGAGCGAGCACGACGAATCAGAGCGGGGACTGCGCATCCAGAAGTTCCTGCGCGCTGCGTCCGCGCACGCACGGCGCAGAACGGTGCTGATCGCAGGGGTAGACCTCCTCTTGATCGGCGCGGCGCTCGGCTGGATAGCCGCCGCCACTGCGGGCGCAACCCTGCGCGGCGACCTGGTGCACCGAGGATCCCTCTGGGTCGCTCTGGGTTTCGTTGTGCTGCGGGGCATCCTCGCGGCACGCCACATAATGCGCGGGCTACGCGCAGACATCACCACCGCCAAGGCCGTGGCTGCGACCGACGGCCCGCTGCGGCGGCCGCTCCCGTCCGACCCGGCTCCCAGTCCTCATATGGCTGGCGACCGCCTCTTGCGGCACGAGCTTGTCGCCGCCGCGGAGCTGGCGACCGCTATCAACGCCGACGACGCAGAGCACTCCGATGAGCAGAATCGTGTCCGCGCCGCGGCGGTCGGGTCGCAGATCCTCGCGGAGCGCTACATCCAGGATGTTGAGCGGCGTCTCGAGTCCACGGGCGTCGACCCTCGCTGGGCCCTGCCGCGACCACGGCTGACCCGGCGCCTCGTAGGCTTGCTCGGCGTGTGCCTGGCCAGCGGCATCTCGGTCGTGGTGTCCGCGACGTTCGCCAACGGGGTCGGCCTGTGGGTGGCGGGGGTCGACGGGAGGCCCCCGGTTCCCGCTGAGCCCGTGTGGTCAACGATGACCCTACAGCTGGACTACCCGGCGTACACGGGGCGACCACGACGGGTGGTTCCCAACCCCAGCGGTGCGCTGCGCGTCCCCGCGGGCACCGAAGTCACCGTGCTGTTCACGGCACGCCGCGGTGCGGCCGCGGGTCGCCTGGCCGTCAACTACGATGCCAACGAGCTGGCTCAAGCCCAGCCACCGGAGTTCGTCGAGCTCACACAGGACGACGCGGTCTCCTCTCCTCGCGACTGGCGCGGGACCTTCACCGCGCGCGGCTCGGGCACGTGGACGGTCGTCCTTGTCGATGATGCCGACGACGCCGCGTCCGAAGCCAACCGTCGGTCCCCCGCCCTACCCCTGTCGATTGAGCCGGACCGGCCACCCGAGGTCGAGCTGCTCCCGCTGCCGCGCGACCGCCAAGAAGTCCGCGAGCACGCCTCCGTCAATGTCGAGTTTGTGGCCCGCGACGACTTTGGACTCTCGCGGGCTCAGCTGGTCTACCAGCTGCCCGACGGCACCGCGCACCGACTCGCCGTCGATGCTCCAGCGGACCGTCGCACGTGGCGGCGCCACTACACCTGGGACATCTCGCAGATCCCGATCAGTGAGCGCAGCGAAGTCCTGTACTGGCTCGAGGTCCGCGACAACGATCCCGGGCTCGGACTCACACCCCTGGCCGACCCCCCTGGCAAGCGCACCCGGTCGGCGACGCTGCGACTGACCGTGCGCGACGATGAGGCCGAGCATGCCGCGAACATCGTGAAGCTTCGCGACATCCGCGATTTTTCGGTCGACGTGCTGGCACTGCGCATGCGAACGCGGGCGTTCGAGACCGAGTCTGAGGCAGCGCTGCGCGGCGGCACGCCGCCGCCACTGGCCGTCCGCGCTGCCATGGCGCGCGACGTACTGGCACGGTCCGGCGAGCTGCTGTCGCTGCTGTCGGAGGCTATCGATGCGCTATCGATGGACTCTTTGGCGCAGGAGCGCGATGCGGCCACGCTGACCAAGATCCACCAGCGGCTCGCGGCCCTGCATCGAGAGGCGCTGAGCCTGCACAAGGCTGTCCCGCCGCGTTCGGAAATCGAGCGCCCGGAAGACGCCGAAGCCGGACTCACAGCGCTGCGTCCGCACGCGGCCAAGGAACTCACCCAACTCGAAGACGAGGTGATCCGGCTCGACGACCTCGTGCACGGCGAGATCATCGAGCGGCTAGAGGCACTCGTCGCCCGCCTCGAAGCGACGCAACGCAAGCTGGTGCAGCTGCTCGAGCAGCTTGCCGCGGGCGATACCTCCGTCCGCGCCCAGATCGAGCAGCTCGAACTGCGGAGACGCGAGGACCTGCGCCGCATCGCAGAGGCCCGCGCCATGCTCTCGCAGGAGGTGGAGCAAGAGTTCATGAACATGGACGCGTTCAAGGCCTTGGAGAACCTGCAACGCGACCAAGAGCTGTCGGACATGCTCGCGCGCGGTGATGTCGACAAGGCACTCCAACAAGCACAGGAGCAGCTCGGCGAGATCCAGGGCCTCCGCGACCAAGTCCAGCAGCGCCTCGGGGAGGCGGGCCCTGGCCCAGAGCTCTCCGAAGAGGAGAAGAAGCGCATGAAGCTGCTGCGCGAGCTGTCGCGGCTGCAAGACGACCAGGGCTCGCTCAAGGGGCGCACGGGCACCCTGCACGAGCACTGGCGCGAAGCGGTCGGCAAGACCGAGCCGACCGACGACGACCGCAAGACGGCGGGCGAACGGGCCAAGGCGATGCAGGAGGCGCTCGAGGAGATCAACGACGCGCGACTCGGTCGAGACGGCCGCAGCGCGCTGCAAGACGCTATCGATGCGGCCGAGCAGCTGGCCAAGCGCGCCACCGACGAAGACGCATCCGCGTTGGATTTGGCGGAGTCCGCCGAGCAAATCGATCGGGCGCTCGGCCGCGCGGTCGCGGGGTCCGAGGCCTCGGAGACCGAGGGCAAGGCGCTGCGGCGCGCCGCCCGTCAGTCAGGCAAGCTGCAAGAGCAGCTGGGGGCCGCGCTTCCGACCCCGCGCGATGCTTTGCCGGAGACCGACCAGGCCGACCTCACCGAGATGCAGGCGCTGCAACGCGGCCTCGACAAGCGGGCGGGTGCGCTCATGGATGACCCGCTGGCGGATCTCCTTCCGCCCGAGGGGCGTGCGGCAATGAAGCGCGCGCGACGTGGCATGGGAGGGAGCGCCGATCATCTGGATGCGCTGCGGCCGGGCCAAGCCGTGCCCCGCGAGCAGCGAGCGTGGGATGCGATCCAAGAGGCCATCGACTCGCTGCGGCAGGGCAGCCCGCCCCCACCGAGCGCGTCTTCGGGCGAGGCATCGACCGAGACCGAGCGCGACCTCTCGCTGCGCGACCAGTTGATGGACGCGATGCGGGAGGACGCACCCAGCGGATTTTCGGCGCCCGTCGAGCGCTACTACGAGGAGCTGTTGCGATGAAGAACCAAACCGCACGTGGACGCGCATGGCTGACCCGGGCCGCCCTCGCAGTGATGCTCGCGATGCCCATGTCCGCGGACGCCCGAGACCCGGACCCGCATTTCGAGGACGTCCAGTCCTCGCTGGCTGCGTGGGACCTTGCCGCTGCCAAGAGTGACGCCGCCGCGATCCCCCCGGGCGCGCTGCGCGACGTCGCATTGGGGGTCATCGCCGTGTACGAGGGACGCTACGCCGCCGCCGAATCACTGCTGGCGGGGTCCTTGGCCGCGGGCACGCTCGCCGAGGGCGGACCCACGGAGGAAGCGACGCATTACCTCGGCCTGGCACGAGGATCGACGCGGGCACTTGCCGACGCGGTGACGATTCACTCCGACGACGGCCAAGTGCTCGCCGTCTTCGCCGACGAAAAAGACGCCCTGATCGCCCCCTACTTGTTCGAGGCGATGGCGTCCGCACGCGAGGCCCTTGGCGACGACCTTGGCCTGCGCCCGACCGAGCCCGTGCGCTTCGAGTTCTTGGACGACTCGCTCAAGCTGGCGATGGTGACGCCGCTGTCGACCGAGAATATTCGGACGACCGGCACGGTCGGTGTCACCAAGTATCGGCGCATCATGATGGTGTCGCCCCGAATCATGTTTTACGGCTACGGGTGGATCGACACCGCCGTGCACGAGTACGTCCACTACCTCGTCACGCTGCGCACCCAAAACCGAGCCCCTGTGTGGCTCCAAGAGGGATTGGCCAAGCTGCTGGAGACGCGCTGGCGGCGGGCGGAGCCAGAGCCTTTGGCGGAGCCGGTTGCCTACCGCCTACACCAGGCCATCAAGCGCGACGAGCTGGTCACCGTCGAAGAGATGTATCCGTCGGTTGCCATGCTACCGAGCCAGGAGCTCGCGGCGTTGGCGTATGCCGAGGTGCAGACCATGCTCGAGCTACTGCGCGAGCGCAGGGGGGCACCCGGGATCGAGCTGTTGCTCGACCGCGTGGCCGCGGGCGACGACGCCAAAGATGCGCTGGCCACCGCGTGGGGCGACGATTTTGACGCGTTCATGACCGAGTGGAAGCGCGTCACCCTGCGCCGAACCGCGCGCAAAGAAGACGGACCGCTGGCCAAGCGCAAGTTCAAGGACGGCAAAGAGACACCGCCCGAAGCACTGGGGGACGTGTTCTCCCACTTGGGCGGCGGCAAGGCGCGCCAGCACGCCCGCCTCGGCACGTTGCTGCAGCAACGCGACCACGACGTCGCCGCCACCATTCAGTACGAGAAGGCGCGCGCCGCCGATGCCCGCGCGCGCAAGGATCCGATGCTCTCGCGGCGGCTGGGGCGGCTGTACGGTGAGCTGGGCGCGTTCGCTCGCGCGGCGCCTCTGCTGGACGTCGCGGCACAAGCCGAGCCCGACAACGCAAACCTGGCTGCGGCCCAGGGACACGCCCACCTCAAGACGGGCGACCCCGCCAAAGCCCGCGCGGCCATCGACCGTGCGATCCGTGTCAACCCGTTCATCCCCAGCCTCCATTGCGATCTCGCGGAACTCGCCAGCGACGCAACTATCAAGGCGGCCGAACTCAAGCACTGCAAGTAGCAAGGGCCAACCGTGGACGCGCAACTCACCGGCCGGTCGATTCTCATCGTCGACGACCACGAACCGCACCGCACGTTGCTGATGAACTATCTCGGCAGCCTCGGGGCGCGCTGCGTGGCGGCGGGCGGCGGCGAGGCCGGCCTGGCCCGCATGCGCGAAGAGACCTTCGAGCTGGTCTTCCTGGACCTGGCGATGGATGACCTCGATGGGATGGAGGTGCTCAATCGCGCCCAGGCCGAGAACCTCGCCCTGCACTACGTGATGATGTCGGCGCAGGGGACTATCTCCAACGCCGTCGAGGCCATCCGACTTGGCGCCCAGGACTTCCTCGTGAAGCCGTTTGAGCTCGACCAGCTGCTCCAGCTCGTCTTGCGGGTGCTGCGATCGTCGGAGCCGGGACAAGGGCTCTCTCAAGATCCGCGCATCTTGTGGCGAGAAGAACACGCCCCCGAGCTGCGCGGCAATGCGCCCCCGTTGCTGGACGTGTTTCTCATCTTGGAGCGTATCTCCAACACGGACTGCACAGTGCTCATCACGGGCGAGAGCGGCACCGGAAAGGAGCTCGTCGCACGGGCCATCCACCACGCCTCGGCGCGCACCGACAAGCCATTCGTCCCGGTCAACTGCGGCGCAATCCCCGAGACGCTGATCGAAAGCGAGCTCTTTGGCCACGCCAAAGGTGCCTTCTCAGGCGCGACCTCGGCCCGTGAGGGGCGCTTCGCCGTTGCGAACGGCGGCACGCTTTTCCTCGATGAGATCGGTGAAATGTCGCTGGCCGTGCAGGTCAAGTTCTTGCGGGTCATCCAAGAGCAGGAGTACGTCCCCGTCGGCGAGGCCCGCCCACGCAAATGCGACGTCCGCATCATCGCGGCCACCAACAAGGACCTCGAATCCATGGCAAGCGAGGGCGGGTTTCGGGAAGACCTGTTCTATCGGCTCAACCTCATCCCGATCGTCTTGCCGTCACTGCGCGAGCGGTCCGATGACATCACGCATCTGGCTCGCTACTTCCTCAAGCGCATTGCCGATCGTCGCGGTGTTCCCGTGCTGGAGCTGTCGAAAACAGCCGCGGATCTGATGCAGCGCTACGCCTGGCCGGGCAACGTGCGCGAGCTCGAGAACACCGTCGAACGCATGACGCTCCTGCATCAGGGGCACGGCGTACTCGACGTGGCCGACCTCCCGCTGAAGATCCAGCAGCTGGGAGCCAGCGAGCCCTCCCCGGCCCCGACGGAGCGCCCCGCACCCGCCCCCAGCCTGCCGGAGTCTCGGGTCGTCGCCCTTCCGACCGGAGCGGACAGCCTCGAAGTGTCGCCGCCGATCGCGGCCGAGAGCCCCTCGCCCGCGCTGCCTGCGGCGTTTGTGCTGCCGACGGAAGGCTTCGACCTCCGCAAGGCCGTGCAAGCGTTTGAGATGAGCCTTATCGACCAGGCCCTGGAGCGCACGGGCGGCAACAAGAACCAGGCGTCGCAGCTGCTCGGCATGAACCGCACGACACTCGTCGAAAAGCTGCGCAAGCGTCAGCTCGGACGCTGACCAAGGCCCAGCACGCCCGACCGAACCAACGGTCCGTCACGCGTCTTCGGCTTGCAGCCAGTCGACGCGGTGCTCGGCCAACCACATCACGGCGGGCTCGCCGTGCAGACCGACGAAGATGCGCTCGGCGCCAGCCAGCGAGGCGGCGCGGGTCTCGACGAACACGCGCGAGCCCTCTTCGAGTCGGCGCAGCAACCAGGCCGCCAGTCGGCTCGGGTCCTCGAGCAGCACGAGGTAGGTCGCGCCCGGCTCGAGTTCGCTGAGCATGCGGCCGCCCAGGTCGACGGCACTTGGTTCGTCGAGCACGGTCACCGTATGTCCGCATGCGGTGGCCGTGGCATCGCCCAGCGCGCGGTCGCGAAAAAACGTGAGGGTGCCCGCGGCGATATCGACCGTTGGCGCAGCGGCCGGTTTGGCACGCTTGGGGACGCCGTCGATCGGCGTGTTGGGGGCCGGTGGAGGCCGCGCTCCGGGCGGAGGCACGACCAGCGTGGGATGCTCCTCGTCCGGGACGATGGCGAAGTCGACCCCCGACTCGCGCGACGGGCCGAGATCCGCGACGGGCGGAGGCGGCGGCAGCGGCGACAGGCCATCGGATGGTGGAACGGGCTCCGGGATCGGCGGCAGCGGCTCGGGCTCGCCGGCCCACGGCGGCTCCTGGCTCGCGTAGGCCTTCAGGCCGAGGTCGGCGTGCGTCCGCCGCTTGAGAACCGGCTCGGGGGCCGGTGCCTCGCCGAGAGCGTCCGGTTCGAACGGCGCCAGCGGCGGAAGATCCATCGGCATCCCGACGTCGGGATCGGACGAGCCCAAATCGCCCGCACGGCGGCCGCGCAGCACAATCCCCGTGGTGGACGGCTCGACCACCATCTTCCACTCGCCCGTCGGCCCGGAGAGCCGGAATTCGACCATATTGCCCACAGCGAGCTCCGCCTGTTGTTCTGGGCCGAGAACGCCGGTCAGGGCCTCGAAAAACTCGGACTCTTGGAGCGGCTCACCAAACGGCTGGCGCCCTTGCGGCGTCGACATGCTTGGCCGGTGACCAACCTCGAGCACCACCTCTGAGGCCTTGTGCCCGGCTGCCTCGAGCAACAGCTTGGGCAAGGAGATCATGGCGGGTAAGGTATCACCATTGCGGACCTGATGACGGAGCTGCCCCGCTGGGCCTTGGAAGTTGCCTTCGCGGGCTACGTGCTCATCGTGAGCGTGTTCGTCGTGCTGGAGCGCCGCAAGCCCACGGCGACGCTCGCTTTGCTGCTGGCGCTGGTCTTTGTGCCGGTCATCGGGCTGGGCACGTATCTGTTGTTCTCGCGCCGCCGGGTCCGGCGTCAGCGGGCAAAGCGCTCGCGCCGGGCCGTGCTCCCAGTCGAGCAAACCGCGGCAATTGCCACCGTAGATGCCCTTCCAGAGGGGATGCCATCGAGCCAGCGCCGCCTGGTGAAGCTCGCGATGTCGACCGCCGCGGCTCCACTGCGGCGGGCGGAGGGGGTTGTTCTGCTCGACACCGCGCCCGTCGCCTTCGGAGCGTTTCAGACCGCCATCGAGGCGGCACAGCGATGCATCCACTGCGAGTTCTACATCTGGAAGGACGACGAAACGGCCCGCGCCATCACGGCGATGCTCACCGAGAGGGCGCGGGCGGGTGTCGTGGTCCGGGTCTTGGTTGACCACCTGGGCAGTATTGCGCTTCCGTCGAGCCACTTTGACGCGCTGCGAGCCGCGGGCGGCAACGTGCGCTGGTACAGCCCGCTAAGGCTCCCGGCATTGCGTCGTCGGATCAACTTCCGCAACCACCGGAAGATCATGACGATCGACGGCAATGTCGGCTTTTTGGGGGGGCTCAACATTGGAGACGAGTATCTGGGCGCCTCGGACAAGTGGCGAGACCTCCACGTCGAGCTCACGGGCGATGCGGTGGTTGGGCTGGACGCCATCTTCCTGGAGGATTGGCTGCAGACGACAGGTGAGGTCATCGACCTGCGGGGCACCCACCACGAGTGCGATGATGGGTTTGACCCGCGCAAGCCCGTGCCGACTCGGCCGGCCCGCGCCGCCCGTTTCCGCCAGCGCGCAGAGCGGATGAATCCGTTTGCGGGGGCGCAGCCGCGCGAGCTGGCCTCGCGCGGTCCACTCGTCCAGATCATTCCGAGCGGTCCGGACACCGCGGTGGTCGGTGTGATCGGCACGCAGCTCACCGCCGCTATCGCCTCCGCCAGCCGGCGCGCGTGGGTGGCCACCCCGTACTTCATCCCCGACGAGCCGCTGATGCTCGCGCTGCGCACCGCTGCGCTGTCGGGCGTGGACGTGCGGCTGCTGCTGCCCCGCCCAGAGAACAACGACCAGTTTCTCGTCGCTTGGGCCGCGCGGAGCTACTACGACGATGTCCTGGAGGCGGGCGGGCGCATCTTTGAGTACAACCGCGGCATGCTCCACGCCAAGTACATGGTGGTGGACGATGTGGTGTGCGCCATCGGCTCGGCCAACATGGACGTGCGGAGCTTTCACCTCAATCACGAGGTCACCGCAATGTTCTACGCCAGCGCGGTGGCACGGGGCCTGGCTGAGATCTTCGCGCACGATGTGGCGGACTCGACCGAGGTCACGCTGAAGGGACGCGAGGATCCTTCGATTCAAACGCGACTCCTCGAAAACGCCGCGCGCGTGCTGTCACCCCTGCTGTGAGGGGCGAGCAACCGCGACGACGACAAGTGCCGCCAACGCCATGAGGGCCCCCCCGGGCACCAGCAGGACCAAGGGCCCCGGGTCCGTCGGACCGTGCCACAGCCCCCCGGCCACGAACCCGCCACCGACCAGCGGCGACGACAGCACCAGGGCAAGCCGAGTCGGCCTGGCCCACCCAGGCGGCGTTTTCAGCGTGGTCATCGCCCAGGCTGCAATCAGACCGACAAGCGCCAACAGGCCGCCGTGGGCGTGCCCCAGTCGTAAAAACTCCCGTCGAATCGGGTCGTCGACCCACCCTTCGAGGCGCAGCCCCAGGACGGTCTCCAGCACAAGCCCGCTGGCCATGAACACCACCAGCAGCGCTATCGAAAGACGGATGTGGCGCCGCTCGGTCACGTCATTCTCCGATCCAGATCGCGACAGCGTCGCGCTCGTCCGCCAGCGTTGCGAGCCGGTCGTCGCCCGACAGGGGCGGCTCGCCCAGCTGCGCCCGCAGCGTCTGCTCCACGCGCAGGCGCTCGGACAGGGGGCCCATAAAGTCGTAGTCCGCCAGTGCGGGTGCCGCCACCAACTCCGTCAGACCGCGCCACGCCATCCACCGCACCGCAGGGTACTCGTCGGCCAAGCCCGCGGTCAGCCACCGCGCTCGAAGTTTGGTGGCGCCCGTCGCTCCCGACTGCGCCAGCGCGTGCGCGGCAAGGGTGCGCTGGACAGGGTCGCCGCCCAGCAGATCCAACACCACGCGTGACGCCCACTGCTCCCGCGCGGCTGCGGGCGCGGCTGCGGTCCCCCGCAACCCCAGCGAGTCCATCGACTCGGCCGCCCACGCACGGGTTTGATCGACGTGGCACTGGGTGCACGCGTCCGGCTGGTCGTGCCGCCCGACCCAGGCCCCCGGATCGGGCGTCGTGACCCGGTGACTCAACATCCCTTGCAGCAGCCCGTACGTCACCGCGGGCATGTGGCAGTCCACGCAATCGACGGGGTCCGCATGCCCGCCGTGCGCGTCGCCGAGGGTCGCTGTCGAATGGCATGTGCCGCAGGCCGAACTCGCGGAGTAATCGGGCCGCAGCTGCCCGTCGGGCTGTTCGCCGTGCATCGTGTGGCAGCTGGCACACGACAATCCCCTGCCCTCGTCGTGACACGGCGACAGCAGCAAGCCTTGGTACTCGTACGCCGACAGCCGCGGCGTGCCGTCGGGCCAGAACCGCTCGGCAAAGGGCCGTGGGGGCAGGCCCTCCACCTCGGAGTCGCGCAAGATTGGCCGGGACACCTCTGACAAGGGCTCACCGGGCACAAACGGATCGCCGTCGGCCATGACGGTAGCGATGTCCCGCGCGATGCGCTGGCCATGGCATCGCCCGCACACATCAGCCTCTCGAGCGGGCCCCAAGCGCCCGGGGTGCGCGACGGTATTGTCCGCGGGCCGCTCAGCCACTGCGGTCATCAGGCGCACCCGCGGGTCCTCGTAGCGGGCAACGTGTTCGGATGCTTTGCCGTGGCAGGCCTCGCAGGCGATCCCGAGTTCCGCGATTTCGGGTTCCCAGATCCCGTCGGGGCCAAGCCCTGGGGAGACCTCTGTGTTGTGGCAAAAGATGCAGTTGTCGCTCCACCGCGAGAGGTGGCGCAGGTAGTCCTCGGGCCGCCCCGGCTCGCCGTCGGGGGTGAGAAATGCGCCCGATAGGTGGATCCATCGCTGGGTCTCCGGATGCCAGGCCAACGGAAGCCGCCACCGTTCCTCGGGCCCGCCGCCGCGATCCCACTTGGCGACGTACTGCTGGTAGCGGTGGCTCCCGACGGTCAGCTCAACATCGACGTCGAGCAAAACCTCTCCGGTCGCCTCGTCCTCCACCAGGATATGCGGACGTCCAGCGGCACCGCCGGTCATCGTCGCGACAAATCCCAGGGTCCGTAGAGACTCGCCTTCGAAGGGGGCGAGCAGAGCCTCACCCGTCGCCTTCTGCGTCATCGTGCGATGAAAGCTGCTCCGCCACGTGCGGTGTTGGTCGGGATGGCAGCGTAGGCAGGTGTCCGATCCGACGGCGGTCGCGGCTGCCCTGTCCACCGACGCCGACCGATGCCCCGCGGCCCCCCACAATCCAGTCGCCGCCACGACCCCCCAGGCCACGGCGGGGCCGAACAACAGCAGCGCAGCCCCACGTGAAGCGCGGGGAGCCACGCTCACGTGGGCACGACGCGTACCTGCAGCTTCTGATCGTACAGCGTGAGCGGCGCGGGCTCGTTCTGCATCCGCAGCGGCACGGGCACCCCTGGCGTCAGCTGGCGCCCCATGTATTTGGTCCCGTTCTGGCTTTGGAGGTCTGCGACCCAGGTCCGGCCACGGTGCGTATAGAAGCACGCGTGCAAACGGCTCATGCGCGGTGACGCGACGACGTACTGGCAAGCCTCGTGACGGCCCAGCACGACGGGCCCCTCACGAATATCAAAGCGCCCCATCGCCTGCCCCTCACGCGTGATCTCGAGCATCGGGTGCGACAGGGGCTCGAACAGGTGCTCGACGTTGGTCGGCTCGCGCCAGAGTCCATCGGACTGCGCCGAAGCGCGGAACGCTGCGGCCATCTCTCGACCCGTTCCAAAGCGATCTGCGGGCGCCTTGGCCATCGCGCGCCGCATGAAGGCATCCAAGCCCGGCACAACCGCCATCTGCTTGGCGCCGCTTGGGTCTTGCAGGTCTTGGCGCGTTTGGCCGCGGGCGACCGGGCCAGAGTCGACCGGGATCGACAGCTTCGGGATGTCGGCCTCCATGTGCTGATGCAGCAGCGCGGGAAGGCTGCGCCCGTCATAGGGCAGCTCGCCGGACAGCAGCTCGAACCCGATGACGGCGACCGCGTAGCGATCGGTCGCGGGACCTACGTGCTTGGTGTCGCGGAACTGCTCGGGGCTCATGTAGTGCGGCGTGCCGAACACCGACCCCGTCGCCGTCGCCGCCTCGTGTGCCAGCCACTTGGCAATTCCAAGGTCGATGATGACCGGCTCCCACCCGCCTTCGACATTGCGAAGCAAGACATTGTCGGGCTTGAGGTCGCGGTGCACGACGCCCAGCCCGTGGAGTTCGTCGAGGCTCTGCCCGACGCCGACCATGAGGCGATGTACGCCCCACGCGTCGCCGCAGCCGATCACTGCCGCGGGCGACAGCCCGTCGACAAACTCCATCGCCATCCACGTGCGCCCGAGTTCATCGCTTCCAAAGTCCTCGACCTTGATGACGCCGTCGAACAACGAGCCGGCCATCAGCTTGGCCTCCCGGGCGAAGCGTTGGGCCGCCTCGCTGCCCTCGTGCACCTCCGCGCGGAGCCACTTGACCACGACGAGGCGGCGGCGCATCACGTCGACGCACAAGTGCACGTCGCCTACCGCACCTTCGCCCAGCGGCCGAATTCTGCGATGCGGGCAGCTTTTCACGTGGGCTAAGCCTATCAAGCTTGCCGGTCTGCGCCGACAGCTGTTGTGCTTTCGTGCGTGGCGACCCGCCGAGGAACGCTGATAAGGGCGCGGATGACCGTCTCCGGGGGCTCTGCGGCGCTTGTCGCTACAGCGCGACCTGCACGCGCGTGTAGGGCTCGGCCAGGAACGATTTGCTGGAGCCGCCGGAGGTGAGCGTCACCACACCGGGCTGATCGACGCGGACCTCAGACGATCCCCCCGCTGGGGCATCGACGGTCGTGGCCACGCCGCTGCCGTCAACCTTGACCTGCAGCGCGCCGCCGCCCTTGGCCGAGATGACCAGGGTCGCCACGGGGTCCTTTTGGAACTCGACGACAAACGGGTAGTAGGCCTTCAGCCCGACCTCGAGCTCCGTCATCTGCTTGATCGTGTTGGGGCCGCGGAACATGTAGACGTCGCCCTGCCCGTTGATCTGCTTGCGGGCCCACGCCAGCTCCGAGAGCGCCTCGCCGACGCTCGTCGGGGCCGCGGGGTACTTCACGTAGCCGCCCTGCAGCCGCTTGGTGTCGGCCTTGGTCAGCTTGACGGGTGTCGAGGCGAGCAGCTGCGCGGACACGACGTGGACCTCGGGTACGTCGGCGTCGATCTTCTTGGCCGCAGCCAGCGACGCGGCCGCGCCCTTGGTGTCGCCGGTCTTGAACAGGCGTGAGGCTTCGAGCGCGACCAAGATGGCATCGACTTGGCTGCGACCGACGACCTTCTCGTCGACCTTGGCCAGCTGAGCCTTGCCCGCGTTCAGCTTGCCCTCGCCTGCGAGCAGCAGCACGTTCTGCAGGCGCGCGCGCGTGTTCTCGGGCCGCAGCTTGAGCGCTTCATCGATGTCGCCGCGGGCACCCGGCAGGTCGCCGTTGGCCAACGACAGGGCCGCACGCGCGGCCAACAAGCCAGCGACGCGGTCGCGCAGCTCTGCTTTGCGGGTATCGGTCAGCCGCAGGCGGCCTGCATCGGCGGCAGCGACAAGCGCTTGCATCCGGGACAGCGCCTCGGCGGGCTTGCCGAGTCGGGAGAATTCCATGGCCACTTCGATGGCGAGCCCGAGCTGCTCCGCCCCGGCGACGCCTTCGGGGGCCACATCGAGCAGGTCGTCCGCAAGCTTGACCTTGTCTTCGCCGAGACAACTGAGCACGACCTCGCGGCGCAGCTCGAGGAACTGTGCGCGCAGGTCCATCGCCTCGACCCCGATCATGGGTGCGATGGTCTTGAGCTTGTCGGCGGCCTCGGACGTCTTGCCTTGCTTGACCTGGGCACGGGTCAGCGCCAGCTGGACGCCCGGACCGGAGAAGTACGTGGCCGCGGTGACGTAGTCCGCCTCGGCACCCGCCCAGTTCTCGGCTGCCGCTTGGTTGTCGGCGCGCTGGACCAGCATCACCACATACAACCGCTCGCAGGGCTTGCAGCCCCCCGCTGCAACGCCGTCTTTGACGATTTGGAGCGCCTCGTCGTGCCGGTACAGGGCCACCAGCGCCTTGGCGAGCCCCTCGCGGGCTTCGACATCCGCCGGACGAAGCGTCAGCGCGGCACGGTAGTGAACCTCCTGGCGCTTGCCCTTGCCCTTGAGGGCCTTGGCCTGCTCCATGTGCAACTCGAACAGCTCGTCCTTGGCGATCTCCTGCTCGTCCTCCTTGCCCTCTTTGATCGCCTGCTCGTACAGGGCCTGGGCCTCTTCGTACTCCTCGTTGTCGTAGGCCAGCTGGGCCTCGCTCAACGTGGTGCTGCAGCCGCCCGCGCCAAGGCCCAGGGTCACCACAAGGCCAAGCGCCTTGAGTCCGGCCGTCAGGCGGCCCATGCCACCGTCTGTTCGCTGGTTTCGTTGCATGTGAACTCGGTTCCGTTCCATTGGTAGATCGTCCGTCGAATGCTCGACGCATCAGCGTCGTACAGTGAAAAGCTCGCCCGGTACTTCGGGCTCTGGGACAGCGCGGTGCCCGACGCGATGCCGTGTACGACGGCCTCGCCTTCGGGGCCCGGAAGCGCGCCATCAATCCGGCGATGCTCGTGACCGTGCAGCACCAGCTCGGCGCCGTGCTGGGCCACGACAGCACCAAATTCTTCAAGATCGAGTAGCTCTTTGTGAGGCCCCGATTCGCCCGGCAAGACCGGGTGATGGATCAAGATGACCCGCGCGCGCCCCTCGGCGCGAAGCGTTGCCAAGACCGTCGCCAAGCGGGAGAGCTGCCCGGGGCCGAGTCGGCCGACCGCCCGAAACGGGCGCGTTGCGATCCCGGTGGACAGCCCGATCAGTGCGACGCCTTCGAAGCGCTGCACGAACGGGTAGCGGTGCTCGCCCTCGCGCTCGCCCTCCATGTGGTGGCCCAAGAACGTCTCGCAGCGCGCCGCGGCGACGCTGCCGCGGGTGTACGTGTCGTGGTTTCCGGGGATGACCGTCGAGGGCACCGGCAGCGCATCGAGCTTGCTGCGCACCAGTGCAAATTCCGGCTCGAGGGCAAGATTGGTGAGGTCGCCCGTGATGACGAGCCGCTCGGCTCCCACCTCAACCGCCTTGCGCGTGGCGTGGTCGAACAGGCTGCTGTCGTGCTTCTTGCTGCGCCGCAACGCCAGGTTTAGCCGCCCGGTCAGACGCTTGTTGAGGTACCGCCAAGGCGCGACCCCTTGCAGGTCCAACAAGTGGATGTCCGAGGTGTGGGCGAACCGTAAAGGCATCTGCGGTGAGCGAGGGATATGGCCAGAACGCCGACCCCCCCGGTGTCGTGCACCTTTTAGCAGGGGTTGCGACGGGGCACACGAAATGGGCAGTGCACGAACACTCACGAGGACGCACTGGGCAGGCGTACCGCCTCAACGCGGTGTGGCCTCGGCGCACATCGCGCAAGCCCCTTCACCACGCGCGCTGCTCGCCGGGCCGCAGCCCACGCCCAACGACCCCGCGGTTCCGTCCCCCGCTAGCGCCAGCGTTGATACCCTCCGCGACCATGTCGAGCTTGCTTTCGACCGGTCGGACACACGACTGCGCCGCCCTCCGAGCTGACCACATCGACGCGCGCGTCGTGCTGTTTGGCTGGGTTCACCGTCGCCGCGATCACGGCGGCCGAATCTTCGTCGACCTGCGCGACCGCGAGGGGATGACCCAGGTTGTGTTCGGTCCTGACATTCATGCCGCCACCCACGAGGTGGCCGATACGCTGCGCAGCGAGTTCTGCATCGGCGTGTCGGGAAAGGTCATCAGCCGTGGCGAGAACGTCAACGCGAACATGCCCACGGGCGCCATCGAGGTTGAGGTCGACGCCCTCGAGATTTTCTCCGAATCGGAGACCCCGCCGTTCAATGTCTCGGACGACGACCGGCTCAAGGCGGGCGAGAACCTGCGGTTGCAGTATCGGTACCTCGACCTGCGTCGTCCTTCGTTTCAAAAGAACTTCGCGACCCGGGCCCGCATTGGGTACACGGCGCGCAAGACGTTGGCCGATCTCGGGTTCTACGAGCTCGAGACGCCGGCCTTGGTCAAGTACACCCCGGGCGGCGCGCGCAACTTCCTCGTGCCCAGTCGGCTGCATCCCGGCTCGTTCTATGCACTGGCCGAGTCGCCGCAGATCTACAAGCAGCTGCTGATGTGCTCGGGGTTCGACAAGTACTTCCAGATCACGCGCTGCTTTCGGGACGAGGACTTGCGCTTCGACCGGCAGCCCGAGTTCACCCAGATCGACCTGGAGATGTCGTTCGCGACGCCGCCTCAGGTGTTCGCCCCGATCGAACAGCTCATGTCGGCCCTGTGGAAGGACGTGCTGGGCGTCGAGCTGACCACCCCGTTCCCGCGGCTCCCGTGGCAGGAGGCGATGGAGCGGTTCGGCTCGGACAAGCCCGACATGCGGTTCGGACTCGAGCTGCAGGACGCCACCGAAGCCAGCCGCGATTGCGGGTTCCGGGTCTTCGAAGGGGCCGAGTGCGTCAAGGGCCTATGCCTGCCCGCGGAGCATGCCAAGGGCCTGGGACGCAGCCAGCTCGACAAGCTGACCGCCTTTGTCAAAAAGCGGGAGAACGGCGGGGCCAAAGGGCTCGCGTGGGTTCGCGTTGGAGACGACGGCGCATGGGAAGCCCCCTTTGCCAAGAACGTCGGCGCGGACGCGCAGGCGAAGATCAACGCGGCGCTCGACGCCACGCCTGGCTCGCTGATGCTGTTCATCGCCGACGCGTGGGAGACGGTTCACACCGTGCTGTCTTCGTTGCGCCTGCACCTGCGCGACAAGTTCTCGCTCGTGCCCGACAACGCCCCCTGGAAGTTCTTGTGGGTCACCGAGTTCCCGCTGTTCGAGCAGAACGATAAGGGCCAGTGGGTCTCGTCTCACCACCCCTTTACGTCGCCGCACCTGGACCACCTCGACCTGCTGCTGACCGACCCGGGCAAGGTTCGCGCGCAGGCCTATGACCTCGTGCTCAACGGCAACGAGGTCGGCGGCGGCTCGATCCGTATCCATCGGCCGGACGTACAAGCCAAGGTCTTTGAGGCCCTCGGTCTGTCCGAGGAGGATGCGCAGGCGAAGTTCGGTTTCTTGCTCGAGGCGTTCAAGTACGGGCCGCCTCCGCACGGAGGCATCGCCTTGGGCCTGGACCGCGTCGCGATGCTGATGACCGACGCGCCCAGCTTGCGCGACGTCATCGCCTTCCCCAAGACGCAGACCGGACAGGACCTGATGACGTCCTGCCCAACGCCGGCCGACGACCCTCAGCTGGCGGAGCTGTACATCCGGCATCGGCCGCTGCCCAGCGCAGACGAGTCCTGACTCCGACGTCGGCGAGCGCGGCCCATGATCGAGCGGAACACCAAGACCCGGGTAGCGGCGGCGCTGTTGAGCACCGTCGGCATGGTGTTGTCCTGCCCCGAGTACGATCTGTGGTGGCTCGGCATCGTCCAGTGGATCCCTTGGTTTTGGGCCATTGAAGGGGCCTCGCCGCGGCGCGCATTCCTGGTCGCTTGGCTGACGGGTTTTTGCACCGTCGCGTGGGGTTTTTCGTGGATGTCGGTCTTGCTGACCAAGTTCGCGGGGCTTCCGTGGATCGCCGCGATGTTTGCTGCCGGGTTGTTTGCCGCGTGGCACGGGTTGCTGTGGGGGCTCGCCGGGCTGCTCATCACCATTGTCCGGCGGCGCAGCGGGTTCTCGGTCCTGTGGGTCGCGCCCATGTGCTGGGTCGCGGTCGAGGCCGTCCTGCCCAACCTGTTTCCCATCTACATGGCGCTGTCGTGGTCGTGGCAGCCGCTGTGGATCCAAACCGCAGAGCTCGGCGGCGTCACGATGGTCAGCGGCGTGATGGTTGCCATCAATGTCGCGCTGTACGAGCTGCTGCGGCTCCGCGTCGAGACGGGGCGTTTTGACCGACGTGCCCTCATCGCCTCCGCCGCACTGCTCATCGGCGTGCCCGCGTACGGCGCGATTCGAATCTCCAGCGTCGAGGCCACGATGGCGGCCGCCGAGAAGCTCAACTTCGCGGTGGTGCAGGGCAACATGAGCATCCTCGAGATGCGCCGCCGCGACCGCAAGCTCGGCATCTTGAGCAAGCAGCAAAAGGAGACCGGACGCCTGCAAGCGATGGGAGCGCAGGTGGCGTTGTGGGGCGAGACCGCCTATCCCAACTCGCGCGCGTTTCGACGCGACAGCACGCACGACCTCCCCGACCGCTCGCGGTGGAAGGTGCAGCGATTCTTCGACATCCCCGTGTTGTTTGGAGCCGTCAGTCGACCGCGCAAGGGCGAGGGCCAGTACCCGTTCAACACCGCGATTCTGCTGGACGGCGAAGGCAACGTCGCCGGCATGTACGACAAGGTCTATCGCCTCGCGTTTGGCGAGTACGCGCCCCTGGTCGATCCCGACTGGTATCTCGACCAGTTTCCCAACGCGGCCCACATCGCCAAGGGCAAGGGTGCCGCCGTGCTCGAGCTGGACCAGTGGAGACTCGGGCCGTTCATCTGCTACGAGGACATTCTCCCCCGCTACGTCCACGACACCGCAGCGCAGCGGGTCCACGTGTTCGTCAACCTGACCAACGACGCTTGGTTCGGGCTGACCCATGAGCCCGCGCAGCATCTGGGCTTGGCCGTGTTTCGTTCGGTCGAGCACCGCAAAGGGCTCGTGCGGTCGGTCAACACGGGCGTGAGCGCCTATATCGACCCGACCGGGCGCGCCATCCACAAGACGACGGCGACGGACCCGGACAGCCAGGGTCCCCAGGGCGTCGAAGGTTTCCTGGCCGAGGTACCGATGATGGATCCCGACAGCAGCACGCTGTACGGACTCACGGGCGAGACCTTCAACGGACTGATGGTCTTCGGGGTGCTGCTGGCCGGATGGCGACGACGGTCGACCGACGAAGTTATGAAGGCCAAAGACAGCGACGAAGTTGTGAAGGCCAAAGACAGCGACGAAGCTGTGAAGGCCAAAGACAGCGACGAAGTTGTGAAGGCCAAAGACAGCGACGACGCCAAAGAGCCACCCAAGGCTTAAACGAAGAAGGCTGCGCCCCGTGGCCGAATCGACCGACGAGACCGCAGCCTCACAGCCGGACGTACCGGCCGAACAGAGCGGACGCTAGCCTTCGGCGGGCGCCTCTTCCTTGTTCTCGCACACGCCAGCGACCTGGCCGAGCGAGGACTCGTCTTGACCGCCACCGACCTCGTCACAGGCGGCCTTGGTGATGTGGATCCAGCCCTTGCCACAGCAGTCGTTGTTACCCGCGCAATCCCACTTGCCGGACACGTCGCACGCGGTCTGGCCCGAGCACTCGTTGGCGCCGTAGCACCGCACCTTCTTGTCGGGAGCTATCGCCGCCGGCTCACCAGCGGGCGCATCGGCTCCCGTGGGCGGAGTGGTGGACGGGGCATCCTTGCCGCAGCCGCTGAGAAAAAGGGCGGCGGCAGACAGGGCGAATGTGGTGGCGAGTTTGGTGCTCATGGGTGTCTTGCGGGGCGCCGCGTGCGACGCCCCCTTTCGTCTTGGGAGTTCACTCCGCGGGGTGGCAGCTCATGCACGAGAAGCCGTCGGGGTGGTCTGCGCTGGCGGCTTGGGTGCCCTCCAGCATCGCGATCATGTTGGGGGTGACCGTCTCGACCATGAACTTGGTGACCGCCTCGTCGTACTCCATCGCCCCCTTGATCGGGTCGGCGGGGTTGAGCGGGTAGATCGAATCGCTCGGCATCTTGTAGCCGGTGGCCTTGCCGTCGTCGCCGTGGCACGTGTCGCACGTGAACTTCTTGTAGGCGGCGCCGTCGTGGGCTTGGAAGTCCTTCTTCATCGCCGGGTAGACCTCGATCCCCATCCACGTCTTCTTTTCGTCGAAAGACTTGTCGGCCCATGCGACACCCGGGGCGCCCGGCTCTCGCTCTTCGGCGGCGCCGTCATCGGCGGCAACGGCGTCGTCGCCAGCGGCAGGCACTGCGCCGCTGTCGTCGGCTGGGGGTGCGACGGTGGGTTCGGCTGGTTTTTCGCAGGCGGTCAGGGCTGCAAGGACAAGGGTCGCGGTGGCGATGCGTAGATTGGTCATCTCGGCTCCAGTGGAACTGCGACTCGGGCGGCAATACGCCCGACGCACCTGGTTGTTACGAAAAGCGCGGTCGCAGCGCAACCCAAGTGCGCGCGGCGCCCGGGGTGCATGCCCCAGCCTGCGGCGGGATTGGCGCGGGTCGATTCAGAGTCGAGCACGGACGGCAGTCCTGCAGCGCAGCACCAGCGTTCACCGTGCGAGCGGCGATTGTCGTGAGTCGCGCACCGATTCGGCGCATGATCGGGCCGTGACTGCCCGACCGATGCTTGGCCACGGGGTTGGCCTCAGACTCGCGCACTACGACCGTGCCTTGGCCGGCGATGTTGGGCAGCAAGTCGATTGGGTCGAGGCTATCAGCGAGAACTTCTTTGGCTCCGGCGGTGGGCCTCCGGGCGGGCGCCCCAGGGCGGTGCTCGAGCGGGTGCGCCAAGACATTCCCGTGGTGCTGCACGGCGTCTCGTTGGGGCCAGGCTCGGTGGACCCGCCCGCCGCCGAGTACCTACAAACGCTCCGCGCCGTGTGCGACTGGATCGAGCCCGCGTGGGTGTCGGACCACCTTTGCTGGGGGCGGTCGGGCGGCCACAACAGTCATGATCTACTCCCCCTGCCCTACACCGAGGAGGCGCTCGCGGTCGCGGTGCGCCACATCGAGGTCGCGCAGCAAGCGTTGGGTCGCCAGCTCGTCGTCGAGAACGTCTCCAGCTACGTCAGCTTCACCGCCAGCGCGATGTCTGAGTGGGAGTTTTTGTCGGAGGTTGCCCGCCGCGCCGACTGCTTGATCTTGTTGGACCTCAACAACATCATCGTCAGCGCCAACAACCACGGCTTCGCCCCCGCGGACTACCTCGAGGGCATCGACCCCGCGCGCGTACGGCAGTTTCATCTGGCCAACCACACCGATGCGGGAACGCATCGCTTTGACGATCACAAAGGCCCCGTGCCGGATGCGGTCTGGACCCTGTACGAAGACGCGCTGTCTCGGTTCGGACCTGTGTCCTCGCTGGTGGAGTGGGATCAGGACGTACCCGACTTTGAGACCTTGGTCGCGCAGCGCAACGAGGCGGAGCGCCGTGCCAACCGCATCGGCGCCACGCAGCGGGGGCCCGCATGAGCCCACCGCTCTCCCTCCGCGAGCTGCAAGCCCTGTTTTGGGAGGCGGTGCGCCACCCGATCGGGATCGATGCGTTCCTGGATGAGGCCAGTGAGGCCCAGCGCGCGGCGTTCGAAACCGAGCTCGAGCAGACCGCCGCGTTCTCCCGACGGCAGCGGATGACGGTGTACGCCGAGTCGTACTTCTGGCGGCTGTTCGATGTGCTCAGTGACCAGTACCGCGTCGTGACCTGGCTCAGCGGCAAGACCCGCTTCCACAATCTGGTCACGGATTTTGTGTGGGAGCAGCCCAGCGCGTCGGCAAATGTCCGTCGGTTTGGGGCGGGATTTGCCGCGTACATCGCCCAACACGCCATAGCCGACGAGGTCACGGGCCTCGCCGCGTTGGCTGGCGTGGAGCGCTGCATCGTGGATGCGCTCGATGCCCCCAACGTCACCACCGTCGGCGCCGACGCGCTGACCCACCAGCCGCCCGAGGCCTGGCCAACGATGCGGCTGGTGGCCCCGCCGTGGGTGCGGCTGCTACGGACTCCGCGGAGCTACCCGCGCCTGGACGACGCACGCCGTCGCGGCGAGGACCCGCCTGCCGCGCTCGCGTCCCCTGGCGTGCACCACGTGCTCATCGCCCGAGCGGGCAATGAAGTCTTCCATCGCTCGGTGGCGCCCGCCGAGGCTCGGGCGCTACGCGCCATGCTGGACGGCGCCTCGTTTGAGCAGATCTGCGCCGCCGCGGCCGCGCCCGACCCGATCGACGCGGGGGCCGATGCGCCCAGCCCCGCCGCGGTTGTGGGCTGGCTCCGAGGATGGCTCGAGTCGGAGCTCATCTGCGCGGTCAGGTCGGATCGATGATCGCACCCGCGCCGAGGGCCACAACCGCGTCGGCCACCTGGGTACCCAGCTCGTGGGCCGAGTCGGCGCTGCCCTCGGTGCTCGCCGACAGGCACGGGTGACCCGAGGGGTCGACAACCAGGCCTCGGATCGAGACCCGCCCGGCGGCGGTTTGCGCGTAGCAAGCCACAGGCACGCTGCAGCCTGCCCCCAGCCTGGCCAAAAAGCCGCGCTCTGCCGCCGCCATCACCGTAGTGGCGGGATCGGCCATCACCGAAACGAGCGTCTTGGCACGCGCGTCATCAGCCCGTGTCTGCAGCGCGAGGATGCCTTGCGCGGGCGATGGGCAGAACGAAACCGGATCCAACAGCTCCACGATCCGATCGGCGCGGCCCAGTCGCCGCAGGCCCGCGGCCGCGAGCAGCGTCGCGTCGACATCGCCGGAATCCACTTTGCCGATCCGTGTGGGCACGTTGCCGCGGATCGGCACCAACTCAAGTCCCGGGTTGATGCGCTTGGCCAACGCCCCGCGGCGCAGGCTCCCCGTGCCCAGCCGCGTCCCGGCGGCAAGTGTGGCGAGCGTCGCTCCCGCCGGGCCCACGAGTGCATCGCGCGGGTCCTCGCGTGCAGGGGTCGCGGCGATCGTCAGGCCGTCCGGGGTCAGCGCGGGCAGGTCCTTCATCGAATGCACGGCCAGATCGATCTCGCCGTCTAGGAGCTGCTGCTCGATCTCCCGCACGAACAACCCCTTGCCACCGATCTCGTGCAGCGGTCGGTCCTGAATCTTGTCGCCCTGCGTCTTGACGATGGTGAGCGTGACCTCGAGCCCGACGTGGGCCGCACGGAGTGTGTCAGCGACGTGATTGGCCTGCCAAAGGGCAAGCTCCGAGCCGCGAGTACCGATCACCAAACGCGTGGACATGACCCGCGCAGCGTACCTCAAGCGGGCGGCCGGTCGGTGCCGGACGGGCCATCAAGCCGTAGCCCGCTCACCCCACCGCGCGACCCGGCGGCGACGACTGTCCGCCGTCTTCTCCGCCACCACGCGATGGCTTGTCCGACCCGTCCGGCCTTTCGGCGGGCGCCGCGTTTTCGGACGGATCGACCGCCGAAAGATCGGCGGCTGGCACCGTCGTCAACCCAAACAGGGCCTGCAGTGCGTCGGCGAGGGCGGGCCCGTCGAAACCACCGACCGGGCTCTCGGACGCGCCACGCACATTGGCCATCGGCTTGTGCAGCAGCTTTTGCATGACACCGCGAGCCACCTGCTCGACCGCCTTGCGCTGCTCGGGTGACAGGTCTCGGAGCTTGCCGTCGGCCCGCTGAAGCTCGGCCTCGACAATGGAGCGACCGCGCGCTTGAAGCTGGCCCATCAGCGGGCCGATCGCACGAGACTGTAGCCACGACATGAATCCGCGCAGCTCCTCGTCAACCAAGCCGGTCGCGCGCTCAGCCTCGTCGCTGCGCGTTCGCATGTTGTCCATGACGATGCTCTGAAGATCGTCGACGTTGTACAGGTACACGCCCTCGAGCTTGGTGACGTCGCTGGCGATATCGCGGGGGACGGCGATATCAACAAAGAACAAGGGCCGGTAGCGCCGCTGCTTCATCAGCGGCTTGAGCTGTTTACGATCGAGAATCGGGTCGCGTGCCCCGGTACTGCTCACCACGATATCGGCCCGAACGATGCCGTCTTTGAGCCGCTCCCACGGCGCGAAATGCCCGCGAACTTGTTTGGCCAGGCGCTCGCCCCGGGGCGCGGATCGGTTGACGACAACGATCTCGGATGCGCCGGCCGCTGTCAGGTGCACCGCGGCCTGCTCGGCCATCTCGCCCGCGCCCACCAGCAGCACCGCCGCGCCCGTGAGATCGCCAAAGATGCTCTTGGCCAGGTCGACCGCCACCGACGGAATGCTCGCGCCCCCCCGCCCGATCTCGGTTTCGGTGCGTACACGCTTGGCACTCTTGAACGCCAGGCTCACGCAACGATCAAGGACCGGACCGACAGAGCCCGCCTCTCGTGCGCGCACGACCGCGTCTTTGACCTGGCCCAGGATCTGCGGCTCGCCCACAACGAGGCTCTCTAAAGAGGCAGCCACACGAAAGATGTGGCGCGCCGCGTGAGCCGACGTGCTCACAAACACGGCGTCGTCGAGCGCCTCACGAGCGACCCCGCGCGTCGCTGCCAGCGCGGGCATGACCTCGGCGGCCTGGAGGCTGTTTTGCGCCACGCCGTAGACCTCGACGCGGTTGCACGTGGAGACCAGCACGAGCTCGGAGCAGCCGACGGTGTCCTTGATGGTGCGCAGGACCTCGAGGTGCTCGGACTCAGACACCGCGAGACGCTCCCGCAGCTCGATCGCAGCGTCCTTGTGGCTAAGGCCGACGGCGAACAACTCGGTCATGCCTTCACCCCGTACCAAACGACGATCAAGACGATCGCCGCAAAGGCCGTCAGCGTGAGCCATGCGGAGCGACGGCCTCGCGTCCCCCACAGCGCGCGCGCGACCAGAGAAACCACCGACGCGGCCCATGCCACGCCCGCCGCTCCGATTTCAAACACCCGGCCGGTCAGCACGGGAAGCCCGCCCGCATCGATGATCCACAGAACCCCGGTTACGATCGCCAGGGTGAACACGGGGGTCACCACCAGGACGAGACGGTGGTGCAGACGGTCGAGCCCGTGGAGCGACATCCCACCTTCGGTAGGCCGGAACTCCTTGCGGCGCAGCCGCCGCTCCATCGCCAGGTACAGCAGTGCAGTACCGGTCGCGAGCGTGAACCCTGCGAGCCCGGCGGATGCGAACGCCACGTGGGCGCTGGCGACACCGCTCCCGCCCGGAAGCGCTGTGCCACTCGAGACGTTGGAGAACACGACCCCGAGCACCAAGCCAACAAGGCCCACGGGCGCCATCAACGGACCAAGCCCCTCGAGCTGCCGGCCCCGTGAGAGGCCGAGGTACCCGCCCACAGCCAACAGAGCGCCAAAACTCGTCGCCAGGAAGATGTTCTTCAGCGGGTGGTCGCCATCAACACACTGCGCACCGATCGCTAAAAAGTGCAGGGTTGCCCCGACGGCGAGCAGCCAGCGACCATATCGATTCATCCGGCCGCCCTCGGTGACCGGCTCGTCCTGAGCCTGGTTACCGTACGCGAAGGTGGCGCCGCCGTAACCAAGCGCCGCGAGGATGAACAAGAGGAGCATCGGGCTGCCTGTAGTGTGCCCGAACGACGGGCTGGGACAAACCGCGAACGCCCGCGTGTGGCTCAGACCTGGTCGGTCGCCGCGCCGCTACACACCCATGGACTCTAGCGCTTGGACGAGCTGCGCCCAGGCGGCGGCATCCAGTAGGGTTTCGGTGCCGTCGGCCCCCACCGGGACCGCGACGAACCCCGGCTGCACGGTGTAGGCGCTCTCCCCCAACACGACGGAGGTGTCGAAGTGCTCGGCCCCGATGTGCGTGAGTTCCTGGGACGTTTTCACGCAGCCCACGACCGAGTGCGGATCAACCTCGGCGCCGTCGATCTGCTTGAAGAAGACGGCCTGATTGATGAACAGCGAGGTCTGTCGGCCGGCAAGCCGAAGCAAGTCGCCATCCAGCTCGATCTGGCCCTCACCGAGCCAACGGTCGACAAGCGCCTGCGACACGTAGATGCGCGGCATTGGCTGGAGGTTAGCTTGGCTGCGCCCCGCGGGACAAGCCCACACCGGGCCGCCCGCGAAGATCCACGCGCGGGCCTAGAACGAGAAGCCGAGGCCGGCGCCCTTGGTCTCTTTGGTGAGCATGGGGCCAACCCGCACGTTCGAGATCGACCGCAGGGCCTTTTCTTCCTTGATGTACCGCTTGGCGTCGCCGCGATCCTGGAAGATCATGATCCCCATCACGCCCGCGAGCAGAACGGTGCTCCCCAGCAGGACATCGCCGACAATCGCTCGACGACGCATCGTTGCGCCCGTCTGGCTGACCTCGGTGGCCAGCGCATCGTAGGCCTGGCCATCGCTCACGATGTCGTTGGGGTCGTTGCGGGGGTCGCCCGGGAAGGCATCGACCGCGTCGACCGCGTCTTTGTAGGGACCGCGAGCGCCGAGCGCCAGACCGTACATGAGGCCTGTTGCCGCGCCTGTGCCGATCGTCAGCGTCAAAGCCACCCAGGTCCGTGGCTGCCAGTAGCCCCAAAAGGTGCCGCGTTTGCAGCTCGGGCGCAGGTCTTTGGGCGACTCCTTGTTCTCCCGCTTCTTGCGCTTGCCCGTCCGGCAAAAGTCGTCAAAGTCTGCGACCAAGTCGGCGGTGACGTTGCCCGTCTCCAGGACCTGGTCTTGCAGCGCCTTCTCAACGGCGGCCTGCGCGTCTGCGATCTCTTGTTTCTCGGCGGCCAGCTCCTCGGGGGTTTTGTCCGGCTCGTCGAGCGCGGCCAGGACCGCCTTTTCCTCGTCGGTCGCCGGCCCGGGCGGGTTGATGTTTTCCTCGACCGCGGTGACGACAGCCTTCGGAAGCACGATCGGCACGATCAGGTCGCCCGGCGTCATCGAGGAGTCCATGCTCTTGACGATCTTGCCGGACTTGACGTCGAAGATCGTCACGGTCGCATGGCCGGGCGTGACGCCGCCAAACACGAGGTAGTCGGCCGCGGTCTTGGCACTGCCGCCCAGCCACTCACCGACCTTCGCGAGGCACTCGGGCGACTCGGCTTCGGCCGCTTTGCACTTGACCTTCGCGGAGGCCTCGCCCATCTCGAGCGCGACGCTCTTGACGGAGTAGCCCTTGCCCTGAAACGTCGCGACCACATTGCCGCGAAGCTCCAAGCCAGCTTCGGCGCCGCCGAAACGGAACATGCCGACCGTCTTGCCGTCGGTCAGCGGTTCGGCCGAAGCCGAGGCGGCCGCGCGCTTGCCCTTTTTGCCGCGTCTTCCGGGGGCGGCTTGCGAGTGCATCGGAGCCAACGCCAACGACAACGCTGCGCAGAAGCTCAACGCGGTGGACCAGGGACGAAATCGAAGAGCTACGTGAGTCATGGCGGACAGCGGGGTCTTCAACGAATGGTGTGGTGTGGGTGCGCGATCCGCCCACTCCCCGAAACCGGCCGCATCATAACGGCAGGGCCGCACACGCTCAAGCGTCGGGCTCGGCCGGAGGAGAGGTCGTTTCGGGGGGTACTGGCGTGGGTGGGGTGGCCGGCTGTGGCTCGGCGGAGTCCCCGGAGGGGGTCAGGCCATCGGTCTCGGTGGTCGACGTGTCAGGGAGGACAAACGCCAGGGCGCTTGCACACGCGACGAGCCCAGCCGCCGTGCAAACGATCACAAACGGAACGCTCGGGAGTTCCGCCGTCGAGGCGAACACGAGCCACACCCCCAAGAGGATGAGGCCGATGTGGATGCCCAGCGCCGTCGGCTTGGGACGACGACCTGCCGCCGTCAGCCCCATGCAGCTCCCGTGCACGACAAGGATCCCCATTGCTGCCGGTACCAACGCGGAGGCGCCCGCCGTCTTACGCGAGATCACCATGCACGCCACGGTGATGGCCACGGCCACCACCGCGCTGGCGCGTACCCACTGTCGGCCGCGCGCACCGCGGGGGGGATCGATCGACGTGCCCAATGAGCAGAGCATCGCGAGTGCGGATCCGGCCAGGACCACCGCCATGCAGGAGGCGACCGCTGCCTCCATCACCTGTGGCGTCCACGACGCGTAGCCAAAATCGGCTTCCCACAGCGCGTTGGCTGCCCCCCCGATCCAGCGTTCAAACGCGAGCGCACCGCCCTGCGTGTACAGGTCTGGCGTCACCCACTGCGTTGCTCGAAGCTGGCTCGCACAGGCGAACACGCCCAGGGCCAGCGGCACAGCGCCGAGGCGAACCGCTCCCCGACCAAACGTGCGCCCGCCTTGCCCGGGACCCAGGGTCGCGACCACGACCGCGCCGATCGCCAGGACGGGCGTCCATGCGCGGATGTCGAAGCTCGCCCAGCTCGGCGGCGTCTCGATCCACCCGACGGCCGGCATCCCGCTCGTCGAGGCCACCGCCCAGATACCGACCAAGAGGCCGAGAATCCCGACCGCACCCGCAACCGCCGAGAGCCCCTCCTGCGAGGCCCCGTTCTCGCGCCTGGAGATCGACGCCAGCGCCAGCCCGGCGACGAGCAGCCACGCTCCCCAGCGGATCTCGCGTTCGATGACAACGGCCCCTGCGGGGCCATCGGTGCGCGTCCCGCCCAGCCACTGGCGCGCAAGGCCAAAGCGCTCTTGCCCGCGAGCCTCGGTGTATCCCGTCCACCGACCCGTCACCGACAAGCCCGCGCTGGCCTCGGTGATGTACTTGCTGGGACACATCGGTTTGGTGACCAGGTCTGGCATGGCACCGCGCGGATCCTCGCGCTGCCCGGGGCACACGAACTGGATGCGCGAGCGCTGGCCCGTCGTCCCCGAGAAGAACATCATGCGTGTGCTGAGTGTCTCCACGGGCGTGCGGTCGAGCGACTCGCGCAGCGGCGCCGTAGACATGGCCACGACGCGCACGTTCTCGAACGCCATGCGTGCTGCGGCCGGCCCGTCTGCGTAGTGCTCGCGGCCGATGGATCGGATCGCGTGCTGCAGCGCCGCGGCGATCTCGTCGGGGCCGTAGCCGCGGGAGCCGTCGGGCTCGAAGTAATCGTTGACGGGGATGTCGTGCGGCCCGTGCCCGTCGACCATGACCGCGGTCGTTTGGAACGGGTGAATGCCCAGCAGCTGGCCGGTCGCCGCCCAGCCTTGCGCCCCTACCCCGGCCGCCTCCCAGCGTTCTCCGGCCACACCAGCGACCGGAACCGAGATCGCAAACGCCGTCGCGAGCAGCCAGCGCCCAGCCCCCACGGGCAGGATCGCCAGCACGAGTCCACCGAAGGCAGCGGCCATCAACCCCCAGATGGCCGCGGGGTACGCGACGACGATCGACGAGACCCCGCGCGCCGCGACCGTCGCGATCACCACCGTGGGCAGCGACAGCGTCAGGGCCAGCGCAAACCGTCGGGCCAGCGGCTGCGTGGAGAGCGACCGCGACACCCCGGCGGCGACGAGCTTGGCCACCCGCCGGGCGTGCGCCTCAGCCAGGACCGCCATCAACGCCACGGCGACCAGGGGCACCAGCAGCCCCGTGTGCTGAGGCACCGCGAGGCCTGCCAGCACCGCCAACCCGAGGGAGCCGGCGACCGTCCCCGGGTCCAGAGCGCGCGCGACCTTAGGCGGCATCGCCCGGGCTTTTAGCACGGTTGCGTTGCGCCTCCCGCACAATCCCCGACCCACCGCCGCGACGGGGCCCGCGCGGTGTAAGGTAGCCACCGCAGTGACGAGCCCCAACCCCGCACGACCCGCACAAGGCGAGCTCCCGCTCCTGCCGTTGCGCAGCATGACGCTGCTGCCCGGATTGTCACAGCCCGTCGAGCTGGGCCGACCGGGGTCCGTCAACTCGGTCAATCGTGCACGGGCCGACGGGGACAAAGAGCCGCCCCATCTGCTGATCATCGCGATCCAGCGCGATCCGATGACCGAGCTTCCCCAGGTGGACGAGCTACACCCGATGGCGGTGCTTGCCGAGGTCACGCAGGCCCTGCAGGGGATCCCGGGCCGGATGACGGCGATCGTCCGCGGCATCGAGCGCGTGCATCTGCTGGACGTTGTCCATTCTCCGGGTCGACTCGACGCGCAGTGGCAGCGGGCACACGACGTGATGGACGACCCGACCTTGGCGTATGCGCTGGCGGGGGCGCTACAGGATCTCATCAAGCAGCACGACAGTCTGCTGCCCTCGTCCGACAAGACCAAACACCGGGCACAGTCGCTTGCCGTGATCGCGGCCGAGCGCTCACCGTCGCTCATCGCCGACCTGTGCGCCACGCACGTCTCGCTCGACGGCGAGGAGATGCTCGACGTCTTGCATGAGCGCCATGTGCCCGAGCGCCTGCAAAAGGTGCTGGGTTTCATCAGCCATCGGATCCACGTCCTACAGGTCAAGCGCGATCTGGATCGCCACGTCCGGGAGCATCTGTCGCGACACGAACAGGAGGCGTTGCTGCGACACAAACTGCGCGCCATCCAATCGGAGCTCGGCGACAACAGTCGCGGCGGCGGCAACGACGACGCTTGGATCGACGAACTGGCGCTGCGGCTCGAGGAAAACGACCTCCCCGAGGCCGCGCGAAAGATCGCCGACAAAGAGATCGCCCGCCTGCGCCGCATGAACCCGCAAAGCGGCGAGGCCACGACCGCGCGCACGTATCTCGAGCTCGTGGCCGACCTCCCGTGGGGCGTCGAAACCAAGGACGACCTCGACATCGACGCGGCCCGTGCCCTCCTCGCCAAGGAGCACTACGGCCTCGACAAGGTCAAGACGCGGATCATCGAGTACTTGTGCGTCCGCAAGCTCTCCCCGAACAAGCGGGGTCCGATCCTGTGTCTGGCCGGGCCACCTGGGGTCGGCAAGACGTCGCTGTCGCGCTCCGTGGCGGAGACGCTGGGGCGGAACTTCGTGCGGTTGTCCTTGGGAGGGATCCGCGATGCCTCCGAGATCCGCGGCCATCGACGTACGTACGTAGGCGCGCTACCCGGTCGACTGATCCACGGCATCAAGAAGGCCAAGTCCAACAACCCCGTGTTCTTGTTGGACGAGATCGACAAGCTCGGCGGTGACATGCGCGGCGATCCGGCGGGCGCGTTGCTCGAGGCGCTCGACACCCAACAAAACGACGAGTTCGACGACCACTACCTCAGCACGCCGTTCGACCTGTCCAACGTCATCTTCATCTGCACGGCCAACGACATCTCGCAGATCCCAGCGGCGCTTCGGGATCGGCTCGAGATCATCGAGCTGGGCGGCTACACCCTCGAAGAGAAGGTCGCCATCGCGCGCGACTACCTGCTGCCGCGGGTCCGTCGCGACCACGGCCTCGAAGATGGCCGGCCCGCGTTTGACGACGGCACCCTCGCGACGATCGCGACCCGCTACACGCGTGAATCCGGCGTGCGGAACTTGCAGCGCGAGCTCGAAGCGGTTGTCCGGGATACGGTCATGGGCATCGCCGAGGCGCGCTCGCTCTCGGGCGATATCCCTGCGATCTCCGAGTCCGACCTCGCTCGCGTGCTCGGCCCGCCCAAGTTCGACGCGGAGCGGATCGACGATTCGCCTGGCGTCGGCATTGTCACCGGCCTGGGCTGGACCCCAGCCGGAGGCCGGCTCTTGTTTGTCGAGGCTCGCCGCACACCCGGTGAGGGCAAGATCCGGCTGACCGGCCGACTGGGCGACGTCATGAAGGAGTCCGGACAGACGGCGCTGTCGCTCGTCCGAAGCATGGCGGATCACTTCGGCATCGAGCCCGCGTTCCTCCAAAAGTCGGATGTGCACGTGCACGTTCCGGCCGGGGGCGTGCCCAAAGATGGGCCCAGCGCTGGCGTTGCTGTCGCCACCGCCCTCGTCTCGTTGCTCACCGGCAAGCCCGTCCGCAACGACGTCGCGATGACGGGAGAGATCACCCTGCGCGGCAAGGTCTTGCCCATCGGGGGCGTCCGCGAGAAGGTCCTCGCCGCTCAGCGGGCTGGCATCACGGATGTGATTCTCCCGTCGCGCAACGCCAAGGACGAGCGCGACATTCCGGAGTCTGTGCGCGACAAGGTGCGCCTGCACTACGCCAAGACGCTCGACGAGGTGCTAGCGCTGGCGTTGCTCGATGAGCCGGCCGCCGCCGAGTAGCTGGCAGCGACCGAGACGGCGAATGCCG
>Ga0316189_10000683_pt1 | contig 33798 bp, 30 predicted proteins | sample LowCovwburrow_MG_FD_204930 | JGI IMG/M metagenome (GOLD analysis project Ga0316189, IMG submission 204930) | Coastal sediment microbial communities from Maine, United States - Lowes Cove worm burrow | ecosystem: Environmental > Aquatic > Marine > Coastal > Sediment | place: USA: Maine...
ATCCATAGCGGCGCATTGTTTTCTTTAGAAATTTCAATGCCGCTTTGCGATCCCGTGTCTTCGTGACGAAGCTTTCCAGAACCTCGCCTTCATGATCAACGGCACGCCAAAGGTAGTGCCGCTCGCTATTGATCCTCACGAACACCTCGTCCAGATGCCACCGCCATTTCGAGTAGGCGCGCATTCGACTAGTCCGTTTTCTGCGGATCTCGGTCGCGAACATCGGGCCAAATCTGTTCCACCAAAACCGAACCGTTTCATGGCTAATATCGATTCCGCGCTCATGCAGAAGGTCTTCGACATTCCGAAGCGAAAGCGGAAATCGGACATACATCATCACTGCCAGGCGGATGATTTCAGGACTGGTCTTGAAATAGCGAAAGAGACTGCGTTTTGTCATCCAACGAAGCTAAAATACCGCCCTGCTCGCCTCAAGCCAGTTTCTTCTGACAGTGCCCCGCTGGGTGTGTGGTGGTGACGTGTGGCTGGTGAGCGGAGAGAGACCGAAGGCAGCCCATTGCAGTGGCGCGTTTATTTTTTTTTGGACTTGCGGTCTTTCTTGTCTTTCTTCCGCGCCTTGCCCTTCTTGACCGCGGCCTTCTTTGACTTTTTAGCGGTTGCTTTCTTGGCCGCAGCGGCTTTTTTCTTGGACTTCTTTTTCGAGGCCTCTTTTTTGTCCTTCGACTTGTTTTTGGCTTTCGCCTTCTTCGAGGCTTTGCCTTTGGCCGCTTTCTTCTTGTTGGTTTTTTTAGCGGCTTTCTTCGGTACGGCTGGCGTCATGGCCTCGTCGGCGATGGCGGTGTCTTCGGCCTTGGCACGGGCATCCCCCGACGCCTTGGACGCCGCAGCCCGCACAGAGGCTTTGCGCGATTTTGGATATACTTTCGGAGCATCGGTGATGACCTGCCGCGCCGCTTTAAGGAGGATTTCAACGCGGCGCGCGCCGATGCCCGGAACCTCAAGCAAAGCTGTGGGCGATGTCGCCGCAAATTCTTCTACTGTTGAAATGCCTTTTTCGGTCAACTTCGAAGCTAGGTGTGGTCCGATTCCCGGTACGTCAAGGATGAGTGTCATTGAAAAATTCCTTATTACCCAAAGTGACGGGATGCAAAAGGGACCGGCCCGGTGGCCGACCCTTTCGATTGATTTGCGCTGTTCAGGACGCTTTCTTCAGCGCCTTTTTTGCAGATTTCAGCTTTTTGCTCTGACGCGCGACTTTGGATTTGCGCGCTTTGACTTCTTTCTTGAGCGCTTTGATCTTGGCTTTCTTGGCCATTGGGGTTTCTCCTATGTTAAAAGGGTTATAGCCTTTAGGGCTGATCCTCATGTTCCTTGAGAAAATCGCGGATAAAGCGCCGGATCTCGCGCGCGGCACTCGTGTCGAGTGAATCGCACAACGAAACGAACCGGTCCCTGTCCGACGCGTTGATTCTGATGATCAACTGACTGTCTTTCAGGTGCTTTTTCCTCGGTTTTTTCTTTTCGGGCATCGTCCAGTCCCACATTAGCTTATAGTTTGCTATTCAATTGTCGATCGTTTGTATATACTTTTTTTGAAGTTTCCCCCTTGAAATAGTTTGCCCTATGTGAAGATAATCGAATGGTCAAAGATCGCCATCAAGCAACCGGAGTCAGAGGCGATTGTCGCGAAGTTACGACAGGTTGCAGTTCTGGTGGCGGTGTCAGACTATTTCGAACCAGTCTCAGTTTGCCGCCAAATGCCAGAACCTATGCGGAACAAAGCTGGCGCCATTCGGATAGGGCGGCGCTTCGGTTGATCTTGAAATTATCTCTGCTGTAGAGCGCGCGTTCCTGATTGAAGTGGTTATGGACGGAGGAGTGAACGGCGACGAATTTCTGCAAACTTCGCATCTGCCGGAAGCGCTGCATGGCACGTTCTCGTCGTCGAAAAGGCAAATTCGAATTCTCGGCTCTGTTGTTAAACCATCGCCCGGTTTCTTGTCTGTCAGGGTTTCCAATGGTCTTCATCGCCGCGCCATAAGACCAAAATTTGTCCGTCACTATAGTAAGAGGTGGGCCATGGCGCTTCATATGACGACGGACATGAAGCGCAATCTGGCGATCCGAGCGTTGAACATGGCCATCGCATTCCGGGCACCGCCAAGGGGCTGCATCCACCATATGGACCGTGGAAGCCAATACTGTTCTCACGACTATCAGAAGATCTTGCGCCAACACGGATTCAAAGCGTCGATGAGCGGCAAAGGGAATTGCTACGACAATGCGGCTGTCGAGACATTCTTCAAAACCATCAAGGCCGAACTGATCTGGCGGCGGTCATGGGAAACGAGACGGCAGGCTGAAATGGCGATCTTCCACTCTCATGGTTTGCAGGCAAACCACTGCCGTGCAGTAGAATACATAAACGGGTTCGACAATCCGCGACGTCGCCATTCAGCACCGGGCTGGAAAAGCCCTGTCGCTTTCGAACGGAAGGTAGCGTAAATGAGCGCCTGGAGCGGCACGAAAGTGCGACAGGTCCAGTTCGGACCCTTCGGTTCTGGGACACCGCAAATTGATATCCGTCAATGATACATGAGACGCGTGATTATATTAGCAAATTGCTAGAAGGAGTTGCGGTGAATTTCAAGCCGAGTCCGCCGAAACGCCAGCGACTGAAAAAAGATTTCAGGAATTGGAAATGTACCACCAGTATCACATTACCGAGTACCAAATTTTAACCGCGAAAGAACCAATCGAGCTAAGCAATAAAGTAGAAAAAGCAATTCATAATGGATGGCAACCATTTGGCTCGCTGGCCTTGAACAAATCGACTGAAGAGTTAGCCAATAATTCTTCTACATACGCGCAGGCGATGATTAAATTTATGATGCGTTAAAGCCTGAGAACTCAAAAAGAAGAGCCAAATGGAGGAAATCCAATGCATTATTGCAGTTCCTGTGGCAACAAAGTCAGTGATCAGGATCGCTTCTGCTCAAACTGCGGTGGTATGCTGCAAACACCCGAAACAGAAGCCGAAATCGGTGATGTCCAACCACAGCAAAGTTCGCCCAAGGTTAAACGCAAGCCGCCTCGTAAAAAAACGCAACCGCCTCCGCAACCTTCTGCGCGCCCAACAGCAGAGGTTCCGCATAATGCGAATAAACCCGCGCACGCTGGGTCTGTGACAGCTGTCAGGCAAGGCGGCAAGGGCGGACTTAGTTTTTTCGGTGTTCTAATTGCCATCGGATGGTTGTTTTATAGCAGCGGACTGCTCGGTGTTGTGGCGGGTGCGTATTATTTCAATCTGGATCAGGCAATTGCACAGGCAGACTGGATTTCGTTTGCCCTGATGATCGGACTGCCGCTCGGGATTAGCGCTTTTCGGCCAATTTTGGATATCATCATAACGCCCCTGTATTTTGTTAAAGTCCTAATACCAGGCCGTATTCTGGTCGGAATGGGGTTATTGGCTCCGTTTGCCGTTTCCTGGCTGCTCTATACGGTCTGGGGATTCAGAAACTATCAGTTCCTACATTACTCGTTGGTTTTCGGCACCCTGATCACCTACGCGATATTGCGCACACCGCAGAGGTATTCATCATGAAATTTTCAAAGAGAATTTCGCCCCGCCTGTTTTTTCGCGGCAGATTAAACGCTCGTCATGTAGCTGTTTTTTGCTCAATGATTGTCGGTGGGCTTATACTGGCCTTCTGGCCCGACGCAGCAATTGCAGATGATTGCCTTCGCGATCCTTACAACGCCGAGGACTGCCTGCGCACCTCTGGTTGGGCGCCTGTAATGGCTGGCGGGATTGTCTGGTTGACGTCAATTTTTACGAGCCTTGGCGAAGTTGGCAATACCATTCGCGCGAGCAGCGCCGCGACGGCTGCTCAGGCAGGCGGATGGTGGGATAACTTCTCGATCCGGAAATTGTTTCCTAACGCTCCGTTCTTTCAGGACACGATGGATAAGATTTACGATGCGCGAAAACATATTGCCCAAGAAACCAAACAAGATCCTTCTGCAATTGATCGGGAAAGAGAAGCAAACAGGCGCTCGACGTCTCAGGGAGAGAAAAGCTCGTTGCCGTGGAGGATCATTTGCGCTGTAGGAGGTGGGCTGATTGCTGCGGTTGCGATTAAAGTCAGCATACCTGCAATTCTTCTTGGTGGGTTGATCGGATTAATCGTTCCCGACGCAATTACTTTCGTTGAGGGATTTATGCTTAATCGAAAGAAGTGACACCCGAGCAAAAAATCGCATTCGGAGTGTTTTCATTGACCAAAGTTAGTCTCACATCCGGCCTTAAGGTTTGCCTCGCAGGTTTGCTAATCTACGCGCTTTCGGCCTGCAAAGATGAAAATAGTGTCGTAATCTACACCTCGGTCGACCGTCACTACGCCGAGCCCATTCTTCAGGCCTTTGAGGACCAAACCGGCATAAGTGTTGAGGCGCTTTATGATGTTGAAGCGGCAAAAACCACAGGACTGGTCAACAAACTGATTGCCGAAGCAGACAGGCCCCGGGCTGATGTGTTCTGGAATGGAGAGTTTCTGCAGACGCAGCTATTGGCGCAAGATGGGGTGCTATCACGCTATGCGCCAACACAAACAGGTTTGGGATGGCAGGAATCCGAACAGTTGTGGACTTCTTTCGGGGGGCGCGCACGCGTTTTAATTGTAAATACGGCTGTACTGCCAAATGCTGAATGGCCAGCGACGCTGTCGGATTTTCTGTCCGACCGCTGGCGCGGAGACCAGCTTGCCATTGCGCACCCGCTTTTTGGAACTTCCGCGACGCATGCTGCTGCGCTTTATGCGGCGTGGGGACGCACGAAAGCTCAGGATTTCTATCGTTCGTTACTCGCACGCGGGGTGCGGATTGTTGACGGAAACTCGGTGGTTCGGGATCTGGCCGTAAGCGGTGAAATAACCTTCGGACTTACGGACACCGATGACGCATGTAGCGCCATTAGTAGTGGGGCCGATGTGGCGGTGTTGTTTCCTGATCAGAGGGAAGGTGGACTTGGAACACTCGTTATCCCGAACACAGTGGCCCTGATCGCTGGCGCACCGCATTCGGAAAATGGCAAACGGCTTATCGACTATTTACTAAGCGAAAGCGTTGTAGAGGCACTTGCGGAGGCGGGATGGTTTCATATCAACGGAACCGAAGTTCTTGTTTCAGATACCTGCGGATTGCCGAAAAATATCCGGCCTATGCCGACCAACCCTGCAACACTGCACCAGTCAATTGAAACTGCAAAACAGGAACTGAGGGATATCTTTGTACAATAGTCCGCTTTTCTGGTTCAGGATGAACGCAATTCGGTTTTTCGGGACTGCGATTATTCTGCTGTTCGTCGCGGGCCCCCTGGTTACTCTTGTTCTTGATACACTGCTCTGGCTGAAAGACGATCAGGCGTCAGACATCGGCGCTATGCTGTCATGGTCACGTCAACTATCCCTTCTTGCCAAGAGCGTTGTTTTTTCGGCGGCAGTTGCACTTGGCGACCTACTCATAGGGGTCATTGCCGCCAGTCTTTTCTGGACATGGAACACAAAATTCAATCGGATCCTTGCCATAGGTCTTCTGTCGATGATCGCGGTTCCACCTTACATGCACGCTGTCGCGTGGCGCTTCGCCGTCGATAGTCTGAATGGGGTAACAGGAAGCATTGGTATGCCTGCGTTCGCGTTCAAAGGATGGGCTGCTGCTTGGTGGGTGCAAATGATGGCACTCGCACCCGTGGGTGCGGGGCTTTCTTTGCTTGGTTTATTTTCAGTTGATACTAAATTGTTCGAGGCTGGCCGAATTGCGCAATCCGACCTCAACAGTTTCCGTCGAATTGTTCTTCCAATTGCGGCTCCACCATTGTTGGCCGCGACCGGCTTCATTTTTCTCTACACGCTCGTTGACTACAGTGTTCCTTCATCCTTTTTGCTCACCACATATGCGCTTGAGGTTTTTGCTGAATTCAGTGCCAACCACAGCGCAGCGCGCGCGTTGCTGATTTCACTTCCCTTTCTGGCACTAACTCTGATTGTTCTGATCCTAGTTTTGGAGCTATTGCGACAGGCGGCAGTGCGGCCAGTGTCAGTTGATGCAGCTTGGACATGTGAACCCTTCTGGCCCCGCTGGTTTACTCAATTACAAGGGTTCGCGACTGCGCTTCTACTCTTGCAGTTGATTGTTCCAATCATCAGTCTTGGAATGCTAACAGAGAGCTGGTCAGCGCTAGCTGGTGCCATTCGTTCCGCGTCTGACGAAATAGTCCAAACAGCATGGACCGCTGCATTGGCTGCCATCGTTGGGCTGCCTATTGCCTTCTTTGCAGCGCTGCGAATTTGTGAGGCAGGGCGCTACTGGTGGTTGCTTGTTTTATTGCCGATCGGGATTCCGGCGCCATTGATTGGAATTGGTCTCATTTCGTTGTGGAACAACGTTGCAACAGCCGTGATTTATGATGGTGCACTTATTTTAGTGCTGACATACCTCGCTCGTTTCCTGCCAATCGCAGCGCTGGTTTTTTATGCGCAGCTTCGCAGGCTCGACCCAATGCCCGTAGACGCCGCAAGAATCCTTATGCCAAATCGCTTTCGTTTTTGGGTGCAGATTTATATGCCCTTGATGATGCGCACATGCATTGCCGCTTCGCTGCTGATGTTTGTACTGGCGCTGGGAGAGCTCCCAGCATCACTGCTAACCATTCCAGCGGGAACCGGCACGATAACGATCCGTATTTACAATTACATGCACTACGGTGCCACCGAAACGGTTGCAGGCCTGTGCCTTGTTATTCCGCTGCTAACGATAATTTATGCAATTTTTCTGTTTGGAGTGGCCGGAAGCTGGCGCTTTTTTCTACCAAAAATACCAGGGAAAAAGACATGATTTCGCTTAATTGCATCACCAAATCCTTGGCAAGAAAAACCATATTCGATGACGTATCCCTGACAATCGAAACTGGGGCCCACGTCGCCATAACAGGGCCTTCCGGCTGCGGGAAAACCACCTTTCTGCGTCTGATTGCTGGTCTTGATACGCCTGATCGCGGCGACATCCGCATTGAAAGCAAACTGACAAGTCAATCTGGCCGGACCCTTGTTCCACCGCATCAGCGGCAGGTTGGTTTTGTGTTTCAGGCCCCGGCTCTTTGGCCACACATGAATGTTGCGCAAAACATTTTGTTTGGGCTTCAGCAGTTGCCAAAATCTGACGCTGCTGAGCGCCTAAACCGAATTTTATCCGAAACCGGAACAACGCATCTGGCTAAACGCATGCCCGACACGCTGTCTGGTGGTGAACAGCGGCGCGTCGCAATCGCGCGCACGCTCGCACCAGAGCCAAGAATTCTACTGATGGATGAACCACTCACCAATCTTGACAGTGTTGCAAAAACTGAGTTGGCGGAGTTGATAAAGAGCATCGTGAACAACAGCAAAATGACGCTGATCTATGTTACGCACGACTTGAAGGAAGTTAGCCATTTTTGTGACAGAAACTACGTGATCAAAAACGCTAAAGTGATTGAATTAAATGGGTAATATTTGGGGAATTAAAAAACTTCTCAACACACTCAGATCGTGCCTCCAGATTTTCATTGGTGCAGCGGTGGTCTTGGTTGGTGTTTCTTTGATTGTCTCGCTTATTGACCTCAGGAAAATCAATTCACTTCCCCCGGGTTGGGTGGTTTTGCGAGAACCTGGAGAAGTCTCAGCCCTGCTTACGGTTGGCGACGAAATTTGGGCGGGTGGACGTGACGGTTTAACCATTGTTGATAGGGACACATTGACCATTCTGGCTACGCCAACTGAGGTGAAGGAGTTAAGATATATCCGCGCGCTACAGAATTCTGTGGGCGGTAGCCTTTGGGTGGCACACGATGCAGGTGTTTCACTGTTTGACGACGGGCAGTGGCATCACTTTTCATCAGGTGAAATTGGGCTAACGGGCCCAGTGTATATGGTTCTGGCAGAACCTTCAGGAAACATCTGGGTCGGTGGCGAGGGCGGGCTGGTACGCTTTAAGGACGGTACTTTTGAGCCAGTTATGTTGCCTGAAGAAACGAAAATTACAGCCATCAGTACAATTTTTCTGGATAGTTCGGATACCCTTTGGGTGGGTTCAGATTCCAACACAAACGGCGGGCTTCTATCCTTTCGCGAAAGTTCTGGTTGGCAAAGCTACTCTGCTGGACAAGAGCTAAATCATAGCTCGGTTACAGACATTATCGAGGATCAGACCGGAGTATTGTGGGTCGCAACCGGCTTTGCCGGGCGCGGAGGTGTCAGCCTTTTTTCGCAAAAAAAGTGGGTGAAGCTTGAAAGAGAGTCTGAACTTGAAAGCAGAAAGGTGCGATCTGTCTTTGAGGATTCAGAGGGGCGTATTTGGCAGGGGTATGAATATGACGGCCTCAGCATTTTTGATGGGGAACACTGGACCGATATCAGCGCGGCCGACGGCCTCGCCGGAGATGAGGTTAAAGCCGTGCTGCAAGACCAAAACGGGTCTTACTGGATCGCCACACCTGAAGGTCTGTCTGTTATCGAAGAAAACGCCTGGCGATTGCGCAATAATAACTAGCTTGCTAACAATTAAGTTCTTTCTATCCGTGCGACAGCTCTATGAAGGCGATGCTGCACAAACTCTTGCGGGGCCATCATAATCCAGGGAGCGGCAGCGACATCCGCGTGCTGGACGCTGGATTGGGAACCGGAACACTTTCGTGAGCCCGGAGCAAGGCGGTTCGTTCTGGTATCAGCCTTTCTGGAATCGACGTTGCGCCTGATATGATCGCGCGTGCGTAAAAGAACTTACAGAAATCAGGAATGAATGTCGCTCTGTCACAAGCAGACATCACTGCGCTACCCTTCCAAAATGAATTGTTCGATATCGTCATGGCTGGACATGTGCTTGAGCATCTACCGCAACCCAGCCTCGCTTTAGAGGAGGTGGTCCGGGTTTCTTAAACCCGGCGGCCTGCTTATTGCCTGTATGCCGCGCCGGTCACTGCTCAGAACCTATATTCAAATAAAATGGCAAACCCATCAGGTCCCAGTTAATGTTGGGCGAAGATGGCTCCGCGATTGCGGTCTCAGCGCCGTGCGCGCAATTTCATTTAACAAAGGCACGAACTGCAGAAAACTCAGCGTCACCTACACCGGGAAAAGCTGGTCTGGGCAATGCGTTCAAAGCAAGCTTTCGGCCAGCAGATCGAAAACAAGGCGTATTCGGCGACTCGTATGCAATTCACGGTGGGTCACAAGCCAAACAGGGATCGCAATAGGATCGATTTCGGGGAGAACCGGCGTCAGCTCCGACATCGTCGCAGCTATTTCCTTTGACAAAAGGCCGATTCCAAGCCCTTCGCCCACCATTGCCAGATACGCGGGGCCGCTGTTGGTAGACAACTTGAAGTTTCGAGCTGTCAGCGACAGTCCCCGAGCCGTCAACGCTGAAAGCAAGTGCTCAGGGTTTTCAAAACCGATGAACTCTGCCCCTGAGATATCGGCGGCGGTCTCAGGATATCCATACGATTGAAGATATCGACTGGATGCATACAGGTGGGCAGACACTTCACCAATCTTTTTGCCGACGAGGTCTGGCTGCTCAGGTCTTGCATGCCGGATAGAAATATCCGCCTCTCGGCGCATTAAGTCACGCACTTCATTCGATGTGATTACACTAATATTGATACTAGGTGCGACGTCTCTTATCCGCCGCAGAACTTGAGGCAAAAGGTGGGTCGCCATGACATCCGTCGCTGTAATGGAAACCTTGCCTTCAATGGTCTGAGATTGACCTGATGCAACCAGTGACACGAGATCAGCCGCCGCCCCCATCGTCTTGAAATGCTCAAGTAATTCAACACCTGGCTCGGTTAATACTAACCTACGGCCGATGCGTTCGAACAGCATGACACCAAGATCCTGTTCCAAGTTGGCGACCTGCCGACTTAGTGTCGGCTGCCTCTGGCCAAGCAAACGGGCAGCCGCAGAAAGGGAGCCCTCGTCAGCAGTTGCAAGGAATGCCCTTGCCTGATTCCAGTCGAAAGATTTGGATATTTGAGTCATCGATTTACGTATATAGCAGAGACAAATTTTAGCAATACACAAGCATTTTTTTATATGTAGTTTGCGATCAAACACAGCACTTGTCGAAATTTCCGAATGGAGAACACCCAAAATGTGGAACCAGAAACTCAGTAACAACACACTGCTTTCAGCATTGTGGATTTTCTACATGCTCAATTTGTTCGCGCGCGACATGCATGAACTGGGCCGGCCGGGAATGCTTGAACAGGTGATGTCGGGTACGATCAATGGTGTCGAAGTCACCGAAGGGTTGATGTTGCTTGGCGGAATCATGGCCGAATTTCCGATCCTGATGGCGCTGCTATCGCTTGTTCTTCGTAAAGGGATCAATCGCGGGCTGAACCTTGTCGCTGCGCCGCTCGCCATTGCCATGACCGTGATGACCAATCTGAATCCGGACCTCGACAACGTGTTCTTTATGGTCATTCAGATCGTGGCCCTGCTCGTGGCCGTTAGAATTGCCTGGAAATGGAAGGAAGAAAGCTGAGCTTTCCGGCTGTGCCAAGCCGAATCTGCCATAGCGGTTAGACTGACATGATCCGACGATAATCTATCCATGGTTCCCATGCCCTATTTCAATGTACTCGTTCCCGCTTTGTTGATGGCGTTCGCTGCAGTTCCAAGTCTTTGGAAAGTATTTCGTTTGACACAAATGTCCGGAGCGTCGATCAACTTTTTGCCCGATAGCGATCGCAACTTGGCAGCGCATCCACGAACTTGTTCTCCACATCGTCAGCGCCGGATTTTATTGCATCGTGGTCATCATGCGAAAGCTGTCGAAACCGTAAACGCACTGGTCAAGGCAGGCATTTTCTGGGTCGGAAAAAGCCCTTACGCATGACGGAAACTCTGGGCTCGTTCGAAAATATGGAAATGGGCTGCGTTTTATCATGCAAAAAGGCTAGAAGGCCGCACTGCCCGCTTCAAGCCGGCTTTCTCTGACAAGACCCTTTTAGGGCTCTGGCATGTAGTGATAGTAGATGTAGCGCTGGGTTTTCCCGATTTCTCTATAATTTTTAATAGTCTCGGACCACTCGGGGTCCTGCGCCATGAAAGCTTCCCACGAGAAGCCGGGCTTATCGAAGTAACCTGCGTTCAGATCGAAGACCAGCAAATCAGGTTGGGCGGTGGCGATATCGGCCAGGTTGTTTGCGCGGTTCCTTTCGGCGATAGCTTCAAGGTGGGCGCAGGTTGTGGGCTCGTTCGCGCAGTTCGTTTTTTCCAGGCGATTCAGCGCACCGGGCACCAGCCAGTTTGCAGGATAGCGACTGACCCATCTGGCACCGCTTGCAATCGCTGCGGATGGCCCGGCATCGACATGTGAACTCAGCACCATCAGGCTGTCCACCCTGCCCAAATCTTGCGCCACATGAGCAATTTGCTGTGCAGAGTAATTATGGTAGAAACCACGCTCGATGTTGATCGCCATCAGGATCGCGGCAGCTATACTGGTGGTGATCACCACACTTTTGGGCTGAGAACTTCGGATAATCACGAAGAAAAAGGCTATGAGCGCAAAAACGCGAAATGGGATCGCGTGATACGCAAACCCTGTTCCCTGCAAGAAATAGGAACCAAGTCCAGCAAGAGCCATAGCTGCGAACAGGTCAACATCGGGATACCGCGGACACCGGGACAAAACCACAGGTGCGAGGACCAGCGCCAGCAGGATCTCGATTGCGATTCTGTTAAACATGATTTCAACCGACGAACCATAGGCACCATAGACCTCTCGTGCCATTGGAACGATCTGTGAAAGATAGGCGGGATGGACGACCAAAACATAGCCGATATAGCCTAGCCCGACCGCCAAAAAAGTGAGGTTCGCGACCGAAAGGAGCGGTCTTAGTGACCTTTGGCGCAGGACCAGAAGCATCGTCAAGGCCAATGGAAACAGAACGAAATATGGCTTTAGGCAGATGCCCAGCGCTGCGACAGCGGCGCGCGTCATCTGTCGTCTGAGAGGAGCCGGGGTCGATCCCAGTTCACCCAGCAACCACGGCATCGCCAGGATCACCATGACTTGTTCACGCTGGCCGAAGTTTTGGAGCGCTGGCAGCACCAACGCCACAGCAATTCCACCCAGCATAAATGCGCGACGGTTGTTGGAAAGGCCAAGCTCCTCGCGGGTGATCGTGCTGCACCAGCACAGGATCAGGAAAAACAGAAGTGCCAGTGTCAAATACGCGCCATTGGTGTCGCTGAACCCGAACAGATCAGCAAACCCGATTGCAGGTAACGTAAAATAGAAATTGAGAGGCGGATTAACCTCAATGAGATCGACATAAAGCGCCGCCCCGTCCAGCCATTCCCGGGTCGCGATCAGATACCAGGCGGTATCATGATTGACCGTTCGTCCCCAGAACAGCGCCAGAACCGCCAGTGCAAGCGCACCCGACAGACCCAACCCGAGCCAGTCCGTATCCTCCCTCGGGGAGGTGGTTTCAAAAACCCAGAAACGCAGCGCGAGGTACGTTGCTGTTGGCACCAGAACGGCGACGGCCAGCATCGCGATTCCGAAATCCAGGCCCAGCCCCATATCAAGAAGCAAGACTGCGCCACTGCTGATCACCAATCCAACCAGCGCAACAAAGAGAAAACGCAGAAATTGGGCCTCTCGGCTCAGGCCCTTCCCAAAAGTCCAGTACGCATGACCGAGATATGAAAACAGAAGAGCACAGGCAAAGCCTGTGAAATTGGCCTGCAGTGGGGAGAACCCAAAGGTCCCTCGCATCATCATCGCGACGATGACATGAACAAGCGTGGCCATACCTCCAACGCCACCGAATCGGATGAGTTGCCCAACCATGGCGGGATCAGGCCTTTTCGAGAACGGCGGCGAGCGAAAGGCCGAATGGCAGGTGCATACGCCCAAGCAGGTGCCGTTCGACACCGAAGACGCGGGTGAGTACCCCATTGATCCATGCCGGAGGCAGTTGATCATCAGGCGTCTCGCTACCCATCAGTTTCTTGAGCGCGCGCGATGCCACGGCGAACGGGAAGAGGAACGTGTTGAAATAACTGCTGTGGCTGACTTTCAAACCAGCCTTTTCTGCCACCTCGGCAAGGCTTGCGCGGGTATAGCGGCGGAAATGGTGGTGAGTTTCATCATGTTTCGACCATAAGAAGGGGAAGGCCGGAACTGTAACGAGGATCTTGCCACGTTCAGAAAGGCGCTCGGCCAGTATGGCAAGCGACGACTCGTCGGCCTCAATATGTTCGAGCACATCGAAAAGACCGATCAGATCATAGCGATTGTCTTCGAAAGGTACGTCGTCAGGCAATGCACCAAAACGGATGTCGAGCCCCGATTTCTCCTCGGCCGCTTGGAGAGCGACGCTATCGAATTCAAAAGCATCAACCTTGCCAAAATGACGCAGCATCGACAGATTTCCACCGCTGCCACAACCGGCTTCGAGGATCGCCGCATCGGGGTTTTCCTTCAGAAGCGGTTGGATCAACGAGGCGATAATCTCGCGGCGTGCGGAAAACCACCAATGCCGGGCTTCGAGTTCATTCATGCGCTCATAGACACAGCGTTCCATGTCAGTCTTCCTTGTCGGAGCAGCGGTGATGAGAACGGATTATATAGACTGGCCTTTGACGCACTTCTGTATAGATCCGGCCGACATATTCGCCGATGATGCCCAATGCGAACATATTCATGCCGCCGAAAACGAGGATCAGTATCAACGTAGAAGCATAGCCCGGGACATCGACGCCAAAAAACAGGACTCTGGCAAACATAAATGCGGAATAGGCCAAAGACGCCAGTGCCAGTACCATGCCGATGTAAGTCCATATCCGCAAAGGCACGGTGGAGGACGCAAATATCCCGTCGAGTGCCAGTTTCCAGAGCTTCCAGTAGGACCAACAGGTTTCGCCGGCAGCCCGGGCCGGACGTTCAAAGGTGACCTCCTCGGCCTCGAACCCAACCCAGGAGAACAGCGCTTTGTTGAAACGCGACCGTTCACCAAGTTGGCAAATCGCACTCACCACCTCGCGGTCGAACAGGCGAAAATCACCCACGTCGCGCGGGATTGGCTGTTCTGCCATCGCGTTAAAGACGCGGTAGAAGGCGTTTGCGGTAAGGTTCTTGAAACGGCTGTCGCCATCGCGGCGAGCCCGGCGCGCATTCACAACCTTGGCTCCTGCAAGCCAGCGTGCGATCATTTCCGAGATCACTTCGGGGGGATCTTGCAAATCGACATCAAGCGGGATCACCGCCGCGCCCTCAGCATGGCACAGGCCAGCAAACAGCGCCGCCTCCTTGCCGAAATTGCGTGATAGATTGAGCAGCCCGATATCGCCACGCTCGGCGGCGGCGGACATGATCAGCCGTTCAGTGGCATCTCGGCTACCGTCATTGACGAAGAGGATTTCGAAACGGACCTGCGACCCGATGCCTTCAAGGACCGGGGTTACCGTGTCGAGGAATGCCTGAATGCTCCCTTCTTCGTTATAAACAGGAACAATCAAGGTGACAGACCGGGCACCGGTTTTATCCGGGGCGGGTTTGTTGTCTTTTCGAAACGGGACAATGCTGATGGCGTTCATTGAAGCGGGCATTCTCATTTGGATCGGATTTGCCGGATCGGGTTTACACGCACCATTGAAGGTTTCAGCAATGGCAAAAGTATGGCGAAGGCGAGACGAAATTCAGCTGAATTCGGGTTTAAACCTGCCCCCTCGTGATCCCCCCGCTGAAGTGGTTCGCCCCAATTGTCAGGAAACGGAGGGTTAAAGTTGGGAATCAGGCGATACAAAGCGGAAGAGGATTTATCGCGCAAGATCGTCGATTTAACGTGTCAATGCCCTGACAATGCCGGTTAGGGTTATGGCTGGAGCGTCATTGAGCGAAGTGGTGCTGCCGCCTATGTCTGAAGTCGGATAGAAAGCCGTGAAGCTTTGATTTTCAATACCTTGACACGCGACTGCCTATCCGGAAGACTGGCCAAGAATTGCAAAAAAGCCGGAGGGAAAATTCGTAATTCGGCTCTTGGGTTAATGCTTTTTTGCAGCGTCCCTTTTTGTTTCATTGGATGAAGCTCCAGCCGGGCGGAATGCCTCTATCTTGATAGAATAGATAGCTTGGAGACAGCGACTCTGGAATACTACGAAAAGCACTTTCAGCGCTACAAGCCAATTGGGTTGTTTTATCCGTATCAAGTAATGCTTGGCTTAAAAGAAGCGGGATGCGCAGACAATGGCAAATATCGAAGATTATTCATTCCCCTCCGGCCTGCACCTTTTGACACGTTGGCAGTCGGATGACGCACACGCAAAACAGGAAATAACCGATTTTTTCGATGCGGCCATTGCCGGGGTTTTTGACGAAGACTTCTCAATTCTGGCGCCCGCCAACGAGGTGCACGCAACCGCCTCGGTGCATATGCTGACGCTTGCGCTTTTGAATGATCTCTACGGCATTGAATCATGGGACTATTACAACACTGACCCATACCGATATGTCCGGGCCAATCTTGCCGTCAGCCGCCTTTTGGGGTTTAGGAAATTCTATATGACATGGGCCCTCTATGCTTTTACCTGTGAGCCTCTAGGCCAGAAGATGATGTATCCTGATAGGTTCCCACCGGGGTCCGATCCAGATGAAACATTAATCAACAAAGCCAACTGGCACGAACTTGGCACACCCGATTTCACAACCGGCGTACCTGCAGTAATCGATGCGATTATGCGCGTGACGCAAGAACTGACGGGTGTTGCTCCAACCCTGCAAATCTCGGCCCCTTACAGCCTTGCGGCGGATATCTATGGGCAGGAACCCTTGCTGGCAGATATCGTGAATGACCCCGACACTGTTAACGCTTTGCTTGACCACCTTGGTGACGCCGTTCTGGCACCGTGGATGGACCATTTTTTTGAACAATTCCCTGATGGTTGGACTGAGCTTTCGGATGCTTCCGGATCGCCTTTCTTCATTGGGCCCGAAAACTGCCAGAACATGTCCATTCGCTCGATCCGTCATATGCTACGGGACAAGCCTTACGCCGACCGTGTGTTCGACAATAACTACCGCGGCGATTTCGTGACCGAAGTCCAGAAAAAGGTTCGCGCCTCACGCCGCCATGGCGCAGTAGTTGCTGAAGATGCCCCCGGAGGCAAAAGCAAGCTGCTGAAGTTGACGGACGCCAAGGTCAGTGTGAACCCGATCTTCATTATGCGGTTGGAATCCGACAAGGTGGATATCTCGTTCTACGAGGAACAGGCGATCCAGCGGAATATGCCCCTGACGGTCGGCATCGGATCACCTGAGATTGATCGCAATAGTATCGAAGATTTGGCGGCGACCAGGGCCGAAACGGCTGAGAAGACCCGCGCATATGTGGCCGCCATCAAACACGTATGCGAAACGGTCAATCTGCCCGAAGATAACCATGTGGGTCAATCCTGGCCCAGCCATATCTATTTCGAAGACGTCAACGGGCAATCACAGTTCGAACTGGTCGAAATCATCCTGAACGAAATCCGTCAATGCCCACCATTTGAACGGCGGGTGTGACAAACGATCAGCCGCTAAAGTTACCGACTAAAACCGGTTCACCCACTGCAGTTGGAAGCGTTCTGGCCAGTATTTTTGGGGATAGATACAGGGCATCGCGATCAACCAGATACGTCGGGCCATCTTCGGTTTGATGATGAATCAGAGATCCTCCTGATGCTAATTTCTCAAATCTGCCCCACGACTGCTGACTTCAGACAGAGTATTTATGGACAACATAGACCTTGATCAATTTTCGAAAATGACGCTACCTGACGAGCCTGTTTCTCTAGGCTATATGAGGTTTCGATGCTCAAACTTATAAAAAATGCGAATGTTTTCAGCCCTGATCCTCTAGGGCTATGTCATATTTTACTGGCAGGCGAAAAAATTGTTTATATTGGCTCGGACCTGCCGGATTTGGATTCTCGTCTTGGCGTCGAAATTCTCGACGTTACCGGTGAATCTGTAATTCCCGGTTTGATAGATGCGCACGCCCATATTACTGGCGGAGGAGGCGAAACAGGCCCCGCAAGCCGGGTGCCGCCTGTATTTTTGTCAGAGTTTACCTTGGCTGGTGTGACAAGCGTCGTTGGAGTTCTTGGAACCGATGATCTGACCCGCAATACCCAAACGCTTGTCACGCAGGCTTATGGTTTGCGCGAAGAGGGTCTTTCTGCTTGGTGCCACACAGGAGGATACCATCTTCCTTTGACCACACTCACAGGCAGCACACGCGGAGACATAGTGTTTATTGACCCCATCATTGGTGTCGGTGAGCTTGCTGTAAGCGACCACCGTTCGAGCCAGCCTACGCTTGATGAATTTTTGCGCGTGGCAAGCGACGCTTATGTTGCCGGTCTCATGACAGGCAAGGCCGGTATCGTGCATTGTCATATGGGCGATGGCGAACGGGGATTGACCTTGCTAAGGGCTGCGCTAGACAAGTCTGAAATCCCAGCACGGGTCTTCAACCCAACACATGTGAACCGCAACTTACCGCTCTTTTGCGAAGCCAAAGATCTGACCCGCAGGGGCTGTTACATTGATTTGACAGCTTTCCCGGAGGGCCATTCTGAGCCCGGCATCGCGGCAGCAGACGCTTTTCTGGAGTATCGTGCCGGAGAATTTCCAGCAGATCGCCTGACAATCAGCTCAGACGGCGGCGGTTGCCTGCCCGCGTTTGACGCCGAGGGGCGCTTGACCCGGTTTGGCGTAGGATTATCGGGAACATTGCCAGACACATTGAAAGAACTTGTCGACCAAAATATCACTTTGGACGAAGCGCTGCCGCCGCTAACGTCAAATGTTGCCAATTTGCTTAAACTCAAGCACAAAGGGCGACTTAAAGTGGGGATGGACGCAGATCTTGTCGTGCTCGACGCAGAAACCAAAGTGCGGGATGTTATGGCCCGCGGGCGTTGGCATGTACGCGATGGAACGGCGGTTGTGTTAGGAACCTACGAAAGCAATTGAACTGCATTGGTTGCCTAACTGTGAAGTAGCAAGAAAGAATAAATCTGAAATGTGTCCAGCACCAGTTGTTCCCACGGCGGATCGTGGATTTATCATTCCCATTGGCGGAGGCGAAGACCGTGTCAAGGAAATGCAGATTCACCGTAGATTTGTTGAATTGGCCGGTGGTGAAAATGCAGATATAGTGGTTATTCCCACGGCCTCTCAACTCGAAGAAACCGGACCGGATTACTATCGAATTTTTTCAGATCTTGGTGCGGGTAATGTGGAGTTTCTGCCCATATCCCGGCGCGTTGACTGCGAAAATCCTGAGTTTTCTGAAATGCTGGACCGCGCCACAGGCATATTTATGACGGGCGGCAACCAGTTGCGCCTGTCGACAATTCTTGGCGGCACATTGGTTGCTCAGAAAATTCGTCGGCAGAATGCGATAGGCGTACCAGTTGCAGGCACCTCTGCCGGGGCGTCGATCATGTCCGAGCACATGGTCGCAGGAGGCGACAGCAACAGCGCACCTGCTGTCGGGAATGTCAGCCTTGCCCCCGGGATGGGATTGACCAATGCAGTTATCATTGATCAGCATTTTACCCAGCGCAATCGACTGGGGCGTTTGCTGACAGGTACGTCTTACAATCCATTTCTGATCGGACTTGGCATTGACGAAGATACTGCCGCATTTATTGGCCCGGACAATGTTTTCGAAGTTGTTGGCAGCGGCACCGTTACCACGGTTGACGCGAGCCACCTTACCTATTCATCAATGTGGGACGCGCGTGAGGGCGAGGCAATCAGCCTTCTGGGATTGCGCATTGACGTTATGGGTGAAGGATGCCGTTATGATCTGACCAACCGTCAGGCATATGCACCAGACGATCACGCCAGTTTTTGCAGCCTCGCTGCAACGGATATCAAGGTAGACTGACAAATCAAAAAACCAACCGGGGAACGCATCAATGAAAATAGTCTCGACCAATGTTTTTGTGGGGCCCAATGTCTGGGCCAGTTTTCCGGTCATTCGTCACGTTGTCGATCTGGGTGTTCTTGAAGATTGGCCATCCGCAAAGCTAGGTGCAGAGTTTATTGATGGTCTGATTAATGCACTACCGGGGCTTGAAGAACATGGCTGTTCATATCGTGAACCCGGTGGTTTCATTCGGCGCCTGCGCGAAGATGAAGGCACTTGGATGGGCCATATTATGGAACATTGCGCTCTGGAGATTCAGGGTGTCGCGGGCACCGACGTTTCGTTTGGACGCACCCGTGGCACTGGTGACCCCGGACAGTACAATATGGTCTATGCTTATGGGCAACGCGATGTTGGGCTTGCTGCAGGTCAATTGGCGATGCGCCTATTGATGCATTTACTGCCTGCGCCTGTGAAATCGCAGGTCGACTATGAATTTGACGATGCATTTGATTGGGAAGATGAACTGCGCTCGTATGTTCTTAGCGCGCAACGCCGCGAATTTGGCCCTTCGACCGGCTCATTGGTCAAGGCCGCCGAAGAACGTGATATTCCCTGGATCAGGCTAAACAACTATTCTCTGGTTCAGTTTGGCCACGGAAAGTACCAACAGCGCATTCAGGCGACGATCACCTCGGAAACTCGTCACATCGCGGTTGAACTGTCTTGCGACAAAGAAGACACCCACAACCTTCTGAACGATTTGGGCCTGCCTGTACCGCACCAGCGTATGGTCTATAGCGCGCAGGAAGCAGTGAGAGCTGCAAAAAGCATTGGGCACCCGGTCGTTGTCAAACCGCTGGATGCCAACCACGGGCGTGGCGTCTCGATCGATCTCAACACTGACGAAGAAGTAAGCACCGCTTTTGATGAGGCGAAAGCGCATAGCAAAAGCCGCTCGATTCTGGTTGAAAGCTTTGTAACTGGGTTTGATCACCGAATGTTGGTTGTAAACAATGAACTTGTTGCCGTAGCCAAACGGGTCCCCGGTCATGTGATAGGCGATGGCAAGCAGACAATTGCCGAGTTGGTCGAAGAGGTTAACACCGACCCGCGCCGTGGTATTGGCCACGAAAAGGTCCTGACCAATCTTGAACTCGACAATCAGGCGATGCGCCTTATGGCAGATGCCGGCGTCACAAGCGAGACTGTGTTGCCAAAGGACGAACAACTGTTTCTGCGGGACACCGCCAATCTTTCGACCGGTGGTACAGCGATTGACATGACAGATGTCGTACACCCCGACAACCGAGATATGGCCGAACGCGCAATTAAGGCGTTGGGTCTGGATGTGGGAGGGGTCGATTTCCTTATTGACGATATCACCCAATCATACAAAGACATTGGCGGCGCTATCGTCGAGGTCAACGCAGCCCCCGGTTTCCGTATGCATGTCGCCCCAAGTGAAGGCACCCCACGCGATGTGTCTGGAAAAGTAATCGACATGCTGTTCCCTATAGGAACAGAGGCGCGCATTCCGATCGCAGCAATCACTGGAACCAACGGTAAAACAACAACCTCACGCATGCTCGCGCATATTATGAAAACCAGTGGCAAACATGTCGGCATGACGTCGACCGATGGCGTCTACGTAGATGGAAAACTAAGCGTCAAGGGGGACATGACTGGCCCCAAATCAGCACAGATCGTTTTGCGCGACCCTTCCGTTGACTTTGCGGTCATGGAAACTGCGCGAGGGGGTCTGGTACGAAGCGGCCTCGGATATCAACGATCAAATGTGGCTGCCTGTTTGAATGTAACAGCAGATCACCTTGGACTGCGCGGCATCAACACTGTTGAAGAACTTGCTGTGGTAAAACGTGTCGTGGTCGAAACAGCAACCGAAACAGCTGTTCTGAATGCTGACGACATCAACTGCCTGCGCATGGCCGATTTTTGCCAAGCAAAATCAATTTGTTATATCACGATGAATTCCGAACACGCTCTGGTCAAAGAACATATCCGTTCCGGTGGTATGGCAGTCGCCTTGGAAAAAGGCATGAACGGCGACATGATCACAATATACCACCACGGGCTGCACATGCCTGTGTTGTGGTCTCATCTGATCCCCGCTGCGATGGAAGGTAAGGCGCTGTTTAACGTGCAAAATGCCATGTTTGCAGCAGCTATGGCGTATTGTTTTGGCGTTGATTTGGACAACATTCGCCATGGTCTGCGCACGTTTGACACCAGTTTCTTCCAAGCGCCCGGCCGCACCAATGTTTTTGAAGAACACCCCTTCAAAGTTATTCTGGACTATGCGCACAACCCCGCCGCTGTGAACGCGATAACCGATCTAGCATCTCGCATGGATGTAGCAGGACGCCGGCTGTTGGTCGTGGCGGTTCCGGGGGATCGGCGTGACGAAGATGTTGCTGAAATCGCACGCGCTATCGCTGGTAAATTTGATCACTTTGTCTGTCGTGCAGATGACAACCGTCGTGGGCGCGGCGACGATGAAATACCGCAAATGCTGCGTCAGAACCTCTTGGATAACGGTGTGCCAGATGACGCTATCACTGTTATCCCCGACGAGACACAAGCAGTGGACCACGCGCTGAATATGGCGGCGGAAGGTGACTTGTTGATTATTTTGGGCGACGACAGCGCGCGCTGCTGGAAACAAATCATATACTTCCACAATGACGCAAAACCAGAGCAGACAGTTTCGGCTCGTGTCGAAGAACCTGAAGCCTTTGAACTGAGCGCCGTTATGGGCGAAGGAGAAACATTGATCCGCGACGAACGCGGTGTGCGCCTCGCGAGAAACACTGACGAAGACGGCGATTGAGGGGCTGCATAATGGATTCGATTGAAGACATCGAAGATGCCCTGTCGATCACGATTCCGACCTCAGATAGTCTGCAAGTCGAAGACTGTCGCCGCCTGACGGGACCTGGATTTCTCTGGGATCATCCGGGTGCTGTGGTGCAGCTTGAACTCCGGAATGTTAGTGCAGAAAAGGTCGTAGACCTGTGGAAAAAGAATGCGCGCCGGGTGATGGATGCCATCGCATGGCATGACCAGCAGATTACAGCGCGCACCTACGATGGTGGCGTTAACTTGGCGTTATCTGCGCCCATCGATCAGCTGTATTCAGCGGTCTTTGCAGCGCAAACCGCAATGCATTTTTCTTCGGCTGAGTTGCTGGGAAAAGCTTCTGGTGATTTTGACAGTATGATCAAAGATCTTCAGAATGTTATGCAGCGCGAGGCAAATCCGGTGTTGATAGCGCTTGTGAACGCTGCTGAAGATCGCGGCATTGATGCCCTGAGCGATGACGAAACACTGTCATTGGGACATGGTGCCGGCGCGAAAATTTGGCCCATGACATCCCTGCCTGGTCCAGAAGACGTCGATTGGAAAAGCTTGCATAATGTTCCATTGGCGATGATTACAGGCACCAATGGTAAAACGACAACCACCCGCCTCTGCGCTGCAATAGCCAGGGCGGCAGGCAAAGTGTCGGGCCTCACGTCTACTGATTTTGTCCGTGTCGGTGACGAAGTTCTGGACCGGGGCGACTACTCCGGACCCGGTGGGGCACGTCTTTTGTTGCGCGACAAACGGTTGGAACTTGGCTTTCTCGAAGTCGCACGCGGCGGTATTCTTCGTCGTGGATTGCCAACTCGCAAAGTGCGTGCCGCTGTCGTGACGAATGTTGCCGCCGATCATTTAGGCCAATACGGCGTTAACACTCTTCCTGAATTGGCGCGCGCCAAGTTTGCGGTGCATCGCGCATTAACAGAGGATGGGGTTTTGGTTCTGAACGCTGATGACGCCTATATCGTCGATGAAGCAAATCAGACTGACGCCAATATCTGGTGGTTTTCACTTAACCCTGTTTCACCGCAGCTCAAAAAAGCGATTTCGACATCGACTCCCTGCGCGTGGCTTGATGCAGAACAGATCGTTTTCTTTGACGGACAAAGAACAAAGCCAGTCGTCAACGTTCATGACATCCCAATCACAATGCGTGGGGCCGCGAGGTACAACATCCAAAATGCTCTGGCTGCAACATGCATTTCTCGCGCACTCGGACTAAGCGATGATGCCATTTCTGACGGCTTGACACGTTTTGGAAACGACCCAAAAGACAACCCTGGGCGGTTAAATGAATTCGAAAGCAATGGCGCTCGAATATTCGTTGATTTTGCTCACAATCCACATTCGATCGCTGCGGTATCTGAAACGGTTTCAAAAATTCCTGCTAACAGACGTTTTGTTATGTTGAGCCACGCGGGTGATCGGTCTGACCAAGATATCAGAGATGTCACTGAAACGGCGTTAAAAATGAATCCCGATTTTGTGGTCGCCGTTGAGCTTGCTGACTATCTGCGAGGGCGAACACTCGGTGAAGTTACACAGCTGATAAAAGAAACATGCAAGAAGCATGGATTGCAACCGGACCAGATCATTTCTGCGGAATCTCCCAAAGCTGGTGTCGAAGAAATTCTGAAAAATCTTCAGCCTGGGGATCTTGCTTTGCTATTGGTTCTTTCCGAGCGGGATCAGGTTTTAGAGCTTCTTTCTAACTAAAAAACTGGGCCACTGTGGGTTGTCTTCCGGCGAGGTTACGCAACCGCCCGGGCGGGCTCAAGCTAGGTTACTCTGACAAAACAATCTGGCGTTTTTTTCGGGGTAATTAATATCTAGCTATACTTAACTAATGCTTCGCCCTACCGCGTTAAGTCATTGAACCTGCAGTGGATAATCTTTGCGTAATTGCCAAAACTTCCCGTCAATTCTTGTCAGGGGGCGCTCCGAAGACCCCGGCAATGCCCCCGTCCGTAAGGCAAGCGCAATGTCAGACAGCACCGCAGGGTTCTCGCGAAAATAGGCGTGTCCGGACTGTCCCCGAACCTGCTCAACCTCAATAAAATTTACGTTCTGGATTCTTCTAAAAATCTCGCGTTCGCTTTCCCCGAGATTCTCGGAGGAAATCCGGCCAAATCTTAACCCTGCCATTAGAGTTTGCGACAAGCCCAATGCCCCATCCTTTGAATTCATATATACAATAATCTGGCCAAAAGCCGGGCCAAACTGCTCTGCGATCAGTCGCTGACGCACAACACCAAAATCAAGGTCGGGCGCCGCTAAAATCAAGGTGTCAAGCTTCAGAGAACGGCGCGGATCGCGCCCAGCTGCACGTTCAGCGATCACCAGTTCCCTCAGCGCACTGGCCGCAACATCCGTGCCGCGGCTATGCGCAATCAGATGGATTCTTTCAAGTTCCGGCACCGAAGACAGCGCCCGCAAAAACTCTTTAAGGTGAAAGATCGAAAACTCCCCCGACTCCCGGTCGGTAAAATAACCAAATAGACCTGAATTATCCGCTGGCCAAGAATATGCGATCGGTACACCGATCCGGCCCGTGGAATGCCAAATATTGGCTAACGTTGTTACCCCATCATCAAACCCGTTATTGAACCCGTGTATGAAAATCACAACGTCGCGCCGGTTTGCCCGCTTCAGTTCAGCCGAAACGCGCCGTTGAAACGCCCTTTTTTGTTCTTGATAAGGCGCCAAAGCACTTGGCAAAGGTCTTGCCACCCCGTTTTTCAATTCAAAAGGCAGCGGAGTGGGTGAAAACTGAACCAGCGTTTCAGCGCCGCCTGTCACAATCGCTGGCATTCGGTTCCGATTTGCCGACTGCTCTTGCAACAAATCTGACCAACTCCATCCGGGGGCAAGATTAACTTCTATTCGCCCAAATGCCATTGCCGGGGAGCGTTCGTGTGAAAAGTTCGTTTTTCCTTCGCGCGTTGTGACTGCGCGCCGATCCGTTACAAACAGTATATCAGGCGAGACCGTACGAAGGTGCTCTGGCACCTCGCTTTCGGGATAGCTCCCATTTTCCGCATAGATTGTAGGTGCCTGAGCAAGTCGATTAACTTTTTCGCAGGCCCCCAGAAGCAGCATGGCGAAGAACGTTGCTAATATCGGCAAAAGGCTGCTCCAACGTATTGGAACAATTACCGAAAACACCTTTGAAATCTGGTTCATCGTTTCCCGTGCCCCCTGCATATCTTCCGCACCTCCAGCCTACAGGGTTGAGGGTCCATTGCAATCGCGCTGGGTTCACAGTTTCGGGTCTGAAACTTTCATTTTACAAGTGCCGCAAATGCAGTTTTTGTTAGCTATCCCGTCAGCGCACCTTCGCAGGGTTTCGGCAGTGAATATCAGTCAAATCTGTTCCACCAGAGCCGGGCTAATTCGTGGCTGATACCAATGCCGCGCTCGTGCGGGAGATTCTCAACATTGCAAAGCGAAAAACGGAAACAAACATGCATCATCATTCATGAACACCATCGGAGGGTTCCGCCGCCGACGAAGTACCAAATCACGCCGCAGCCGGATCAAGCGCCCGGCAACACAAACCTTTCAGTCTTTCGACCCCCACTGGCTCGACTGCCTGAATTGGTACAACCGCGTAGCGTTTTGACAACGTGTCTCGCACTTTCGCGATCTGCTCATGTTCCGACTGGGCGCGTTTGCGCAACAACGGCTGGCTTGTTTCGGCAGCGGCAAGGCTGGAATTGATGATCCAGCCCCACGGCTTGATCCCGGCACGGCGTAGGTCATTCTGCAGATGGGCCGCCTCCAGAACCGGTGTGGTTTCCGGTAAGGTCACGATCATGATTTTCGTCTGTTGCGGGTCCTGCAGGCGCATCATCGGGGTGACCAGACGGGCGCGGCCTGCCTTGTCCTGATGGCGTAGAATGTCCTTGTGATAAGACCCCGTCGCGTCAAGCAACAACAACGTATGCCCGGTCGGAGCTGTGTCCATGATGACAAATTTCCGGCTGCTTTCACGGATCACCCGGGAAAACGCTTGAAACACAGCGATTTCTTCGGTGCAAGGTGAACGCAGGTCCTCCTCCAGCATCGCGCGGGCCTGATCGTCTAGGTCCTTGCCTTTAGTCGCCATCACATGGGCATGGTAGTTCGCGGTTTCCGCGGCTGGGTCGATACGGCTGACCGCCAGGCCGGGCTGATCACCTGCCAGTGTTTCAGTAATATGGGCGGCAGGATCAGTGGTAGTCAGCAAGACCTCGTGGCCCCGAGCCGACAATTCGCTGGCCACAGCTGCCGCCATGGTCGTTTTCCCAACACCGCCTTTACCCATGAACATGATCAAACCCTTGCCTGGGCCTTCGATATCGTCGACCAGCTTTCCAAGCGTGGGAAAACCCGATTTCTCATGTGTGGTGGATTGCGAGTCGACAACGACATCCTCCTCGCCGGCTGCAAATCGTTTCAACGCCGCAAGGCCGACGAGGTTTTCCGAACGCAACGCGAAAACCGTGCGCGGCAGGGCCGCAACCTCCGGCGTCATCCCCGCCAATGCATCCTGATCTCGTTTCAGAAGGGCAGACGCCAGCAGATCACCGCCCGTTTCCTCGGGCATCATACCGTTAATTGCCAGATGCTGGTTCCTGATGCCGATGGCAGCCAGTTCAGATGAGGTACGGGCCACCTCGGCCAGTGCCGAATGCCGGGGACGCGCCACCAGAACCAACCGTGTGGCATCGCGGTCAGACAACCGGTCAACTGCGGCCGCGTAACGGTCGCGCTGTTTTTCCAGCCCGGCCAGCGGGCCCAGGCATGAGGCGTCGCCTTTGCCAGCTTCGAGAAAACCCGACCAGGCGCCAGGCAGTTTTAGCATCCGTATCGTGTGACCGGTCGGCGCCGTATCGAAAATGACGTGATCATAACGATCCACCAGATCATTATCAGTCAGCAGGGCCGTAAATTCGTCAAAAGCGGCTATTTCAATGGTACAGGCGCCGGAAAGCTGTTCTTCGATGCTTTTCAGCGCCACTTCGGGCAAAACACCCCGCATCGGCCCAACGATGCGTTCGCGGTAATCTGCCGCTGCTTCCTCGGGGTTGATTTCGATCGCATCAACGCCGGGGGCGGTAGCGATTTTCGTAATTCGGTTGCCGATTTCGCTTTCAAATACCTGCCCGACATTTGACGCAGGATCCGTGCTGACGAGCAGGATTTTCTTGCCTTTGCTGGCAAGATCAAGCGTTGTCGCACAGGCCAGCGAGGTTTTGCCAACGCCACCTTTGCCGGTGAAAAATACGAATTTGGGCAGGCTCTTGAACATGGAAGTACTCGCTTTTTTTTCAAAATGGTTGAGGCCGGGTCAGCAACAGCCGGAGGAGGTTTCTTCGGCACTTTTCTTGCTGCCGCAGCAACCGCTTGTGCTGCCGTCCTGGCCCGACGTTCCGGTTTCAGATGTATACGCGACGCCCGCCATTTCAGCGAGTTCACCCCGCGCTGGATAGCGACCAGACGAGTTCAGCGTATCGCCAAGCATGATGACCGGTAACCCCTCGACGCCGGAGCTTTCCAGCACCGCCTTAACCTTGTCGTTCTCTGCGAATTTGGCGGGTTCTTGAGACAGGTTGATGCGCGTAACTGCGATGCCTTTCGATTTCAGCCAATCAAGATCGGCGGCAAATGTAACAAGCTGCTGGTCAACTTCCGCGCCACAAATGCCGGTGGAACAGCACATAGCCGGATCATAGACGGTTACGTTGGTCATTGGGGAACTCCTGTTTTCTGGGTGTTAGAATGTTCAGTGATAGCGTTTGACAGCTGCTGCAACGCATCGCTCAGTGCGGCTCGGGTGCAGGCTATATTCAGGCGGGCAAACCCTTCGCCCTCGACCCCGAAAGCCTGCCCGCGGGTGACGGCCCAGCCAGCACGCTGGCGCAGAAAGGCGGTCAGGTCGTCCGGGGACAATCCGAGCGCGCGGAAATCAAGCCATAGCAGAAAGGTCCCGTCAGGTTCGATCAGCTTCACGTTGTGAATGCTTTCCAGATGCGTGCGTACCAGCGCCAGATTGCCTTCGATATAGCTTAGGGCATCGTCCAACCATTCGCCGCCCCGTGAATACGCGGCGACCATCGCCGCACTGGAAAACGCGTTATTCTTGTTGACGGTCAGACGGCTGTTTTCAACCTGAAACGCCTTGCGTCGCGCTGCGTTCGCAATCACCGTGAAGGCCGAACAACAGGCGGCGATGTTGAAACTTTTGGCAGGCGACAGACAGATGATCGAATTGTCCGCATAAGCCGGACCAAGCGCGGCAAAGGGGGTGTAACGATGGCCCGGAAACGTGATATCGCCGTGTATTTCATCCGACACCACCAGCACATTATACCGCGCGCAAATTTCACCCAATTGCTGCAACTCGGCCTTAGTCCAGACCCTCCCGACGGGGTTATGCGGGTTGCACAGGTAGATCATTCTGGTGCGCGGCGCGGCTGCCAGCCGCTCCAGCCCGTCGAAATCCATCTCGTACCGGCCGTCGTTCAGGATCAGCGGGTTTAAGACCACCTCACGGTTGTTTTCGCGCAGGATATCATAAAAGTCGAAAAACACGGGCGGCTGCACAATGACGCCATCACCGGGTTCCGTGAACAGCGAGGCGGCGATTGCCAGGCTGTTCAGCACATTTGGTGCGCGCAGGATATGCGCGGGGTCCACCTGCCAGCCATGCCGGGATTGCAGCCATGCGGTGAGCGCTGACATCAATCCGGCCGGCACCGCCTCATAGCCAAAAATGCCGTGTGCCAGGCGCTGTTGCAGGGCTTCGAGCACAACGGGCGGGGCCATGAAATCCATGTCAGCCACCCCTGCTGCAAACAGGTTTTCACCATCCTGACCTAATACCATCGGGTGGACTTTGAGCGCCGGAACTTCACGCCGGTCGACCCGCCGGTCAAATAGGTTTTCTGTCTGCGTTTCCATCATCTAGAAATCTTTCATGTTCGGTTCAAGCCCCGGTCAAAGGCGGTTCTTCTGCCAGCAGCCAATTGAGAAAACCGTTGCAGGCAATGCCGCAACAAGCTGCGCCGTGACAAAGGCGGCGATGTTCCCATCTGCCAGCCGTTTGGCCATGATCCCCGAACCATGCTGCAAAATAACCTGTTTGGCATGTCAGCGTTCCCTGTTCATGAGTTCTTAGCCGCCGCCAATGCGTCAGCAAACCTGTCTCTGTCCACATTGCCGCCCGTTATGACAACAGCAATGGTTTTGCCGGTGATATCAATCTTTCCGCTCAAAACGGCCGCAAGACCGACCGCCCCACCGGGTTCCGCCACGATTTTAAAGTTTTGGAATGCAAACAGCATGGCGTCCCGGACTTCATCGTCCGTGACAGTCAGCACACCTGCCAGAAGTTCCTTGTTGATGGAAAACGTAAGGGCATTGGGGGTCGGCGTCATGATCGCGTCGCAAATGGTTTTACGGCCTACCGGGTTTGCGACCCGTCGACCAAGGGCAAGCGATCTGCGCGTGTCGTCAAACAACGCGGGCTCCACCCCGAAAACCTGTGTCTCCGGTGACATCGCTTTCATAACAAGCGCGGTGACAGCGGTCAGACCTCCGCCGCCACAGGGAACCAGAACCACATCAGGCGGTGTCTCTGCCTGCTGAAGAATCTCAAGTGGCACGGTCCCGCCGCCTGCCAGAATACGCCGGTCCTCGCTGGGCGGCACTATGATGCGCCCGGTATCACCCCGCAGGCGTGCAACCACGTCATCGCTGGAATCCTTTTCACGCTCAAATGTGACGACCTCTGCGCCCAGCGCGCGCGTATGATCCATCTTTGCCTGCGGAACATCGCTTGGCATGACAATCAACGCCGAGGTGCCTAGCAGTTTTGCCGCCAAGGCAACCCCCTGCGCATGGTTGCCCGAGGAATAGGTGATGACCCCACGGGCTTTCTGGGTCGGGCTCATTTGGCTGATGCGATTATAGGCTCCGCGGAACTTGAATGCCCCAGTCCGTTGCATGGCCTCATTCTTGATCAAAAGCCGACCTTTAAGCCGCGCGTTCACTTCCGGGTTTTGCAGCAACGGCGTCAGCGTGATGGCAGCAGCCAGCGTCCCTGCAGCGGTGCGCACTTCATCCAGTGTTGGCGCGCTCAGCATCTGGTCGGAATTCGCCTGCATCGAATTGTTGGCTTTGTTCACTAGCGGTTTCTTTCTGGCAGCTCGAACTGGTTGTCTTATCGGATGAGTCTTCTTGATAAATCGTCATCTGCCGAATTATCAATTTGGCTATCCGATCCCAGAAGTCTTGTCAAGATTCGTTACTTCGGGTATTGCCGTAATATGGATCAGATCAAAGCAATAGAGGCCTTCGCAGCCCTTGCTCAGGACAGCCGCATGTCGATTTATCGAATGCTGGTGCGCGAAGCACCCAATAGTCTGAATGTCGGCGAGATTTCCAGCCGTCTGAACATTGTTCCGTCAACCCTGTCAGGTCATCTGGCGGTGCTGAAACGGGCCGGATTGCTGAAATCGACGCGCCACCAACGCGAAATCCACTATTCCGCCAATATCGGAACCATGAATGATCTGGTCAGCTTCATGCTGCAGGATTGCTGCAACGGGCAGGTCCAAAACTGCGCCGAAATCCTGACTCTGCTGGATCAGCCCTAAGGCTGGCCATACGGGCCGTTAAAGATCACTGCCGACCTGGAAAAGGCAATCTCCGCGCTCAACCCGGCCCGGTACACGCTTGCACAGAACCATGCCGCCATGCTGGAAATCCAGTACCTTCGGTTCTCGCCAAGGTTCTTCCGGAAAATGAATCTGACCGGCTGGATCGCCTTTTTTCACTACATCCTCCACGTCGCAAAACGGTTCAAACAAGCCATTGTCATAGGCGACGACGCTATCTGTAATCGTCAGTTCACGCGTTCCATTCATGGCATCTGCTTCATACCCGGGCAACATGCCGATGCTATGGAGCATCCGCCGGATCCCCCGTTCCGTCAGCGCCAGAATTTCCTTGGAGACAGCACCACCGCCGCCAAGCTCTGCCATCAGGGTTATGACCCCTTTGCGCCCGGCCCCGCCCATGGCCGTGCGCGCCTTTGTCTCGCGCCCGCCGCCGCTCGTAAACACCCACGCGTAAGGCGCATCAAAGGCGTCTTGCAGTTTGATCAGTTCTTCGCGCTCATGGTCCGAATTCCCCATCCCGCGCAACAGCGTCGGCGGGTAGTAAAGCGACGAGCCCCCTGAATGAAAGTCAAAGAAATAGTCGCACATCGGCAGAAGAACTTCTTCGATGTAGTGCGCAATCATCTGGGTGGGCGTGCCCAGCGGATCGCCGGGAAAGGTCCGGTTGAGATTACCGTCGTCAATCGGCGACGTCCGTGTCCCTGCCTGTGCCGCCGGTAAATTCGCCATCGTCAGAATGATCAAACGGCCGCGAATGTCACCCTGATCCACCTCACGGCAAAGCTTGCTCAATGCGATCTGTGCTTCGTATTCATCCCCATGATTGCCAGCAATGAGCAGCGCAGTCGGCCCATTGCCGTTCCTGACCATCACGGCGGGAATAAGGATCTGGCCGTATGCACTGCGGTGCACCGAATGCGGCAGACGAAGATACCCAGTTTGTTTCCCATCAACCTCAAAATCGATATCCGAACTGATGAGGGACTCTGACATGATGGGCGTTCCTTTGAAATTTGCGAGTCCCGGCTTTGAGCGAAACTTACGCAAGGTGATGCTGCCAACTTAATCAAGCATTGTCAGAAATGCCAAGGGATGCCTGAAGCCCTGTTGCTGGTTTCAATGCAGCCAGAGTTTTGCGTGAGAGTGTTTTTTCCATTGGAAAACAGGAAAAGATAGCGACCTGCCGCTTGTCAGTTTATGATCTGGGACAGATCATGGCTGGATGCGCCGCTCGTACGTCCAGCCAACCGGTCACGTATCCAAACGGTCAGGTATGTTGAATCTCAGGCAAATTTGACATAGCCGCATAGCACCATGCGCGGATTGCCTCCTGATCAGCTGGTAACGCCTCGGCCAATCCGTCGACGAACTTGTCAAAGTCTTGGCGGCAGGCGCCACCAACACCAACGAGCACTGGAATACCAAGTCCCAGGGCAGACCCAATGACGGTGCAAAAGCCCCTACCCGCCGCTTCCTCTGGACCGAATTTGTTCAGGATAAATAGATCGGCCCCCTCTATAGAGCTATGCTCTACTGCGGAAACCGTGTTGGCGATCGCTCCCGGGTCCAACCGGCAACTGTCCGAGCCCTTCCCCAAAGCTTGGGTGATCTTGATCTCGGGGCCATCTGGTAGAACTTTTACTTTCATGTCGCAGCCGTTTTCGAAGGCACTCTCGTGTTGCATAACCTTGACGATTCCGACGAGGGCTGCACCTTCGATCTGAAACTGAGTAGCAATCTCGGTCAGCAAACGGTCCGTTTCCCCCCGCAACTCTGAACTAACCCGGGCAATTTTCATGTTAACCTCCTTGCGTCCTTGTGGGCGCGATGGATTGCATGGCGTGTCTGTTCCTTAAAACAGACAGAAGATTGCCCGATAAGCAACCGCATTCATATAGTTAAGGCGCGCTACTTCCGCTTGGTACCCGTTGAAATATCACGCGGCATCCTGCCAGAAAGCAAAACCAGAGAAGACGCAGTCAGTGATACCTTGCACCTTGTCGCTCCAGCTCTCTTTGAAAAGAAGGTTTTGGATTTCCAGCGAATGACAATCAACCATCACACCCAAGCCCAAACATTCTACGTTCCAGACTGCAGAGGCATTTGAGTACCGGTAGCCTGGATTCGCTGTTATTACGCCAGTGTGTGAGACAATCGATTCAGCCTTTTTGCGATAGAGGGTAGAAACTTGGGTTTAGAACTTAGATCCCTGCTCTACGTCAGCTTAGAAAAGGCCATCATCGCCGGTTCGGTTTTCTATCACCTCATCGGCGATCACGGCACCAGCAGCGCCAATAGCCAACTGGACGCATCCTGAAAAACTTACCCAAATTGTTGCAAACCCCAAAATCATCCAAAATTTGTTTCGCATGCGCTGCACTCCTGCCATCAAGCTCGTGAGACTATCGCCAAAACTACAGAAAATGTAAGGGGTTTACCAACGCGCCAATCCGACGCTAGTCCAATTCCCGCCAGGAATGTCCCTACAGTTCGAACCGCTCCACGTTTCATCATCGTCAGGCATCACCAAAATAGGCTATTTTCCGCCAACCTTTAAGCCTCAGTTTATGTTGGACAAAATCGAGTTATACACTACATTTACACATTAAAATCAACAGGTTATCCACAGCTCAGCAACGCTACTGCGAAGAATTTTTCTTGCGCGACTCGCCCCTGTCTGAGAAAGTTCAATCAATGCGAAGGTTCTTAGGAAGCGGAGCAGAGCGAAGGCTTCTCAAAGCTAGAGCTGAAAGAAAACCGGTCTTCGGAAACGGGTCATGATGCAAAGGCTTTAAGGAAACAGATCAGACCATATGGGTTCTTCGGAGCTTGAATGGGATGGTAATGTCAGCAAGCTAGAGCGGGTTACAATTTGTTTTCGGACATTTTGTGACAGCGAGGGTTCTTCGGAATCCGAGCAACTGGGCCCGTAGCCCTCTGGGGGGAAAGGTTCAGGATGGCGTCAGGGTGTGTCTTTCAGACACGAAGCAAGGGTTCGCCCAAGCACCTGACGCCTTCTCTAATTTCACCACCCCTCCTTTCATTTCACCGCCAAAGTCTATTGATCGGCTTTATAGCTGCGCTTTAGGTATTCAACTTTGTTGTGCCGAGGGTGGCATCATTATGTACTCTATGCATGAGGGTGAATCCTGCGGCCAATAAGGTCTCAGGGTGTTTGTACTTCGTTCGACACGTCAATTTAGCTTGCCACGGCCAAGCTAAGCTTGGACACTGTGGCTAATGAATCGGAAGGTCGATATGCTTGAAATCAGCACAGGAAAAATTTTTCGTGTCATCATGTTATCG